>Ga0335071_10000831_pt1 | contig 33239 bp, 24 predicted proteins | sample Lox_Sample_15_FD_206724 | JGI IMG/M metagenome (GOLD analysis project Ga0335071, IMG submission 206724) | Soil microbial communities from Loxahatchee National Wildlife Refuge, Florida, United States - Lox_Sample_1.5 | ecosystem: Environmental > Terrestrial > Soil > Wetlands | place: USA...
GATCGGGCCATCGACAACTTTCAGCGCGCGCTGCAAATCGACCCGAACCACATTATTGCCCTGGACAATTTGGGCAGCGCATATCGACAAAAGCGGGATTGGCCCGCGGCACAACGTGTGCTGGAGTGCGCGTTAACGCTGAATGCTGAAGATCCCGAAGCGAATTACAGTTTGGGTATGGTCTACGCGCAGCAAAATGACGCGCAGCACGCCTACGAATACCTGCAGAAGGCCATTGCCGCACGTCCCGCCTATCCTGAAGCGCTCAATAATCTCGGCATCCTTTATCTGCGAACGCACCGGCCGGAAGAAGCGATACTAAGCTTCGAGGAATCGATCCGGGTAGCGCCGCAGTACGACCAGGCATATTTGAATCTGGCTCGCGTCTACGCCATCGAAGGCAATCGCGACAAGGCTAAGGAAGTTCTGCAGAGCTTGCTGAGGCAGGTTCCCGGCCATGCGCAAGCCGAGCAAGTGTTAAGGGACCTTGAGCACTGATTCTCGAGCCATGCCCCGCCGATTTGCCGGGATCTGGCGCGGCCGTTAGAATGAGAGCTCACCGTTCAACTTGCTCCCATGCGTCGATCGATCATCAGCCTCATTCGCAGTTTGAGCGTCGCGTGGGCGTGTCTTGCTCAGCCAGAATTGTCCTACGGTCAAACGCCCCAAAGGGCGACTGCCGAGATCGGGGGCATAGTATGCGATGCGCAGCAGCATCCAATCGTGGGTGCCACGGTCACGCTCGAAAGAGCCGGGTCGGCGAGGACAGTATGGGCAACAACGGACGTACGAGGGCGATTCGAGTTTCGCGAGCTCATGGCCGGGAGTTACACGCTCCATGCGAAGCAGCGCGGCTACACCGAGGCTGTAAAAGGGCCAATTACGCTTAACGAAACCGACGCCAAATCGTTCACATTGCTCTTACAGGCTGCCTCCACCAAGAGCCCCACGAACGATCTGCCGTTTTCGGACGAGACCAATTTCACCGTTGCCGGGGTGACGGACACTACATCGCTAGGTGGCCACGGATCTGATCCTGTCCGGCGGAATAGCGATGCGCTTTCCAAAGAAACAGCGCATCTGTCGAACATCGGCTCTGGTGCAACGAATGAAACCGTCATCCGAGAGCAGCTCAACAGGGTCGACGATGCGGATCTGCGGTTTCAATTGGCCGAGATAGAAGAAGCATCTGGCCGTTCGCTCGCCGCGGTCAACGATTACCAGCGCGCGGCGCAACTCCAACCCAGCGAACCACATTACTTTGCCTGGGGCGCCGAATTGCTTCTGCATCGCGCGTTTGACCCGTCCATTGAAGTGTTTGGCAAGGGGCGAAAGCTCTATCCAAAGTCGGTTCGAATGATCCTGGGCCAGGGCGCTGCTACTTACGCCAAAGGGTCTTCCGACGAAGCGAAGCAGATTTTCCTCCAAGCTTGCGACGTCGGCGCCTCGGATCCAACTCCGTATCTGTTTCTCGGTAGGGTGCAGGTGACTGAAACCGAATTGCCGCCTGGTTGGACCGATCGCCTTAAGCGATTCGTTGAGATAGAGCCCCAGAACGCGAAGGCCCACTATTTCTACGCCGTGGCCCTCACGAAGAAGCCGACGGTCTCTGAGCAAATGGCGATCGCGGAATCACAATTGAAGGCAGCTGTGGGACTGGATCCTCACTTCGGCGAAGCATATCTCGAATTGGGCATCCTGGCGTCCCAGCGGGGCGATCTGCCGAGCGCTGTTGCGTATCTGCAGAAGGCCGTGGAGAATACGTCGCTTCCCGACGACGCGCATTATTTGCTTGCGCAGGTCTACCGCAGGATGGGGGATACGGAAAAAGTCCGCCAAGAGACAGAGCTCTACAAACAAGCCTCCCGAAGAAAGCAACAGCAGGTCGAGCAGGACCGTCATGAACTCCAGCAGTTTGTTTATACGCTGCGCGAACAAACTCCTGCCGCTCCTCTAAAATAAACCGACCCACTGGAACTGCAGTGGGTCGGCGGTTGAAACGAGATTGTGTCGGTTCGCTAGAACGTGAATTTCAGCCCGAACTGGACTACGCGCGGATTGTTCACGGTTGCGTTTGATGACCCAAAGCCAGGCGCGTTGAGGTCGGTGAAGACTTGAGTGTACGCGAACTGCGCATGGTTGAACAGGTTGAAAAACTCCGCACGGAATTGCAGCCCCGTGTTCTCCCAAGGGAGCGTGAATTGTTTGATGACGGAAAAGTCTGTGTTGACGAAGTCCGGGCCGAAAACGGGCACGCGCGAGGCGTCGCCGAGGTGCCCAACAGCGTGAGTGAAGCAGGCTGGGTCGAAATACTGTGTCTTAGTGCGGTTCGCGTAGAGATTGCATCCGGGCACGATGTCGGGACGGTTCCAATTGTTTCCGTTTCCGCCGTTGTTGAAAAATACGCCAGACGCGTTATTGCTGTCGATCACAGGGTCAGCAAATCCCGAAGTGATTTTTTCGATTACGGTCAGCTGCCATCCGCCCAACAGCGAGTTAGTTGCACCGTTCCAGTCGTTACCCCACTTCTTGCCCTTGCCTAATGGCAGATCGTAGATCACGCTCGCAGTGAAGTTGTTGTGCGCATCGATCTGCGATGGCGCCCAGTCTAGCTTGCTCCAATTCGGGAGCGGGAAATAAGGCGCACTAATGAGCGAGCCCAGGCCGTCGCTCAAGCCGTTGTCGTAGGTGTGTGAGTAGGTGTAAGAGATCAAAGCGTAGAGGCCGTATTTCGGTGTCTTTGTCTCCGCTTTTACCTGCAACGAGTTGTAGGTGGTAACACCGACATCGCCGAACTCAAGGACGGCGTTTCCGTTGGGTGGTGCGAACGGAGGCACATAGGGGGTGCCATTCGCGTTACACCCGATCACGCCCACGCTGCAGTTTGTTGGGCCAAACTGATTGATGTTGTTTCCGGCGACCAGAATGTGGGTACCCTTAGCTCCGGCGTAGCCAGCCGTCAGGACGATGTTACCGGGAAGTTCACGCTCGACGTTGGCGTTGTACTGCTGCACAAAGCCCGGCTTAAAGTTTGTCGGCTGATAGAAAAGCGTACCGGCGAAGGTCGACAGGGTCGGGGGCGTGCTGAAGATCGGGAAGCTGTCGATGCTGACCCCGCCCGCAACTGCATTCGGTCCCCCGTTAATATAGCAGTAAGAGGTTACCGAGGGGCAGCCACCCAGCCCAAACGGTGCAGATTCAGCGAAGTTGGAAGGATTCTGCCAGAGGCCCTGAGCTCCCATGCTCCACGCCGAATCATGGAAGATGCCATAGCCAGCCCGCAGAACAGTCTTGCCGTTGCCGAACAGCTTATAGGCGAAGCCGATTCTGGGTTCAAAGTTATACCAGTACTTTTTTACACCTGCTGACCAGGAGACACCGCCGACGCCGGCCGTGAGCATTTGATTTGTGTATGGGTCGTAATTCGCCAATTTCCCATTCACTTCAGTGATAGGGTTCTGGATGTCCCAGGCCAAACCTAGATTCAAGGTCAGATTGCTCGTGGCTCTCCAGTCGTCCTGCACGAAGGGTCGATAGACCTTCCAGCGTCGTCCTGTGACCGCGCCATTGAAAGTCTGATCGTGCAACGCGACGTTTGTGTATCCTTGAAGAATATCTGCTACCGGATTGTTGGAGTAATTGCCGAACGGAATCCAGAAGCCGTCCTGGAAGGCCTCTGCGCCGACGTTCATTTGGTTAGCGCGGATACCAATGCCGACTCTGATGTCATGCTTGCCGCGGATAAAGTCAAGCGTGTCGCTCACAGTGAAGATGTTGGTGCCGCCTTGGAAGGGAGAATAGCCGCGGTCACCAACCGACCAATAGCCGCCGGTCATGAGTATGCTGGTCAAGCCGCAGCTATAGGCGCCAGGGATGCATTTGGCAGAGGGCCCAACGGTGTCGCAGCCCAAATTCGCGCCGACGATGCCCAACTTTGCCGCAGCGCAGGTTCCGGTTCCATACGAGCTGATATAGTCGAAGATTCGGTTGTAGCCGAAGCTGAATTGGTTGACGGTGATGGGAGAAAAGATGTGGGTCTCACCGATAGCCACGTTTCGAGCGTGGTTGATGATGCCCTGGTTGCTGCCGAACGCGCTTTGCTCAGCGAATCCGGGCGCGCCGCCTGGGACATAGGAGTTGGCCTGATCGTAGCTGAAGCGAGCGAAGAGGGTGTCAGAAGCCGTGAAATTGTGGTCGACGCGAATGTCGAACTTGGTTTCGTCGAGTTTTCTGACAGGCGAGTTAGTGAAGTTAATACCGGCGCTTGGATTGTTTGCATTCGGCACAGGATAGAGGTTCAGAATCGCCTGGCCGATTGGGTCGATCAAACCGTTGGGGCGAGAGGGATCGTTGCCAGCCATGGCGCCAGGAATCTTTGCGCAAGCGGCGCCCGCCGCCTGTGATCCATCGGCGTTGACCGGCAGAGGGTTTCCGAGCGCGTCACAATGGAAGTAGGCATTTACCGCTGAGGTCGGATCCAGCGATGCTCCCGTCATATTGGGATTGACGATCACTGGCACAGGTACCGTCGTGCCGTCGGGACGGGTATAGGTTGAGGATACCGGGTTACCGAACGCATCCGCGGAGTAGTCACCGTTGCGCATCGCCATACTGGGCACCAAGCCACTATATGTCAGGCCATGGCGCTGGTACTTCTGCTCGCCGTCCAAGAAAAAGAAGGTCTTGTTCTTCCGGATGGGGCCGCCAAGGGACCCACCGAACTGGTTCAGATTGAACTTTTCTCGAGAGGTGGCAAAGAAGCTTTTGGCGTCAAGATCGGTGTTGCGCAGGAACTCGTACAAGCTACCGTGAAAGCTGTTGGTTCCCGACTTCGTCGTCAATAACACGGTCGGTCCTGCGCGCGTGCCATATTCGGCGGAATAGTTGTAAGTGAGAACCTTGAATTCCTGGATGGAGTCGATGTTGGAGAGGATCGAGATGCCGCCGGCGGTCAACTCGTTGTTGTCCACACCGTCGATGAGCCAGTCTGTCGCATTGGGTCGCGAACCGCCGACGGAGAGCGAGAAAGGTCCGCGCGCCGCCACTTCCGAGCTGGGGGCAGACGTGAAGAAGCTGTTGGGATTGGTCTCGGCGGCTGTGCCAGGGGCCAGCGTGGCGAGCTGAACGAAGTCGCGACCATTCAGAGGAAGCTGCGCTACCTGCTGCGAGGTGATGACCTGACCGAGTGAAGGATTACTCGTCTCGACGGCCACTTCCGCGGCGGTGACTTCCACGGTGGAGCTGACCGTTGCCGGCGACAGGCCAAAATCCAGTTCGCGGTGCTCATCCACCTGCAACTTCACATCCTTGCTTTGCGCAGGCTGGAAGCCTTTGTACTCGACGTGGACGGTATAAATAGAAACTGGCAATAAATTGATCGCGTAGTGCCCGGTGTCGTCCGTGTTGACGGAGCGCGCGACACCCGTAGTTTGCGATGTGACGGTTACGGTTGCTCCGACTACCGCGGAGCCAGACTTATCCGTCACCGTTCCGGAAAAACTACCAGTTGCCTGTCCAAATGCAGCCGAGCCCCAACAGAATGTGGCAATGAAGACAACGACCCAACAAAGCGATTTACGACTCATTCGTTACACCCCTCTCCACAGTCCCAACAAGCTTTCGCTATCCAACAGCAATAGAAAACGGGATGCCCTCTTCCCCAGGGCACCGGGGAGCAATCCGATCTCTATTATGAAGCATGGACTAATAACGACTTACGGAACACTCCGCGCTGCGTCCACCCCGACTGGACTTTACACACATGTAAGAAACATTGTGGAAAATTACTTCTCTACTTGGTGGTGTGTCAAGGGGATGTTTTGCATTTGCCTGTGTAAGATTTTGAATAAATTCGGGGTTGGGTCCGCATTTGGATCGACTATTTCATTTCGTCTTCGGACACACCATTGGGCCCGCGTTTTCGGTACACTTGTTGGCTGCAGAGGGCAGGCTGTACCGGCGCTTTGGTTCCGGCCATATTTCGACATCGCGGAGCGAGGAACGCCAAGATGAAAGTTCTGGTAATTGATGTTGGCGGCACCAACGTAAAGCTACTGTTGAGCGGCGAAGATACGCCCCTCAAGTTTGAATCCGGCCCAACACTCACCGCTGAACAAATGGTCAAACAGGCGAAGAAGATCACTGCCGACTGGAAGTATGACGCCGTGTCCATTGGCTATCCTGGCCCCGTTCTGCACAACCGCCCGCTCATCGACCCTTACAATTTGGGAAAAGGTTGGGTGGGATTTCAATTCCGCCGCGCATTCGGCTGCCCGGTGAAAGTGATGAATGACGCGGCAATGCAAGCCCTCGGTAGCTACCGCAAAGGAAAGATGCTTTTCCTGGGACTTGGCACGGGACTGGGAACGGCGCTCGTCGTGGATGGAACCGTCGAACCTATGGAACTCGGTCATCTGCCTTACAAGAAGGGCACCTATGAGGACTACGTCGGAAAACGTAGCCTAGAGAAGCGCGGGCGAAAAAAGTGGCAGAAACACGTTTTTGACGTCGTGGAAAAGATGACCAAGGCGCTGGAGCCCGACGAGGTGGTGCTCGGTGGTGGGAACGTCAAGAAACTGACGAAATTGCCGCCTCTATGTCGCGCGGGCGACAATCGCAACGCATTTATCGGTGGCCTTCGCCTTTGGCATGCCGAAAGTAGTGAAAATAATTCTCAACCCAAAAAGCCGCGCTAAATCATCTAACGCTGGGAGTTCCCAAGGAGCCAGACCATGGCAATGAAGAAGATTAATCCGAAGAAGTCCGCGCTGAAGCCTCTTACTAAGCGGAAAGCATGGGTGGCGCTCAAGGCACATCATGGCGAAGTGAAAGCTATTCATCTCCACAAGCTGTTCGACGACGATCCGAAGCGAGCCGAACGCTTCACTGTGGAAGCACTGGGGATTTACTTCGATTTTTCCAAGAACCGTGTCACGCAGAAAACACGGAAACTGTTGCTCGATCTTGCCCACGAATCCGGGCTGCGTGAGCGCATCGACGCGATGTTTCGTGGAGACAAGATCAATATCACGGAGGACCGCGCTGTGCTGCACGTTGCCTTGCGTGCGCCGAAGAACGCAACAATTCTAGTAGATGGCAAGAATGTTGTTCCCGACGTTCATGCCGTGCTCGATAAGATGGCCGATTTCTCGAACCGAGTTCGCAACGGGGCGTGGCTAGGCCATACCGGCAAACGCATTCGCAATGTGATTAACGTCGGTATCGGTGGTTCTGATCTCGGGCCGGTCATGGCTTACGAAGCGCTGAGACACTACAGTGAGCGCAGCATGACTTTTCGCTTTGTTTCTAACGTCGACGGCACGGACTTCGCCGAAGCTGTCGTCGATCTGAATCCCGAGGAGACACTGTTTGTTATTTCCTCCAAGACGTTTACCACACTTGAGACAATGACCAATGCTCACACCGCTCGCGCCTGGGCGCTAAAAGGTCTGGGCGGGAATGAAAAGGCTGTGGCCAAGCATTTCGTAGCGGTTTCGACGAACGCGGCTGAAGTAAGCAAGTTTGGTATCGACACCGCCAACATGTTCGGGTTCTGGGATTGGGTTGGCGGGCGATACTCTATGGATTCTGCAATCGGCCTCTCCACGATGCTGGCCATCGGCCCCGATCATTTCCGCGCAATGCTGAGCGGATTTCACGAAATGGATGAACATTTCCGGACGGCGCCGTTCGAGGCCAATCTTCCGGTTCTACTTGGATTGCTCGGCGTTTGGTACACTGATTTCTTCGGCGCCCAGACTGTGGCGGTTCTCCCGTACGAACAATATCTGAAGCGTTTTCCGGCTTACCTGCAGCAATTGACTATGGAGAGCAATGGCAAGCACGTTACGCTCGACGGCACGACTGTGAATTATGAGACTGGCCCAATCTACTGGGGCGAACCGGGTACGAACGGCCAGCATTCCTTTTATCAATTGATTCACCAGGGTACGCGGCTCATTCCCTGCGACTTTATTGCGTTCGGCAAAACGCTAAATCCGCTCGGGCGACATCATGACATGCTGTTTGCAAACGTCTGTGCCCAGAGCGAAGCGCTAGCCTTCGGCAAGACCTCGAAACAAGTGAAGGCCGAAGGCACGGCGGACTGGCTAGTGCCTCACCGCGTATTCGAAGGCAATCGCCCGTCAAATACAATCTTGATGGAAAAACTCACACCTGAAGCACTAGGCAAGCTGGTTGCACTCTATGAACATGCCGTGTTCACGCAGGGCACGATCTGGCATATCGACTCGTTCGATCAGTGGGGCGTGGAACTCGGCAAGGTTCTGGCCCAGCGGATCATTCCCGAGTTGGAAAGCCCATCGGAACCGCCGTTAAAGCACGACAGCTCCACCAACGCAGTGATTCGTCGCTATCGCAAACTCAAGTCGGCCTGACGCTAAATCTCGCTGTCATTTCTGTAGCGACGCAGCGATCTGTTTGCCGTACTGAATGCCCTTGGCAATTGCCTTGTTTTCGTCAACGGTGAGTACCTTGCCGTCTTTCATAACGGTCTTGCCAGCGACAACCACCGTTTCGACTTCACTCGCTTTTAGGGCGTAGACGACCTGGGAGTAGACGTCAAACTTCGGAACGGCGTTCGGCCGATCGAGGTTAAGAACGATAAAATCGGCCTTTTTACCCGCCTCAAGCGAACCAATCTCTCTCTCCATGTGCAATGCACGCGCTCCTTCGATCGTCGCCATTTCGAGCGCGCCTTTGGCACCGAGTGCCCGCGGATCGACACGATAGGTCTTTTGGAGCTTCGCCGCGAGATCCATTTCTTCCATCATATCCAGATCGTTGTTGCTTCCCGCCGGGCCGTCGGTTCCTAACCCCACACGCATTCCGGCAGCGCGTTGATCGACAACCGGCGCTACACCGCTTGCCAGCATCATGTTGCTCGAAGGATTGTGGACGCAACCGACTTGACGGTCGGCCAGAATCTTCATATCGGCGTAGTCCGTCCAGATGCAGTGCGCTGCCAGCACGTCCGGCCCCAACACCTCGATCCGCTCGAGATATTGCACGGGTGTAGCACCATTCTTCTCCAAGCTGTCGGTCAGTTCCTTCCGCATTTCTGCGACGTGGATCAAGATCGGCGCGTGATATTTTCGCGCCATAGCCGCTGCCTCTCTCAAAGTCTTCTCGGAGCAGGTGTAGATCGAATGGGGCGCCACGGCCGCGTGAATCAATGGATCGCCTTGCCACTTCTTCAGGTATTTCTCCGTGTAGGCCGCCATCTCCGCGTTGGTTTTGTTGTCTGGGGCAGGGAAGTCGATCCAGGTTTCGCCGAGCACCCCGCGCAATCCGGCGGCTTTCGCTTCTTCCGCCTCGGTGTCCTCAAAGTAGTACATATCCGCGAACGTGGTGGTACCGCTGCGAATCATCTCGGCCAGTGCGAGACGCGAGCCCCAGCGAACGAAGTCCTCCGTCACGTTCTTAGCTTCTGCTGGGAAAATATACTTGCGCAGCCAGTCGTCCAGCGTCACGTCGTCAATCAGACCACGCATGAGAACCATCGGAATGTGCGTGTGCCCGTTGATCAAGCCGGGCATCACAAGTCTGCCTTGGGCGTCGATCGATTGTCTGGCCATCACACCCTTCATGGTTCTGGCCTGGAAATCCGATGCCGTTCCAACGAAAGAAATGGTGTCCCCATTCATGGCGAGGACGCCATTCTCAATCACATGCCGGTCCTGATCCATCGTAACGATTGTGGCGTTCGTGACGACGAGATCGAAGCTAACCGCCTCTTTGGCTTGCGCACTGGCGCCGGACGGTTGCACCAACGCGAGGAGCGCAATCAAGGACCAACACAACACTCGTATGACGGACCAGTTCTTTCTCATGGACGATTCCTTCCGGGGCGTTCTTAGAGATTCGACGAGTCAAACGGCTTTGGGAAGAGTTGACTCATCCGCAGTTCTTCGACTTTTCCGTGTAGATTAGACATTACAACGGGCACGTCTCCGCAGAATTCCCAGATCAACTGGCGGCATGCACCGCAGGGTGGCGTCAACGCGTCCGTGTCGGTTACGACGGCGATCGCGTCAAACTGTCGCTCGCCTTCGCTGATGGCTTTGAAAATTGCCACACGCTCGGCGCAAACGGTCAAGCCATACGTGGCGTTCTCCACATTGCAGCCGCCGAAGACCTTGCCCGACTGCGTGCGTAGGGCTGCGCCCACCTTAAAATTGGAAAAAGGCGCATGTGCTTTTAGCCTTGCAGCCTTGGCTGCCGAAATCAGTGAATCGAACCGAGACAAGTTCGCCTCCCTATTTCAGTGTTGCAGCGATATCCGGTATCACCGCGCGAAGCAGGCCCATAAACTGATCTTTCACGCGTTCCGTTGTTTGTAGCACCTCATTGTGATCAAGCTGCTGATTCAACACGCCAGCCGCAGCATTTGTGACACAGGAGACTCCTAGCACGCGAATCCCGCTGTGCCGAGCGACGATCACTTCGGGTACTGTCGACATCCCCACGAGATCGGCGCCAATGCTACGCAGGTAACGGATTTCCGCGGGAGTCTCGTAACTAGGCCCGAGCAGAGCCGCGTAGACGCCCTCGCCCAGGTCAATTCCCAGGCGGCGCCCTTCCGCCAATGTGAGTGCACGAAATTCCTTGTCGTAGGCGGCGGTCATATCCGGGAAGCGCAAACCAAACTTCTCGTCATTCGGTCCGCACAAAGGGTTTGAACCTTGCAGATTAATGTGATCACTGATCACCACGAGGCGTCCTTGCGTAAACTCTTTCTTAACTCCGCCGGCCGCATTCGTCAAAACGATCGCCTGAACGCCCATACGTGCGAAGACGCGAACTGGGAACGTTACTTCTTTCGACGAATAGCCCTCATAAAGATGTACTCGGCCTTGCATACCGATGACTTCAATGTCCCCAACCTTGCCGATGACTAGCTGGCCTGCATGACCGACGGCCGTGGATCGAGGAAAATGGCGAATATTGGCGTAAGGAATCTTCACCGCGCTCGCAAACTCGTTCGCGAAGGCACCCAAGCCGGAACCCAATACCAAGGCGATCTTTGGCCGCAGCTTCGTTTTTTTCAGAATGAATTTCGCCGCCGCCTCGGCCCGGAAAAACTCCGTGCTCGATTTGGCGTGCATCTTCGGGCTGTTGGCAGTGCTCATGACAGAATTCCCACGATGCAGGCTGACATCAGGTTCGCCATCGTCCCTGCAAGCATGGCGCGAACTCCGAATTTTGCCAATTGATTGCGCTGTTCTGGAGCCAGTGCGCCAATGCCACCAATCTGAATTCCGATCGAGCTGAAATTCGCAAATCCGCAGAGGGCAAAGGTTGCGATCATGAATGACCTTGGATCGAGCGTCCCCTTCAGAGGGCCGAGTTGGCTGAATGCGACGAATTCGTTGATGGCCATACGGGTACCGAGCAGATTCCCAATCGTTGCCGCATCACGCCACGGCACACCAATCAACCACGCCACTGGCGCAAAGATCCATCCGAAGACATTCTGCAGACTCTGCGGGAACCATCCCATGTGTGGCCAATGGTGGATTCCGCCCATAATCGCGTTCAGCAACGCCAGCAGCGCGATAAACGTGATGAGCATTGCACCCACATTCAAGGCAAGGTGCAATCCGTCGCTCGTGCCGCGAGCGATGGCGCCGAGGATGTTCGACTCCTTTTCCATCTGAGGCATTTCTACACGTCCTGCGGTGAGAGGCTGCTCCGTTTCGGGCACCAGCATCTTTGCCATCATTAGCGTGCCGGGCGCGGTCATGATCACGGCGGTCAACAGGTTTTTCGGGTCTGCTCCACCCACCTGGATGTAGCCTGCCATCATTCCACCCGAAATGTGCGCCATACCGCTGGTCATGACCACCATCAACTCAGACTTCGTCAGCTTCGGCAGAAATGGCCGAATTGTTAGTGGTGCTTCCGTCTGCCCCATAAAGATGCTTGCAGCCACATTCAGCGATTCCGCCCCGCTCGCACCCATGATTCGCGTCATGACCCACGCTGCTGCGCGAATGATCAGCTGCATCAATCCGATGTGATAGAGCACGGCAAAGAACGCCGCGATGAAAATGATCGTCGGCAGCACCTGAAACGCGAACGAGAAACCGAGCCTGGACAGTTCCTTCGGCAGGCCTAGGTCGCCGAACACGAAGGTCGAACCCGCATAGGAAAAGCTCAGCAGCTTGTTGGCGCCGTTTCCGAGGAAGCTGAAGACTTTTCCGCCAAAGCTCGACCGCAGTACAAAAAAGCCGAGCGCCAGTTGCAGCCCGAGGCCCCAAAGCACGGTTTTCAGCTTGATGGATTTCCGAGATGTCGAGAACAGGTACGCCCCGCCGAGCAGGAACAGCATGCCAAGCACTCCCGTGAATCGTCCCATTCCCTCTCCTTCTCTAAGCTTGCTGTAATTGCCAGGGCCCGAAACTTCTTAGTCGCCGATAATGCGGCGAATCAGCGGTGGCGCTGTCGAAGGTCGATCTGAGAATCCAAAGCTGTCGACGATTAGGTTGGTGGCTTCCTCAAGCTTGGCTTCGGAATTGTAGGCAACGGTCACCAGCTTCTCACCAGCCTGGACGTGATCCCCGATTCGTTTGTGAAATTCGAGACCGACGCCGTGATCGATGCGGTCTTCTTTCCTGCCCCGTCCACCTTCGAGCATTGCGAGCGCAATACCAAAATCGCGGCAACGCGTCGCCGCAACGTAACCGGTCCGAGGGCTGGTCACATGTGCTTTGAACTTCGTTCCGGGTAGCAGGGAAGTGTCGTCGATCACGCGGGGATCGCCACCCTGCAAACGAATACACGTTCGGAATCGTTCGAGCGCCTTCCCGTTCGCAATGGTTTCCTTGGCGAGTTCGCGGCCTTCTTCGACAAATTTGCAGCGGTTCCCGAGGTAGAACATCCAGGCGGAAAGCTCGATGCTCAATTCACGGAGATCATCCGGCCCTTTGCCTTTCAGTACGTCGATTGCTTCGATAACTTCATTAGCGTGTCCCGCCATGCGACCGAGCGGTTGGCTCATGTCCGTCAACAGCGCCACACACTTCTTTCCCATACCGCGAGCGGTCTCGACCATGACTTCCGCCAGCCGCACTGCGTCTTCTTCTTTGTCCATGAATGCGCCCGAACCCGTCTTTACGTCAAGCACGAGCGCGTCGATGCCTTCGGCCAGTTTCTTGCTCATGATGGAAGCGCAGATCAGTCCTATGTTTTCAACTGTCGAAGTTGCGTCGCGCAGCGCGTAGATCTTTTTGTCGGCAGGAGCAATCTTCTCAGTCTGCCCGATCAGACTCATCCGGCAATTGTGAAGCACACGTCGAAAATCCGCCTGCGACAGGGCCGTATTGAACCCCGGAATCGCTTCCAACTTGTCGAGTGTTCCCCCCGTATGCCCCAACCCGCGCCCGCTGATCATCGGTACGGCAAGCCCGCCCTCCGCGACGATCGGCGCCAGTATCAATGACGTATTGTCCCCGACTCCGCCGGTTGAGTGCTTATCGACTTTCTTCATCGGCAGGTCGGAGTGATCGAACACCTCGCCCGAGTGCAGCATGGCCTCGGTCAACGCCTGCGTTTCCACCGGGCTAAGCTTGTGAATCCACGCGGCCATCAGCCACGCCGCCATTTGGTAGTCGGGAATGTCCCCGTTAGTGTAGCCGGTGACGAGAAAGTTGATTTCCTCGCGGGAATGTTCCCCCGAATCCCGCTTCTTCCGGATGAGGTCGACGGCGCGCATCTAATTGGAATAAAAAGGGAGCCTAACATCCGAAGAAAGGCGCGTCAACGAATCGAGCCAGATTTGTCGTAATGCGGCTTCAAAGTGTTGGCGTGGTTACGCTTGCTCATTCGCGCTCGCTGTTATATTTTCGCCGTTTGGTTCCGTGTCCAGGAGAGTCGCATGGCTAGGTCGCCCCGCATCGCCGTCGTCGGTAGTGCCAATACAGATTTGACAACCTTCGCTGATACATTTCCGCGCCCTGGTGAAACCATTTTTGGCAACAGTTTCGACCTCGGGTTCGGCGGGAAGGGCGCCAACCAGGCGGTTGCGGCGCGGCTCTGCGGTGCGGAAGTGGTTATGGTTGCGAAGCTCGGTGCCGATCTCTTTGGCGAGGCTACAGTCAAGAACTTTGCATCGTTCGGTATTGACACCCAACATATCCGCATTGTCGACGGCGTGTCGAGCGGCGTGGCTCCAATTTTTGTTGAGCCCAACGGCCAGAACCGCATCATCGTGGTGAAAGGCGCCAACGACACGCTGAAGCCGGCCGACGTTGATGTCGCCGCGAACGCTCTGCGAAGCGTTGACACCATCGTGCTGCAGTTCGAGATTCCCCTCGAGACGATTTATTACACCATTCACTTCGCTCATAAACATAAGATCCGTTGCATAGTGAATCCTGCGCCAGCGTTACCTGCTGATCTAGCCCGGCTTGTGGGAGCGGATTATTTCATTCCAAACGAAACCGAAGCGGAGGTCATCACCGGCCTGCCAGTGCATTCGATTGACGAGGCCAAGAACTGTGCCGCGGAGTTGGTACAGAAAGGTTTTTCGAAAGTGGTACTGACACTTGGAGGCCGCGGATCTCTTCTCGCTACTGGGCAAGACGCCGAAGTGATTCCGCCATTCACGGTCACGCCAAAGGACACGACCGGCGCAGGTGACGCGTTCATCGGCAGTTTTTCCGTTTTTCTGGCTGAAGGGGTAAACGAAAAGGAAGCTCTGGCACGCGCAAATCTTTATGCGGCACTCTCTACGCAACGTGTGGGAACGCAAAAGTCTTTTCCGAGGCGCTCGGAGTTTGAATCGGAATGGGCCCGCCGTGGCGGAAAGCCGTAAATAAAGCATCGCCGGTCGTACATAGGAATTCAAAGGAGCCACAATGTTCGTTCTCGAGAGTTACCCGTGGGCCGTTGTGTTCTGCGTCATCACTATGTTTTGCTGGGGGTCCTGGGCTAATACGCAGAAACTTGCCAGGAAAGGTTGGCGGTTCGAACTATTTTATTGGGACTATACCGTCGGCGTACTTTTGTTAACCCTCATTCTAGGGCTGACGCTGGGTAGCACTGGCTCTGTCGGGCGATCCTTCATTCCAGACCTGCAACAAGCTTCGCATGCGAACATTCATTCTGCCCTGGTGGGCGGTGCGATTTTTAACCTTGCGAATATTCTTCTTGTTGCGGCGATCGATATCGCAGGTATGTCCGTCGCTTTTCCTGTCGGGATTGGACTTGCGCTTGTCCTCGGCGTGCTCGTCAACTATCGGGCAAACCCGGTTGGCAACGCCACACTTCTCTTCGCCGGAGTGTTTTTGATTACTCTTGCCATCATTTTGGATGCAACCGCTTACCGGAGACTCCCCGGCGGCGCTGCTGGGGTAAGCACGAAGGGGCTGATTCTTTCCGTTGCTTGCGGCATTCTGATGGGATTCTTCTATCGATTTGTTGCCGCTTCGATGTATCCGGATTTCACGCAGCCAGAATCCGGGAAAATGGGGCCGTATGCAGCGGTGTTTGTGTTCGCGGTTGGCATCTTCCTGAGTAACTTCATCCTCAACACATTCATCATGATGAAGCCGTTCGTGGGCGCGCCGGTTTCGTTTGGCGACTATTTTAGAGGCGGGCTCACCACACACTTGACGGGTATTCTGGGCGGCCTCATTTGGGGCGTCGGGATGTCCTTCAACATCATTGCTTCGGGCCGTGCAGGTTTTGCGATCTCGTATGGTCTCGGACAGGGTGCGACGATGATTGCCGCGTTTTGGGGCGTGTTCATCTGGAAGGAATTCCGCATGGCTCCGGCTGGCACGACGAAACTGATTGCATCGATGTTTGCGTGCTTTCTTGTAGGTTTAGCTCTGATTATCATGGCGCGATTGTCGTAAATACCAGGACGGAAGATTCCGTTCGCGGAGGCCCACTTCTTGGGACACTTCTGCATGTACTGGCCAAAATCCATCGGAAGTCCTGTGCTCGACAGTGTGCGTTACGCCGTCGAATCCTCGCGCGACGTCCACACGCATTACGAAAAGATCGTGGAAGTCGCCTCGTGGATGGCGTACGAGGAACTGCCACTGCCGGAGTTCGCGCTCCCGCTCGGCGTCGGCCAGGGGGACGCCAAGGAAGCTATCGATTTCGTCATGATTGCGGACTCCATCGACACTGCGTTCACTGACTTCAAGACGCATGTGAAATTTCAGGTCGACTACCAGGGGCAACACTGGTCTGATTCCGATGCGGAATTCGCCTGCATCAAGCGGGCCGTCGATAGCGGTATTCCGTTTCTCGACGGCAACTACCTCGCGAAGATAACTCGTGCTGATCTCGACAAGATGTTCCAGGGCAACATCGGAATACCGATGCTCGATGAGAAGCTCGAGGTCCTTCACCAAGTGGGCACTGTGCTCGCCGAAAAATACGACGGTCACTTCTATGAATTCGTACACGCCTGTTCGCCCAAGCTCTATGACAACGGCAACGGGCTGGTCGACCGCCTGGTGACGGAATTCCCACGGTTCAACGACGTCAGCATGCTTGATGGTCACGAAACCAAGTTCTACAAGCTGGCGCAGTTGGGAATCTGGATGCTCTACGCGACACTACACCCGCAGGGTAAGTTCCGGCTGGACGATCCGCAGAAAATGACCGCATTTGCCGATTACATCGTCCCTGTAGCGCTCCGGCTGCACGGAATCACAACCTATTCGGACAGCCTCGAGAAGGCTATCAATACGCATCAGATTATTCCGCGAGATTCACGTTGGGAGGTCGAAATCCGCGCGCATTGTATCTATGCAACCGCTGTGTTAACGGAAGAAATCAACAAGCTGCGACCATCGGACCGGCAAGTCATCATTCCGCAGATTGATGCGCGTTTCTGGACGCATTTTCACACCACAGATTGGCCGCATCATCTGACGCCGACGATCATGTACTAAGATATGACGGATTGCATAAGAGGAGCGAGTTTCGTATGAATTGGTCCACTCGACTGTTTCTTGCCGTCGTACTGATCGCCGTTGCTTCCATGCCGCTGAAGGCGCAAGGAAAGCGCAAAGTCATCATCGACCAGGACGCCTCGGGTCCCGGTGGAAGCGACATGCAAGCCATTCTGAGCCTCGTCAATTCGCCGGAAACCGATGTCTTGGGCATCACGATTCTCACCGGTGACGCGAGGCGCGATGAAGAGGTTCAACACACCTTGCGGCTGATGGAAATCATCGGCCGGCGGGATATTCCCGTTGTGCCTGGCGCCGTGTTTCCGCTCGCCAACAGCAAGGAGTTCATTGCAAAGTGGCAGACCCTTTACGGAAAGATGGTTTACATGGGGGCATGGAATTATCCGCCCGGAAAGGCCAACGGCCCATACGAAGTACCAACGATGCCGGAAGGCAAGCCCAGCATCAGGCCGGCCGACGAAGTTGCGGCGTACTTCATGACGCGCATGGCAAGGAAATATCCGCACGAAGTCACGATTTACGCCGCGGGGCCGATGACGAATCTCGCACTTGCCATCGCACTCGATCCCGAATTCCCCGAGCTTGTGAAGGAACTCGTGTTGATGGGCGGCAGCATCAATCCGCAAACGAGTGATCCGGAGTTTGCTCTCTCACCCAATCACGAATTCAATTTCTGGATGGATCCGGAAGCCTCGCACGCGGTTTTGCACGCGCACTGGCCCCGCGTGGTCGTCACAACTGTCGATATTTCCGTGAAAACGCACATGAGCGACGATCTGATTGGACAGATCCGCAAGGTTAACATTCCTGCGGCGCAGTATGTTGCCAAGTATGCGCAGGCGGGGTACTTGTGGGACGAACTCGCTGCCGTGGCATGGCTCGATCCTTCCGTCATCACCAAGTGGAAGAAGCTTTATCTTGATGTAAACACAGATCGAGGAGCCGCCTATGGGAGCACCCTGGTATGGGACGAAAAGACCCATCCCGGCATGGGAGAGATTCTTGCCGACGTGCAAGACGATTTGGACCAGCAGAAGTTTTACAGGGAATACATCGAACTGATGACGCGCCCGACGCCTGGTGCGACGGATCCGGGCAACTAAACATCGATTATTTCTTCCCGTTGCCGGAAACAGCTTGAGCAATGGCGTCCTTCAGTTCGCCGTATAATTTCTCGCTGAACAGGCCGTGCTCCTGCCAGACGACCAAACCGTCGGGGTGTGCCAAGATGAGATAGGGATCGTCGGGCGCACTGAAATTCACAAGCTTCTTCCAGTCCGGCTCATGGTCGTAAACCGGAACGAAGCGGGCCTGCTCGTTGAGAGGAACTCCCTTACGCATGCCCTTGAGGATCATCGGCCGCACAAAAGATGGTGCATTCGCGAGAACGGGGATTTGGTAATACTCGGTACGCGCATCCGTGTGAAATTCGGCTGCCAGGCGCTTATCCCATGGCGAGCAGTTGTCGCCGCTCTTGTGCGAGAAACCGAGGACCAGAATGAGCATCTGTGTGCTGCCCGTTTTTGGCAGTACCACATGCGAATCGTCCAACGCCTTCGCATCGATCGGCGGAATGGATTGCCCGTAGCCTCGGCTGGCGAACGCAGGAATAACAGCCAGCAGAACCAACAGTCCCACAATAGAATGCTTCATCTTGCCGCTCCGAGTGTAGCCAAATGTGCCTGTCCGCTTTGATGCGGGGGATGGGCGAATCTATGCCTTCACGCGAGCCGCACCCTAGCTTCGCGGACCATTGCCTGGAATGGTATGCTCAGTTTTTGCCGGCAACGCCCTTGGTCGCAGGAGAAACCCTTATGAGCGGAGAAATTAAGCCGCGAATCGAAATTACCGACCGTCACGGCAACAGGATCGTGGACACGGGAACGCATGCTCCGAGTGAGATCGTTGCGACACTTGCCGGACGTCCGCTCATAGGGAACCGCGGGACCTCGCTGAATCTCGACTGGGTGGAAGGCGTTCGCATCAACACAAGCGCTGTCGAGCGCCGGGCCGCGACGTTGGGGACCCGACGAACGGTAAAGAAGGATTGGCAAGTTGCCTGGCTGCTCCGAGCCATCACTTGTATAGACCTGACGACACTTTCCGGCGATGACACTGAAGAGCGTGTCCGGCGGCTGTGCGCGAAGGCGAGACAACCTATCCAGCAATCGATGGTGCAACAACTCGGCATTGAAGATCTGCACATTCAAGTGGGTGCCGTTTGCGTATATCACTTGTTCGTCGAGACGGCACGCAAAGCGCTTGAGGGCACAAAGATTCCAGTTGCCGCTGTGTCCACGGGATTTCCGGCCGGATTAAATCCCTTCGAGGAGCGTCTCGCAGAGATTCGCCGTTCGGTGGAAGCGGGAGCGCAAGAGATTGACGTGGTCATTACCCGAGCACACGTCTTCGGCGCCGAATGGCAACGTCTCTATCACGAAATCGCGGCTTTCAAGGACGCGTGCGGCCCGGCCCACCTCAAAGTGATTCTTGGTACCGGCGATATCTCCACGCTGCGGAATGTGGCCCGGGCGAGCCTCGTCGCCATGATGGCAGGCGCAGACTTCATCAAGACATCAACTGGCAAGGAGACGATTAACGCTACTTTGCCTGTCGGTCTCGTCATGACGCGCGCGATCCGCGAATATGCAGACGAAACTGGTATGGCCGTCGGATTCAAGCCAGCCGGCGGCATCCGCACGGCCAAGCAGTCTGTCGAATGGCTGTCGCTCATGAAGGAAGAGCTTGGTAATAGCTGGATGCAGCCGCACCTCTTCCGCATCGGCGCCAGCAGCATGCTTGCCGACATCGAGCGTCAACTCGAGTTCCATGCGACGGGAAGATATTCGGCGGACTATCGCCATCCGCTCGCGTAGGGACAATGGGGGGACCATGCCCAGGAAGCCGACTCACGCAGATGCGCAGTTGATCCTAAAACTCTATGATTTGCGCCGCGAACCGGAGATGCGCAAAGCACGCAGTTGGTGGATGACTGGCTTTTGGCCGCGCACCATCGACGATTTCATGAAGATCACGCAATCACCCGGCACCTCGGAGAACGCATGGTTCCGTCAAGGAAGCAGCTACTGGGGCATGGCCGCATCTTTCGTGAACCAAGGAGTGTTGAGCGAAAGCCTCTTCTTGCGACCTGCCTTTAGTGGTGAAATGTTTTTCATTTTCGCGAAAGTCCAACCTTTTCTAAAGGAGTTTCGCGAGAAAATTGGAGACCCGGCCGCATTTCAGGATATGGAAGAAGTGGTTATGCGTACGAAGTGGGGTCGCGAGCGGCTGAAGTTCCTGATGAAGCGCATTGAAGTGTGGCGAGAGAAAGTGGCACCAAAAGACGCAATCGTGCGCACCTGATTCTGAAGTACACGGCGGGAACGAAATGAGCGTGATCGAAAAATTTGCAAGCATGGAATACGGCCCCGCGCCGGAAGATCCGAAGGAGTCGATGCAATGGCTCGACAGCCATAAGCGTCGCTTTGGTCATTTTATCGGCGGCGTGTGGGCAGCCCCGCAGGAGGGGCAGTATTTCGATACCGTCGATCCATCCACGGGTGAAAAGATTGCCGAGGTTGCGCAGGGAAGCTTCGCCGACATCGACGCCGCAGTGAACGCCGCGCGCAAGGCGCTGAAGGGTTGGCAGGCGCTGACACCGCATGTCCGCGCTAAATACCTTTACGCGCTGGCGCGCCAGGTGCAGAAGCATTCGCGTCGGCTTGCGGTTCTTGAAACGATCGATAACGGCAAGCCCATCCGTGAGAGCCGCGACATCGATATTCCTCTGGTCGCCCGCCATTTCTACTATCACGCCGGTTGGGCCCAGTTGCTCGAACAGGAATTTCCCGGCTACCAGGCCTGCGGCGTAGTGGGGCAAATCATTCCGTGGAATTTTCCGCTACTCATGCTGGCATGGAAAATCGCGCCGGCGCTTGCGACGGGAAACACGGTTGTTCTCAAGCCCGCGGAGTACACTCCGCTTACGGCGTTGGCGTTTGCTGAGATCTGCGACGAAGTTGGCCTTCCAAAAGGCGTGGTGAACATCGTGACCGGCGACGGCGCCACCGGCGATGCCCTCGTCAAGTACGATGGCATCGACAAGATCGCGTTCACCGGCTCTACGGAAGTGGGCCGCGCAATCCGGTGTGCCACCGCCAATTCGCACAAGAAACTCTCTCTTGAGCTTGGCGGCAAGTCTCCGTTTGTCGTTTTCGAAGACGCGGACCTCGATAGCGCTGTCGAAGGTTTGGTCGACGGCATCTGGTTCAATCAGGGACAGGTTTGTTGCGCTGGCTCGCGCTTGCTCATGCAGGAGAGCATCGCGGAGAAGCTCTCGCGCAAACTTCAGTTGCGTATGAGCACTCTGCGCGTGGGTGCGCCTCTGGATAAGGCCATCGATATCGGCGCCATTGTTGCTCGTGTTCAGCTCGATCACATCGACCGGCTCGTAAAGCAGGGACTTGCGGAAGGTGCCACCTGTTGGCAGCCCGAGGTGCTCCTGCCTTCGCGGGGTCTTTACTACAAGCCGACCCTACTCAGCAACGTTCATCCATCGTCGATTGTGGCACAGGAAGAAATCTTTGGCCCGGTCCTCGCAGCCATGACCTTCCGCACCCCAAAAGAGGCGGTGGAGTTGGCAAACAACACCGCGTATGGCTTGGCTGCGAGCGTCTGGAGCGAGAGTGTCAACGTGGCACTACAAACGGCAGCGCAAATCAAAGCCGGCGTCGTTTGGGTGAACTGTACGAATCTGTTCGACGCGTCTTGTGGGTTCGGAGGTTATCGCGAGAGCGGCTTCGGCCGGGAGGGTGGTAAGGAAGGGTTGCGAGAGTATCTCGAACCGGCATGGTTCCGCAAAGCTCCAGCCTTGCCAAGGGCAAGCGCGAAGAAGGTCGATCAGGCCGAGGTCGCCAATCCCACAATCGATCGCACCGTGAAACTCTACATCGGTGGAAAGCAGGCGCGCCCCGATTCCGGCTACAGCATCGCAATTCGAGGAAAGAACGGCAAACTTCTCGGTGAATCCCCTCTGGGGAACCGCAAAGACATTCGAAATGCCGTGGAAGCCGCGCGTAAAGCCGAATCCTGGGTCAGAGCTACGGCGCACAACCGCGCCCAAGTGCTTTACTACGTCGCAGAAAATCTTTCGCAACGCGCCGCGGAAGTAACGGATCGCCTCGCTACGGCGGTCGGCAAGAAACAGGCTGCGCAGGAGGTTCAACTCAGCACTGAGCGCCTGTTTTCCTACGCCGCATGGACCGACAAATTCGACGGTGCGGTCCACAACCCTCCATTCCGCAATGTTTCCATCGCCATGAATGAACCGATTGGCGCGGTGGGGGTGATTTGTCCCGCGGAATGCCCGCTGCTCGGTTTCTTCTCATTAGTGCTTCCGCTTGTGGCTGCAGGGAATGCCGTGGTCGCGGTCCCGTCCGAAGTCTATCCGCTGATTGCTAGCGATCTTTACCAGGTCTTTCAAACCAGTGATTTACCGGGTGGGGTCATCAACATAGTGCCAGGCCGCACGACTGAACTCCTGAAGGTACTTGCGGAACACGACGACCTTGACGCTGTTTGGTGCTATGGCAATGAGGAACTCTGCTCCACAGCCAAGGCGCTCTCCACGGGCAATCTCAAGCAGATTTTCACGAACGAAGGAAGGCTGATCGATTTCTTCAGTCAACGTCAAGGCGAAGGGCCGTTCTATCTCGAACGCGCGTACCAGGTAAAGAACATCTGGGTTCCCTACGGCGAATAGCGCCGCAGTCTCACAACCAATAACGAACTACCACCCTGAATAATCGGACTAAACAAAAAGGGGATGGCCTAAGCCATCCCCTTTCGAGTGAAGGAGAATACCTTCGCTAGTTCTAGTTGGCTTTGCCCTTCTTCATCGAACCAGAAGGTGCCGCAGCGGCATTGTAGACTGCGGTCCACCATGGTGCTCCACCCACGGCCACCGTTGGCGTGGACGGAACCTTCAATGAACCGTCTGAATTAATGGAATAGAGGGACAGCGTCCCTGCATCGGTATTGTTGGTAACTGCCACCCCAGCGCCTGTCGCGTCAGTGGTGATCGCTATGGGAGCAACGCCCGTCGCGACAGCGGAACCAAGGGCGGCGCCAATCGTTCCGTCCGCATTCAAGGCATAGGCATAAACGGCGCCAGGAGTCGTGCCGTCGCCGTAATCGAGGAAGTAAATGTACTTGCCGGATGGTGCAACGGCCACATTCAAGATGCTCGTCGCTCCGGTGACCGTAAACGTGGTCGCCGTGCCGAGAGCACCACCTGTGCCAAGTGTGAAGACAGACACAGTGTCGCCACCGGAGTTTGCCACATACAGGTACTTTCCGGTCGGATCAAGGGTCTCAAAGTACGGTGTGGTGCCCGTCGCTGCCGTCGGCGTGGCCAACGCGGTAAGAGCGCCAGTGGTCTGATTGATCGAATAGGCGCTGACGGTGTTCGCGTCCGTGCCGGCCGAGCCCGAGTTCGTCACATACGCGTAAGTGCCGGTCGGGTCGATAACGATGTCCTCGGGCCCGTTTAGGTGCGCCGTGGTCGTCCCAATCAGCGTCAGAGCACCCGGATTGGTGGTTTGGGTTTGATCGATGGTGAAGCCGTAGATCGTGTTCCCGGTGTCATCGGTCACGTAGAGGAAGCGCCCGTAGGGATCTATAGCAATATGGTTCTGACCACCGCTTCCCGCGAGCGGCGGCGAGGTCTTCGAGGCCGTCGTTTCCGCTGGCGCTCCAGTTTTTGGATCGATCGTCAGTGTGTGGAGGAAGCTGCCGGGATAGTCGACGACATAGAGCAAGCCACCCGCCGGGTGCACTGCCAAATGGAAGGGCGAGCTTGCGAGTGCCGGCGCCGTCGTATAATTAGACAGAGCCGGAGTCGCGGTCACATCCACTTGGAAATACCCCAAGCTTCCCGGGTTCACGTTGGCGACGTAGGCGAAGTTGGTCACGCCTGTCACAACCGTTAGAGCCGCTTTGCCCTTAAGTTCACCCTCTGTGGCGGTAATGTTCGCCGCGTTGCTAGCGGCGGCGATTGCCGTTGCTACTGCTAGGCTGCTGTTGCTCGTATTGACCAGCACGGTCGCAGTCGTTGTCGCGTCCGAACTCCACGTCACCGTGCCCGTGGGTGCTTGCGTTGTGCCGTCGCTCAGCGTTTCTGCAGCCTTCAAGTTCACAGCGCCACCCACCGGGGCCGAAGGCGTAGCCGGGGTGATCGCCAACCCTGTCACAACCGGCGGAGCAGCCGTCAGCACTGCCGTGTTGGAAGTGATTCCATAGAGCGAAGCAGTGATATTGCTGGTGCCGCTAGCTGCAGCTGCCGTCGCCAAGCCCGTGTTGTCGATAGTGGCGACCATTGTATTGCTGGACGTCCACGTTGCGAGCGAAGTCACAGGACTGGTGCCAGTGCTGCCATCAGGGTTCGTGAAAGTGCCGGTCGCAGTGTACTGTTGCGTCTCGCCGTTCGGAATGGTGGCGGTCGCCGGTGCGATCACGATCCCCTTCAATTCGCTGACATTCAGCGTTACGGTGGCGCCTGAAGTTCCCGCCGCATTTCCAGTGATGGTGACGGTGCCGGGAGCAACGCCTGTCGCGACGCCCGAAGCGTTGATGGTCGCAATCGCGGCGTCAGACGAAGACCAGCTAACGAGACCGGTTCCGTCCTTGACCGTACCATTGCTGAAATACGCAAGAGCGGTGAATTGCTGCGTGGTCGAAACGGCGATATTGGCGGTTTGCGGACTAATCGTGATGTAACGCAGGGTCGGTGTTGAGCTGCTGCACGCGGCCAGCATCAACACGAATGCGATTGAGAGTGCCGCTAATGCAGACCTACTGTGGTTCTTCATTTACGCCTCCTCAGCGCAGGACAGAAAAAGATCTCTAGAAAAAACAGAGGCAAGCAAAAACGACTGCAGACGGATTGGGCGGCGAAGGCACAGCGCAGGGCGAGAATTCCACACCCAAGTTTTGTCGTTATCCTACCTATGTGCCTCTGTAGACTGAACATTACTCGATGAGCGCAACCCAATCCAAGTGCCTATAGTATTACTAGTGCCTACTTGATAAATTCGTAATTCGGGGTGCAAGTCCCGTGTATCGCATTACTTGCGGAGGATTTGGCCCTTCCGCAACGGTCTGTAGCGTCTCGACATTGCTCCCCCATTGGCGCTGGCTATGCCACCGGTTTTGGTGCGAATATAGTGCCCCGTTGCAATCCGAGGATCGCTCCTTATGGCCCGCACCGAAACCGCAGAAGATCGCCGCCTCGACGAGGCCCGCCAGCGCAAGAAACACTGGAAGAGGTGGGGTCCTTATCTCTCCGACCGACAGTGGGGAACCGTTCGCGAAGACTACAGCGCCAACGGTGCCGCCTGGGAATACTTTCCTTTTGAACATGCGCATGCCCGCACGTATCGCTGGGGGGAGGACGGGATCGGGGGCCTCTCGGATCGCCATCAGATGATTTGTTTTGGCCTGGCCCTTTGGAACGGCCGGGACCCCATCCTCAAAGAGCGGCTTTTCGGGCTGACGGGCAACCAGGGCAACCACGGCGAGGATGTTAAGGAGCATTACTTTTACCTCGATTCGACGCCCACCCATAGTTACATGCGGATGTTGTACAAGTACCCTCAGGCGGAATTTCCTTATCGTCAGCTTGTGGAAGAGAACCGCAAGAGGGGTCGTGGTGCTCCAGAATATGAGCTACAGGATACTGGCGTCTTCGGGGAGAATCGCTACTTCGATGTTTTTCTGGAGTATGCCAAGGCCGACTCCGAAGACATCCTGATCAAGATTACCGCTACGAACCGCGGCCCTGATCCTGCCGATTTGCACCTGTTGCCCACCGTGTGGTTCCGCAATACTTGGTCTTGGGGAAAGGATTTGCGTAGACCAGCGGTCAGAAAATCCCCGGCATGCCTCAATTCGGTCTGTGCGGAGCTCGAACATTGGCAGTATGGGAAACGCTGGTTTCTTTGCGAGGGCTCGCCAGAATTGCTCTTTACGGAAAACGAGACAAACTACGTCAAGTTGTTCAATTACCGTGATCGCGTCCCATACACGAAAGACGCGTTCAACGAATACTTGATTCATAGCAACAAACAAGCCGTTAATCCCGAGGTGACCGGCACGAAGATGGCTGCTCACTATTCGGCCACCCTCGGGCCGGGAGAGTCAGCGGTTCTAAAGCTGCGTCTGACGGACCTGAATCCCCTCGGCGGCCTGGATGCCGATGCTCCTCTGCTCGGCGACGCGCTTCTCCCTGGATCAAGTGAACGATCACCCCTCGTGCCTACTACCGGTGACTTCGGCGCCGGGTACGAGCAGGTCTTCCAGGTGCGCATGCGGGAAGCGGACGAGTTTTATGACTCGCGCATCCCGAAACACCTCTCTCCGGATGCCCACATGGTGATGCGTCAGGCCTACGCGGGAATGCTTTGGTGCAAGCAGTTCTATCATTTCGACGTGGCCACTTGGCTCGGAGGGGACCCCGCGGGTCCGACGCCTCCGGCATCGCGGGTCAAGGGACGCAACAAGGAGTGGACCCACCTCTATACCGACGACATCTTATCCATGCCCGACAAGTGGGAGTATCCGTGGTTCGCTGCGTGGGATCTTGCATTTCACTGTATCCCTCTGGCGATCGTCGATTCCGATTTCGCCAAAGAGCAGCTAATTCTCCTCCTGCGCGAGTGGTATATGCATCCGAATGGTCAACTTCCAGCGTACGAGTGGGCTTTTGGAGATGTGAATCCACCCGTGCACGCCTGGGCAGCCTGGCGCGTGTACAAAATCGAGCGCCGCATGCGTGGTGTGGCCGATCGTGCGTTTCTCGAAAAGGTGTTTCATAAGTTGTTGCTCAACTTCACTTGGTGGGTCAATCGCAAGGATCCTGACGGCCACAATATTTTCCAGGGGGGCTTTCTCGGACTTGACAACATCGGAGTCTTTGATCGCTCGGCGCCGCTGCCGACCGGCGGTCACCTGGAACAATCAGATGGCACCAGCTGGATGGGCATGTATTGTCTGAATATGCTCGCAATGGCGCTGGAACTCGCCAAGGAGGATCTGGCTTATGAGGACGTCGCTAGTAAATTCTTCGAGCATTTCGTCCACATCGCTCATGCAATGAACGACATCGGCACGGAAGGAAAGTCTCTCTGGGACGAGGAAGATGGTTTCTACTACGACCTGTTACACCTGCCGAGTGGCGAAGAACATTTCTTGAAGATTCGTTCGATGGTCGGTCTGATTCCGCTGTTCGCCGTCGAAACGCTGGAACCGGAAATTGTCGATCGATTGCCGGGCTTCAAGCGCCGAATGCAATGGTTCATCGATAATAACGAGGACGTGCCCGAGCACATCGAAATGACGCAGCGCTCGGCTCGTGGCGTGCGGCGGCTGCTGTCGCTCGCGAATCGGAAACAGCTCAAACGCATCTTGAAACGTATGCTGGACGAAACCGAGTTTCTATCGCCCCACGGCATCCGCGCTCTCTCTCGGTATCATCTCGATCATCCTTACGAGGTGCAGGTAAACGATCACATCAGCCAAGTCGATTACGAGCCTGGGGAATCGACCTCGGGCGTGTTTGGTGGTAACTCGAACTGGCGGGGTCCAGTATGGTTTCCCGTTAACTATCTACTGATTGAGTCGCTGCAGAAGTTCTATCACTACTATGGCGAGGATTTTAAGATAGAGTTTCCGACCTACTCCAAGCACGAGCTTGACCTTTGGCAAGTTTCATCCGAACTCTCCAAGCGGCTGACTCGCATTTTCTTACGGGACAAGCAAGGTTCCCGCCCATTCGCTGGCAGCAATGATTTATTCAACAAAGATCCACACTGGCGTAATCTAATTCTCTTTTACGAGTATTTTCATGGCGATACAGGTGTCGGTCTCGGTGCGTCCCATCAGACCGGCTGGACGGGTTTGGTAGCCAAACTCCTCGAACAAAGCGGAGAGTAAGACGTGTCCCTCCTGGCGGAAGTGCAGTTTGGGCGAGAGGCCTGCGGCGATCTCGAAACGGCAGAAAGGCTCGAATGGCTGGTGACTAACGGGCTCGGCGGCTACGCCAGTGGCACTGTGGCAGGAACGGCGACCCGCCGCTACCACGGACTGCTTGTGGCCGCGCTTCAGCCGCCTGGAAAGCGCACAGTTCTCGTCAACGGGACAGACGAGAGCGTCCGCTATCTTGAATCTACCTATTCGCTTGCTACGAATCGCTGGATGAGTGGCTTTATTTCCCCTCGGGGCTATCTGCAGATCGAGAGCTTTCACCTCGAAGGTTCAAAGCCAGTCTGGCGCTATGCCCTGGCTGATGCACTGCTCGAAAAACGTGTGTGGATGAAGCAAGACGAAAACACCACTTACGTGCAATACACTCTCGTACGAGCGAATGGTCCAATCGAACTGGAAGGCAAGGTACTCGTCAACTATCGGGAGTTTCATTCTACGACGTACGGTCACAGCGAGCCATGGCGTGTCGAAGCGGTCCGCCAGGGCATACGCGTTGCCGCATTCGAGGGTGCGGTTCCGTTTTACCTGATGAGTTCCGGCGCATCGTGGAGCGCTCAGAACGAGTGGTACCGTGATTACTTTTTGCCGGCGGAACGCGCCCGCGGCCTCGATGATTCCGAGGACCGCTTCTACGCCGCGCAGTTTCAATCTCGCCTGCAGGTGGGCGAATCGGTGACTATCGTTCTTACCACCGAAGAGGCTGCGGATCTCGATGGTGAACAGGCCCGTGCTCACAGATCCAATCACGATTGGAAGCTCTTCCAGGATTGGCAGGCACAGCACGCCAAAAACTGCGCGTCTGCTCCCGACGATGAGCCCGGCTGGTTTTGGCAATTGGTACTTGCAGCCGATCAGTTCATAGCGCGCCGCTCGTTCCCAGGTCACGGGGAAGGCAAAACGGTGATCGCTGGCTATCCGTGGTTCAGTGATTGGGGCCGAGACACCATGATTGCCTTGCCGGGCCTCACCCTAGCGCCTGGGCGGCCTGAGATTGCGCGAGATGTGCTACTGGGATACGCGCGGCTGGTTGACCAGGGGATGCTGCCAAACACTTTCCCGGACGCGGGTGAACCGCCGCAGTACAATACGGTCGATGCCACGCTGTGGCTCTTCGAGGCTGCCCGGAAATACTTTGAGGCGACGCAGGATCTGGGTTTCGTTCAGGAGCTGTTCCCCACGTTGGCGTCCATCATCGACTACCACGTCCGCGGCACGCACTACAACATCAAGGTTGATCCTTCGGATGCACTCCTTTTTGCGGGTACTCCTGAGGTGCAGCTCACCTGGATGGACGCGAAGATCGGTGACTGGGTGGTCACGCCGCGCACTGGGAAAGCCGTGGAGGTCAATGCGCTGTGGATCAATGCGCTGCACACCATCGCGAACTTCGCGCACGTTCTGTTACGACCCAGTGAGGGGTATGAGCGACTTGCCGAGAAGGCCGCACGGAATTTTCAGAAGTTCTGGAATCCGGAGCGACAGTGCTGCTTCGATGTGATCGACACGCCTTCCGGAATGCCCGACGCAGCGATCCGGCCAAACCAGATCTTCGCCGTTTCTCTTCCCGTCAGCCCGCTGACGCCCGACCAGCAGAGGGGGATTGTCGATATCGTCGCACAGCAACTTCTGACTTCACACGGCCTGCGCAGCCTTGCGCCGACGGAGCCGGGGTACAAGGGGCACTATATAGGCGGACCTCGCGAGCGCGATTCGGCGTACCACCAGGGTACGGTGTGGGGATGGCTGCTGGGGCCATTTGCGTTGGCACACTATCGGGTTTATCACGATGCGTCGGAAGCGCAGTCTTATCTTGAGCCGCTTGGCCGTTCGATCGCGTCGTACGGCTTGGGCACACTCGCTGAAATCTTCGATGGCGACGCCCCTTTTGCTCCAGCGGGAGCGATTGCACAGGCATGGACGGTGGGGGAATTATTCGCCGCGTGGCAAACGCTCAGCGCGGCGATTGCGCCGGCACAGGCGCAGGCCGCCAGTGCCACTTAATCCACGCGAGGCGCAGGCACCGGCTTCTTCTTCGGGCCAGCCAGGAGCGACAGCGCCGCGGTAACCGCGAGAATGCCAAACACGACCAGCAAAGACGTCACTTCGGAGATGTCCCACCAAGGTTCGATCACCATCTTTACACCAATGAACATCAGCACAATCGCCAGACCGATACCCAGGTAGCGCAGGTAATCGAGCAGGTCCGCGAGGAGGAAGTAGAGAGAGCGCAGGCCGAGAATGGCAAAGACGTTGGAGGTGTAGACGATGAAGGCATCCTGGGTGATGCCGAAGATCGCGGGAATGGAATCCACGGCGAAGGTGACGTCGGTGACCTCGACGACGAGGAGCACGAGAAAGAGCGGCGTGGCGAAGCGCTGGCCCGCCTGGCGCACGAAGAACTTCGCGCCGTGATACTCCTTGGTGACGCGCAGGTGCGTGCTGGCGAAGCGGAAGACGGGGTTCTTCTCATAGTGAACGCTCTTGTCGCGGCGCCACAGCATATGTATGCCGGTATAGATCAGGAAGACGCCGAAGACTTCGATGATCCAGTGGAATCGCGAGATCAGGGCCGCGCCGGCAGCGATCATCAGGCCGCGCATGATGAGGGCACCGATGATGCCCCACTCCAGAACGCGATGCTGGACCTTTTCATCCACCTGGAAGGCGCGGAAGATCAGCAGGAAGACGAAGAGATTGTCCACGCTGAGGGCCTTCTCGATGACATAGCCGGTGAAGTATTGAATGCCGCGAGAGGAGCCGTGCCAGTGATAGACGAAGAAACCGAAGGCGACCGCGAGGGCGATCCAGATGACGCTCCAGAAAGCGGCTTCGCGAATGGAAACCTTGTGGACCGTGCGGTGAAAAACTCCGAGGTCGAGGGCGATGGCTAAAAGAACAAAAAGATTGAAGCCGACCCAGAGGAGTGGGGTACCCATAAACTCAGAATAAACCAACTCGTCGCGAGGCTCCTAGTCAGGGAGCGGAAGCGCTGCGCGGGTCAGTGCCATTGAGGTTATTCAACTCGATGTGCGAGGTCTGGCCAGCCTGCACGGAGACCGGCACGTCCCAGACAAGACGACGGTCGCCGGAGGAAGCTTCCATGCCGAGAGAACTGATCCAATAATTTCCGGGGGCGAGACTGGAGAAGAGGGCACGGCCATCGAGATCGGTATCGGCCTTGCCGGCGAGATATTTCAGTTGCGCGGTATCCGGGGCCATTTGAGCGACTTTGTGCTTGTGGTCCGCGTTCAGTTTGTCCCACGGCAGCTTGGGATTCACACCGGTCAGTTCCGTCTCCATACCTTGTACGGTGAAAGGATGACCGTCGATGAACTTGCGGGTGGCGGCGAGGTATTCGTCTTTCTGCTTCTGATATTTCTCCGGATTGGCTTGCTGGTCAGAGTCTTTGTACTTGGGCTTGGGCAAGCCGGCAGTGACGCCGCCGGAATTGGAGCGCTGGTAGGCATCGAAAAACTCGGGAACGTCCATGATGTCGTCGGTGGTGAAGGCCTTGTCGAGGTCGGGAGAAGTGAGGTCCATGACGTCGTGGGCTTTGAGCCACTTCTTCAGTTGGGGAGAGCACTTCAGGTTATCAATGAACTGATCGCGGGTCGGGAGGGGGTCGGCGGCGGAAACTTCCTTGATGACGTCGGCGTAGCTCCGGGTCAGGGCGTAGAGAGTGAACTGGCGGACGGGCTCCGGGCGCGCGGCGGTGGGAGCAATGTACGCGGTGACACTGATAGCGCCGGGCCTAGTCTGCGCGGGGGCGAGGGCCGTTACGGCGGAGAGCAACAGGAACATGGAAAGGAAACGTAAAGAAGTTCGCATGTGCCTCATGCTAGCAGGAATTCCGCGGCGGAGAATTTTTGTCGACGCGGCGGGTGTCCAATTGAATGCGAGTGGAGGAGAAAGAGGGGAGGAAAGGGTCGAGCTGCGTTCCATTTTGGAACACTACGGGAGAAACGAAGGGGGCCCCCCCGTGTTTTTTGTAGATCTGTGAAACAAAAGAAGATGGCGGAGTGGTCGTTCGTAGATCTGTCAAAAGAAAAGGGATAGAAGTGGGCTAGAGTGCGAAGATTTGAGCTTCGTGTGTCGCAGGGCATAGATCCATCGCCGGGCTTGCGAGCGTGAGTGGAGCGATGGCACGCAATCCTTGGACAGGGTAAGCGCGTGGAGTGTCGGCGTCTACGGTGCGAGGGAGCAGGGGGCAAGTGGAAACAGGGCAAAAAAAGGGCAGGCGGGAAAAACTGGCCTTCGAGAAGGAATGGGGAGAGGAGCACGGCGAGGTGACTGTGGGCACATACAAAGTGGATGGAATTGCCTAGAAACGCCACTATGCCACGTCCCGCGAGAAACGGCTGTGCAGACTTTCGCGTGGGGGGCCGGGGCGATCTGTATACCTTCAAGCAATTCTATGTCCTTTGGCGCCACTAGAGGTGCGGCGATCGCGCGCGCCAAACCTTAATTTTCAGAAGAGGTGTTCTCATGGTGACTCTGCTGACAGACTTGGCCAAGCTGCAGGAGGAATGCTGCGCGGAAGATCAGGAGAAAATCGGCGCAATGATACAGCGGTGGATGAGCGACCCTGATTTCGCGGCTCAGTATTCACGATTCTTGCCTGGAAACGCCGAAGAGGCCGCAAAGCATTTCCTATTCGGAAGAGGTGACTCGGACAGCCGCGAACAAAAAACTTCATATACCTAGGTTCCGTGGTCGAGTAATCCGTGGGGGAAAAGGAGGGATTCGCCTCCGCTGGAACTGCAGCGCGTGTTTTTGTGGTTTATATTGACTGGTGTATCGCTCCGGTGTATCCACGACAGAGGAGACGGATCTCCAGTGCTGTGCGCCGGTGATGCGCATCGTTCCCAGCACGGAAAGTAAGGAACGATGCCTGTCTGGTGCCGACTTTCCTGGCTCGGCCTGCAAGCGAAGCCCAGCGCGTTGGTTCTCCTTGCACTGCTGTTAGTCTTCTGCGAGTGGCGTCCGTGCGAAAGCGCGCAGGTTCCGGCCGGTGCGGCAAACTCCGCGACGCAATCGACTACGGCTTCCGATACGCAGGCTGAAATCTCCACCTACGACACATCCAGCACGTTTCGAATCCACGTGAATGTGGTGCCGGTGCGGGTGGTGGTGAGAGACCAGCGGGGAAACGTGGTGAAGAATCTGGGAAAGGAAGACTTCCAGATTCTGGACAACGGCAAACCGCAGATCATTGCGACTTTTGCGATTGACCGTGCTGTCGCA
>Ga0335071_10000832_pt1 | contig 33224 bp, 28 predicted proteins | sample Lox_Sample_15_FD_206724 | JGI IMG/M metagenome (GOLD analysis project Ga0335071, IMG submission 206724) | Soil microbial communities from Loxahatchee National Wildlife Refuge, Florida, United States - Lox_Sample_1.5 | ecosystem: Environmental > Terrestrial > Soil > Wetlands | place: USA...
AGGAGAACTCGATCGACAAAACGGATCCTACGTCTGGTGGGTAGATTGATAGCGCTCTAACGTCACTCTTGCCCAGTGTGCGCATCCTTCGGATGCTTCTTCTTCTTGGTTCGTATCACCGATGGCTGGTAGGCCACAACCGTCGTGTTCGCGGCATGGTCAGACCATCTCTGTCGCGGGTCTCCTTCCAATCCCAATCCCGCGAAGACATCGAACGGCAGGAAGACGTACCAGAAGATCTTGGGAACGTTGCGCAGTATCGCTTGATACGCTCGCCCCTTCTCGCCCATCGAGACGACCCTAAGGTGGAACAGCTTCTTTCCAAGGGTCTGGCCGAACCAGCCTTCGAGGATCGACGAATAGGCGAACCATCCGACACCCGAGAAGACTCCGGCGAGAATGATGCTCCACGTCGAGCGGGCGTCCGCCAGCGCTAGAGTGATCGGCACGGAAACGATCGCAGCATCGACGATTCCTGCCGCAACGCGCTTCAACCAGTGACGCCGGAAGTCTCCGCTCTGCTGCAACAGGTCATACCCAGTGGTCATCCCATCCACCGTCAGACAAAATGTATGACACTACTAATAATCCTTTCTATACGAAACGCCACTCAGCTCGCCCGTCTGTCATCATTGGTCAGTGCTGGGTTTGTCATCACGGTGGCGCTCTACCCTAGCCCAAGAGCGGAAATAAACCTAACGCCCGGTGGGGTTTAAGGCACAAAGCGCTCTACGAGTTGCGTATGTGCGCGGCGACCGTTCAGAACGACATCCTGGTGACGAGGATCCGGATCGTCTTCTTTGTTGCCTACATCGTCATCCTGGCAATCACGGCCTACTTCCTCCTGCCGGACTACTGGTGGCTCTGGCTGCTGATGCTTGCGCTGGTCGTGTACCGCGTCCTAACGTGGGTCACCCCGAAGAAGCAGTTCCAATGCAGGGAATGCGGTACGGTCTTCCCGGCCAGGAAGACATCGGTGTTCCGTCCTTCGGCAGCGGACCTCTACGAGGACCCGAACCGACCGCGATGTCCTAAGTGCGGTAGCAGGAACGTCGCCAAAGTCGCCCGGGGCAAAAAGAAATGAGCCCAGAGCCTCTGCGGACGCTTCACGAGAAGGACAAATCGAGGCTGATGTGGAAGCAGCCCGGAACGAGCGCACGCAAGAAGGTGCTCTTCATTTGCACGCACAACTCCGCGCGCTCGCAGATGGCCGAGGGGTTCCTGAACTCTTACTATGGCGACAGGTATCAGGCGTTCAGTGCCGGGGTGAAGCCAGGCAGACTGCACCCTCTTGCAGTGGACGTGATGGCGGAGAACGGGATCGATATCTCGAAGCAGCGCTCGAAAGGGATCGAGGACGTGTTGGACGAGTACTTCGATGTCGTGGTTACAGTCTGCGATTGCGCGCGCGAGGAATGCCCGATATTTCCCGGAGGGACAGAGCTCTGGCATCACGGGTTCGAGGATCCTTCGGCGATCGATGGCACGCCGGAGGAGAGGGTCAATTCGTTCCGCCGAATCCGGGACGAGATCTCGGCGTGGATCAAGGAACGGTTCGGGGAGGAGCGATGATCCCGGTCTACGTGTACGACCGAGGGGAGTGCGATCCGAAGAAGTGCACCGCGAAGAAGATGGTGCGCTTTCAGCTGGCGGAGGAACTGCCCTCACTGCGCAGCATTCCCCGAGGGAGCGTGGTACTGACGCCGTTCTCGCAGAAATCCGTCTCGCGCGAGGACGCTGCGAAAGCGCAAGCGTTCGGACTGGTGGTCATGGACCTCTCCTGGAACAACATCGAGGACTTCCCGAAGGTGCGCGAGGACGCGAACCAGAGGGCGCTGCCATTCCTACTCGCGGCGAACCCGGTCAACTGGGGCAAGCCGATGAAGCTGAGCAGCGTGGAGGCGGTCGCGGCCGCCCTGCACATCATGGGCTTCAAGGAACAGGCGAAGCTCGTCCTCTCGAAGTTCTCCTGGGGAGAGCAGTTCCTCAAGCTCAACGCTGAGCCGCTGGAACGGTATAGCGAAGCGAAGACCAGCGCCGAAGTGGTCCGGATTCAAATGGAGTACGTGGGTTCGGACGATTCGGACGGCCCGGCGGAAGGGTAATGAACTAGACGCTATTTGGTAAGCTGAAGTCAAATTGAACGCATCCAGAGTGCCCCCAGTCAAGTTTACCGGTACCCATCATTTTTTAGTGGTGCAAGGCATACTAGGGGACTCGCCGCTTGAGCACATAGGGGGAGCTGCTTTTGGCCCAAGACTACACCGATGAGGACATAGTCTCCCGATGGGAGGACTTCTTCGAGACCAGCGGGCAGAGGGTCAAGCTGATGGAGGTCGCCGACCTTTTCCCGGAGCAGCGCAGCATCTTCATTCCGTACGCAGAGCTGGACATGTTCGACCCGGACATGGCCGATTTCCTCCTGCATCATCCCTTGCGCGTGCTTGTCATGGGCAAGCAGGCGATACGCAAGATCCTGCCTCCGGGGCGGGAGCAGGTGGACGTGAACTTGAGGATCACCGGTCTGCCGAAGGACAGCAAGATCGAGATCCGCAAGATCCGCGCGGAGCACTTGGGGAAGCTGATCGCCGTCGAAGGACTCGCGAGGAAAGCGACCGAGGTCCGCCCGAAGATCACCGATGCGCTTTTCCAGTGCGCGCGCTGCGGGATCGTCATCAGGGAGCCGCAGGACGGCATGTACTTCAAGGAGCCGCTGGAGTGCTATCGCGACCAGGGCGGGTGCGGTAAGACCACCTCTTCGACGAAGTTCAAGCTGCTGTCCGAGGAGTCGAAGTACATCGACACCCAGAAGATCGAGGTCCAAGAGAATCCCGAAGGTCTCCGGGGAGGAGCGCAGCCTGAGCGCCTGGCCGGGTACATCGAGGACGACATGGCGGGGAGCATCTCTCCAGGCGACAGGGTCGTGCTCAACGGCATCGTGCGCTCGGTGCAGAAGGGGCAGCAACAGAAGTCGACGCTCTTCGACATCAACCTGGACATTCTTTCCGTCGAGTTCAAGACGCACGAGTACGAGGAGGTCACGATCAGCGAGGAGGAGGAAATGGAGATTCTACGGTCCTCGCGCGACCCGGGCCTTTTCAAGCGCATCGTCGCATCGATATCCCCAACCATCTACGGCTATGACCGCGAGAAGGAGGCGATCGCGCTGCAGCTCTTCGGCGGCGTGCACAAATCTCTGGACGACGGCACGAAGATACGCGGCGACATCCACGTTCTTCTCGTCGGCGACCCAGGGGTCGCGAAGTGCGTAACCGGCGAGGCGCAGGTCATGCTCGCCGACTGCTCCCTTCGCCCGATAAGGGACATCGTCGAGGAGGCGCTCGCGAAAGGAACGATCGAGAAGGTGGATGACGGCGTCCATGCTCCGCTCGACCTCGAGGTCATGGCATTCTCGCACCGGGGCGCGATCGAACCCGCGAAGGCGGTCCGAGCTTGGAAACGCACGGCGCCGAAAAAGCTTCTCAAGTTCGGCACGAAGGCGGGCAGAACGCTCACCGTAACGCCGACACATCCTCTATTCATCCAGAACGGACCGTACATCCAGTTTCGTCCCGCCAAGAACATCTACGTCGGTCAGCAGATCGCGATCGCGACCGGGCAGGGCAAATGTGGCCCGGACGAGACGCACGGCCTCGCGCGCGGTCTCGATTGGGACGCGGTCGTCGAAAAGGTGGAGGTCGATGCACAAGAAGAGTTCGTGTACGACCTCGAAGTCGAGGGCGTGCACAACTTCGTGACCAACGGCATCATCTCGCACAACTCGCAGATCCTGCGTTACATGGCGGACATGGCGCCGCGCGGGATCTACGCGTCGGGCAAGTCGTCGTCCGCGGCCGGTCTTTGCGTTCATCCAGACACCAAGATCATCGTGGACGATGAGCCGACGCCGATTGGGACCTTCGTGGAAAGCAAGATGAAGGAGCCGAAAGAGGTCAGGAAGGGGACGTGGTCGGAGGCGTGCAACGGGCACGCGATCGCCTCGGTTTGGGGCGGACCGCTCGAGTCTAGGAGGCTCAAGGCGGTTTGGAAGATAAACACCCCTTCATTTCTTGTGGAACTCAGAGCAGCTGGCAATCATTCGGTCGTGCTGACGCCGGAGACACGCGTCAAGGCCCGAAGGTTCGGGATGGCGGGGTCGTTCTCGCGCTGCGTCGACCTGAACATGGGGGACGAGGTGCTCGTCGTCGAGGACGGAGCGCCAAGGTGGGTCACGCTCGAAAACAAGAAGGAGATCTGGGAGAACCTGCCTCCGTTCGTATACGATCTGACGGTAGAGGAGGCGCACACCTTCGTCGCGAACGACTTCGTCGTGCACAACACCGCGGCCGCGGTCAAGGACGATTTCGGCGAGGGTCGGTGGACGCTTGAAGCGGGCGCGCTCGTGCTTGCGGATATGGGGCTCGCGAGCATCGATGAGCTCGACAAGATGACCGATCAGGATCGCAGTGCGATGCATGAGGCTATGGAATCGCAATCAATCAGCGTGGCCAAAGCTGGCATCACCGCACGACTGCAATGCAGGTGCTCGATCCTTGGCGCAGCGAACCCGAAGTATGGGCGCTTCGAGGAGTCTCAGTTCATAGCGGATCAGATTGATCTCCCGCCAGCGCTCATGTCTCGTTTCGATTTGATATTCGCCATGACCGACAAGCCTCAAGCGGACAAAGATGCCAGGATTACGAAACACATCCTCAACGTTCACCGCCGCGGTGAGCTGCTTCGCAATGAAGACGTCTCCAACATCGAGGGCGTGAACATGGAGCAGCTGCTTTCCGAGACGGACTTCCTGGAACCCTCTTTCACCAAGGAGTTCTTCCGCAAGTACGTCGCCTATTCCAAGCGCATCGTGCCGATCCTCAGCGACGACGCGATGAAGCTCATCACCGACAACTACCTTCAGATCAGGAAGCAAGGGGAGGGCGAGGGGAAGAGCGTCCCGATCACCGCCAGGCAGCTCGAGGCTTATGTGCGACTGGCGGAGGCGAGCGCCCGCGCGAGACTGAGCAAGGTCATCACTTTAGAGGATGCGGAGCGCGCCGTCGGCATCGTCGAGTTCTACCTCGGAAAGATCGCCGGGGAGGGCGGCAAGCTCGATTACGACATCATCGCCACCGGCATCTCGCGCTCTCAGCGCGAACAGATCGTCGTGATACGCGACCTCATCAAGCAGAACGCGGACCGCGAGAAGGGCATCAGCATCGAGTCGCTCATCAATCTGGCTGAGCAGGACGGGGTGCCGGAGGAGCGCGTACGCACTCTGATCAAGAGGCTTCTGGACAACGGCGAGGTCTATCAGCCGTCGGGCGGGTTCTACAAGCTCGCCTCGGAGGGATTGGAGTGATCGTTCTACGCATGTACCGCAGGGGCGGAGAGGTGGTCGTCGTCGCTTGCGACAAGGAGCTCATCGGGCGGTCGCTGCGCGAGGGAAGGACGAAGCTGGACGTGGCGGAGTCCTTCTATCACGGCGAGGAAGCGGACGAGGAGATGCTCATCAATCGGCTGCGAATGGCCACGATCGCGAACCTGGTGGGCGAGAGGACCGTCTCCATCGCCTCCAAGCACAAGATGATCGATGAGCAGTGTGTGATGCTGATCGAGGGCGTGCCGCACGTGCAAATGGTGAAGATGTGATGTTCTGCGTTCGCTGCGGGAAGGAGGGGCCGACCTACGAAAGCCTCTGCGTCGAGTGCTTCCTCGAGAACGCCAGGTTCACTTCCGTCCCCGAGTACGTGGATCTCTACAAGTGCCATTATTGCGAGGAGTACCTCGTAGAAGGGAAGTGGCGCAAGTACCTCTCATTGGATGAGGCGCTTGCGGACGTCGCCAAGCGCTCGCTCGAGGTGAAGAAGGGCGCGGAGGTGACGCAGGTCCGCACCGAGATCGCCGCCGCTGACTCGAAGAACTTTCACGTGCGCCTGCGCGCCACGGTCGAGTACTCCGACCTCGTGAAGGAGGAGGAAAGCAAGACCACGGTGCGCCTGAAGGGCACGGTCTGTCCGCGCTGCAGCAAGATGCTCGGCAACTACTACGAGAGCATCATCCAGGTGCGCGGGCGCGACCGCAAGCTCACGGAGAAGCAGAAGCAGCGCCTGCTGGATGAGATCACCTCCCGGGTCGAGACCGCGCAGGAGGACAACCGCGAGATGTTCATTTCGAAGATGGAGGAGGTGCCGGGGGGCATCGACGCCTATCTGTCCTCGATCTCGCTCGCCAAGGGCATCGCCAAGGAGCTCGGGGAGCGCTTCGGGGCGGAGATCAAGGAATCATCGACGCTGGTCACGCAGAAGGAGGGGAAGGACGTGTACCGCGTGACGTACCTGGTGCGTCTGCCTTCGTACATGCGCGGCGAGGTGATCCTCTACGAAACTAAGCCGCATCTGGTGACCGCGATCACCGCCTCGACGACGAAGCTCGTGGACCTGAGGACGCACGAGCCGCTGAACGTGAGCAACGTAGAACTGCGGGACGCCCGGGTCATCGGGAAGCGGGAGGACATCCTGGACGCGGTCGTGCTCTCGGAATCGAAGCGCGAGCTGCAGATCATGCATCCGAAGAGCTACGCCACCGTGGAAGTGCGCAAGCCGCAGCATTACGAGGTCAAGGGGGAGACGGTACGGATCTTCGTGCACGAGGAAGAGCTGTACCTCGTTCCCTAGTCATTCGCTTCGTCTGTCCTTCGCCGCTTCGACCAGTCTCAGGAAGAGATCCATCGCCTTGTCCGTATCTTCCGGTTTGCCACGGATCAGCACCACGTTCCCGTTCTCGCGCCAATCCTCCTTCGGCAGCGAAGCGATCCTCACCGGATGCTCCTTCACGACCCTCTGGAAGAGCGGTTCGAGGAGCGTCTCGCGCAGCTTCACGCGCGCTTCCCTCTCGACCAGTCCGTCCGCCTCGATCGTCGGAAGCACGTGCAGGCGGAACATAGCCATCATCTCCCTAGGGAAGCCAGGCAGGCAGACGATGCGCATGTTGCCCTTGATCGCCTCGATGCCCGCGGCGGCGCCCACGGGATTGCTCAGCGCCTTGGCGCCCTCTGGGACCTTCGCCATCTGCAAAGCTTCCGGTGTTAGCGGCGTGCGCTTCCCGTGCATCCGCTCTAGCGAGGTCTTGAGCCATCCGGCTGCCTCATCATTGAGCACGAGCTCGACGCCGAGATAGCTCGCGACCGCCTTCCTGGTGACGTCGTCCAGGGTCGGGCCGAGGCCGCCAGTGACGACAAGCAGCGTCGTTCTACGTTTCTCAGAGCCTGCCAGCTCTTCGACGATACTCTCAACGTCGTCGGTGGCAATTGCAAGGTGGCTGACACTGGCTCCCTTCTCCCTCATCACACGTATCATCTCGCTTGGATACGGGTCTAGCTTGCCGGTGAGCAGTTCGTCGCCGATGAGCAACAGCTCGATCCTCATTCTATCCGACCATTTCTCTCCGTTTGAATAGGAACAGGGCTAAGGCTATTGTGACGACGGAGTAGATGATCATCACGACAACGCCCGTGCTGACGTCTGGCACCCAGTTATAAACGGTCAGGTTCTGTCCCCCGAAGCGCAGATGCGACATTGAGTCGACCGGATATGGGGTGTTGAGGACGTCGTTGATGGTCTCGGCGGAGAACGTCAGGGACCAGGAGGGCTTTGCACCGACCTGACCCACGACACCCGTCACCACCGGTAGGATGAGGAACAGCACCGCGAACGTGAAGACGAGCGCTCCGGTGGCCCCCTTCATGACCGCGCTGATGAAGAAGCCCATTCCGGCAGCGGCAACGACATACAGCAAGGCCAGCAAGTATGACTGTATCACCAGGTCCGTGATGCTTCCCGTGACGATGGCGCTTCCAATGATCGCGACGACGTAGTACAGCGTGACCACGCCGAACATGATGATGATGGCGGCCAGGAACTTGCCCGCGAACAGCGTGGAGCGACGAACGGGGTTCGGGAGGATCAGGTAACCGGTTCGGTTCTGGAACTCGGCGACGATGGCGTCGCCCGCGAACAGCACCGCTCCGATGACGATGAGGAGGGACGTGAAGCCAGTGAACCTCTCGATGAAGCGCGCCGAATCGTTCGGGTACGGCTTGCCTGTGATGGCGGGCAGTGCGAGGATCAGTCCGAGGACGAGCGCCTCGATCACCAAGATGCCAATCAGGCGCCTAGAACGAATGTGCTTGTAGAGCTCGTAGCGAGTGACCAGGACGACCTGCTCCGGGTCCGCCGGGGCTTTGAATTTGTACGATGCCGCCATCTTTCTCACCTCGAATCGTCGATCAGGCTCATGTAAAGGTTCTCGAGAGCAAGGCCAGACTCCTTGAATGAGACGACCTTGTATCCAAGCCCCTGGACGTCGATCAGCAGCTGAGCCTGTTTCTCGTCCGACCCCTGGAAGTCGATGAAGAACTGAGTCTCCGTGACGACCTCCAATCCTTTCACTCCCGGATACGCGCGCAGCTTGTCCATCGCTTCGCCCTGCACCTTGTTGGCGAGGCGCACCTCGAGCCGGCGTGAGTCGACCTTGGAGATCAGCTCCTCGACGGTCCCGTTCGCGAGCAGCTTGCCATGGTTGATGAGCGCGACGTTCGAGCAGATCTCCTGCACTTCGTTCAGAAGGTGCGACGACATGAACACCGTGTAGTTCTGCTTCTTCAGGTCCTTCAGGATCTCCCTCACCTCGACCATTCCGCGCGGGTCGAGGCCCGAAGTGGGCTCATCGAGAACGATCACTTGAGGCTCGTGCAAGAGCGCCTGGGCGATCGCGATCCTCTGCTTCATGCCCTTCGAGAACTTGCCGATCCTGATATCTGACCATTCGGTCATGCGGACGGTCTCGAGCACCGCCTTGCTGCGCTGATTGATGTCCGCGATGCTCATCCCGCGCAGTCGCCCGAGGTACTCGAGCGTCTCCTTCGGGGTGAGGAAGGGATAGAACTCGGGGGTCTCAACGACCGCCCCCACGCTCTCCATCGCGACCTTGGGGGACTTCTTCACGTCCACCCCGTTCAGATAGGCGTTGCCAGAGGTTATCGTCAGCAGCCCGGTCAGCATCTTGATCGCGGTCGTCTTGCCCGCGCCGTTCGGGCCCAGGAAACCCATGAACGTGTTGCTTTTGACGTCCAGGTCCAGCGAGTCGACCGCCTTGAACCCTCCGCCATAGAGCTTGGTGAGCTTTTCGAATACGATAGGATCGGACACAGTATCTCTCCGCTGAGGGCGTGGTACCCATCCATTGCTTAATAAACCTGACCCATCCACCCCGTCCAATCAAGTGATCCGACTGCACCTTTATTGGTAAGAAGGCAATATCATCGCGATAAGATGACCAAGACCAAGCTCCTGGAGGACGTGACCGTCAACCTCCTTCGCACTGCATCTACCTCCCTGCCCGACGACGTGCTCGCCGCATTGAGGAAGGCGGAGGCGGAGGAGACGAGCGAGATCGCCAGGACGCAGCTGCGTACGATACTCTCGAACGTGGACGTCGCTGACAGGCACTCGGTCCCAATGTGCCAGGACACCGGGCTGCCATTATTCTTCGTTACCGGGAGATGCATTCCGAGACTCGAGGAGGCGATCCGAAGGGGGGTCTCGCGCGCGACCGCGGAGATACCCCTGCGCCCGAACGTCGTCAATCCCCTCACCAGGGCGAACCCGGGCGACAACCTCGGGAAGGGCATGCCGCACATCCATTTCCATCCCACCGAAGCTGACTACACCGAGATCACCGCGATGCCGAAGGGCGCGGGATCGGAGAACATGAGCTTCATCGCTATGCTGACTCCCTCACAAGGCAGGAACGGTGTGAAGGCAGCGATTCTGAAGGCGGTCGTGAGCGCCGGTGGCTATCCGTGCCCTCCAACCATCGTCGGCGTCGGGATTGGAGGGACCGCGGACGAAGCGATGCTCATCGCCAAGCACTCGCTGCTCCGCCGTCTGGACCTTCCGAATCCGGAGCCGGACCTGAACGCTCTGGAGATCGAGCTGACCGAGGCGCTCAACGCCACCGGCATCGGACCGATGGGGCTGGGTGGCCGGACGACTGTTCTCGGCGTCAGGATCGAAGAGGCCTCGACCCACGTGGCTAGCCTTCCAGTGGCAGTCTGCCTTCAATGCTGGGCGGCGAGGAAGGCGTCCGCCCGGGTGTACAAGGACGGCAGGGTCGAGTACTCGCGGGAGGGATTCGCCTGAGGATCAAGACGCCACTGTCGGACGATGACGTTCGCAAGCTGAAGCTTGGGGATACAGTATCTCTGGACGGCATCTTCTACTCCGGACGGGACGAGATGCACATGCGCGCCCTCGATTACGGTCGAGAGGGGCGCAGGCTGCCGGTCGATCTCAAGGGCGGGGCGGTGTTCCACTGCGGTCCGATCGTGCGCAAGATGGACGACGGAGGCTGGAAGGTCGTCGCCGCCGGCCCGACGACCAGCTCGCGCATGAACTCGATGGAGCCAGAGTTCATCGAGCGGTTCGGGGTGCGCGCGATCATCGGCAAGGGAGGGATGTCCAAGTCCACCGTCGACGCCATGGCGAAGCACGGGTGCGTGTACCTGGCGATCACGGGAGGAGCGGCGGTGCTCGCGGCCGAAGGGATCGCGGAGGTCAAGGGCGTCGAGTGGCTCGATCTGGGCATGCCGGAGGCTCTCTGGATATTCCTGGCGAGAGGATTCGGTCCGCTCACCGTGGCGATCGCTGCGCACGGGAACAGCCTCTACGACGCGGTCGACGCCGAAGTGACGAAGAACGTCGCCGAGGTAAAGAAGCGCCTCGGCCTACCCTGATTTCTTCTTGCCTTTCTGCTCCTTCTCTTCCTTCTCTTCTTCCTCATCGAAGGCCAGCAGATCGGGGTCCTTGCCCGCCTTGCTGCGCACTACGAACGCCACGCCTATGACGATCAGAGTGATGATCAGCGCCACGACCATCAGCGAGTGCGTTAGGTCCAGGCTGCCGATGAACCCTCGGAGCCCCTCAGTCGGGGCGTATTGCATGAGGATGTCCACGCGCTGCTCGCGGTTCGGGGCCACCGAGACCGGCACGGATTGGTCCTCGAGGCCGGACTTCGTGAGGACGATGACGTAATTACCTGGCACGATGTTGGTCAGAGTGTAGTTGCCCGATGCGTCGCTCTGCACCGTCAGCACGTGACTGGTGCCCGAGACGAGGGTGACCGTGACGCCGCTGAGCGGCGTCTCGCCCATCGAGATCTTGCCGTAGAGCAGCCCGAACTGCGGCGTGAGCACGAAGTCTATCTGCTCAGTCGCGCCCCTCACGACCGTTACCACGCCCTGGTGGTAGCTCGTGTCGTATCCGATCATCTCTGCCTTAGCCAGGTATTCGCCCGGCGACAGGTTCGAGATCGTGTACTCACCGAACGGCGAAGTGCTCGTGGCGGTGTAGTTCTGCGCCCCGATGAGAGTGATGACCGCCCCGCTGAGAGCACTATTACCGGATGACACGTGCCCAGTGACCCGGCCGAGCATCTCGTTCAGGACGAAGTCCAGGCTCGCTGGCGCCGCAACGCTGACGACAACATTGTGGAAGTCTGCTACGGCGGTGTAGTTCTCGAGCGAAGCGCTGACGTTGTAGGTTCCGCTGGGAAGGCTGAGGTTGTAAGCTCCAGTGGAATCGGTCGAGGTGGAGAAGGAGGCGTGCGTGGTGACATTCACAGCGAGCACGTTCACTCCCGCAAGTGACTGAGCGGATCCGTTGGTCGCGCTTCCGCTTATGTAAGCGGAATAGGGCGCGGCGGCTACGCTCGGAATGGCGAACGAGCCGATGATCACGACCGAGAGCGCGAGGAGCGCCAGCAGTTGCTTCTTCAAGGCGGACTCGCATTACGCCGGGAGTACATAATAACCTTTGGCCGCGACAGTTCGTGCCTCGAAATCCTAGCGGTCCCGGCCGCGACGCAGCTTCGCTCGACGATCTGTCTGGATGCCCCTCGTCAGTCTCGACGGACCGCCCAAAAAGTAGTAATAGGTGCGTGTTTAATGAATCGCGCTTTCAAGCTGGCAGGAATGAGATGGAAAGAGCTGCAAAGAAGAGCACGAAGCAAGAGGTCATGGGGCTGATGGAGCCCCTCATCTCCGATTGGTTCAACTCGAAGTTCGAGGAGCTCACCGAACCGCAGTCGTACGCGATCCCAATCATCCACCGCAGGGAGCATGTGCTCGTCTCCTCCCCCACCGGATCGGGCAAGACCCTGACGGCATTCCTGAGCATCATCAACGAGCTCTTCAAGAAGGCGAAGGCGGGACAGCTGGAGGAGAAGATCTACGCGGTCTACGTCTCGCCTCTCAAAGCGCTCGCGAACGACATCAACCGCAACCTGGAGGAGCCGTTGCGAGAGATCTCGGACCTGGCGCGGGTCGAGCACGCCAATATGCCGAACATTAGGGTCGGGGTGCGCACCGGCGACACGCCCCAGGCCGAGCGGCAGAAGATGCTCAAGCGCCCGCCCCACATCCTAATCACCACCCCCGAATCCCTCGCGCTTGCCTTGGCCGCCCCCAAGTTCCGCGAGAAGTTCGCATCCGTGGAGTACGTGATCATCGACGAGATTCACGAGGTGTGCGACTCGAAGCGGGGCGTATTCCTTTCCCTCACCCTCGAGAGGTTGCAGCAACTTGTGGCCGCGCCGTTCACGCGCATCGGGCTCTCCGCCACGCTCGCTCCTATCGAGGAGATCGCCCAGTTCCTGGTGGGCCACGAGAACGGAACGGCCAGGGACGTGAACGTCGTCGAGGTGAAGACGCGCAAGAACCTGGACCTGAAGGTCCTCTGCCCCGTCGACGACATCACCACCCTTTCCTACGAGGTCATGAACGCGCGCATGTACGACATGTTGAAGGAGCTGATCGACGCGCACACGTCGACGATTGTCTTCACCAACACGCGCAGCGGCACGGAGAGCGTGGTCTACAAGCTGAAGGAGCGCGGCCTGGAGAGCATCGAGGCGCATCACGGGTCCTTGGCGAAAGAGACCCGCCTGGACGTCGAGGAGCGCCTGAAGACCGGGCAGCTGAAGTGCGTCGTCTCGTCAACGTCGCTCGAGCTCGGCATCGACATCGGTTTCGTGGACCTGGTCTGCCAGATCGGCTCGCCGAAATCAGTCGCCAAGGGAATGCAGCGGGTCGGGCGAAGCGGGCACTCGCACGGCAAGACGGCGAAGGGGCGCATGATCGTCTTCGATATGGACGATCTGGTGGAATGCGCGGTGCTCAGCCGCGCGGCGCATCGCAGCAACATCGATCGCGTGAGCATCCCGGAGAACTGCCTGGACGTGCTGGCGCAGAGCGTCGTTGGCATGAGCATCGAGCAGCGCTGGGAGGTCGATGAGGCGTTCGAGGTCGTGCGCCGATCGCACTGCTATCGCAACCTGACCAAGGAGAGCTTCCACGAGGTGCTGAGGTACCTCGGCAGCAAGGAGGGGTTCGAAGGCGTCTACTCGAAGATCTGGTATGACGAGGTCGAGGGTCGCTTCGGGCGCAAGAAGGGAGGGAGGATGATCTACTTCCTCAACCTCGGAACGATCCCGGAGGAAGCGAACTACAAGGTCGTGAGCGAGAGAGGAGCGTTCGTCGGCGACCTGTCGGAGAAGTTCGTGGAGCGCCTGGCTCAGAAGGACGTGTTCGTGCTCGGGGGACGCTCGTACGAGTTCGTGAAGGCGAAGGGGATGAAGGTCTTCGCCAAGTCCGCCTCCGGGCGCAAGCCGACCGTGCCCTCCTGGACCGGCGAAATGCTGCCGCGTTCGTTCGACCTCTCTCAGGAGGTCGCCAAGTTCCGGCGTGAGCTGGGCGAGCGATTGCTCGAGGACGAGGGCAAGCTCATCAACTGGCTTTGCGAGGATTTCGACATCGACTTCGGCTCCGCGCGCTCGATCCTCTCCTATTTCCGGGAGCAGGAGGAATCCGCGAAGCTCATCCCCAACGACAAGCGGCTCGCCATCGAGGGGTACCTGGACAGGGCTGGCAATCACGACGTCATCTTCCACTTCCCGTTCGGGCGCCGAGTGAACGACGCTCTCTCCCGAGCCTACGCTTTCAAAGTGACGCAGCACCTCGGATGCAACGTCTCGGTCTCGGTGCTCGACGACGCTTTCATGCTAGCCATACCGAGGAAGGTCGAGCTTGGCTCGTTCGCAACGATGCTCAAGGCGAGCGAGATCGAGGGTGTGCTCAAGAAGGCGATCAAGGACTCCGAGATCTTCAAGCAGAGGTTCCGCCACACCGCCTCGCGCTCGTTCATGATCCTGCGAAACTACAAGGGCCGAGAGGTCTCGGTCGGTCGCCAGCAGGTGCGCTCCGGGTACCTCCTCGACTACCTGAACAACCTCGAGAACGTGCCAGTGATCGAAGAGACCTATCGCGAGATTCTGGAGGACGTGATGGACCTGGCGAACGCGCGCCTGGTGCTCGAGCGCATCGAGTCCGGGACGGTCTCGCTGGACACGATCCCGTTCTCCAGCGCACCTTCTCCGTTCGCGCACGGCGTGGTGCTCTCTGGCATTTCCGACATAGTGCTCATGGAGGACCGCTCCGCCCTCCTGAAGGAGCTGCACCGGAAGGTGCTCGAAAAGGTCATGGAGGGCGATCTGCACCGCTTCGAGTTCGAGCAAGAGCAGGTCGCGGCCTACTACGCGAAGAAGCGCGGTCGCGTGGACTCGAAGGACGGGCTCGCGGCATTGCTGAGGCGCTGCGGACCTTTGCACATCTTCAAGGAACGCGGGCGCTCGGTGTACCCCTATTCGACTCCCGACCGGCAGACCGTGGACGGCTGGGCGGCGGAACTCCTGGATGAGGGCAAGATCGCCTCGGTCTACCTCGACGACGTCACCTTCGTGACCTCCGAAGACCTTCCGATGTACGCGTCCCTCCTGGCCAAGCAGCGAGAGCTGGGGGAGACGGAGATGAAGGCGCTCGAGCTCCTGCGGGAGCCGCTGAGCGTGAACGAGCTCGCGGAGAAGCTCGGCGTGGACGCGGACAAAGCGGTGCGCTCGCTGCATGTCCTCGAGACCACTGCGAAGGTCGGTCGCGCTTCCTTCAAGGGAGGCAAGTGGAGGTACCGGGTCCGCGAGCTTCCGTCGTTCGGCAAGCAGAAGGCGCTTGATTCGGCAATCCAGACGTTCCTAGGCTCCTTCGGACCGGCATCCGCGGACGAGGTCGCGTTCGCACTCGGCCAGCCGGAGGAGGAAGCCGCCTACTCGCTCACCGCGCTCACCGCCGAGGAGGTGCTGGACGAGGGGCGCTTCGTCGTCTCGGAGCGCACTCAATACATGCTCAAGCTCGACCGACTGAGGCTGCGCGCCGGCGGGCAGCGGGTGTTCGATTCGCGCACCGTCGACTCGTACCGCAGGCAGAAGGGAGAGGGGCCATTCGCCAGCATCGAGGAATGCATCGCGTTCTTCGGCGAGATGGGCATGCCGATCGACATCTTCCGCCGCGTGCCGACGTTCGACGTGCGCCGTTGGGAGGAGCTGCGGCGGAGCGGACGCATCCTGCTCGGGCGCTTCCGCAGGGGCAGGGTGCGGTACGTACTGTCCGAGGACGCGCCTCTTTACGTCTCCGCCTACCGCGCGACTGGCCTGAGCGAGCTGGACCAGCGGATCCTGAACGTGCTCGCCTCGGGGGAAGGGATGAGCACGCGCCAGCTTCTCCAGGAGCTAGGTGTGGAAAAGGAGGAGCTGCGCGATGGCCTGGACCGGCTCGATCGCAACATGTACGTCGTGCGCAAGTTCGACGAGGGAGAGGAATGGGCACGAGAGAACGTCTACCTGCCCTTCGAGGGCGGGGAGGCGAAGGGGGACGTGGTCAAGGAGCTCGTGCGCCGCTTCCTCCAGGCGTTCGGGCCGATCCCGCTCTACGCCATCACGAGCGCCAACGGGTTCTCGGCCGACGAGGTGAAGCGGGCCCTCTCGAAGCTCGACGTGACCACGATCACCGTCGGTGACTTCCACACCGAGATGATGCTTCTCTCGGAGGAGATGCCACGCCTGGATGCCTACGTCCCCAAGGACGAGGGCTCGCTGCTCGTTTCCCTCTACGATCCCGCGGTGCAGCCGCTCTGGGCCGAGATCGCTTCGCGCTACGGCGATGGCTGGGTGTTCCCGTTGCTGCATCAAGGCCGCCTGGTCGGTGCGGTGGAGAAGTGGAACATGAGCGGGTGCGTGGAGGTGCGCTCGCTCGATCTAGATGACGAGAAGCTCTTACCTCAAGCGCTCCAGGCTATCGACCGAATGATGGACTTCTATCGCATCATCGGGTACGACGTCGTGCGCGTGCGCGAGGTGCTCGGCAAGGAGCCGTCTGAGGTGTCGAAGGAAGCCGACGAGGCCCTTCGCGCCGCCGGGTACGTGCTCACGAACGGCCTCTACGTGAAGGGCCGCTTCCTCGCCAAGTTGTTCGATCGGGACCAGGTATTCTCTTACGTCTTCAGGAAGCAGAGGCTGGAGAGAGGCAGGCGGTTCTCGACCATCCTGGACGTGGTCAAGGCGACGGGAGGGCTGCGCTCGGAGGCGGACGCGTACCTACGCGCCAAGGTCAAGGTGCCGCTGAAGAAGCTTGCCGAACAAGGGTTCCTGGTCCGGGCGGTCGGCATCCCAGAGTTCACGATTTACACCACCCGCGAGCACGCCGCGCTCTATCGTAACGCGAAGTCCATCGAGATGGACCAGGACATGAAGTCGATCATGCGCATCGTGCAGGAGTCCGGCTCGGTATCGAGGCGCAGGCTCATCGACCTCTCGCCCGTGGGGGAGAGGAGGACGAAGGACGCGATCAATCGCCTCTACACCGGCGCCTGCCTCTACCTGGACGGGTTGAACCGCTGGCGGGCGACGCCAGGGCTGGGGATGAACAGGCACGAGGCGCAGAAGGAGGTGGTGCGCCTGCTCTTCCGCAACTTCGGGCTGTTCAGCGCGGAGAACCTCGCGCGCTTCATGAAGTTCGAGCTGCGCATGCGCGATCTGCGCGCGATACTGGCCGAGCTGGAGGACGAAGGATTCCTGACCAAGGGGTTCCTGATGCGCGACGACGCCACGATGCACTGGATGCTCGCGAGCGACGTCGAGAAGATCGGAACGATCACGAGGATCGAGTTCGTGCTGACGCCGATGGACAATCTCTGGTACTACCTGCAGCCGCAGATCAAGGAGCGATTCGGGACGTGGTGCTACGTGTGCTTCCGCGGGCCGGAGATGGTGGGTATGTTCCGGGCGTACAAGAAGGGCAAGGCCCTGCTGCTCCACCACCTGGAAGGAGAGATCTCGCTGCCGGAGCTAAGGAAGCAACTGCGCGAGCTCGATCTGACCGTGAGGGAGATCGGCGAGGAAGAGGAACCGGAGTGGGAGTATCAGGATTTCTACGAGATGACGCACCCGAACGAGTGATCAGCAGCGCTCGAGGATCAGCTGCGCCACCTTGTGCCCGGAGAGCAGCATGCCGCCGAATATCGGGCCCATCCTCGGCGCCCCCATGACCGCGTTGCAGGCCATGCCGGTGACGTAGAGGTTCGGATAAACCTCGATGGTGTTCTCGACTGTCATCATCTCGCCCACCTCGGCCCACATGCTCTTCTCGCCCTCGATCTGTCCCGTCGGGGTGGTGAGCCTTCCGACCTTGCGCACGACCACGTGCACGACCTCGGCGGGATGGCCGGTTCCGTCTATCACGAATTTCGACCGGATGGCAAGAGGGTCAACATGGAGGTGAGCGACCTCGACGGCGCTCGAATTGATCACGACCCCGCACACCTTGTTCTCGCGGATCATGACGTCCTCGACCGAGATGGTGTTGTAGAGCTTCGCGCCAGCGTCCACGGCGGATGCGATGAGCTTCGCGCTCGCCTCGACTGAGTCGGCTGTATAGTAGCCGTTCCCCTCGGATTCGAGCCTGACGCCGATCTCGTCGAGGAGGTACTTCGATTCCTCCTGCACGACGATCACCGGGAACGTCATCCCTCCGCCCCACATCCCTCCTCCAGGCGTGAGCTTGCGTTCGAAAATGACGACCTTCTTCCCGGCCTTCGCGAGATAGCGCGCCGCGGTGAGCGAAGCCGGCCCCGCGCCAGCGATGACCACGTCCACGTCGAGGTTGTCAATGAATTCGCGTGAGTAGCGTTCAACGATCTTGCGCGTGACTACGATCTCGTCGATGGCCATGGTCTCAGTCCTGCGTCCTATATCGGGGCAAAGGATTTAGGGGTAGTGTAAACGATTGTGAATATTAGTCAGTTGCGCTTGCTCGCGATTGCAGGTCGCCAAGAGGAGCTCTGCTAGAGCGAGCCCGCTTGAGGCGTAATTCGGACTGCCCGGAGCGTGGATTCGACGGCCTTAAATATCGTTAAGGCTCTACCAGGTAACCATGAAGATTCCGTGCGAGCTCATTGTCTGGTACGTTCTTCCATCGATCCGAAGGGAATTGGCGAGGGAGCTCGTTGACAAGCATCATCTCAGTCAGGCCGAGGTGGCCCGGAGGTTCGGCGTCACCGACGCCGCGATCTCGCAGTATTTGAAGGCGAAGCGTGGCACCAGCAAGGAGATCGAGAACAGCGGCAAGTACGAGGACTTCAAGAAGGAGGTCGAGGCCGCCGCGGTGCGCATGATAAACGGCTCCGACATCGTCACTGAGACCTGCCGGATCTGCGAGATGGTCAAGAAGAGCGGGATGCTCGTCAAGGTCTACGAGACGCACACGGGAGTTCGCGCGCCGCAATGCGTGAGCTGCCAGATCGAGACCTGAACCTAGCGGTTCCTTGCGTCCGCTGCGAAGTAGATGTACTCCTGAGCGTAGCCGCCGAACCGACCGAAATGCGCTCGCGCCTGCGCGCTCAGCTTGCGGTAGGAGCCGGTCATCGAATAGCGCTCCATAAGCACCCGCTTGATGCGCACGTCTATGGGAAAGGCCTCGAGATGGTCCAGACAGAAGACCGCAATGCAGTCGGCAACCTTTTCTCCCACGCCATCGAACCGCACGAGCGCCCGGACGCAGTCCTCGTAGTCGAGGGCGCGCAACGAGTCGAAATCCAGCACCCTGCTCGCCGCCGCGCGTGCGAACGCCACGAACCGGTCGCAGCGATACCCGAGACGACAATCCTGAGCCTCCTTCTCCTTGCTCAGGACCTGTCTCGGCGAGGGGAAGCCAAAGACCCCTTCCTCAATTTCATCGCCGTAGGTCGCGCAGACCGTCTCAATCATCTTTTTGATCCTCGGCACGTTGGCGTTCGTCGCTAGAACATAGGAGCAGGCGCATTCCCAGGGCTCCTGGCGGAGGAGCCTCAGTCCCTTGAATCGGTCGACGAGCGAAGCGACGTACTCGTCGCGCCTCAGCTCGCTCTCGATCGTCCGCAGGTCGTCATCGGTCCGAAAGTAGCGCTCGACCTCGCGGTTCGGGAGGTCCGTGCTCGCTTCGATCTTGTTGCCTTTTTGGGAGAGAGAGATCGTCTTTCCTCTGACGATCCCTCGCCATTCGTTCCCTGACTTGCGCCAGCGGAACGCCTGTCCGCAGTCCAGGGTGTAGTCTAGGTCGATCGGCCCGAGGTCCATCAGAGCTTCCTTGCCACGAACGCCATCAGCTCGCTGTTCTTGCGGAACGGCGAGAACGCGTAGTCCCCGTAGGTCTCCTCCACCGCGAAGCCGTTGTCCATGAGGAGGTCCACCGTCTCCTGGTAGAAGAGCAGCCTGAGCTTCATGGTCGTGGTCACGCGCCTGAATTCTTTGTCCTGGCGCGAGATGTCGTAGAAGTAATGGACGTTCGTGATCCCCCTCGTCAGATCGAACGTCTGCGACTCGAACTTGCTGATGATCTCTCCTTTTGAGGTCACCTTGGTGCCGCGGTGCCTGACGAGCCCTTCCGGCCTGTCGAGGCGCGGGTTGAACACGCTCACCGCGAGGAGGCCGTTCTTGTCCATGTGCTTGTTGATGTTGGCCAAGGCCTCTTCCTGTTCGCCCCGGGTGAGGAGGTGCAGGAACGAGTTGAAGGGGATGATCGCGAGCTTGAACTTCTTGGTCGACTTGAACGTCCTCACATCGCCCTGGATGATATCGATGTTCTCTTCGACCTTGCCGCCGATGAGGTCGAGCTTGGCGCTCAGGATGTCCAGCATGGCCGCGCTCCTGTCCACGCCCGTGACCTCGTATCCCGCGTCCGCGAGCGGGATCATTATCCTGCCGGTGCCGCACATCGACTCGAGGATCGGGCCGCCGGTGCGCTCTGCGAGGCTTACGTAGAACCCGACGTCCTCGGTGAAGTCCTCGTACCACACGTCGTAGTACTTCGCCGATTGCTCGTACTCGTCCAGCGCTTCTGGCTCTTCAAAGCTTGTATCCGATCTTGCGGAGGAACTCTTTCCTTTCTTTGACGTTCTCATCTTTCTCCACTCCCAGCGGCGCTTGACCGTCGATAACGCCCACCACCCCTCGTCCCCGCTCCGACTTGGCGACTATCACTTCCAGATCGTTCGCGGTGGCGCAGAAGATGGTGCACACCTCCGGCACTTCCTTGATGCGGTTGAGCACGTTCACTGGAAACGCGTTGCGAATGACCGCGACGAAGACGTGGCCGGCGCCTATCTTCATCGCGTTGTCCGCCGCGCACGCCTTCAGCTCCTGATCGTTCCCCTCGGTGCGCACGAGCCGGGCGCCGGACGCCTCGTTGAACGCGATCCCGAATTTGATCCCCGGGACCGCGTTCACCATCGCCTCGTACAGGTCCTCGGCGCTCTTGATGAAGTGGGTCTGGCCGATGATGACGTTGCAGTCGTTCGGCCGTTCGACCTTGACCGCCTCTAGACTCAGGGACATGCCAACCGCACGAAACATATCGTCGCTTCTCTTAAACCCTTTTGGCGCCCATCACATCGTTGAGACGTAAGCGAGCGCCTGAGGTGACGTCGATGATCTGGGTAGGACCGGCTGGATATCCCGAGCGAAGCAAGGGCCCGGTGGATGCGGTGGAGAAGGTTGCGGCGTTGAGCCTCAGCGCGCTCGAGGTGCAGTTCGTGCGCCAGGCGAAGATGGCGGAGGAGAAGGCGACCGCGCTCGGGCAGAGGGCGAAGGAGCTGGGCATTCTGCTCAGTGCGCACGCCCCGTACTACATCAATTTCAACTCTCAGAACGCAGAGACGGTCGGCAAGAGCGACGAGTGGGTCCTGAAGAGCGTGCGCCTCGCCAGCCTGATGGGGGCGAGGATAGTGGTGGTGCACGCCGCCGCCTACGCGGGCAAGAAGCCATCCAAAGCGACGCAGGAAGTGCTCAAAGGAGTGCAGCGCTGCCGGAAGGTGATGGAACAAGAGGGCACAGATGGCGTGCTGATCGGCCTGGAAACGATGGGCAAGAAGGGGTCGTGGGGGACCCTCGACGAGATCGACGACGTCCTGAGGCAGGTGGACGGGGTCGTGCCCGTTGTCGACTTCGGGCACTTGCACGCGCGCAGCGGCGGAGGCCTGCAGTCGTCCGAGGACTTCCTTGAGATCTTGGACAAGGCGGGAGAGATGAGCGCGGGCCATCTGCACTGCCACTACTCCTGCATCGAGTACACCGACGCAGGGGAACGTCGCCATCTCGACCTCAAAACGAAGCAACCGGACTTCGACCTGTTCGTCGACGCCATCCGCAGTTGGAAGGGGAGCATAACCATCGTCTCCGAGACCCCGGATCCGGTGCAGGGCGCCCAGGAGATGATGCTGGCTTTGGGCCTCCGCAGCGCCAAGAAATCGCGACGGCGCACTCCATGACGACAGGTTTTTTAGCGAATGCAGCGATAGAGCCGTCGCAATCGGAGTGATCGCTTGGCTGGCAACGGCTCTTCTAGCAATGGCAATGGGGCCTTCGAGTTCGACTGCCCCGAGTGCGGCCACCACATCGTCGGCGAGGTCACCAAGTGTCCGAACTGCGGCGTGGAGTTCGTGATCGAGGAGGTCTCCGAAGAGACGTGCCCATCGTGTGGCAAGCCACTGCCCGCCACCGCGACGCGCTGTGAGTCCTGTGGCGCGGAATTCGAGGTCATTACCGAGACGGTCCCGTCCGATGCGAAGTCGGAGGCAGAGGCATCCGCCGGCGCGTCTTCGCCTTCGGCGGATCAGACGGCGATCGCCCCTTCGGCGGAGGAGATCAAGGCCAACGAGGAGGCGGAACTCCGTCACCATTTCCCTGAGCTGGTCGCTGAAGTGAAGCCGCTTCTTACCCTGGCCAGGGACAACGGCATCGATGCCTCGGAGGGAAGGAGGCTAATCGACAAGGCCGTCCGGTCGGGGAAGAGCAGCGACGTGAGAGCCGCTGTAGGCTATGTGCAAGAGTGCAAGCGCAGCATCACCTCGGCCATCAACGGCCGCCTGGACAAGGACACGGAGTACCTCGAGAAGCTCGTGGACGTCGCCAAGTCGATGAACTCGAACCCGGCCACGATCAGCGATGCGATCGCGCAGATCCGCACGGAGAGGGATGCCGGCAACCTCGAAGGGGCGCTGCGCCGGACGATCGATGGAAAGAAGGCGGCCGAGAAGCTCACCGGGCGCTACATCGAGGCGCACGAGCTCTCTGATCAGCTCGAGTCGCTCATTCAGGGTGGGGAGAGGTTCTATGTGGACGTGCGCGAAGCGCGCCGCCTGCTCACCGAGGCGAGAGACGCCGGGGATCATGGCGACTGGAGCATGATGAGCATCCTCGCGATCAAGGGCAGGGAGGAGATCCTCAAGACCTTGCCCGACGTCATCAACATAGAGCTCAAGAAGGCTCGTTCCCAGCTTCTGGACGCGAAGGCGGAAGGGAAGGACGTGGCGCTATTGATAAAGGTCCTGAAGGAAGCGGGCACGGCCGCGAAACAAGAGAAGTACGAGGACGCGCTCGAGCGATTGGTCGAGTTCAAGACCGAAGCGAAGTACCTCTGATCAGATCCGCATCACTTCCATCTCGCGTTCGAGGATGGAGAGCTCCTGCGAAGTGAGTCCTTCTGGGTCGACTGACAGAATGAAGATCGCCTCGCGTTCGGCGATCTCGTCCACGAGCGTTCGGATGAACCGGATGACGCCGTCGAAGGTGGTGTTGCTGATGAGGTACTGCACGTCGTCCAGCATCACTAGCGTCTTCTGCCCCGGTATGAGCGCCTCCTCGATCATGACCATCGTACGCTCGAGCGAGGGGGCGAGCGTGCGCTCGTCCTTGCTCTCCTTGTCCGTGAGCCAATAGACCTCCGCCTTCGCGCTCCCCAATCTCTGCTTAAGCGAACGGGGGTGCGAACGCACGATCGCGAGCGCGTGGTAACCCTCGCGCGCCTTCGAGATCAGCAGCCTGTGAGCTAGGTCCGGCTTTTGTTCCTCGACCAAATAGCTTTTGCCAGGCAGGAGGTCGAGGTTCGCTTTCGGGACCTTCACGGCACGCTCCTCGTGGTGCAGTATCTCCTGTGCCAGCGCGATCGAAATCGGCGCGCGCATCAGCGAGGAGAAGGCGACGACGCGATTCAGGCCGCCCTCCAGCTGGCGCACGTTGTCCTTGCACACTTCGGCCACGAACGCCAGCACGTCCCTCGGCACGCTCAGGTTCTCCGCCTGCGTCCGTCTCTCGAGTATCGCGAGCCTGGTCTCGAGGTCGGGTGGCTGGAGGTCCACGATCAGCCCGGATTCGAAGCGGGTGATGAGACGCTCGCTCACTCCCGGGATCTCCTTCGGTTGCCGGTCGGCGGCGAGGACCACCTGCCCTCCCTTTTCGAGTAGGGAGTTGAACGTCAGGAACAGCTCCTCCTGGATCCGCTCCTTGCCAGCGAGGAACTGAACGTCGTCAAGGATGAGAAGGTCGGTGCCGCGATACGCCTTGTGAAGCTGATCGAGCCGGTTCTCGCTGACCGCCGAGACGAGCTCCGTCTCCAGCACCTCCGTCGGCGCGTAGACGATGCTCTTCCCTTGCTTGCTAGCGAAGTTCCCGACCGCTTGCACCAGGTGCGTTTTGCCCATCCCCGAACGGCTGTAGATGAACAGCGGGTTGTATGCCTTCCCGGGCTCGTTGGCAACCGCGCGCGCAGCCGCTTCCGCGAACTTGCTGCCAGGCCCGGTCACGAACGACTCGAAGCTGAAGCGAGGATTGAGAGGGCGACCGTAGCCCCCGGTCTTAGGGATGAGGTCGCACGATGGGCATTTGCCTTCGGCGTCGAGAGCGCCACCGCAACGCGCGCAGGCGTCCGGTTCGGCGGCCCCGACCTGATGGCGGTGGTACTTGAGGATCAGGTCATAGACCGAATCGATCCTCTCCTCGGCACGCTTCTGTTCCAGTTCCTGACGGATCTCCTCTTCCGCGCTCCCGGCTCCCAAGCCTTCGATGCGCCGGCGCAGCTTCTCAAGCTCTCCCTCCGCCTCCAGCAGGCGCTCAGGGTCCTTCATGCGCCTGGAGAGGGACTTCCCCTCCCGCTCGTATCCCTGGATGTCGAGGAGGCGGAGCACCTCCTCCAAAGAGCGCAGCCGCTGGATGTTCGCTTCGAAGTAGGGGAGCGATCTCGCCGAGGCGGACGGGTCCGTCAGGTACAATCGGACCAGATGGGACACGTTGTACCCCTGCTTCGCCCATTCCAGGATGTGCTGGGCGGACTGGTCCTTCTTTCCCTCGAGGCGGCTGAGCTCCGCCCCCGCCAAAGGGCTCGGGAGCGTCGGAGGGGGCATCAGCTCGACCCGTCCGAGTCGCGCGTCCGGGAACCTCTTCTCGAGGTCGGCAAGGACGGCCCGGGAGTGCAGCGAGACGGTCGCCTCCGAGTACAAGGAATCCTCCCAGATGAACTCGGCTGCCTTCGCGCCGCGATAGATCCGCTCGCCTCCGGTGCCAGACTTCGAGTAGGCGTAGAGCGCGATCCCCGGTTCCCCGGAGGTGAACGAGACGATGCCTTCCGATGCGTCGCCTTCCTGTGAGAGCTCGATCTTCAGGTATCCCGAGAAAGCGAACTTGCGCACGTTGTCGAGCACGCGCCGGAGAACTTCTTCCCCGCCGCGGTCCTTGCTCACCACGTGCCCATCGGGCAATCCAAGATCGGCCAACACGGGAACCGGGAGAAAATCATCCAGGGTCGATATATCTCTATTGCCCTAATCCAGCGCGAACGAGATTGGCGAGGCCAGCATTGTTCTCAGGCACCGAGCACGAAACTTTAAATCGAAGCACGCTTTGATGGCTGTCCACTCGCCACTGTAGCTCAGCGGCAACCTCGCGGTTTCTCTGCGCGGTCGCTAGAGAGCGACGGTTTCGTAAACCGTAGGCCGGGGGTTCGATCCCCTCCAGTGGCTCCATTCCATTCCTTGCGCGCTAGGCGACCGCGAGCCTACGATTAAGTAATCGCGGACGCATCAATTCGGTGGGGAAGCGATGAAGTGCGAGGCCTGCGGCGCAGAGATGCGCGAAGGGGCGAAGGCGTGCCTGGAGTGCGGTCATTGGTCGGGGGAGAAGGACGACACGGTCGAGATCCAAATGCCACAGCGGTTCCTCGATGTCGTGATACTCAAACAAGGGGAGAGGCTCGCCCGGATGTGGAGCGCAGACACCGTCGCGGAAGCCCCGCCGAGCGCGTTCGGTGCCTCCAATCAGAATCCCTACCGTAACTATCACCTGGCGCTGCTGCTCACTAACTTCCGCCTGATTGCGATTCACGAGTCCGGCATCATGACCTCTCGATACGACTTGTTCAATGACCTCGCGCTAGAGGACGTTCGCGGCATCAGCCTGCAGAAGGGCCTGTTGGGCAATCGAGTGATCATAAGCTATGGGCCAGGAGGCCCTCGCTCGCAGCTCGTGCTCACGGGGATCGACGAGCGGGTCTCTGGAACGCAAGCAGGCTCGCAAGAGTTTCCGACGAGCGTCTCTTCCTCGTGCGCTCCGGAGTTCAAGACGGTCCTCGACGCGGCGGTCAGGAGACGGATCACGGAGGCGGAGGAAGAGAAGAAGCGGGACAGGATCGTGCTCGACTTCAGCTTCCTGAAGGAGCAGCTCGGCAAGGGAGGCGTAGTCGTCCAGAGCGTGAAGTGCCCGTCCTGTGGGGCGAACGTGGAACTGCCGAAGGAAGGGTCCACGGCCAAGTGCTCGTATTGCGGGGCGGTGGTCCAGGCGACCGACCTCTTCGCCCGGCTCAAGTCATTGCTTAGCTAGTCCTGCTTCTTCAGGTACTCGCGGACGATCTTGATGGCGCAGACGTCGCCGCACATCGAGCATCCTTCGGAGTCCTGGGTATGCCCTCGTCCGCGATAGGCGCGCGCCTTTTCCGGGTCGAGGGAGTGCTCGAACATCGCTTCCCAGTCGAGCGCCTCCCTTGCGACCGCCATCGCGTCGTCCTTCTCTCTGCCTCGTCCCCTCGCGACATCGGCGGCGTGCGCCGCTATCCGTGAGGCGATCAACCCCTCCCTCACATCGTCCACCGTCGGCAGGCAAAGGTGCTCGGCCGGCGTCACATAACAGAGGAAATCCGCTCCGCTCATGCCCGCGATCGCGCCCCCGATTGCGGCCGTGATGTGATCGTATCCGGGCGCGATATCGGTGACGAGCGGCCCGAGGACGTAGAAGGGGGCACCGTCGCACAGGGTCTTCTCCAGGCGCACGTTCGCCGCGATCTGGTCCATAGGCACGTGGCCCGGTCCCTCGACCATTGCCTGCACTCCCTTCTCGCGGCTTCTCTTCACCAGCTTTCCCAGGATCATCAGCTCATGCAGCTGCGCGGCGTCGGTGGCGTCGTGAAGGCATCCCGGCCTGAGGCCATCCCCCAAGCTCAAAGTGAAATCGTAGCGCTGCGCCATTTCGAGCAGGTAGTCGAAGCGCGCGAAGAGCGGGTTCTCTTCGTCGTTGTGCAGGATCCAAGCGACGAGGAACGAACCGCCGCGCGAAACGACGTCGGTCAATCTGTCAGAGGCGCGCAGGGTCCGGACGCTGTCGCGCGTGATGCCGCAATGCACCGTCATGAAGTCCACGCCATCGCGCGCGTGCTTCTCGATGCCGTTGAAGATATCATCCTCGTCCATGTCGACGACGGCGCTCTCGCGCGCCATCCGCAGCCCGGTCTGGTAGATTGGCACGGTGCCGATCGGCAAGCTGACCTCTTTGATGATCCGACGCCGGATCTCATCGATGTCGCCGCCGGTGGAGAGGTCCATGACCGCGTCGGCGCCGTATCGCATCGCGATGCGCGCCTTCTGAAGCTCTTCCTCCACGTCGACGTGGTCCTTCGATGTTCCGAGGTTCACGTTCACCTTCACGCGCATGCCCTCGCCGATGCAGCGCACCTCTGGCGAATGGATCGGGTTGAAGGGGATGACGATCCGCCCGCTCGCTAGCCCGCGGCGGACCTTCTCGGGCTCGATGCCCTCTTTCGCGGCCCCTGCGAGCGCCTCATCGGGCACTCCCTTGGCGGCCCTGCTCATGAGCGTCATTCCGCGAACCCTACCTGCACTCCCCGACTTAGACTTTGGCTAGGAGCGCCTCGATCGGCTTCGCGGAAGGGTTTCCGAAATCCGAAGAAATAGGGGCGGTAAGGCTGATTTTAGGCACAAGAAAGGTAGGGTCGGAGGGCCAGTGTTTCTCCATGCCGGAAGACCCCCTCAGAGTTTATATAGCCAGATTCACCGCGAAGGCTATATATACCGCGAACCCCTTTGGTTCAACGCTCAGAGGGATGGGTTTCAGGGAAATCTCTCGATAAGGAATCTCGAACGAAAAAGGCTCGAAGGAAGCGTAAGTTCCAGTCACGGTGATAATCATGGAGGACAGCACGTACACGGCAGCGAGCATTCAAGTCCTGGAAGGGCTCCAGGCCGTGCGCAAGCGCCCGAGCATGTACATCGGATCGACCGATGAGCGCGGGCTACATCACTTGGTCTACGAGGTCGTGGACAACAGCATCGACGAGGCGATGGGGGGTTACTGCGACCGCATCGATGTTACGATTAACACAGACGGAAGTGTTACCGTTTCTGATAACGGTCGGGGCATCCCAACCGATACCATAGAGCGCTACGGCAAGCCGGCGGTCGAGGTCGTGATGACCCACCTACACGCTGGTGGCAAGTTCGACCGCAAGTCGTACAAGGTCAGCGGCGGGCTGCACGGCGTGGGGCTCAGCGTCGTCAACTCTCTTTCGAAGTGGCTCGAGGTCCACGTGCGGCGCGAGGGCAAGGAGTGGATGATGCGCTGCGAACAGGGCGTCGTCTGCACGCGGCTCGCGGAGATCGGGGAGGCGGAGGGAACCGGGACGACGATCACTTTCACCCCGGACCCCGAGATATTCCCGAGCACCGTCTTCGACGACGACACCCTTGCGCACCGCCTCAGGGACCTAGCGTTCCTCAACAAGAACGTCGTGATCAATTTCCGAGATCTGCTCACCAACCGCGAGGAGCACTTCCATTACGAAGGCGGTATCAACGAGTTCGTGAGCTCGCTGAGCAAGGGCAAGAACCCGCTGCACCCGAACCCGATCTACATCTACGCGGAGCGCGAGGGGCTCGTCATCGAGGTCTCGATGCAGTACACCGAGGCCTACAACGAAGCGATCTTCACCTACGTCAACAACATCAACACCATCGAAGGCGGCACACACCTGGTCGGCTTCCGGTCCGCGCTCACGCGCACTATGAATGATTACGCGCGCAAGTACAACTTCATGAAGACGAGCGATGAGGCGCTCAGCGGCGAGGATGTGCGCGAGGGCCTGACCGCGATCCTCAGCGTGAAGGTCCCGGAGCCACAGTTCGAAGGGCAAACGAAGACGAGGCTCGGGAACTCGGAGGTCCGCGGGATCGTCGAGAGCACTCTCAACGAGAAGTTGTTCGAATACCTCGAGGAGAACCCGAAGGTCGCCGAGGTGTGCGTGAAGCGCTGCATACTTGCCGCGCAGGCGCGCGAGGCCGCGAGAAAAGCGCGTGAGCTCACTCGACGCAAGGGGTATCTCGAGTCGACGTCGCTGCCGGGGAAATTGGCGGATTGTTCGGAGAAGGACCCCGCGAAGTGCGAACTCTTTCTCGTCGAAGGAAATTCGGCCGCAGGCTCGAGCAAAATGGGCAGGAATCGCGAATTCCAGGCCATCCTGCCGCTTCGCGGCAAGATTCTGAACGTAGAACGTGCCCGAATGGACAAGATGCTCAAGAACCAGGAAATCCGCAATCTCATCACAGCGATGGGAACGGGCATCGATCAGGATTTCAATGTCGAAAATGCCCGTTATCACCGAGTCGTTCTAATGACCGATGCGGACGTCGACGGGGCGCATATCCGCACCCTCTTACTGACGCTCTTCTTCCGGCACATGAAGCCGTTGATCGACGCCGGTTACGTTTACATCGCTCAGCCCCCACTCTATCGCGTTGCCAAGGGTAGCAAAGAGGTCTGGGCGTACACCGAGAAGGAACGCGATGAGGCAGTGGCTGAACTAGGCAAGGGAGCGACGATCAGCCGATACAAAGGTCTCGGCGAAATGAATCCGGAGCAGCTCTGGGAAACGACAATGGACCCCGCAAGGCGCATCATGAAGCAGGTCAGCATCGAGGATGCCGTGCGCGCAGACGAATTGTTCACCACTCTCATGGGGGAAGAGGTAGGCCCTCGGCGTGAGTTCATCGTGACCCACGCCAAGGAAGTCGAGAACCTGGACGTGTGAGGTGGGGGACATGGATGGCTCACAAGACTCCAATTCAAACCCGCCGGAAGGATTCCAGCACAAGGTCGTGAACCGCCCGGTCGAGCAGGAGATGAAGAAGGCCTACATCGATTACGCGATGAGCGTGATCGTCTCCAGAGCCCTCCCTGACGTTCGAGACGGGCTGAAGCCGGTCCACCGGCGCATCCTCTACTCGATGTACGACATGGGGTTGACCTCTGGCAAGAAGTACATGAAGTCGGCCAGAGTGGTGGGCGATGCGATGGGGCGCTACCATCCTCATGGCGATCTTGCGGTGTACGACTCGCTGGTCAGGATGGCGCAGGAGTTCTCGCTCCGCTACCCCCTTGTCGACGGCCAGGGCAATTTCGGGTCGGTGGACGGGGACGAAGCCGCAGCCATGCGATACACGGAATGCCGCATGGAGAAGATCACCGAGGAGATGCTCGCCGACCTCGAGAAAGAAACGGTCGAGTTCGTGCCGAACTTCGACGGCAGTCTGCAGGAGCCTTCCGTTCTTCCCGCGAAGCTCCCGAACCTCCTCGTCAACGGCTCTTCTGGCATCGCCGTGGGCATGGCAACGAACATGCCGCCCCACAATCTCGCGGAAATCGTTGACGGTCTTGTCGCCCTGATCGACAAGCCCGATCTCGAGGCCATCGACCTGATGGACTTCGTCAAGGGCCCGGACTTTCCGACTGGCGGCATCATCTACGGAATATCGGGCATACTCGAGGCCTACTCGACGGGACGCGGGCGTCTCAAGGTGAGGGCGCGCACGAGCATAGAGGAGAAAGAAGGCAAGAAGCGCATCATCGTCTCCGAGATCCCGTACCAGGTGAACAAGGCGAGCCTGATCGAGAACATCGCGGAGCTCGTCAAGGACAAGAAGATCGACGGCATCACGGACCTCCGCGACGAGAGCGACCGCGAAGGGATGCGAATCGTCATCGAGCTGCGCCGCGACGTCATGGAGGACATCGTGCGCAACCAGCTCTTCCAGCACACGCAGATGGAGGCGACCTTCGGCGTGATCAACTTGGCGCTCGTGAACAACGAGCCGAAGATCCTCACGCTCAGAGAGATCATGCAGGCGTACCTCGACTTTCGTCGCGAGGTCGTCATCCGACGCACAAAGTTCGAGCTCAAGGAGGCGCGCAAGCGAGAGCACATCCTCATCGCGCTGATGAAAGCGATCGATGCGCTCGACGAAACGATCAAGATCATCCGCGAGTCGGAGACGCCCGAGATCGCCAGGAACGCGCTCATGGCGCGCTTTGAGCTCGACGAGGAGCAGGCGAAGGCGATCCTGGACATGCGCCTACAGAAGTTGACCGGGCTCGAGCTCGAGAGCCTCCGGCAGGAGTTCGCGGACCTGGAGAAGGTGATCGCGGACCTGGAGGCGATTCTAGCTAGCGAAGAGCGAGTCACGGCCATAGTCAAGGGCGAGCTGCTCAAGCTGAAAACTGACTACGGCGACGACAGGCGCACCGAGATCGTGCACGACGCGGTGGATCTGGACATCGAGGACCTGATTCCGGTCGAGGACATGGTGCTCATGGTCACACAGGACGGGTACATCAAGCGCCTGCCTCTGGACACGTACAAGGAGCAGCGGCGAGGCGGCGTCGGGCTCATGGGCATGGAGACGAAGGAGGAGGACCACGTGACCGACCTCTTCGTCTCGAGCACGCACGACAACGTGATGTTCTTCACGAACTTCGGCAAGATGTTCCTGCTCAAGACCTGGAAGATACCGGTGGGCGGTAGGCACTCGAAGGGCAAGCCGATAGTGAACCTCCTGCCTCGCCTCGAGGAGGGCGAGAAGGTGATTGACAAGCTCCCGATCAAGGAGTTCGATTCTTCGCACTTCCTCGTCTTCGCGACGAAGCGCGGTCGCATCAAGAAGACGCCGCTGGACGCGTACAAGAACGTGCGCATCAACGGCATCATCGCGGTCGGCATGAACGAAGGCGACGAGCTGATCGACACGAAGATCGCCGACGACTCTTCGGACATCATCTTGGCGACTCGCAACGGCCGCGTGAACCGCTTCCAGCTCAAGTACGAGAGGGACGAGAGCGGCAAGAAGACGAAGGGAGTCAGGCCGATGGGGCGCCCCGCAGCGGGCGTCATGGGCATACGACTCTATCAGGGCGATGAGGTCGTCTCGATGGCGGTCGTGACGCAGGATTCGAAACTGCTCACAGTTACCGAAAAGGGTTACGGCAAGGTCTCGCTGGTCGGCAAGTACGAAGCCCCGGAGGAGGCGGAGGAGGTCCCCGAGTCGGAATCCGAGGCCGAGGAGCCAGAAGGCCAAGAGCCCGAGGAAGAGGAAGTCCGCGACGAGTACCGCAAGACGAACCGCGGCGGCCGAGGTGTGAAATCGATGCGCATAGGCGAGAAGACCGGCAAGGTCGTCGCCGTGCTCGAGGTATCCGACGAGGACGGGATTCTCATCGCGTCGGACTCAGGGAACGTGATAAGAACCTCGGTCAGCGAGTTCCGCGTCCTCAGCCGCGTCACGCAGGGAGTGCGCGCGAAGCGCCTTGAGGAAGGCGAGACGGTGATCGCGGTCGCAAGGCTCGTCGGCGAGCACGAGAAGCAGGCGGTGGAGGAGGCTGAGTCGCACGTCGACGAGAACGGCCTCCCGATCGAGGAGCAGCCGGACGAGCGCGAAGAGGAGGAGCGGGACAAAGAGGACGAGTGAGGCGGCCTACGCCCACATTCGCGCGAATTCGCCTCCACTCAGAAAAGTATTACTAGCGAACCAGGCATTTTGCCAGTTGGCGGTCCTGATTCATGTTCAAGAACTCCATCCCTGGGCTCGACAAGATCTTCCGCACGGACGTCGAGGCGCCGAAGGTGGTTTTGATCACCGGCCCTCCCGGCTCGATGAAGACTAGCTTCGTCTACACGCTCATGTCGACGTACCTCGAGAAGACGAAGGAGTTCGGGTTGTACGTCACGCTCGAGGAGACGGGCGACTCGCACCTGCGCAACATGAAGTCCCTCGGCATCCAGGTCCCGGACAACCTTGCGATCTCAGACATCACCGATCTGCGCGAGCTGGACGAGATCGTGGACGTGGACCATCCGACCGATTACGTACAGTTCATCGAGCAGACGCTCAACTATCACAAGAAGAAGCACGGGGACCGGTTCACGGTCTTCGCGCTCGACTCGCTCGGCGCCCTGTACTCGCTCATGGAGGATTCCGTCGGCATGCGCAAGCGCATGTTCTACTTCTTCAAGTCGCTGCGCGACCTCAACTTGACATCGTTCATCGTCATGGAGCGCAACCCGAACAGCCCCTCCGATCTGCTGGGGAACGAAGGGTTCCTGGTCGACGGGATAATCGAGCTCGGGCTCGATCGCAGCCGGGGCAAGCTCGCCCGCTTCGTGCGCGTAGAGAAGATGCGCGCCTGCGAGCATTCCATGGAGAGGCACACCTTCGAGGTGGGCCCGGGCGGCATCACTGTGCTCGGTCCTTCCCTGGCGTGAGCACTGGCTTCAAAAAGGTTATAGAGTGAGGCAGTGATTACCACGGGAGCGGTCGGGGAAAAAGGGCCGTAGTGGAAGGGATGTCACTTGCCGGGCGACAACG
>Ga0335071_10000833_pt1 | contig 33221 bp, 32 predicted proteins | sample Lox_Sample_15_FD_206724 | JGI IMG/M metagenome (GOLD analysis project Ga0335071, IMG submission 206724) | Soil microbial communities from Loxahatchee National Wildlife Refuge, Florida, United States - Lox_Sample_1.5 | ecosystem: Environmental > Terrestrial > Soil > Wetlands | place: USA...
GCTCCGGGCGCGCGCCCGGATGCAGCAGGCCGGCGTGCCCGTCGTCCCGGGTTCGGCGGCGCTCTCCGGCGATGCGCGGGCGCTCGCGGCCGAAGCGGAGCGCGTCGGATACCCCCTCCTCGTGAAGGCCTCCGCCGGCGGCGGCGGCAAGGGCATGGCGCGCGTCGACCGGCCCGAGCACCTCGCGGCGGCGGTCGAGGAGGCGCGCCGTCTCGCCGAAGCGGCGTTCGGCGACGGGACCGTGTACTTCGAGCGGTTGCTCGACGGCTGCCGGCACGTCGAGTTCCAGGTTTTCGGCGACGGGGCGGGCCGCGTCGTCCACCTCTTCGAGCGCGAGTGCAGCGTGCAGCGGCGGCACCAGAAGATCGTCGAAGAGACGCCGAGCGCGGCGCTGACGGACGAGCGACGGGAGGCGATGGGGAGGGCGGCAGTCGCCGCCGCGCGGGCCGTCGGCTACGTCGGCGCCGGAACCGTCGAGTTTCTCGTGGCGCCCGACGGGAATTTCCATTTCCTCGAAATGAACACGCGCCTCCAGGTCGAACACGCGATCACGGAGGAGACGCTCGGCGTCGATCTCGTGAGGGCGCAGCTCGAGGTCGCCGCGGGGGCCACGCTTCCCGAGGCGTGGCGCGACGGGCGGCTCACGCCTCGCGGCCACGCGATCGAGCTGCGTCTCTACGCCGAGGATCCGGTGGACTTCCTCCCGCGGGCGGGCCGGATCGTCGCGTGGCGAGCGCCCGAAGGCCCGGGCATCCGCGTCGACACGGGCGTGGAAGAGGGGAGCGTGGTCGGCGTCGAGTACGACCCGCTGCTGGCCAAGCTGATCGTCCGGGCCGAAAACCGGCCGGCCGCGATCGCGCGCGCCCGACGGGCCGTCGCCGAGTGGATCGTGCTGGGCGTGGAGACGAACCTGTCCGTGCTCGCGCGCGTGCTCGAGGCGCCGGAGTTCCAGTCGGGGCGTTACGCGACGGACCTCGTCGAGAAGCTCTCGCCGGCCGGCGTCGCGGGCGGCGCTCCCGATGCGGCCTGGATCGCCGCCGCTTTCGCCGAGGCGGAGCTCCCGCCGGCGAAGGACACCCCGGCCGGTGCGCCGGCCACGGCGGCCGCGGACCCCTGGGAAGCGCTCACCGGGTGGCGGCCCGGCCGATGAAGTCCGTCCGATTGCGGCTCGGCGACGACACGCGCGAGGTGCGCCTCTCGGACGCGGGCGAGGCGGTGCTCGACGGCCGCGCCGTCGCCTTCCGCCGGTCGGCCGAGGGCGGCGGGATCGAGGGCCTCGCGATCGGCGGGCGCGTCCACCGCGTCCGGGCCGCGCGCGAGGGCAACCGCGTCTTCGTCTGGTGCGACGGCCGGATCTTCGTCTTCGACCGGGCGCCGCGCGCGCGAGCCGGTGCCGCCGAGCACGGGGCGGACCTGATCGCTCCCATGCCGGGCCGCGTGCGCCGGGTCTTCGTCGACGCCGGGCAGGCGGTCGGGCGCGGGACGGTGCTGCTCGCCCTCGAGGCGATGAAGATGGAGCACGCGATCCGCGCCCCGCGCGACGGGGTCGTCCGGCGCGTCCTCGTCGCCGAAGGCTCGCTCGTCGACGCCGGCGCCGAGCTCGTCGAGCTCGGCTGAGATCGGTTTACCATCTCCCCATGGAGCCCTGGGAGGAACATGCGATCCGCCGGCCGCACCTGCCGGAGCGGGTCACGGTGTACGAGGTGGGACCGCGCGACGGGCTCCAGAACGAAGCGGAAACGGTGCCGCTCCAGACCCGCGCCGAATTCGTGGATGCGCTCGCGGAGGCGGGGCTGCCGGCGATCGAGGTCGGTTCCTTCGTGTCCCCGAAGGCGATCCCTCAGCTCGCGGACACGGAGGAACTCTATCGCCGCATCCATCCGGTCAGCGGTGTCCGGTACCCGGCGCTCGTCCCGAACCTGAAGGGGCTCGAGCGCGCCCTCGCGGCCGGCGTGCGCGAGATCGCGGTCTTCACCGCCGCCTCCGAGACCTTCAACCGCAGGAACATCAACGCCGGCGTCGACGAGTCGATCGAGCGCTTCCGGCCGGTCGTCGCGCGCGCGAAGGAAGAGAGGGTCCGCGTGCGCGGGTACGTCTCGACGGTGTTCGGCTGTCCGTACGAGGGCGACGTCGCACCGGAAGCGGTGCGGGAAGTCGTGCACAAGCTCCTCGACCTCTCGATCGACGAGATCTCGCTCGGCGACACGATCGGCGTGGCCACCCCGGCCGACGTCTTCGACGTCGTCGAGGTCCTCTACGAGTCGGGCGTGACCCGCGGCGTTCTCGCGCTTCACTTCCACGACACGCGGGGCACCGCGCTCGCCAACGTCTTCGCGGGCCTCGAGTGCGGGATCACGACCTACGACTCCTCGGCCGGCGGGCTCGGGGGGTGTCCGTACGCGCCGGGCGCCTCGGGCAACCTCGCCACCGAAGATCTCGTCTATCTGCTCGACGGCCTCGGGATCCAGACCGGCGTCACGCTCGCGCGCGTCGTCGAGGCGTCGCGGCGGATGGCCGGAACGCTCGGACACCGGCCTCCCGGGCGCTATCTCGCGGCCGTGTGGGGCGCGAACGGTTGACAGATTGGGCCCGGGCGTGTAACCTTCTGACCTAACGACGGTTACCTGTGACTAAGAAGATCCTTCTCGCAGACGACAGCCTCACGATTCAGAAGGTAGTCGAGCTGACCTTTTCGGACAGCGAATACGATCTGGTCTGCGTTTCCAACGGACAGAAGGCCCTCGACCGGATCGCCTCCGGAGAGCATCCGGACCTCATCCTCGCCGACGTCGTGATGCCGGAAAAGAACGGCTACGAGGTCTGCGAGGCGATCAAGGCCAATCCCTCGACGGCTCGAATCCCGGTGGTGCTCCTGTCCGGGACGTTCGAGCCGTTCGACCGCGACCGCGCGGAGCGTCTGGGCTGCGACGCGATCGTCTCGAAACCGTTCGACTCGCAACAGCTCCTCCGCCAGGTGGAAGTTCTCCTGTCCCGGCCCGCCTCGGAGGCGCCGGTCGCGGCCACGGTCGCCATCCCGACCATGCCGAACCTGGTCGCGCCGCCGCCCCCGCCGCCGGAGACCCCGGTCACCGAGTCCGGATTCAAGCCGGAAGACTTCACCGGCTCGATCCGCGTGCCCGCCCGGGTCGCCGGGGGAGCGGACCTCTTCGAAGAGGAGTACGGGCAGGCCGACGTCGAGTCGGCGATCGCCGCCTTCGAGAAGGCCCACCCCGAGTTCACGTATGCCGACGACGGCTCGGCCGCGCCGGCGGGATCGGGCGAGCCGATGCGGGAAGAGTCGCACGCGCCCGGTTCGAAGGACGCGGAATGGATGACCGAAGAGGCCGAAGTGCCGGCGCCCGTTCTCCCGGCGCCCGCGCCCTTCTGGGTGCCGCGGGAGCCCGAACCGGACGTTGCCCCGATTCCTTTCGGTGCCGACGACTCGCAGAACCGCCGCCCGACGGGACCGGTGCCGACCGCGGCCGCCTCGCCCGAGCCGATGCGCGCCGACGAGGCGCCGACGCAGCAGATCCCCCTCGCCGCCGAATATGCCGCGCTGTCGCGTGCGGTCGAAGCGCCGGCCGAGCGAGACACCGATCCCACGCACCCCAAGCTCCAGATCACGGAGCGGACCGAGGAGATCGCCGTGTTCCGCGAGAGCGGGCCTCTCGGCATCGCGGCCGCGGCGTCCCCGGCCGAGCCGGCGCCGGCCGAGCCCGCGGCGGCCGTTCCCGCGGACATCGAGGAGCTCGCGCAGTCGACGTCGATCGGCCAGCTCAAGGAAATGCTGTCCTCCGTGTCGCGCCCGGAGGGCGGCCTGACCGACGACGAGATCGACCGCCTGGCCGCCCGCGTCGTCGAGCGCCTGTCCGAGCGGATCGTCCGCGAGATCGCCTGGGAAGTCATTCCCGACGTCGCCGAGGTCGTCATCAAGCAGCGCATCAAGGAGCTCGAGGCCGGCGTGGAATAGAACCCCGCCGCCTTCTGATATATGAAAGGGCTCCGAGAGCCCTTTTTTCATGTCCAAAACCGTCGATTCCGAGCCGGCGCCTGCCAGGGTCCTCGAGAAGACCTTCGATCCGGCGCACTTCGAGGACCGCTGGTACGCGCGGTGGGAGAAAGACGGACGCTTTCAGCCGGCCGGGCCTGCGGGCTCGCCGCGGTACGTCATGGTCATCCCGCCGCCGAACGTCACCGGGCGGCTCCACATCGGGCATGCCTACGGACGCACGGTCGAGGACATCCTGGCGCGGTGGAAGCGCATGCGAGGGCATCGCGTGCTCTGGGTTCCGGGGACCGACCACGCCGGGATCGCCACGCAGATGGTGGTCGAGCGGCAGCTCGCGAAGGAGGGCCTTGACCGGCGCCAGCTCGGCCGCGAGAAGTTCATCGAACGCGTGTGGGCGTGGCGCCGCGAGTCGGGCGACACGATCCTCGCCCAGCTTCGCAAGCTCGGCTGCTCCCTCGACTGGAGCCGGCTGCGCTTCACGATGGATCCCGACCTCTCGCGCGCGGTCCGGCACGCGTTCGTGCGCCTCTACGAAGACGGGCTGATCTACAAGGGCCGCTACGTCGTCAACTGGTGCCCGGGCTGCGGCACGGCCGTGTCCGACCTCGAGGTCGTCGAGCGCCCGACGGCCGGAACGCTGTACAGGATCCGGTACGACGTGCCCGGCGTTCCCGAGGGCGCGGTCGTCGCGACGACCCGCCCCGAGACGATGCTCGGCGACACGGCGCTGGCGATCCACCCGGAGGATCCGCGCAACGCCGCGCTGCGCGGCCGTCGCGCGGTGCTGCCGATCGTCGGCCGGGAGCTCCCGGTCGTCGAGGACGCGATCCTCGTGGACCGCGAGTTCGGCACCGGCGTCGTGAAGGTGACGCCGGCGCACGACGCGAACGATTTCGCCGTCGGGCAGCGCCACGGTCTGCCCTCGGTCGTCGTGATCGGCCCCGACGGAAAGATGACCGCGGAGGCGGGAGAATACGCGGGCCTCGACCGCTTCGAGGCGCGCCGGCGCATCGTCGAGCGGCTCGAGCGCGAGGGCCGCCTCGTCGCCGCGGAACCGCACGAGATCGCGCTCGGCGTCTGCCAGCGTTCCGACGACGTCATCGAGCCGTACCTGTCGGAGCAGTGGTTCGTGAAGGTCGCGCCGCTCGCCGGGCCCGCCATCCGCGCGGTGGAGGACGGATCGGTGCGCTTCGCGCCGGAATCCTGGTCGAAGACCTACTTCTCGTGGATGCGCAACATCCGCGACTGGTGCATCTCGCGCCAGCTCTGGTGGGGCCACCGGATCCCCGCCTTCACCTGCCCGAACGGCCACCTCACCGTGACCGACGAGGATCCCCGCACCTGCGCGACCTGCGGCGCGTCGCCGCTCGTCCAGGACCCCGACGTGCTCGACACGTGGTTCTCGTCGCAGCTCTGGCCCTTCTCCGTCTTCGGCTGGCCGGAGAAGACGGACGACCTCGCCGCCTACTACCCGACGGACGTCCTCGTGACGGGCTACGACATCCTGTTCTTCTGGGTCGCCCGCATGATCATGGCGGGGCTGCGCTTCACGGGGAAGGCGCCGTTCCACACGGTGCATCTCCACGGGCTCGTGCGCGTCGGCGGCGAGAAGATGTCGAAGACGAAGGGCAACGTCATCGACCCGCTCGAGGCGATCGAGGAGTTCGGCGCGGACGCGGTGCGGTTCACGCTCGCGTCGGCGGCGTCGTCGGGCCCGACCGTGTCCGTCGAGCGCGGACGCATGGCCGGCTCGCGCAACTTCGCGACCAAGCTGTGGAACGCCGCGCGTTTCACGCTCGCGCAGCTGTCGGGGCGCGCCGCCGCGGAAGACCTCGGCGGCCGCTCCCTGTCGCTGCCGGACCGCTGGATCCTGTCCCGCCTCGACGCCGTCGCGGGAGACGTGAACCGCCACCTCGAGGCGTTCCGGTTCGACGAAGCCGCCGGCGCGATCTACGGGTTCCTGTGGCACGAGCTCTGCGACGGCTACCTCGAGATGGTCAAGCCGGTGCTCGGCTCGACCGACGACGCCGCCGCCGAAACGGCGCGGGGCGTGCTGCGCCGGTGCCTGGGCCAGTCGCTCGCGCTGCTCCATCCGTTCATGCCGTTCCTGACCGAGGAGATCTGGGAGAAGCTGACGGACCGGCCGGGAACGCTCGTGGTCGAGCCCTATCCGACCACGTCCGGAAAGCTCCGCGACCCGGAGGCCGAGGCCGCGGTCGAGGCCCTGCGCGCGATCGTCACGCGCGTGCGCACCTACCGCACCGAGCGCGGCGTGTCCCCGACGGAGCCCGTGGCGCTCTCGCTCGAACCCGCGTCCCCCGCGAAGGCCGTGATTCCGGCGCTCCGGACGCTTTCGCCGCTGTTGTCGCACCTGGCGCGGCTCTCGGATCTCGCGTTCGAGCCGCCGCCGGCCGGCCGCTTTCAGGACGTCGTGGCGGGCGTGACGCTCGGCCTCGCGCTGCCCTCCGGCGCGGCGGGAGACGGCGGCGCGCGCGTCGCCAGGGACCTGGCCGACGCGGAGGCCGAGATCGCGGGGTTGAAGGCCAAGCTCGAGAACGGCGCCTATCTCGAGAAGGCTCCCGCCGCCGTCGTCGAAAAGACGCGCCGCCGCCTGCGCGAGCTCGAGGAGAAGCGGGCCGCGCTGGGAGCGTCGCGCTCGTGATCGGCGTCGTCGGCGGGTCGCTCGAGCCCGAGCGCTGGCAGACGCTCGAGAACTGCGTCTGTCTCCACGCCGTGCCGTCGTCGAACGGGCTGGCGCGCGAGATCATCGACGTCTACTTCGAAGAGGGACTGGATCTCCGCACGACGGTTCTCGTCGCCGAGGCGCAGCCGGGAGCCTACGGGAGGCAGGGGCGCCGCTGGGAAGCGCCGGCGGGCCGGGGGCTCTACTTCACGGTCCTGCGGCCGGCGGTCGAAGGCGAGCCGCTCTCGCTCGTGCCGATCGCGGCGGCGCGGTGGACGCGGGCGGTGCTCGCGGAGAAGACCGGCGCCCCGATCGCCCTGAAGTGGCCCAACGACCTGTACGTCGGGCGCAGGAAACTCGGCGGCGTGATCGCCGAGTCGCGCACCCAGGGCGGCGACACGGCGATCGCCGTCGGCGTCGGCATCAACGTCCTCGGGAAGGGCGAGGCCCTCGGCCTCCCCGAGGCGACGACCCTCGAGGAGGAGACGGGGAGACCGACGCCGCTCGCGGCGCTGCTCCAGGCGATCCTCGACCGGTTCGACCGGGAGCTCTCCGCGCCGCGCTGGAGCGAAGAGGCTCGGGAGTGGGAACGGGTCGCGGCGCACCGGCCGGGCGACCGGCTCACGATTCACCGCAACGGCGAGGAGATTTCCGGCGCGTACCTCGGCCTCGACGCGTCCGGGTTCCTGCGGCTCGACACGGGCCGGGGCGAGACCACCGTCGCGACCGGAGAGGTCGCCGCGTGGTGAGTCGGCCCGGCGGCGAGACGCTGCTCGCCGTCGACGTCGGCAACTCGAACACCGTTCTCGGCCTCTGGAACGGGGCGGAGCTCGAGCGTCACTGGCGGCTGACGACGCGGCGGGACGCGACCTCCGACGAGATCGCCCTCTCGGTGCGCGGCCTGCTCGCCTCGGGCGGACCGGCGGCCGCGGAGCCGACGCGCGTGATCGTCGCGAGCGTCGTGCCGTCGCTGAAGTTCCCGCTGAGGCAGGCGCTCCGGCAGCTCTTCGGCCGCGAACCGCTCTTCGTCGAACCGGGGGTGAAGACCGGCATGCCGGTGCTGTACGAGGTGCCCCAGGAAGTCGGGGCGGATCGCATCGTCAACGCCGTGGCGGCGTTCGAGGCGGTCGGCGGGCCGTGCATCGTCGTCGACTTCGGGACGGCCACGACCTTCGACGTGGTGACGGCCCGCGGCGAGTACGCCGGGGGCGTCATCGTGCCGGGGATCGCGATCTCCGCCGAAGCGCTCTTCGAGAAGGCCGCGAGGCTCTGGCGCGTCGAGATCCGCCGGCCGGACCGCGTCGTGGGGAAGACGACGGCGGGTTCGGTGCAGTCGGGCCTCTATTTCGGCTACCTCGCTCTCGTCGAGGGGATGATCGAGCGCATTGCGAACGAGATCGGCGGCCGGCCGCGCGTGATCGCGACGGGAGGCCTGGCCGAGCTCTTCGGCGGCGGCTCGGAGAAGATCGGGGCGATCGACCCGCTTCTGACCCTGAAGGGCCTGCGGCTCATCGATGAGCGCAACCGAGGAGGATAGGGCCTACTACGCGGCCGCCGAGGCCGCCTTCATCCGGCGGCGCGGCACGCCGTTTCTCCTCTCGCCGACGGATTTCGCCCTGCTCAAGCAGTGGCGGGCGCTCGGCATCCCGATCGAGGCCGTCGCCGCGGGCATCGACGACGCGTTCACCCGCCGCGAGGAGCGCCGGGCGGTCGGACGCGTGAACTCGCTGTCCTACTGCCGCGACGCCGTGCTCGAGGCCTGGGAGCGGCGCGCGGAGGCGGCCCGGGGCCGGGGCGACGGGTCGGACCGCGCCGGCGGCGACCCCGACCCGAGGGCCGCGTTGGCGGCACTCGCGGCGAGCCTCGACGCCAGCCGCGCGCGCCGGCCGGATCTGGCGGGGGTCCTCGACGCGGCGCTCGCGTCGCTGTCGCGGCTCTCGACCTCGGGCAAGACCCCCGAAGAGGCGGAGGCCTCGCTCGCGCGGCTCGACCGCAAGCTCGCCCGCGAGCTGTACGAGGCGCTGCCCGAGGACGAGCGGGCGGCCGTCGACCGCGAGGTGAAGGCGCAGCTCGGCGCCGCGCTCGAGCGCATGGACGCGGCCACCGCGGAGAAGACGACCCGCGCCCTGACGCGCCGGGCCGTGCGGGAGCGGCTCGACCTGCCGCGCCTGTCGCTGCTGTGAGCCGGCTCCTCGAGGTCCGAATCGAGAAGCTCGCGCCGACGGGCGAGGGCATCGTCCGGAACGACGACGGCGTCGGGTTCGTCGCGGGCGCGCTCCCGGGCGAGCTCGTCGCGACAACACAGTATGAGGTGAAGAAACGCTTCTGGCGGGGGCGCCTCGAGGCCGTGCTCGAGCCGTCGCCCGCGCGGGTGGATGGTCCGCACGCCGGGTGCGCGGGCTGCGACTGGGCGCACGTCGCGCCGGCGGCGGCGCGCGACGCCAAGAGGGCGCTCTTTCTCGAGACGATGCGCCGGATCGGCAGGCTGGACCCGGATCTCTTCGGCGAGCTCCCGATCGAAGCGTCCCCTCCGGCATACCGTCTGCGCGTCCGCTTCCACGCGGCCGGGGGCCGCGTCGGATATCACACGCCCGGGAGCCACCGCGTCGTGTCGGCGGCGTCCTGCGAGGCGATCGAGGCGTCGACGCGCGCGCTGCTGCCCGCCCTCGAGGAGGCGGCCGCCGCCTCGGGCGCGTCGATCACGGAGGTGGCTCTGCTCGAGGCGCGGGACGCGGGCCGGCGTCTCGTGCGCGCGACGGCGGCGGGTGCACCCGCGGCGGCGGCGCGGCTCGGGGAGAGCCTCCGGAGGGCGTTCGACGGCGTGACGGTCCGGACGCCGGAGGGGCGGCTTCAGGTCGAACGCGGAGCGCGCACCCTGGAGCTTCCGGCCGGCGGCCGGACCTTCGCGGTTTCGGTCGACACGTTCTTTCAGGGCAACCGGTTCCTCCTCGACCGCCTCTGCGAGGACGTCGCCGCCGAGGCGCGGCGCGTGCCGCCGGGTTCTTCGCTCGACGCCTTCGGCGGCACGGGTCTCTTTGCCGGGGCGCTCCTGTCGGCCGGGCATCGGGTCCAGTCCGTCGAGGCGGACGCGGGGTCCGTCGCGGACGCCCGGCGCACGCGCGCGCAGTGGCCGGAGGCCGAGCGGTGGGAGATCGCGAGCGCGCCGGTGGAGCGATTCCTCGACGAGGACGACCGGCGCTTCGACGTCGTCGTCGTCGACCCGCCGCGCGCGGGCCTCGGGGAGGATCTCGCGCGGGAGCTCGCGCGCCGGGCGAAGACGCGCTTCGTCTACGTGTCGTGCGATCCGGCGACCCTCGCGCGCGACCTCGCCGTCCTGACGGGCGAGGGGTTCGTGCTCCGCGCCGCCCGCCTCTACGATCTCTTCGCCTTCACGCACCGCGTGGAGGCGATCGTCGCGCTCGAGCGCGCGGCGTGATCCGGCCGGTCCTCGCGCAAGGCGAGGCGCCGGCGGCTCGGGCGGCGGTTCTCCTCGTCGCGGGGATCTTCGCCGGCGCGTGGTCGGTCGCAGGGACGGCGGCCGGCTGGGCGCTGCTCTCGGTCTCGGCGGCCGCCCTCGCTCTCGGGCGCTCGAGGTCCGGCTCCGCGCGTCTGGCGTTTCTGGCCTTCTGGCTGACCGCGGGATTTCTCGCGGGCCGGCAGCGGATCGCGCTCCCGGCCTCGCGGGCCCGGGCGGCGTTTGCGGCCCTCGACGAAGGCGTCCGCCACGCGGTCGTCGTCGAGGGTGTCCTCGCGGACTTCTGGAGCGGGCAGCCGCCGCGGGCCCGCACGACGCTCGACGCCGAGCGCCTCGAGACGGCCGCCGGCGCGCTCGCCTTTCCGGCCGAGGTCGCCGTCTTCGTGTCGGGGGAAGGGTCCGCCGTGGCCGCGGCGGACCGCGGCGACCGTGTTCGGCTGACCGGCCACCTCGAGGAGGAAGAGCTGCCGGCCTCGGAGCGCGAGGTTCCGGCGCCGGCGCCGCGCTACCGCCTCTCGGTCAAGAGCGCGCGTCTGGTCGAACGCGAGGGGTCGACGGTGGCGACGTGGTTCACCTGGTCGAATCGACGGCTCTTCGCCTCGATTCCCGAGGGGCGCGGCGCCGCCTTCGACCGCGACGTGCGCGGCCCTCTCGCGGCGCTCCTGCTCGGGCGGACGGCGGAGCTCGACCGGGGGATGGTCGCGCGCTATCGGCGGGGCGGCCTCTACCACCTGCTCGTCGTCTCGGGGCTCCACGTCGTGCTGGCGGCCGGGCTCGCGGGCGCGGTCCTCGGCCGGTTCGGCGTGGAGGGCAAGGCGCGCGACGCCTCTCTCTTCGCGGCCGTCTTTCTCTTCGTGCTGGTCGGCGGCGCCAACCCGCCGGCGGTCCGCGCCGGGCTCGTCGTCGGCGTCTTCGTCGCGACGCGGCTCGTCGAGAGGCCGATCACCTCGGCCCAGGCGATCGGCCTGTCGGCGCTGGGGCTCTTCCTCGCCTCGCCGGGGCAGGTGTTTTCGGTCGGCACGATCCTGACCTTCGCCGCCGTCGGCGGCATCGCGCTTTTTTCGAGACCGATCCGAGCCCGGCTTCCCGCCCGGCCGGAGTGGCTGTTCGGCGGCCTCGCCGTCGCGCTCGCGGCGGAGGCGGCGACGGCGCCGGTCCTCTTCTGGCGTTTCAACGTCGTCGCGGCAGGGGCATGGCTCACGGCGCCGTTCACGATCCCGCTGGCCGGCGCCCTGATCGGCGGGGGCGCGCTCCTGCTCCTGCTCTTCGCGGCCGGGGTCCCCCCGGGGCCGCTGCCGGCTCTCTTCGCCGGCGGGAGCCGCGCGCTCGAGTTTCTCGCCGAGCGTGCGGCCGGGTGCGCGTTCCTGAGGCCGACCCCGCCCCTGGCCGCCGTCCTCGCCGTCGGCGCCCTCCTCGCGCTGGCGGGTCTCGGCCCGAGACGGGCGCGGGCTGCCGCGGCGGCGGCGGCCGGCGGCGTTTTCCTCGTCCTCGCCCTCCGGCGCGGGCCGTCCGGTCCGCGTCAGGGCTTCTCGATCGAGGCGCTCGACGTGGGGCAGGGAGACGCGATACTCCTGCGGTGGGACCGCCGGGCGGTCCTCGTGGACGGAGGAGGCACGTTCGATCCGATGGCCGTCGACTTCGGGCGCACCCGCGTGGTGCCGAAGCTTCTGGACCGCGGCGTGACGCGGCTCGACGCGGTGCTCGCGACGCACCCCCATCCCGATCACGCCCTCGGGCTCGTCGCCGTCCTCGAGGAGCTTCCGGTCGGCGAGCTCTGGCGCTCGAGCGGCGAGGACGAGAACGGCCTGTACGCGCGCCTGGAGAAGGAGGCCGCCGCGCGGGACATCCGGGTGCGGCGCCTCGAGGCGCTCGACGTCTGGGAGCGGGAGGGCGCACGCCTGTCGGTGCTCCGGTCCGGCGGTCCGATGCGGAAGACCGACGGGGTCAACAACCAGTCGGTCGTGGCGCTCTTCGAGCGCGGCGGGCGGAGCGCGCTGCTGACGGGGGACGCGGGGGCACCGGCGGAGTCCGAGCTCGTCGGCGCCGGCGGGGCGCCGCGCGTGGACGTCCTCAAAGTCGGCCACCACGGGAGCCGCACCGCGACGAGCGGCCCCTTCGTGGGCGCGGTGCGGCCGCGCGTGGCGCTGCTCTCGTGCGGCCGGCGCAACCGTTTCGGCCATCCGGCGCCGGAGACCGTCGCGACCCTCGCGCGGTTCTGTGTCCGGACGCTGCGGACCGATGAACGCTCGGATGCGCGGGTCGACCTGCTCCCGGACGCGACGCGCCTCTCGTGGCGCGGCGCCATGCGGCCATGACGGACGATCCGCGCCCGCCCCTCGTCGTGATCGTCGGCCCGACCGGGTCCGGCAAGAGCGCGGTCGCGCACGCCGCGGCGCTCCGTCTCTCCGGCGAGATCGTTTCGGCCGATGCGTTTGCCGTCTACCGCGGCATGGACGTCGGGACCGACAAGCCGTCGCCCGAGGCGCGGGCCGCCGTGCGGTACCACCTGGTCGACGTGGCCGACCCCGAGGAGGCGTTCTCGGCGGGGCGGTGGGCCGCCGAGGCGCGCGCCGCCGTCGAAGACATCGTCGCGCGCGGACGACTTCCGATCGTGTGCGGCGGCAGCGGCTTCTACGTCTCGGCTCTGCTCGACGGCCTCCCCCCCGGGGAAGCCCGCGACGAGCGCCTCCGCGAGGGCCTCTTCGATTGGGCCGCGAGCCGCGGCGCGGCGCGCGCCCATCGGGTCCTCGCGTTGAACGACCCCGCGGCGGCCGCGCGCATTCCCGCCGGAAACCTCCGGTACGTCCTGCGCGCGCTCGAGATCCTTCTCGTGACGGGCGCGCCCGCCTCGGCGCGGCTGCGTCCGGCCGACGGCTGGGCCGATCGCTTCCGCGTGGTGAAGCTGTCCTTGAGCCCCGACGCGCACGCCCTTGGTGTTAGGATCGAAGCTCGAGTCCGGCGCATGCTCGACTCGGGGTGGGGCGAAGAGGTCCGGCGACTTCTCGACCGCGGTCTCTCCGCCGAATCGAATTCCTTCCAGGCGATCGGGTATCGCGAGGTGGCCGAGTGGGTGCTCGGACGCACCTCGAGAGAACAGGCGGAAGCGGGAATCGTGAAGGCGACGCGCGGGCTCGCCAAGCGCCAGCGAACGTGGTTCGGGCGCGAGCGGGACGCGCGCCGCGTCGAGCCGGAGGAGGCCCTCGATGTCATTCTCGCCCTCGTGGGCGAGACGGGGGAAGGGGAGAGGCGATGAACAAGGCCCCGATCAACGTCCAGGATTCGTTCTTCTACAACCTGCGTAAGGACAACGTTCCGGTCACGGTCCGGCTGACTTCGGGCGAGGAGCGGATGGGGCGGCTGCGCCGCTTCGACAAGTTCGCGCTCGTGCTCGAGGTCGAGGGCCGGGAAGAGATGATCTACAAGCACGCGATCGCGTCGATCCGGCCGGAGAGTCTGCCGCCCGGCGCATGACCCGGCCGGGCCCCGGGCGGCCCCGGATCGATTTCGTTCGCCGCGCCGGGCGCTTCGGCGCGGCGCTTCTCGTCGCGGCGGCGGCGTCCCGGTGCGCGAGCTCGTCGTCCACGGCGTCGCGCGACGCTTTTCCGCTCGATCCCCGCGAAGGCCTCCCCGGCCCGTTCGACGACGCGATCGGGGAAGGGTGGAAATCGCTGCTCGCCGGCGACACGGCGCGCGCCTCGGCGGATTTCGCGCGCGCGTCCCGAACCGACGGCTCGGCCCGGGCCGCGAAGATCGGCGGGATCGAGGCGCTGGTGCGCGCGGGAAAGTCGGCCGCGGCGCTTCCGGAGTGCGCCGGCGCGCTCGACGACCCCGGCTCGACGCTTCCGCTTCTGGTCGCGTGCGGCGAGGCCGAGGCTCGGGCGGGGTCGGCGGTCACGGCCTACGCGCTCTACGCCCGCGCGGCGGCCGACGCCGGCGCGTCGCGGCCCGGCCTCGCAGCCCGGGCGCAGAAGCTCCAGCCGGCCGCGACGGAGGCGCTCCTGGCCGACGCCGGCCGCGACGCCGCGCAGGGGCGCTACGAGGCGGCCCGGGCGAAGGTTGCCCGGGCGATCGCGTGGAACCCGCGTTCGGGCCCGGCCCTGGCGCGGGCGGCGGAGGTCGAGTGCGCCGCCGGCGACAAGGAGCGGGCGCTGCAGTACGACCGCGAGGCGCTGACCCTCGGCGGTCTCGACGTCGCGGCGCGGGAGGCTGCCGGCCGGCTCGCCCTGGAGGTCGGTGACGACGCGCTCGCGGTGTCGGTCTTCGAGGCGCTCGCGGCCGAGAACCCGCTCTTTGACGACGCGGCCGCCGAGGCGCGGCTGGCCTTTCGGATCTCGAACTGGCCGGACGCCGAGCGTCAGGCCGCCCGGGCGCGGCGCCTGACGCGAAGCGCCGCCGCCGACCTCGTGTGGTGGATGTTTCCGGAGGTGCGCGAGGCGCGCGTGTCGGGCAGCGCCGTCGCCGCCGATGTCCTCGAGCGCCGCGACAGCCGCCCGATGATCCGCGCCGTCTCGCTCGGGCTTCTCGACGTGGACCCGGACACGCACCGCGCCCGGCCGGACGCGACGCTGTCGCGCGCGGCCGCCGCGCAGCTTCTGCTCCGGCTGGCCGGATTGCTCTCCGGTCCCGGCGCGGGGCTCGCGTGTCTCGCCGGATCCCCGGGACCCTGGCGCGGCGGGGCCGACGCGATCCGACTGGCGGCGCGGTGCGGCCTGCTGTCAGAATCGGGGGGACCCTCGGTGAGCGGACCCGAGTTCATGCGAGGGCTCGATCGACTGCGTTCGTCGTTGCCGGCGGGAGAGGAGCACCAACCGTGATCGACCCAGCCGTTTTTCGCCGCGTCGCTCTCTTCGCGAACCTGGAACCCGGACAGCTGCAGACGCTCTCGCGGGTGGCGACGGTGCGCCGCTACGAGGCGGGGGAGACGATCCTCCGCGAGTCGGACCCGGGCGATCAGTTCTTCGTGATCGTCCGGGGATCGGTGAAGGTCTTCGTCGACTCGCCCGACGGTCGGGAGGTCGTGCTGACGCACCTTCAGGCCGGCGACTTTTTCGGCGAGATGGCGCTGCTGGAAGGAGAGACGCGCAGCGCCTCCGTGACCGCGCTGACGGAGGCCGAGGTGGTCGTGCTCGCGCGCGAGGACTTTTTCGCGGCACTCGCGGCCGACTTCTCGCTCGCCAAGAAAGTGCTCCAGGCCCTCTCCGCGCGCCTGCGCCGCGCCAACGAGGTCATCGAGTCGCTGGCGTTGCAGGACGTCGGCGGGCGGCTCGCCCGCTACCTGCTGCGGCTGGCCGACGAGTCCGGGCAGCCTCCCGTCGACGGGTACTTCGTCGTGCACCGACCGACGCACCAGGAGATCGCCAACTCCATCGGGGCGACCCGCGAGACCGTCACGCGGATGCTCAAGCAGTTCGAGGACCGCAAGCTCATCCGCATCAAGGGTTCCATGGTGTGGGTCCCCTCGGAGGTGCCGCCCGGGGCGCGCGAAAACGAGTGGAGGCGTCGTTGACGGGTCCCTGGACTCTGCCCAACTTCATCACCCTCGTCCGTCTGGCCGCTCTCCCGTTCTTCCTGGTCTGCATCGGCGACGGCCGGTTCGCGATTGCGCTCGCGCTCTTCGTGGCGGCCGGCGTGTCGGACGGGGTCGACGGCTTCCTCGCGCGCCGGCTCCACATGAAGTCGGCGCTCGGCGCCTATCTGGACCCGATCGCCGACAAGCTGCTGCTGATGACGTCGTACCTCTTCCTCGCGATCCCGTCCTACCCGGCGCGCGTCAAAGTGCCGGTCTGGCTCGCGGTGATGGTGCTCTCGCGGGACTTCCTGCTCCTGCTCGTCGGGCTCCTCCTCATCCTGACGTCGGGCAAGAAGCGGTTTCCCCCGAGCTGGGCCGGCAAGGTGACGACCGTGACCCAGATCATCACGGTCCTGATCGTGCTGTGCGCGAACATCTGGAGCTGGCCGCGCGAGTTCGTGCTCGTCTCGTTCGGCGCGACCGCGACGGTGACGGTGCTTTCCGGGTTCGACTATCTGCACCGCGTGGCGCGCAACCCCGAGGAGCCGGTCACCGCGGTCCGATGATCGCGCTCCAGCTGCTGTCGCGGCCGGGCTGCCATCTCTGCGACGAGATGCGGGCGGAGGTGGATCGGCTGCTCGACGGCGAGGCGCACGCCTGGGAGGTCGTCGACGTGGATTCGGACGACGAGCTGGCGCGGCGCTGGTCGGATGCCATCCCGGTGCTCTTCGTCAACGGACGGCTGTTCGCGAAGGGGCGCATTCCGAAGCTCGCCGCGAGGCTGCGGCTGCTCCGGGCGGCGTCGGGCGAGGAGGGAAAGCGATGACGGGGTTGGCGGCCACGCTTCTGGTCCTGGCGCTGTCCGGTGGGGCGGCTCCGATGCCGGGGATCCTGCTCGAGGACCTCACCTGGGTCGAAGCCGAGAAGGTGCTGACGCCCGAGACGATCGTCGTCGTCCCGCTCGGCGCGGAGTCGAAGGAGCACGGGCCGCATCTGAGGCTGAGGAACGATTTCGTGATGGCGGAGTATCTGGCCCGGCGCGTCCGCGAGCGGTCCACGGTCGTCGTCGCGCCGACCGTGAACTACGGCTACTACCCGGCCTTCGCCGAATACCCGGGCTCGACGAGCCTGTCGCTCGAGACTTCACGCGACCAGTTCGTCGAGATCTGCCGCGGTCTGGCGCGGTTCGGTCCGAAGCGGTTCTACGTGCTGAACACGGGCGTGTCGACGCTCGCCGCCCTCGAGCCGGCGGCATCGGCACTGGCGGCCGACGGGATCCTCATGCGTTACACCGACGTGCTGACGATCACCGAGGACGTCGAGAAGCGAATCTCCCAGCAGGAGGGCGGAACGCACGCCGACGAGATCGAGACCTCGATGATGCTCTACATGAGTCCGGGCGACGTCGACATGAGCAAGGCCGTCAAGGACTATCACCCGGGCAAGGGTCTGACGCGGGACCCGACGAAGAAGGGCATGGCGTACTCGGCGTCGGGCGTGTACGGAGACGCGACGCTGGCGACGCGGGAGAAGGGGAGGATCGTGACCGAGGCGCTGGTCGATCGCACCGTCGCCGAGATCGAGGGGCTCCGGAAGGCCCCGCTGCCGGCGCTCGTCGCGACGCCGCCTGTTCGCCAGGATCCGCCCCGAGCGGGCATCGTTCAGCCGTAGACGTAGACGGCCACCTTCGCGAGCCGGGTGTCGCCGGGTTCGATCCCGGTCGTCCGCTGCCGGCGAGCTCGTGCTCCGCGCTCCGGTCGGCGCCGTCAGCGCTCCGAGGCTGCCCGCGGCCGTCGCTTCCAACATATCGTGTTACGATATGTATTCCGGGGCGGCGGTGCCGCGGAGCGAGATCGAGCGGCTCCGGATGGCGAAACAGATGTCCACGGCGGTTAAGGCTGCTTTCGATCGATTGCCCGACCTCGAGGCGGACGGGGTCACGCGGCGGTCCACCCTCAGATGGATGACGCTGGCCTGGATCGGGTTCGTCGCGGCGTCGGCGGCCGGCTTGACGGCGGCCGTGCGCTTCCTGTTTCCGAACGTCCTCTTCGAGCCGCCCACGCGCTTCAAAGCAGGCAGCCCGTCGAGCTACGGTCCGGGCGTGGATGAGCGCTGGAAGGAGAAATACGGCGTCTGGATCGTCCGCGACAGCGGTTCGATCTACGCGCTCGTCGCGGTCTGCACGCATCTGGGGTGCACGCCGAACTGGCTCCCGGCGCAGCAGAAATTCAAGTGCCCCTGTCACGGATCCGGGTACTACGTCTCGGGAATCAACTTCGAGGGTCCGACGCCGCGGCCCCTCGAGCGGGCCGAGATCGAAATCTCTCCCGACGACGGCCAGATCGTCGTCGACAAGGCCGTCCGCTTTCTCTACGAGCGGGGACAGTGGAGCGATCCAAAAGCACTCATTCATCTCACCTGACCCCCGCAGCCCATTCGAGGGGAGGATTCCATGCGCAGAATCTGGATTCCCGGCGCCGTGGCGTTGATTGCCGCGGCCGGCTTCGCCAGGGCCCGGGCGGCGATGCGGGCCACCCCCGCGAGGAAACGGGTCGAGGACCCGGTCATGATCAACATCGCTGACGTGAAGCGATGACGGCGCCGCCGATCTTTCCGCCCGGCGCCCGGATGGGGGTCCTCCAGGGCGATCCGAATGGGCCGACGTTCACGGTTCGCCGCGAGGCCGGAGATGGCTGCCGGATCCCGGCGCACGCGCAGCCGCAGACGGAGAGCGTCACGGTCATCCGGGGAACCTTCCACGTCGGCGTCGGGAGGCGAGCTCGATGAATCGGAGGGCACGACGGTCACACCGGGAGGCCTCGCTTCGATGCCGGCGCTCCTGCACGGCGACGCGTGTTTCACGGGAGAGACCCGGGGTCAGGTTCACGGAATCGGGCCCTTTCAGCCAACCGACGTGAGCCCCGCGGAGACCCCGGCCGCCGCCGGGAAGTGGGCCGGTTGCCGATGAGGGTCGCCATCAACGGAATCGGAGTGGCCGGACCGACGCTGGCGTATTGGCTTCGGGAATGGGGCCACGAGCCCGTCCTCTTCGAGAAGGCACCGGCGCTGCGCCGTGGAGGCTACCTGATCGACTTCTGGGGCCTCGGCTACGAGATCGCGGAACGCATGGGCCTTCTCCCATCCCTGCGCGACCGCTCCTACGAGATGGAGCGCCTGAAGATGGTCGACGGACGGGGACGCGAGGAGGTGGCGGTCGACCTGGGTCCGATGCGCGAGGTCCTCGACGGGCGGTTCATCAGCCTCGCCCGGTCCGATCTGGCGGCCTCGCTCTTCGGCGCCTGCAGAGGGATTCCCGCCCGCTTCGGAGTGGGGGTCACGGGAATCGAGCAGGACGATGACGGAATCGTCGCCACTCTCTCGGACGGAGGGGAGGAGCGCTTCGATCTCGTGATCGGCGCCGACGGGCTGCATTCGAAGGTGCGAGAGCTGGCCTTCGGACCGGAAGGGCGGTACGAACGGTCCCTGGAATGCTCCGTCGCCGCCTTTCGGATTCCGGGCTATCCCTGCCGGGACGAGCTGACCTACGTCTCCCATACCGTGCCCGGGCGCCAGGTGGCGCGCGTGTCGCTGCGCGGCGGCGAGACTCTCGTCCTGCTCGTCTGCCGCTCGGAGCTCCTCGGTGGCATTCCCGCGCCGGAGAGGCAGAAGGAGGCTCTGAGGCGCGCGTTCGGCGAGATGCGCTGGGAGGTGCCGGACATCCTGGACGGAATGGAGAAAGTCGACGAGCTCTATTTCGACAGCGTCAGCCAGATCCATCTCCCACGCTGGTCCTCGGGGCGCGTGGGGCTGCTCGGTGATGCGGCCGCCTGCCCGTCCCTTCTCGCGGGAGAGGGGGCGGGCGTCGCGATGACCGAGGCCTATGTCCTGGCCGGAGAGCTCCGGCGATCCCGCGGCGATTTCACGCGCGCCTTCGCGGACTACGAATCGCGTCTGCGATCGTTCGTCATCGCCAAGCAGAAGGCGGCCCTGCGGCTTCGCAGCTTCTTCGCGCCGCGGACTTCGCTCGCGCTCAGGATGCGTAACGCGGCCGTCGGCGCATTGACCGTCCCTCTCGTCGGGAAGTGGCTGGTGGCGCGCTCGCTGCGCGATGACCTGGACCTGCCGCGATACGCGGTGCCCGGGATCGAACCCGAAGTCGCATGAGCCGCCGCCTCGAAGCAGGCCGGGCAGAGCGGCCGAAGGCGGTGAAGGAGTACCACCCGGCGCGGGACGCCTGACCCGCGACGGGTCGAGGAAGGGCGACGTCTGCTCGGCCACGGGTGTCTTCGGCGATGCGATCGTCGCGACGGAAGAGAAGGGAAGATCGTGACGGAAGCCCTGGTCGAGGCCATCGTCGCGGAGATCGAGGCCTTCCGCCCGGCGCCGCGGCTTGTCGCGACCCCGTCCGTTCGCTAAGATCCGCCCCGATGCGGGCATAGTTCAGCGGTAGAACGCCAGCTTCCCAAGCTGGATGTCGCCGGTTCGATCCCGGTTGCCCGCTCCAAACAAGAAAAAGCCGCCCGCGAGAGCGCGCGCACTTCAAAGCCCCTCGCCCCTGCAGGGGAGAGGGGTTTGGGGTGAGGGTCCTGCGCGCGTCACTGAGTCGCGAAGCTCGTCCTCGAAGCCCCTCGCCCCGGCGGGCGACAGGGGTCTGGGGTGAGGGTCATACGCCGTGATACAGAAGGGCCACGACATGGCGGAGACTCGAGCTCGAACCCCGGCGTCCCCGAAATCCGGACTGGCCCGCGAGATGGGGCTGCTCGGCCTGGTGGCCACCGGTGTGTGCTCGATGATTGGCGCCGGAATCAACGTGATCCCGTTCATGATCCAGCGCCACGCCCCGGGAATCGGGCCGCATGTGCTGCCCGCCTTCCTGTTCGCGGCGCTGCCCGCCGTGCTCGCGGGCCTGGCGTACGCGGTACTGGCGTCGGCGATGCCGCGCGCCGGCGGCAGCTACGTGTACGCGAGCCGGGCGCTCGATCCGTACCTCGGCTTCGTCGCCTCGTTCTCGCAGTGGTTTTCGCTGTGCGTCGCGATCGGCGTGGTCTCCTATCTCATCGCTCCGTTCCTGCGCGACGTCGCCGCCGCGGCGGGATCACCGGGGCTGGCGGCGACCCTGGAGACCGGGCCGGCGCGCCTCGCGATCGCGCTCGCGTTTCTCTGGACGGCCGTGCTCGTCAACGTCCGGGGCGTGAAGGCCTACGAGCGCCTGATCGTGCCGCTGATGTTCCTGACCTTCGTCCTCGGCGGGGTCGTGATCGTCGCGGGCTTCTCGTTCGACCACGCGGCCTTCGCCGCCGCGCTGGCGGCGCGCGACGGGCGGGCCCTTCCGGCCGCGGAGACGCCGCCCCTGACGCCCTCGGTCTTGCTTCCCGCGTCCGCGCTCCTCTTTGCGTCCTTCATCGGCTTCGATTCGATCGCCCAGGCGGGCGGCGAGGCCAGACGGCCGGAACGCAACCTGCCGCTCGCGATCGGCATCGCCGTCCTGTCGGTCGGGATCTTCTACATGCTCTTCACGGGCGCGGTGTACCACGCCGTGCCCTGGCAGTTCATCGCCGGCGAGGCCCGGCAGCGCGACGTCACGGCGCCGGGGTTGCTCGGCACGCTGCTGCCGCCGGCGTGGACGGTCGTGATCGTCGCCGGCGCCGCCGTCGCGCTGGTCAAGGATCTCCCGGCGATGCTCCTCGGCGTGTCTCGCCTGATGTTCGCGTGGGCCGAGGACGGGATCTTTCCGCGCTCGATCGCCGCGGTTCACCCGCGCTTCCGCACGCCGCACGTCGCGATCCTCTCGAGCGCCGCCATGGCGACGCTCGGGATCGTCGGCAGCCACGTGGCGGGCGATTTCTTCCTCGGGGTCGACATCCTCGTGACGTCGATGCTCGTCAACTTCCTCCTCGTGTCGGTCTCCGTCGTGACCCTGCCGGTCCGCAACCCCGCGCTCGCGCGCGCGGTCACCGTGCTTCCGGCGCGCGCGGCCCAGGTGCCGCTGGCGGCGGCCGCGGTGGCCGTGCTCGCGCTGTTTCTCGGCGTGCACACGTGGCGGGACCTCACCGCGCCCGTCGCGGCCTGGTACTTCCGCTCGACGCCGCTCTGGCTTCTGGTGATGACCGCCGGCTCGATCGTGTATGCCCGCGAAACGCGGAAGCTCCGCCGCGCGGGCGTGGACCTCGACGCGCGGTTCGCGGCGCTTCCGCCGGGATAGGGAGGACGCGATGACGCTCGCCGTGGAACGAATCGCCCTGGCCCCGGATCTGTCCGTCTCCCGGGTGCTCACCGGCCTGTGGCAGGTCGCCGACATGGAGCGCGGCGGCCGCCTCCTCGATCCCGCGGCGGCCGCCCGCGCGCTGCGCCCCTACGTCGATGCCGGGTTCACTTCCTTCGACATGGCCGATCACTACGGCTCGGCCGAGGTCGTGGCGAGCCATCTCGCGGAAGGACCGGCCGGGTCGGCGCCGGTCCAGCTCTTCACCAAGTGGGTGCCGAAGCCCGGCCCGCTGACGATCGACGACGCGAGGGCCGCCGTCGAGCGCGCGCTCGCGCGCCTTCGCGTGCGCCGGATCGACCTTCTCCAGTTTCATGCGTGGAGCTACGCCGATCCGAGCTGGCTCGACGGCCTGATGCACCTGCAGACGCTCCAGGCCGAGGGCCTGATCGCGCACATCGGCCTGACGAACGTGGACTCGGCGCACCTGAACATGGCGCTCGCCACGGGGCTCCCCGTGGTTTCGAACCAGACCTGCTTCTCGCTGCTCGACGGGCGCGCGGCGGGGGCGATGTCCGACGTCTGCCGGGCGCGCGGCGTCAAGCTGCTGGCGTACGGGGCGCTCGCCGGAGGCTGGCTCTCCGACCGCTGGCTCGGCCGGGCGGAGCCGGATTGGGAACGTGGCGGAACCTGGTCGCAGATGAAGTACGGCCGCTTCCTGCGCGCGGCCGGCGGGTGGGACGCGCTGCAGCGCGTCCTGCGCGCCGCCGACGCCGTGGCGCGCCGGCACGGCGTCTCGATCGCCAACGTCGCCTCGCGCTGGGTGCTCGAGCAGCCGGCCGTCGCCGGCGTCATCATCGGGGCGCGGCCCGGGGAGCGGGAGCACGTGGAGGACAACCTCCGCGTCTTTTCCTTCACGTTGACCGCCCGGGATCGCGAAGAGCTGGAGACCGCCCGCACGACGCTCCGGCCGATACACGGCGACTGCGGGGACGAATACCGCAAGCCGCCGTTTCTGACCGCGTCCGGCGATCTGAGCCACCACGTGGAGTCGTTTCCGCCGCCGTACGCGGTCGAGCGCCGGCGGCACGACCGCACCCTCTGCCTGAGCGGCACGCCCTGGGAGAGTCTCGCCGGCTATTCCCGGGCGGTCCGGCGCGGGGGCTCGATCCGCGTGTCGGGGACCACGGCGACGCACCGCGACCGCGTCATCGGCGGCACGGACGCTGCCGCGCAGACGCATTTCGCGATCGACAAGATCGAGGGCGCGCTGCAGTCGCTCGGGGCGAAGCTCGAGGACGTCGTGCGCACCCGCGTTTTCGTGGCCCGGATCGCGGACTGGCCGGCGGTCGCCCGCGTCCACGGCGAGCGTTTCGGCCACATCCAGCCGGCCAACACCCTGGTCGGCGCCGCTCTCGTCGGCGACGAGTATCTCGTCGAGGTCGAGGCCGATGCCGAGGTGACGGGCGGTTGAGGCGCGGCGGCCGTCCCGACAGGCCGTGGAGCCCCGCCCGGCGGTGGCCGGTCAGGATGGATTCAGGCCGAGCGGGAGCATGGTGACCGCGAGAGCGACGAACTGACGACGACGGATCAGCATGAAACCTCCTGCCGATCAGTCGACCCGGGTCGCTATTTCGCGGCCGCGAGCTTCTCCGAGCGCCGCCGCATCTCCTCGGGCGAAACGTCCTCGACGTGGGTGGCGACGTACCACTGGTGTCCGAACGGGTCCTCGATCCCTCCCATCCGGTCGCCGTAAAACTGGACCTCGACGGGACGCACGATCTTCGCGCCGCCGGAGACCGCGCGGGCGACCGTGGCGTCGACGTCCTCGACGTAGAGCAGGAGCGAGACGGGCGAGCCGCCGAAAGCGCCCGGTCCCCGGGACATCGGATTCTCGTCGGCCAGCATCACGGGCGAATTGCCGATGCGGATCTCGGCATGCCCGATGCGGCCGTCGGGACCGGGCATGCGCACCAGTTCCACGGCGTCGAAGGCCTTCTCGTAGAAAGCGATCGCGGCGGCGGCTCCCCGGACGATCAGGTAGGGCGTGACGGTGTGGTACCCGTCGGGGATCGGCTTGACCTTTCCGGACATGGCTCGCCTCCTTTGCCGAGCCCCTTCTTATCAGAGCGCCGCGCCCGTCGGGCGTGAAGACGGGCCGCTTCATCGGTAGGATTCGGCCATGAGCGCGGAGCGTCCGCTGACCGGTCGGACCGTTCTGGTCACCGGCGCGACCGGCGGCATCGGCCTCGAGACGGCGCGCCGGCTCGCGGCGCTCGGTGCGAGACTCGTCCTCGGCGTGCGCGACCCGGAGCGCGGGCGAGCCGTCGCCGCGCGGATCGAAGCCGAGGGCGGCGCGGCCGACGCGCTGCCGCTCGACCTGGCGTCCTTCGCCTCGGTTCGGGCTGCCGCCGATCGCTACGCCGCGGCCCGGGGAGCCCTCGACGTGCTGGTCAACAACGCGGGCGTGGCGGCGGCCACCCGAACCGTCACCGAGGATGGGCACGAGCGGACGTGGCAGACGAACTTTCTCGGAGGCTACCTGCTGACGCGCCTGCTGCTGCCGGTTCTCCGGCGGGGGACCCGGCCGCGCATCGTCCACGTCAGCTCCGAAGCGCACCGCACGGGGGCGATCGACTGGGACAACCTCGAGCTCGAACGAGGCTACGGCGGCTTCCGCGCCTACGCGAACACGAAGCTCGCCCAGATTCACATCATGCGAGAGCTGGCGCGGCGCGAGCCGGGTGTCGCCTCGAACGCGCTTCATCCGGGCGCGATCGCGACGGGAATCTGGCGCGAGGTGCCGCAGCCGGCGCGGGCCCTCGTCCACGCGGCGCTCTGGATGATCGGGGGCGGTTCGGTGGCGCGCGGCGCCGCCCCCGTGGCCCGTCTCGCGTCCGATCCGGCGCTCGAGGGCGTGACGGGGCGCTACTTCAAGCGCTTCCGCGAGGCCGAGCCGTCGGCAGCGGCGAGGGACGACGCGACCGCCGCGCGTCTCTGGAGTGTCGCGGCGTCGCAGACAGGCCTCGGCGGCTGACGCGAAGACATCCCGCGTCGCCGTTCGTGGCGCCGAAATCCGAGAGCCCCCGGATGAGCTCGCCGAAGAAGCGGCCGGCGTCCGATGCCCCGGTGAAGGCCGAGCGGAATGCCCCGAGAAAGTCGGCGGTCAGGGCGGAGCCTCCGGGGAAGGCTTCGCTTCACGCGCCCCCCGAGGCGTCGCCCGAGCGCCCGCCCCGGGCCGCACGGGACCGAACCGAAGGCACCGAAGAGATCCGCCATGCAGGGGATGGAAGGACACCCGACGGAGAAGGCGAGATTCCTGCCGCCGCCGCCCGAAGGGTGGCCGGAGTCCGAGGCCGAGAGGCGCAACGGAGGCGAGCGGCCGATTTCCGATCGGACGGGAGCGCCGGGCGGGGTAGGCTTGCCCCCGAACAGGAGGCAGCTTGAACCACTCCGCCCGGCTTCTTCTCGCGGTGTTCGCCGTCGGCGGCGCTGCGGCGCTCGTCGTCGCGATCCCCTCGAAACCCGTCTACCGCGTGGACGTCGCCGGCATGGACCGGGCGGTCCTGCCGGGCAACGACTTTTTCGCCTACGCCAATGGCGGCTGGCTGAAGAAGACCGAGATCCCGCCGGACCGGTCCGCGTATGGCGCCTTCACCGTGATCGACGAGGAGGTCAACCGCCGTGTGCGTGACCTGATCCAGGCGGCGGCGAAGACGCCGGGGGCGAGCGCGTCGACGGCGCTCGCCGGGGTCTACTACGAGGCCTACATGGACGAGGCGTCGATCGAGCGGCGCGGCCTCGAGCCCGTCAAGCTCGAGCTCGGCCGGATCGACAAGATCAACGACCGGAAAGCGCTCGCGCGCTTTCTCGGCGGTCAGCTGCGCGCCGACGTGGACGCCTTGAACGCCACGCGTTTCCACACGGACCGGCTCTTCGGGCTGTGGGCGGCGCCCGAGTTCTCGCAGCCCGAGCGCTACGCCGCGTACCTCTTTCAGGGCGGACTCGGCATGCCCGACCGGGACTACTACCGCAACACCGACGACAAGTCGAAGGACCTCCAGTCCAGGTACCGCGCCCACGTCGCGGCGGTCCTGACGCTCGCGAAGGTGTCCGACGCCGAGGGCCGCGCCGCGCGGATCTACGACCTCGAGAAGAAGATCGCCGACGTCCACGTCAGCCGGACCGACTCGGTCGACGTGCACAAGGCCGACAACCCGTGGAAGCCGTCGGAGTTCGCCGCGCGCGCGCCGGGACTCGACTGGACGACCTACTTTCAGGCCGCAGGCCTCGCGACCCAGCCGGTCATCATCGTCTGGCACCCGTCGGGCGTGGCCGGCATCTCCGCGCTCGTCGCGTCGGAGCCGCTCGAGACGTGGAGGGACTACCTCGCGTTTCGGACGCTCGACCGGGCGTCGGCGCTTCTGCCGAAGGCGTTCGCGGAAGAGAATTTCCGCTTTTACGGCACGGCGCTGACGGGCGCTCCGAAGCAGCGCGACCGCTGGAAGCTCGCCGTCGCCGCCACGAGCGCCGCCGTCGGCGACGCCGTCGGGGAGCTCTACGTCGCGCGGTACTTCCCCGAATCGGCCAAGGCGGAGGCGAAGGAGATGGTCCGCAACATCGTCGCCGCCTTCGGCCGCCGCATCGACGCACTCGACTGGATGGCGCCTTCGACGAAGGCGAAAGCCCGCGCCAAGCTCGAGACCCTCTACGTCGGCATCGGGTATCCGGAGAAATGGCGAAGCTACGCGGGGCTCGAGCTCGTGAAGGACGACCCGCTCGGCAACGCGGAGCGGTCCGAGCTCTTCGACTACCGCGCGAGCCTGGCCAAGCTCGGCAAGCCGGTCGACAAGACCGAGTGGTGCATGACGCCGCAGACGGTCAACGCGGTCAACCTGCCGCTCCAGAACGCGCTCAACTTCCCCGCGGCGATCCTGAACCCGCCCTTCTACGACGCCGCCGGCGATCCGGTCCGCAATTACGGCGCCATCGGCACGGTGATCGGCCACGAGATCAGCCACAGCTTCGACGACCAGGGCAGCCAGTTCGACGCCGAGGGCCGCCTCTCCAACTGGTGGACGCCGGAGGACCTCGCGCACTTCAAGGAGGCGTCGAAGCGCCTCGTCGCGCAGTACGACGCGTACGAGCCGCTGCCCGGACTGCACATCAACGGCCAGCTGACGCTCTCCGAGAACATCGCCGATGTCGCCGGCATCTCCGCGTCGTTCGACGGCTATCGGGCCTCGGGGGTGGGGAAGAACCCTGCCGTGGTGGACGGTTTCAACGCGGACCAGCGCTTCTTCATCGGCTTCGGCCAGGCGTGGCGGAGCAAGATGCGGCCGGAGGCGCTGCGGGCGCGGATCATCACCGACGGGCACTCGCCGGGGCAGTACCGCGCGGACACCGTGCGCAACGTCGACGCCTGGTACGCGGCCTTCGACGTGAAGCCGGGGCAGACGCTGTATCTGGAGCCCTCGGCCCGCGTCCGCGTGTGGTGAGGCGAGCCGCGGCCCTGGCGGTCGGCGCCCTTCTGGCGGCGGCTTCGGCCGCGCGGGCTGAAAAGCCGGAGGTGACGGCGCGCCTCGTCGTGCCGGCGAGCGCCCCGGCCGGTTCTCGCGTTCCCATCGCCGTCGAATTGACGGTGGGCAAGGGCTGGCACGTCAACAGCCACACCCCGGCCGAGAAGTTCCTGATTCCCACCGATCTCGCCCTGGCGGCGAGCACGGGGACTCTGTCGGCGGTGCGCTACCCCAGGGACGTCGAGATCCGGCCGGCATTCGCCGACGCGGCGATGCGCGTCTACGAGGGAACGGTTCGGTTCCTGTCGGATCTGCCCGGAAGCCTCTTCGCGGCCCTGCCGTCGCTCTAGCCGGCTAGCGGCGCCGCGGCGGGGCTAGAATCCGCGCGGCTCCATGACGTCCACGGACGCGGCCGGCCGCAGCCGCCGGCAGTACGCGCTCGGCCTCGGCCTCTGGCTCCTCGCGCTCGCGGTGGTCGCGGTGATGGTGGCGCGGGACCCGGCGCGAAGGTCGGTGACGCCCGTTTTCCATCTCGCCTCCGAGCGCTGGTGGGCGCGGAGCGACCTGTACCAGGACCCGCGCGGGTATCACTACCTGCCGCAGTTCGCGGTCCTCTTCGCGCCCTTCCACGCGCTGCCGGTCCCTGCCGGGGACCTTCTCTGGCGCGCTCTGTCGGTCGCGGGCGTCCTCGGCGGGTTCGCGGCGTTTCTCCGGCGGGCTCGGCCCGAAAGGCCCGGCGCTTTCTTCCTCGCGGCGAGTCTTCTCGCGCTCGCGCCGTCGCTCGGGGCCGTGCGCAACGGCCAGACCAATCTCGCCTTCGGCGGGTTGTGCCTGCTCGCCGCGGCGAGCCTCGCCGCAGAACGGTGGGAGGCGTCGGCGGCCTGGCTCGCCCTGCTGGTCGCCGTCAAGCCGCTCGGCCTCGTTCTCGTCCTGCTCGCGCCGTGCTTCTACCGCGGCCTGCGCAAGCCGCTCGCCGCCGCTCTGGCTCTGCTCGCGGCCGTTCCGTTTCTCGCGGCGCCGCCGGGTTACGCCGCGGACCAGTACCGATCGGCCTGGGCGCACCTGGCGGGCTGGTCGGGAACGACCGAAAACCGGTTCGCGGACCTGACCGCGCTGCTGCGCGCGGCCGGCGCGAGCCTCGCTCCCGCGGCGGCTCTCGCGCTCCGCGCCGCGGCGGCCGCCGGAACGCTCGTCCTGTGGCTGCGCGCCGCGCCGAGAACCCGCGAGCCCTGGCGCGCGCTGACGCTCGTCCTGCTCGCGACGACGTACTTGATGCTCTTCAACCCGATGACCGAGAAGAACAGCTACGCCATCGTGGCGCCGGCCTACGCCGTTGCCGCCGCGGCCCTGCTCGCGCGGTCGGCGACGCGCCGCGCCGGGTGGCTCTTCGCCTTCGTGCTCGTCTCGGAGGGCGTACTTCCGGAGCTCCTGTGGCGCGTGACCCGGGACTTCGGTCTCTGGTGGGACCCGCTGACCGCGCTCGCGGTCGCGGCGGGCCTGACCGCCGCGATCGTCCGTCGGGGCGACCCGTTCGCCGAGGTGGCCGCCGCGTGAGGTGCCTCGACGTCGCGGTCGTGGACGGCCGAGGGCGCGCGGTGCTCGTCGAGCGCGCGAAGCCGCTTCCCGCCGCGGACGAGGTGCTCGTCCGTGTCGCCGCGTCGGGAACCAATCGCGCCGACCTGCACCAGATCGCGGGGCAATACCCGCCGCCGCCGGGGGAGCCCGGGATCCTCGGCCTCGAGCTCTCGGGGACCGTCGAAGAGTCCGGGGAGCGGGTGTGCGCCCTCGTCGCCGGGGGCGGCCATGCCGAGTACGCGTCGGTGCCGCGGGGTCAACTGCTGCCCGTTCCGTCGGCGCTCCCTCTCCGCGACGCGGCCGCGATCCCGGAGGCGTTCCTGACCGCGTACCTCAACCTCGTCGTCGAGGGCGGCCTCGCGCGGGGAGGCCGGGCGCTCGTCCATGCCGGCGGCTCGGGCGTCGGCCTCGCGGCGATCCGGACGGCGAAGTACCTCGGCGCTTCGGTCGCGGCCACGACGCGAAGCGGGAGCAAGCTCGACGCGCTGCGACGGGCGGGCGCCGACGTCGCCATCGACTCGACGGCGGGCAGCGTCGCGGCGGCGGTGGAACGGGCCTGGGGCCGCGACGCCGTGGACGTCGTGCTCGACCCCGTGGGCGCGGCGACGCTGGCGGACGATCTCGCGGTGCTCCGGCCCGGAGGCCGCGTGGTCGTGATCGCGACGATGTCCGGCGCGCGCGCCGAGGTCGACCTCGCGCTCCTGATGCGCAAGAGGGCGTGCCTCGCGGGATCGACGCTCCGGTCCCGGCCCCGGGCCGAAAAGGCGCGGCTGGTCGCCGGGTTTCGGTCCGACGTGTGGCCGGGCTTCGAGAGCGGCGCGCTCGCGCCCGACGTGGACGCGCGGTACCCGCCGGAGCGTGCGGGCGAGGCGTTCGACCGCCTCCGGGAAAACCGCAACACGGGCAAGGTTCTGATCGACTGGACGCGCGGCTAGACCTCCTGGCCGCCTCGCGGGGTCCGCGGGGCGTTTGTTAGACTTGGCGGCTCTCGAGGAGACCCATGGCCATTTTCGGTAAAGCGGAGCCCGCGAGCGGTGCGCCCGCCGGGACGGAACGGACGCCCGCGCCGTCCGCGGCGGCGACGCTCATCGGCCCGAACTCCCGTTTCGTCGGAGAGCTCTCCGGCGACGAGGACGTCGTGATTCAGGGCAACTTCGAAGGGCAGATCGACGTTCCGCGCCGGGTCACGGTGGCCGGCGCGGGGCTCATGAAGGGGGATATCCATGCCCGGTCCGTGGTCGTCGGCGGACGCGTCCACGGCCAGATCCGGGCCGACGAGCGCGCGGAGCTTCTCGCTTCCGCCTCGGTCCAGGGAAACGTCAACGCACCCAAGGTCGTGATCGCCGAGGGGGCACAGTTGCAGGGGAAGGTGGCGATGTCCGACGAGGCTTCGCCCGGGAAACCTGCCGGGAAGAGCACAAAGGGGGAGTGATGGCCACGGAGGTCGCGGTGGAGACGCAGCTCAATTTCGTCGGCGGGAAGTGGGTTCCCGCAGCGTCGGGGAAGACGTTCGAGAACCGGAACCCGGCCGATCGGGACGACCTGGTCGGTCTCTTTCCGAAGAGCGGCAAGGCGGACGTCGACGCTGCCGTGGCGGCGGCGAAGAAGGCGTTCCCGGGCTGGAAGAACACGCCGGCGCCGCGGCGCGCCGAGGTCCTGTACGCGGCGGGCGAGATCCTGAAGCGCGACAAGGAGAAGCTCGCGCGGCTGATGACGCGCGAGATGGGGAAGGTTCTCGCCGAAACCCGCGGCGACGTGCAGGAGGCCATCGACATGGCGTTCCTCGCGGCGGGGGAAGGCCGCCGGCTGTTCGGGTTCACGACGCCGTCGGAACTGCCGAACAAGTGGGCGATGTGCGTCCGCCAGCCGGTGGGCGTCTGCGCGTTCGTGACCCCCTGGAACTTCCCGATGGCGATCCCGGCGTGGAAGTCGATGGCGGCCCTGATCGCCGGCAACACGATCGTGATCAAGCCGGCGACCGACACGCCGGCCTCGGTGGTCGCGCTCGCGCGCGTCTTCGAGGAGGCCGGCCTCCCGCCCGGCGTCTTCAACGTCGTCATGGGGTCGGGCGGTGAGGTCGGCGACCCGCTCGTCGCGCATCCGGACGTCAAGGTCGTCTCGTACACGGGCTCGACCGAGGTGGGCCGGCAGATCTCGAAGGCCTGCGCGCCGACGTTCAAGCGCCTGCACCTCGAGATGGGCGGCAAGAACGCGATCCTCGTCATGGACGACGCGGACGTGGACCTCGCGGTCGACGGCGCGGTGTGGGGCGCGTTCGGCACCACCGGCCAGCGCTGCACGGCGTCCTCGCGGCTGCTCGTCCACAAGAAGGTCTACGACGCGTTCCTCGAGAAGCTCGTGGGACGCGTGAAGGCGCTCCGGGTCGGCAACGGCCTCGACGAGAAGGTCGACATGGGTCCGTGCGTGTCGGAGAAGCAGCGGGAGACCGTGGCGAAGTACGTCGAGATCGGCAAGGCGGAAGGCGCGCGGCTCGTCACCGGGGGCGAGAAGCTGACCTCGGGCTCGCTCGGCAAGGGCTGGTTCCACGCCCCGACCGTTTTCGCCGACGCGACGGCGACGATGCGGGTTGCCGCCGAGGAGATCTTCGGCCCCGTGACGACGGTCGTCCCGATCGGCTCGCTCGAGGAGGGCATCCAGGTCGCCAACTCGGTCGCGTACGGCCTGTCGGGTTCGATCTACACGCAGGACGTCAACAAGGCGTTCCAGGCGATGGGCGAGTTCGAGACGGGCATCTTCTACGTCAACTCCTCGACGATCGGCGCCGAGGTCCATCTTCCCTTCGGCGGCATCAAGGACACGGGCAACGGGCACCGCGAGGCGGGCATCGCCGGCCTCGACGTGTTCACGGAGTGGAAGTCGATCTACGTGGATTTCTCGGGAAAGCTCCAGAAGGCGCAGATCGACACGCATTGACGACGGAGACGGGCGGGGGACGAGCCCCGCCCCGACGGTCCCGAATGACGTAGGGGCGGCCCTGGCGGCCGCCCGCAGAGGAGGAGCGGGCATGATCGTCGGGCTGCCGAAGGAGATCAAGGACAACGAGAACCGCGTCGGCCTGGTGCCGGCGGGCGTCCGGGCGCTGGTCTCGGCCGGTCACCAGGTCTTCGTCGAGCACGACGCCGGCGCGGGCTCGGGAATTCCGGACGAGCAGTACGTCGCCGCGGGAGCGAAAATCTACGGAACCGCCGACGAGGTCTTCGGCAAGGCCGACATGATCGTGAAGGTCAAGGAGCCCGTCGGTCCCGAGTACCAGCGCCTGCGCGAAGGGCAGATTCTCTACACGTACCTGCACCTGGCGCCGGCGAAGGCGCTGACGGACATGCTCCTCGACCGCAGGGTCTCGGGCGTGGCCTACGAGACGATCACGGCCGCGAACGGCTCTCTGCCGCTCCTGACGCCGATGTCCGAGGTGGCGGGGCGCATGAGCGTCCACGTCGGCGCGTATTTTCTCCAGAAGTCCAACGGCGGCCGCGGCGTGCTGCTCTCCGGCGTGCCGGGTGTGCCGCCGGCCGACGTGGTGATCATCGGCGGCGGCGTCGTCGGGACCAACGCGGCCAAGGTCGCCGCCGGGATGGGGGCCGACGTCACGATTCTGGAGACGTCGCCCGACCGGATGCGCGAGCTCGACGACATCTTTCTCGGGCGTGTCAAGACGATCGCATCCAACGCGCACACGCTCGAGGAGGGCTGCCGGCGCGCGGACCTTCTCATCGGCGCCGTGCTGATCCCCGGGGCGGCGGCCCCGAAGCTCGTGTCCCGGCAGCTGATTTCCCAGATGAAGAAGGGAGCCGTCGCCGTGGACGTGGCCGTGGACCAGGGCGGCTGTTTCGAGACGACGCGCGCGACGACGCACTCCGATCCCGTCTTCTCGGTCGACGGCGTGATCCACTACTGCGTGGCGAACATGCCGGGCGCGGTGGCGCGGACCTCGACCTTCGCCCTGACCAACTCGACCCTCCGCTACGCGCTCCAGCTCGCGAACAAGGGCCTGAAGAAGGCCGTCGCGGAAGATCCGCACCTGGCCGAAGGCGTCAACACCCACGGGGGCAAGCTGACGTACAAGGCCGTCGCCGACGCTCAGGGGCGGCCCTACACTCCGCTGGCCCAGGCCCTGGCCTAGACGATTTCTTCCCTCTCCCGCGAGCGGTTGGAGAGGGCAGGGGCGAGCGAGGCGAAACCCCGGGAACCTCCCCGCGCGGCCTGCGTATCTTGGGGCGAGGGGGACGAC
>Ga0335071_10000834_pt1 | contig 33187 bp, 25 predicted proteins | sample Lox_Sample_15_FD_206724 | JGI IMG/M metagenome (GOLD analysis project Ga0335071, IMG submission 206724) | Soil microbial communities from Loxahatchee National Wildlife Refuge, Florida, United States - Lox_Sample_1.5 | ecosystem: Environmental > Terrestrial > Soil > Wetlands | place: USA...
TGGGCCCGACCCGGGTCGGCGCGCTCCGCGCCGCGCTGGCCGAGCACGCCGAGTGGGTGCGGATGCTGTTCGGCGCGGCACAGTAGGGAGCTCGCCCTCCGCGCGCCGGCCGGGGCCGGCACGGGACCACCGTCGGCGAGTGGGTCCAGGTGCTCTTGCGCACGGCGGGCGGGAGCCGACCGAGGCTGGGCGAGCCGACCGCGGCCTGCGCCCGCGCCTCGCCCGGGAGGTCGCCACCTCGCACCCGTTGGCCGCCCGGGTCCACCTCGGGACCGACCGCGCGGTCCTTCGAGGAGGGGAAGGTGCGGTCGGCATCATCTCATCGGCAGCGGGTGCATGAGCCCACCCTCGGTCCACAGTGCATTGAGCCCACGATCCAGGTGGTAGGGCCGCCCGGTGGTGCGCTGGAAGATCTCGCCATAGTTGCCGGTGGCAGCGATGACCTGGGCGGCCCAGTCGTGCCGGAGGCCGAGCGCCTGACCGGTGGCGAAGTCGTGTCCCAGCAGCTGCTCGGCCCGCGCGTCCTGGCGATTCATGGCCGCCGCCACGTTGGCCTGCGTGATCCCCAACGCCTCCGCCTCGATGAGCGCGCTGATCACCCAGGCGATCACCAGGCCGAAGGTCTGATCGCCCCCACGGTAGGCGGGGACCACCGGGTAGAGCCCGAACCGGTCCGGCAAGAACACGAACTCGCCGCTCAGCGCGTGGAAGTTGGCGCGCGACTGGGCCAGCCGCGACTCCATCGCCGTGGCCGCCTCGCATCGGCGAACGGCCACCGCCGCGTCCATCTCGCCCTGCTCGGAGTGAGCCATGAGCCCGTATGGGATGCCTCGCGCCGTCATCTCGTCGCGCAGCGCTCGCTCGGGCGGGCTCATGTCCAGCGCACAGACCAGCTTGTGACGAAGGTCCTCGAGCCTGCTGATGCCGCTCCGCCTCGAGACCATCAAGCGCTGCGAGTCGTAGAAGACGGGCGGTCCGAACCCGACGCCGGAGTGGACCGCCGTCGACGCCGAGGGCGAGATGCCGACGGCGAGCTGGATCGTGCCGGCCTGGAGCGCAGCCAGTGCCTCCGGCTCGGCCGGGAAGGCCTGGACGGTCAGGCTGCCCTCGCCGCCGAGGATGGCGACCGCGACCGCACGGCACACCTCGCCCTCCAGGGCGGAGAGGTTGCCGTGGACGTCCTCTCCGTTCCAGTCGTCGGCGCCCACGACCGTACCGCACCCCAGGTGGTGGGCGGTGCGGATGGATTCCAGGGTCTGGGCGTGCACCCCGTAGCCATGCGCCAGGGTGACGCTGGCGAGGAGCCACAGCGCGGAGCGTGCCATCACCAGCCCGACCATCGGTCGAAGGGGAGGGGGATGGAGGCGAGGCCTCCATCCCCCCGCGGACGGTCCTCGTTTCGCAAGCGCGATCTCAGGGCGTCCAGGTTCCGGAGGTCGGCGTGCCCGGCGACTGGGTCGGGCGCGGATTCACGTCCACCGGATAGGGGTCGATCGGCTGACCGGCGTGGTACGCCGCCCAGGACGCGAAGTCGGTGGGCAAGACGCCGATGGCCTGGCAGGCGCCGTTGGTATAGCCGTTCGGCGAGAAGTCGGTCTTCGCCAGGTGAGGCAGCGTTCCCACCACCGCGGGCGGGGTCCATGCCAAGGAGGCGGAGACCGGTGGCCTGAACCCCCGCAGGATGTCGTAGTCGAAGGCCTCGGTCAGGTCGCCGACGTCGTTGTCCGGATCGTCCGAGGGGCCGAGGTTCGGCTGCCCCAGGGTCGATTCGCCCAGCTTGCGCGCGCGCGCCTCGTCGGGAAGGGAGGCGAGCGGCACCAGGCCGAACAGGTCGTTGATGAACTTGATCACCGAGCCGTGCTCGCTGTAGCGGTGCGAGATCTTGCCGGACTGCGCGTAGGGCGAGATCAGGATCGTCGGGATGCGCGGGCCGGCGGCCAGCGGGGAGCCGTCGGCGAACCAGCTGCGGCGTTCCGGCGACACGTGATCGTAGAACCCGTCGGTCTCGTCGTAGGTGATGAGGATCACGCTCTCCGGCCAGTACGGGCTGTTGACGATGTCGTCGATGGCCTTGGCGGCGAACGCCTCGGAGATCTGCTGATCCGAGTAGGCGGGATGGTCGTCGTTACCGATGAAGGCGTGCTGGATGGCCGGCGTCGGATCGACCGGCACGAGGCCGTCGTTGTTGTTGTAGCCGCCTCGGAGGTAGAACACGCCGCCACCGCGGGGCAGCGTCCGGCCCTCGACGGCCTGGAAGAAGTCCCTGGCGCCGTGCAGGTTGTTGCTCAGCACCTGCGGGTTGTCGCCCAGATAGCCGAAGTACTGAGGGCCGTTGTGGTGCAGGATGTACCCGGTGTTCAGGCCCGGGTCGTTGGTGGGGTTGGGCGTGGTCGAGCTCTGCGGCTCGTAGGGGTCGGGCGCGTCGTTGGCATTGAAGCCTTGCTGGTACCAGCCCCAGTTGACCGCCGGGTCTCGGGAGGCGATGGTCTTGATGTCGTCCTGGACGTCCAGGAGGTCGGCGGTGGGATCCGGATCGGCGGCGATGATCTTCTCGATGTTCCGGCCCATGAACGACAGCGGCTGGCTGGCGAAGGTCAGGTTCAGCGCCGGGTTGGCGGGGTTCTCGTCGAAGTTGAAGGGCGGCTTGACCAGGTTGGTGTCGAGGTTCGAGCCCGGGAACGGGCCCGGATCATTGACCACCGGCACGAAGGCGTTGCTGGTGGTCGGCATGACGTTCGAGCCGTAGCTCGCGCCGAGCGGGTTCGGGAACGCGGGGTTGGCGTAGGTCGTGGCCGCGCCTTGGTCGGGGTGGAGCGCCCACTGCGTCTGGCCGGACTGGCCGGCGATCATCGCGATGGCATTCGGGGTCGAGGGCCCGACGATGGTCTGGCGGAAGTTGTCGAAGAGGACGAAGTTCCTCGCCCACCGCCACATGAAGGGGATGGTGTCGCAGTCGATGTGGCTGACATCCGTCTCCGCCTTCTGCTTCTGGGCGAGCGAGACCGCGGTGGGCGGTACGCCAGCCTTGGTCACGATGTCCCCGGCCGCGTCCGTCGTCAGGCCTTCCTGATCCATCGCGTAGCGGTCGTTCGCCGCGAGGCCGCTCGTGGCGTCGACGTTGAGGCTGTTGGACATGCCCTGGTGGCTGTGATCGACCGAGATCAGGTCGGCGGGGTAGATGGGCACGACCTGCCCGGTCGAGGTCGTGACCGATTGCGGCATCAGGAAGGGGGAGATGGTGACGGGCTGGAGCGAGGTGTCGAGGTACCTCTGCACGAAGCTGGGCGTCGCCTGGGCGGGCGTGGCGCCGCGCGGCGCGCTGAAGAGGCCGTTGGCGCCGGGGTAGGTGCCGAAGAAGTGGTCGAAGGACTCGTTCTCGTGGAAGATCACGAAGACGTACCTGACCCTGTGGCGGAGCAGCTCGATCTTCTCCCTGAGTGACAGGTTCGGATGGTCGAGCTCGTCGTTCGGATGCCCTTCGTTCCGGTTCCCGTCGTCCCGGGCGAGCGAGGCCATCGGGTTCGACAGGAGCAGCAGGGTCCCGAGCAGCGCCGTGGCGCGCTTGAGAAGCCCTGCCGTAGACAACGCCTCATGGGTCACGGGCATGCTCCTTTGTGAGGGATGCGCGCAGGCTAGCGGGCGTGGGGAACCCGCTCCAGGGACGTTCCTGTGACGACTCGCCCCGATCTCGGTGACGGAGGATGACCGGACAGGGCCCGGCAGCCCAGGCGGTACGGGCCCGGACCGACCACCCGCATCGCGGGACCGAGCTCGCGCGAGTTCGGGCCGTGCTCACCCCGGGCGGGTGCTGATCAAGGGGGGCACCTCGCTGGGGGACGCGGGCATTGCCGAGGAGTGAAAGCGCGACACCGTTCGGCGCCCCGCAGCGAATGGGCCTCGGTGCCACCGAGACAATCGTGAAGCGGGAGCCCGCCCTGCTCTCCCGCGCCGCACTCGTGCGGGGCGCCGTCCGGGCGCGGCGGTCGCGGCCGGCAAGCAGGGTGCTCCGGTCAGCGCGCGGCGAGGTCGGCGAGCAGCGCGTCCTCCTCCGCGTCCGCCGCGGCCCCGCCCAGGAGATCGATCCCGTTCCGAAGGAAGCGACGGGCAGCGGCCAGGGACCGGCGGCCGCTGCCGCGATGCAGCTGGTCGCGGGCGTGATCGACGAGCAGGGCCAGCGCCAGGGTCCGGCCCAGGGTCATCGCCAGCCGGCGGGCGCCGGCCTCTCCGCCGGGATCGAGCGCGCGGCCCAGGACCTCGCGGACTCGGTTCAGCGCCGCCAGGCCGGCAGCGGCGACGGGCTCCAGCTCCGGGGGCACCGGGGCCAGGCGCCGCTCCACCTCCCCGGCCAGCGCCTCGGCCGGGCGCCCTTCCCCGGCGGCGAGCGCACGGAGGGCCTCCAGCGACAGCACGTCGGTGGTGCCTTCCCAGATGGGCAGGACCTGCGCGTCGCGGAGCAGCCGGGGCAGGCCGGTGTCCTCGATGTACCCGGCCCCGCCGAAGCACTCCACCGCCTCCGAGGCCACGGCCACGGCCTGCCGGGCGGTGGTGAGCTTGGCGAGCGGCGCCACCACCCGCAGCAGGGCCCGGTCGGCGGCGGAGGCCTCCGGGCCTTCGCTGCGGCCGAGCAGCTCCACCGCCCGGAAGGCCAGGAGGAAGGCCGCCTCGCGCTCCGCCTCCAGCGCGGCCAGGAGGTCGCGGTGCAGCGCCTTCTCGCGGAGCGGCGCTCCGAAGGCCACGCGGCGGCGGGCATGGTCCCGGGCCAGGGCCAGGGCCCGGGCCATCCCGGCCGAGGAAGCCACCGCGTTCCAGGTGCGGGTGACCGTGAGGAGCGGCGCCACCGCCCGCACCCCGTCGGCCAGGCCGCGCACCGGCACGGCGCGCGTGCCGTCGAGCCGGAGCTCGGCGGTGGGGAGCTTGCGCGTGCCCAGCTTCTCCTTCAGCCGGAGGACGGTGACGCCGTTGGGACCGCCGCCGTCGTCGCGCGTCTCCAGGTAGAACAGGGCCAGTCCCCTCGAGCCGGGCGGGTTCCCCTCCGGGCGGGCCAGCGCCAGCGCCATCTGGGCGGAGGCCGCCGAGGCGAACCACTTGGTGCCGTAGAGGCGCCAGCCGCCCGCCTCCCGCCGGGCCACGGTCTCGGTGCCGGAGACGTCGGAGCCGCCGGACTGCTCGGTCATCCACTGGCCGCTGGTCCAGGCCCGGTCCGGATCCCGCGCGATGAGCCGGGGCACGGCCCGCTCCACGAGCTCCGGGCCGGCCAGGTCGATGAGGGTCCGCGCCGCGCCGTCGCTCATGGCCAGCGGGCAGGAGTAGACGTCCAGCGAGGGCTCGAGCAGGTGGACCATGGCCATCTGGTGCACCCGCGACAACGCACCCAGCCGGCGCTCGTAGGCGGTTGCCACCAGGCCGTGGCGGGCGCAAAGCTCGGCCGCCTCGCGCCAGGAGGGCGCGGCCTCGATGCGATCCACCCGCCGGCCCCAGGGGTCCCACTGGGTGAGCCGCGGCTCCTCCGTCCGCGTGGCCAGCTGCAGGTCGTAGAGCCGGCCACCCGAGATTTCACCCAGCGTGCGTAGCTCGGCCTCGATCGCCTCCCGGGCCGGCTCCGGGAGGACCCGCGCCAGGTACTCGCGGAGGAGGGGGTCGTCGCGGTACGGGTCGCCGGGGCGGGGGGGCTCGAGCTGGTGGGCCATCCTCGGCCCATATCCGGGGCGAGCGGGGGCGCGGTGGGACAGAAGGGGCCCCGCGCCGGTGGCCTCCCGCGGCAGGCGGGAAGCTGCTATTCCATGCGGATGGCCTCCGAGGCGGCGCTCCCCGGCGCGTCCGATCTGCGGCTGCAGCGGCTCGCCCGCCTCCAGGCGCTCACCGCCGAGCTCTCGGCCGCCGCCACCCCGCAGGACGTGGCCCACATCATCTTCGACCGCGGGCTATCCCTGGTCGGGGCGCGCGTCCTGACCCTGTACTGGGAGCGCGCGCCGGGGGAGCTGGAGCTGATCCACGGCCTGGGGGTCTCGGAGGAGTTCGTCCAGCGATACCGGCGCATCGGGGCGGGCACGCCGCTTCCCAACGGCGAGGTGTACCGAACCGGCGAGCCGGTCTGGCTGGGCACCCACGCGGCCATGGCCGAGCGGTTCCCCGAGGCCGCCGCGCTGGCCGCGGCCGAGGGCGACCGGGCCTGGGCCGCCATCCCGCTCCTGGTCGATCGCTCGCGGGGCTCGCTGGGCATGCGGTTCGAGGCGGAGCGCGCCTTCGACCGGGAGGAGCGCGAGTTCCTCCTGGCCGTGGCCCGGCAGTGCGCCCAGGCGCTGGAGCGGGCGCGGCTCTTCGAGGCGCAGCGCCGCCTGGCCGACCGGCTGGCCAGCCTGCAGGCCATCACCTCCGAGCTCTCGGGCGCCCTCACGGTGCGCGAGGTGGCGGCGGTGGTGCTGCGCCACCTGCTGGGGCTGGGCGTGCGGGGCGGCGTGGTCTGCTCGCTGGGCACCGGGCGCCTGGAGCCAGTCCTCGAGCACGAGGCCGCCGACCTGCGCGATGCGCTGCTGGCGCCCTCCCCCTCGGCCGAGGCCCTCTCCAGCGGGGAGGTGGTCTGGCTGGAAGAGCCGGGTGCGCCGCCAGGACCGTTTCCGGCGCTCTCCGAGCTGCGGGCGCGCCCCGGGGCGGGGACCATCGGCGTGCTGCCGCTGCGCATCGAGGGGCGGAACGTGGGGCTCCTGGCGGTGGCCTTCGAGGAGGCGCGCACGCCCGCCGCCGAGGACCGGAGCTTCGCCCAGGCGCTGGCGCAGCAGGGTGCACAGGCGCTGGAGCGGGCCCACCTCTACGAGGTCCAGCGGCTCCAGGCGGAGCGGCTGGCCCATCTCCACGCGGCCACCGCCGCGCTCTCCGGGGCGGTGGCGCCCTCCGAGGTGGCGGCGGCGGCCCACACCGCCCTTTCGGCGCTGGGCGCGGTCGCGGTCGAGCTGCACGCCTTCACCGGGCCGGACCGGCTGGAGCTGGTGGCGCGGGCCGGGCCCGCCGGCACGGAGGCGGGGAGCGCCGACGCCTCGGACCCGGTGGCGGAGGTGGTCCGGACCGGCAGGGCCCTGTGGATCGAGTCGCGCCAGGAGCTGGAGGAGCGCTTTCCGGAGCTGGCGGCGGGCCGATCCGAGGGCACCTTTGCGGTGGTGCCGCTCCTGGCCGGCGGAACGGCCGACGGGGCGCTGGCGGTCTCCTTCCCCGGGTCCCGGCGCCTCGACGCCGAGGACCGAATCTTCGTCCGCACCCTGGCCATGCCCTGCGCGCAGGCCATGGAGCGGACCCGGCTCACCGACGCGGCGGCACACGATCGCCGCGCCGCGGAGTGGATGGCCGCGCTGCTGGAGGGGGCGCTGGCCGCTGCGCCGGTGGGGCTGGCGCTGCTCGACGAGGCCATGCGGGTGATCCGCACCAGCGAGGGGCTGGCGCGGACCTCGGGCCTGTCGCCGGAGGCGCAGCGGGGTCGGACGCCGCAGGAGCTCTTTCCCGGTCTGCCCGCCGAGGCCCTGCGCCTCTCCTTCGAGCGGGCGCTCTCCTCCGGCCAGCGGGTGGATCAGGTGGTGTCCGGCGAGCCGCGGGGTGCGGCCGGCGAGACGCGGCGGTTCTCCATCACCTGGTATCCGGTGCGCGTGGCCGGCCGGATCGTCGGGGTGGGGATGCTGATCCGGGAAGCGCGCTGAGCATCGACCGTCCCGGCTCAGGAGGCGCGCCGGCGCAGCCGGGCCAGGGCGGCGCGCGGTCCGCCCGGGGAGGTCCAGAGGGCCAGGGCCAGGTAGACCCCGGCGAAGGCGGAGAGGACCAGGACCCCGGTCGCCGCCGGATGGAGCCTCGGCGGCGGCAAGAAGCCGCCGCCCCACTGCCCGGAGAGCCCCGGGGCGGGACCCAGCCAGCGCACCAGGAGCCCTTTCACCGCCAGCCCGGTGGCCCCGGCGGCTGCTGCCGAGGCCCACAGGCGCAGGAGCGTCCGGCCGGGGAGCCCGGTGCGCCCGATGCGCCGGTTCATGGCCCGCCGCAAGAGCGCGAACTCCACCCAGGCGGCCATCCCGGTGGTGGCGGTGATGCCCACCAGCCCGAGCTCCTGCGGCACGCCCAGCACCCCCGGCATCCGCACCGCCGACCACCAGGCCAGCCCGGCGGTGAGCGCCAGCCGGAGCAGGGCATAGCGCAGGGGCGTGCGGGTGTCCTTGAGGGCGTAGAAGGCCGAGGCGTAGAGGCGGCCCATGGCGGCGGCCAAGAGGCCCACCGTCGAGCCCATGAGCACCAGCCACAGGTAACGCGTGTCGGCCGCGTCCTGCCGGCCGGTCTGGAACACCGTCCCGGCCACCACGTCGCCGAGCGCCAGGAAGGCGGCCGCCGAGGGAACCACGAAGAAGGCCAGCCGTGACAGGCCGACGTCCAGCCGCGCCCGCAGCTCCGCCGCCACGGCCTCGGCGCCGCCCACGGCCGCGCTCATGGCCGGCAGCTCGCTGGCCGAGACGGCCATGCCGAAGAGGCTGATGGGCAGGAGATAGAGGATCTGCTGGTACCCCAGCGCCGCCAGGCCGCGCGTGCCCACGTAGGAGGCGTAGACGGTGTCGACGAAGGCCGAGAGCTGGACCACTCCGCGCCCCACCAGCGCCGGCGCGAAGTTCCCCAGCACGGTCCGGACCGAGGCGCGGGCCGCGTCGAGCGAAGGGCGGAAGCCGGCCCCGAGCAACGAGCGGGCGGCGGGGAGCTGCACCGCCACCTGGGCCAGGGCACCGGCCACGTAGCCCCAGGCAGCCCAGTCGGCCACCCGGACCTCCAGGGCCGGGTCGCCGCGTGCCGCCCACCCGCCCAGGATCAGGGCCACCACCACCGCCCCGTTCATCACCACCGGGGCGGCGTAGGAGAGGAAGAAGCGCCGGTGGCTGTTCAGCACCCCGAGGCACCAGGCCGACAGCACCAGGGTGCCGGTGGCGGGGAAGAGGATCCGGACCAGGCGAACGGCCAGGGCGTGATCGGCGCCGGAGAGCCCCGGGGTGATCACCTCGACGAGGAGCGGCGAGGTCAGCATGCCCAGAAGGACCAGCGCGGCGGTGGAGGCGGCGAGCAGCCCGCCGGCGGCGCCGGCCACCCGGTCGGCCTCGTCGTCCTCGCCCCGCGCCAAGAGGTGGGCGTAGACGGGGATGAAGGAGCTGGAGAGCACGCCCTCGCCCAGGAGGTTCTGCAGGAGGTTGGGGATGCGCAGGGCGGCGTTGAACACACCGGCCACCGGCCCGCTGCCCAGGTAGTGGGCGAAGATCCGCTGGCGGACCAGGCCGCTCAGGCGCGAGAGGAGGATACCGGATGCGACCAGGACCGCGTGCCGCCCGCTCTCGCGGTGGCGCTCCGCCCCTGCCGAAGGCTGCGGGCTGGCGGGGCCGAGGGAGGGCATGGGGCGTGGCGCAGGCTAGTGGGTTTCGCCCCCTGGGTCGAGTGTCAGGCCCCTCCGGCGGGCGGCCCGCGATCCCGGGGCGGCGCGGCTGGCAAAGGGCGGGGCGGGGGGCGACAATTCCCCCGTGACCCGGTTCGAGGCCCCCAACGACCAGCAGGTTCGCGCCTCCAGCCGGATCGTCCTCCTGGTCCTGGCAGCCGCCTCCGCGGGCCTGCTGGCGCTGGGACTGGCCCTCTCGCAAGGCGATCTGGAGCTGCTCTGGCCCTTCCTCCTGGCGCCGCTGGCCTTCGCGGTGGTGGTCGGGGCCGCCTTCCTCCTGGCGCCGCGCGGCTACGCCATCTGCGAGCGGGAGCTCCGCGTTGAGCGGGCCATCCTGCCGGTGCGGATCCCCCTCTCCTCGATCCGCACGGTCGGGCCGTTGCCCGACGAGCAGGCCCGCGGGATGCTCCGGGTGGGCGGAAGCGGCGGCCTCTTCGGGCACTTCGGCCGGTACTGGAGCCGTCGGCTGGGGGCGTTCCGCATGTACGCCTCGAGGCGGAGCGGGCTGGTGCTGGTGGAGACCCTGGGGGAGGGCTTCGTGCTCTCGCCGGGGGACCCGGAGGCCTTCGTCGCGGCGGTGCTGGCGCGGGCGCCGGCGAGGCGGTCGGATGGGGCGGGACCGGCCGGGCCTCGCCGAATCCCGGCGACCCGGGTGGTGCGGGCCGTGGCGCTGGCGGTGGCCTCGCTGCTCGTGGTGGTGGGGTCGCTCTTCGCCTGGCTGTGGGCCCTCTCCCCGGAGGCGGCCCTGGTCACGGCGGAGGCGGTGCGGGTCGAGCGGCGTTGGGCCCCGGCGGTCGAGCTACCCCTCTCCGAGGTACGGGCCGCGGAGGTCCTGGCGCCGCAGTACGGCCGGCGCTGGTGGCGCACCGGCGGCACCGCCATGGGCCGGACCCGCTACGGCCGCTTCGCCTCGCGCGAGCTGGGGCCGTTCCGGCTGTGGGCCTGGCGCTACGGGCCCTACGTCCTCCTGGAGACCGACCAGGGCCGGGTGGTGCTCAGCCCGGACGACCCGGAGCGGTTCGTGGCAGAGGTGCGGGAGCGGCTCGGGGCGCGCTGACCGCCCGGGGATGAGCGGCGGTCGCCGTCCGCCGTTGGGCTCAGCCCCTAGGCGGCGCCCCCACGGAGGGTCCGGGTCGGCATCGGCCGGCTTCCCCGCGGCGCCTACAATCGCCGGGACCGGAGGGGAGGTCTTCCATGGGGAACCACACCGGCACCGCGCTCCGCCGGGGCGCGGCCGCGTTCTTGCTCGCGGCGGCCGCCGCGCTCTCGGGCTGTGGCACCGAGGACAGCGGGTCGAGCTGCAAGGGTTGCAGGATCAACGGCGAATTCTACGATCCCTGCCCCAGCTATCCGCCGGCCTACTGCACGTACGGCCAGCCCTGCACCATCGTGACCGACGTGTGCAAGTGAGGGCGGCGGCCGGGCGGGGTCGGCGCCGCTCAGAAATACACGGCCTGGGCGCGGGCGGCCAGCTCGCGGAAGCGCTCCGGCCAGGCGGGCCCGTCGAGCCGCTCGGCCAGATGGACCGCCAGGTGCTCGGGGCGCGCACCCCGGGGTGCGCACCGGCCCAGGCCCTGCAGGCAGGACGGGCAATTGGTGAGCAGGGGCGCTGACTCGAGCCCGCCCCGCGCGGCCGCGAGGGAGCGCCGCTTCCGGTCCAGCATGGCATCGGCGATGTCGGGGCGGGACAGGGCCAGGGTCCCGGCCTCGGAGCAGCAGTGCGGCACCGGTCGGAGGCGAGGTCCCCCGGCGGTGCGCAGCACCTCGGCTGCCTGCCCGTCGAGGGAGTCGTGGCAGGGGGCGTGGTACAGCACCTCGCCGCCGCCGCGCACCCGCAGGCCTCGCTCCACTGCGTAGGCCGCCGCGTCCACCAGCCGCCCACCGAAGAGCCGGTCGGCGCCCATGGCGGCCAGCCCCTCGCGGCAGGTGCCGCAGGTGACCGCGCAGGCGTCGAACGCCAGGTACCCGAGCATCTCCCGGATCTGGCTGAAGACGATGGTGTTGCCGAGCACCGTCCGCGCCTGGGCCCGGGCGCGGGCGTTGGCGCGGTCGGGGAAGCCGCAGCACAGGAACGGCGGGGGGAGGACCACCCGCGTGCCGGCGGAGAGGAGCAGGTGCAGGGCGGCGCGGCCCACGCTGCCCTGGAGCCGCTCCGAGCCGCAGCCGGGGAAGTAGAAGACCGTCCGCGCGGCCTCTCCGGGCGGCTCGAGCACCAGCGCCTGGCCGGGGCCGCAATTGGGGAGGTGGTCGCGCAGGGTGCGGGCCGGGACCCTGGCCAGCGGGGCGCGCAGGAGCTGGAGCGGGTAGGGCGCCCGCCGGGCGTCGGCGGGCTGCAGCGGCACCGAGAGCGCGCAGCCCACCCGCTGGGCCGCGCCGCCCAGCCGGACCAGACCGGCCCGCAACACCCGGTTGGCGGCGGGGGAGCGGGCGGCGAGGAAACGGAGCGCGGCCCGGGTGGCCAGCGGGGTCCGCTTGAACCCGAAGCCGGCCAGGATCTCGCGCTCCACCACGCTCACCTCGCCGCTGTCGATGGACACCGGGCAGGGATCGAGGCACTTGTGGCACAGGGTGCAGTGGTCGGCCACCTCCTCCAGCCAGCGGAGCAGCTCGAACCGGGCGCTGCGCGCGCGCTGGGCGTCGTAGAGCAGCGCCTCGACCAGCGCGCCGATGGCCAGGTTCTTGTTGCGCGGGTGGAAGAAGACGCCCCGCGCCGGGTGATGGACGCAGCAGCCGACCTTGCACTTTCCGCACCGCACGCAGTGGGCGATGGCACGGGCCAGGGCCTCGAGCTGCCCGTGCTGCAGGATGCGGGCCTCGAGCTCCAGGAGGTTGAAGCTGGGGGTGAAGACCCGGTCCAGGACGTCGCGGTCCAGGAGCTTCCCGGGGTTCATCTGGCCAGCCGGGTCCACCTCCCGCCGGTAGGCCGAGAGCGCCTCGATCCGCTCCGGCTCCAGGTACTTGAGCTTGGTGATGCCGATGCCGTGCTCGCCCGAGACCACCCCCCCGAGCCGGACCACCTCCTCCATGACCCGGTCCACCACCGCCTCGACGCGGCGGAGCATGGGCAGGTCGTTGGAGAGGACGGGCACGTTGACGTGGACGTTGCCGTCGCCGGCGTGCATGTGGGTGGCCAGCTCCACCAGGCGGTCGCGCACCTCGGCGTGGATGCGGTCCAGCGTCTCCACCAGGCCCGGGGCGCCGCGGAGCAGCGCTGCCAGGTCACCGCGCAGCGCGGAGAGGACCGCCAGGCCGCGCAGCGCGGCCGGGGCGGCCTCGCCCACCTCCCCCCGCGCCCGCGCACAGCGCTCCAGCGCGGCCGGGAGCCGCCCGGCCAGCCAGCCGGCCTCGTCGGCGGGCGCGGCGCGCAGGGCCTCCTCGGCCCGCTCCGCGAAGCGGAGCTGGGCGAAGCGCTCCTCCTCCAGGTTGACCCCTGCCACGTAGCGGGCAAAGGCGGCCAGCGCCTCCAGCGGCAGGACCACGTCCTCGTTCATCTTGAAGGCGTTGGTCCGGCGGGCGATGGCTCCCAGCCGCTTGCGATCGGCCCAGAACCGGCGGGCCTCGGCCGCATCGCGCGCCTCGAAGAGCGCGGTGTCGGGGTGCGGGGCCAGGACCCGCTGCAAGGTCTCGACGCCGCGTGCCACCTGCGCCTCGTCGTGCCCGGAGAGGTCGACCAGGAGCACCGCCCGCGGGGTCTCGGGGCGCGCCGCCTTGACCTTGTAGTCGATGGCCCGGACGTAGGCGTCGTCGAAGTGCTCCAGGGCGGTGAGCGCCTCGCGGCCCTCGTTGGGGAAGGGGAAGGCGCGCGAAAGGGCCAGGATGACCCCGCTGGCCTCGTCGAAGCTCTCGCCGAAGAACTCCAGGCAGAGCGTGCGGCGGGCCGGGTACTCGCGGTGGAGCACGAACTCGGCCGAGGTGACGATCCCGTCGGTGCCCTCCTTCTGCACGCCGGGCAGGCCGCCCAGGGCCTTGTTGGTGATGTCCTTCCAAAGCCCCTTGCCCCGGATCTCGCGGCCGGCCAGGGACACCGTGCGCACCACCTCGCCCGCCTCGTCCAGCACATCGAAGGCGACCACGTCGGCGGGGAGGATCTTCCGCAGCGGGTGGGCCCGGCGCCGGACGGCCAGGCGACGGCCGCCGGGCATGGCCATGCGCCAGCAGAGCAGGTTGTCGAGGCAGGTGCCCCACTGGACGCAACCTTTGCCGCCGGCGTTCTCGGCCACGTTCCCGCCGATGGTGGAGGCCCAGGCGCTGGTGGGGTCGGTGGCGAACACCAGCCCCTGCGCCGCCGCGGCCTCGATGGCCCGCTCGGTCACCACCCCGGCCTCCACCTCCATCACCTGCGCCTCCACCACCCGCCCGTCGGGTCCGGCAAACGTCTGCAGGGCGATGCCGCGGATGCGGTCGAGCCGCTCGGTGTTCACCACCACGCAGCCCGGCCGGAGCGGCACGGCACCGCCGGTGAGCCCGGTGCCGCCGCCGCGGGGGATGGCGGCGAGCCCCAGCCGCTCCAGCGCGGCGAGGAGCGGCGCGACCATCGGCTCCTCGCCAGGCAGCACCACCGCCACCGGCAGGTGGAGCCGCCAGTCGGTCGCGTCGGTGGCATGGGCGACCAGCGTGAAAGGGTCGAAGCGGACCGCGTCCTCGCCCACGATGGGGGCCAGCTCCCGCAGGATCCGCCGCCTCAGCCCGGGAGCCTGCTCCACCTCCCGGCGAAAGGCCGACAGCGCCTTGCGGCTGCGCGCCACCACCTCCAGCACCAGGGCCTCGCCCCGGGCGTGGCGCTCGACGGTGGAGAGGTCGGCCTCGATGTGCGACAAGAACCGACGTCGGCGCCTCGCTGACCCTACCAGCTCCTCGAATAGATAGGCGTTTCGTCGATGGACCAGGAGCTCGCCGAAGAAGCGCATGAGCAGTCGCGCGCTCCTGCCGGTCACCCTTCGTTCACGGAGGCGCTCCAGCGCCTCCCAGGTGTCGGCGCCCATGAGCGCGGTGACGGCCTGTCGGTCGTCCGCCGACGTGTAGTTGAAGGGGATCTCCCGAGCGGGGAAACGCTGCGACATGGCGAGCCCCGCACGATACCAGCTCCGGCCGGGGCGGGGCCGTCGGGCAGGGGCGCACCCGGGTCATTCGACGGGGCCTCGTGGGATACCGGCGGCGGGGAGGTCGGGGGAGGTTGTGGCAGGAGAGGCCGCATGACGACCACCGGCTGGACGCCAGCGCTCGCCGTCGGCCACGACGGCATAGACCTGCAGCACGAGGAGCTGTTCCGCGGCGCTGGCCGGCTCGTCGACGCCATGGTGGCCGGTGACCGGACCGCCGTATCCCGTCTCTTCGACTTCCTGGGCGACCGCTTCGCCGACCATTTCGCTGCCGAGGAGCAGCTCATGCGGGAGAGCGGCTTCCCCGGGTACAACGTCCACCGGGCCGCCCACGAGCGCTTCGTGCGGGACCTGAAGGCGCTGCGCAGGCTCCACGAGGAGAGCGGAGCCAACTCCGCGGTCGCGATCAAGGCGCGCACCTGGATCCTGGAGTGGCTCCGCGGCCACATCGGGAGCAACCAGCGGCTGGCGCGGCACCTTCTCGCCCAGGCCGGCTAGCGCAAGGGCACCCCCCGACGAGGCAAGCGCAGGAGAGGCTCCGCCCTCGGGCGATCCGAGCGCTGCGGGCGCACGGCCGCCCCGTTATCTCCGCTCTGGGGAGGGCGATTGACGGAGCGGAGGCCGGATGCGTGAGGCGGAGAGCGCCGCGCGGGACGGGCGCGGCGGTGCGCGGTCACCCAAGGTAAACGACTTCTCCCTCCAGGTCGCCACCGTCAACGGGTCTGGCTCGCAGAGCTCCAACACCGTGCTCTTGCGGGCGCTGTTCCAGATGGGGCTGCCCGTCTCGGGCAAGAACCTGTTCCCTTCCAACATCGCCGGCCTGCCCACCTGGTACACCATCCGGGTCTGCAGGGACGGCTGGATTGGCCGCAAGAGGGAGATCGACCTTCTGGTGGCCATGAACCCCGACACGGCACGGGAGGACGTGCTCGGCCTCCCGGCGGGGGCGGCGGTGGTCTTCGACGCGCCGCTGGCCCTGGCGGGGCTCAGGGACGACCTCACCTTCTATCCCGTCCCCTTCGACCGGCTGGTGGAGCCGGTGGCCCCCGACGCCAAGCTGCGCAAGCTCCTGCGCAACATGGCCTACGTGGGGGTCCTGGCCCGGCTCCTCTCGGTGGAGCTCTCCGAGGTGGAGCGAGCCATCGGCAAGGTCTTCGGAAGGAAGGCCAAGGCGCGCGAGCTCAACCTGGCCGCTGCTCGGGCCGGCCACGACTTCGCGGCCACGCTGGAGAAGAGGGACGGCCTGCGCGTCGAGCGCCGGGAGGGGAACGAGGGGAAGGTCATCGTCGACGGCAACACGGCCGCGGCGCTGGGTGCGCTCTTCGCCGGGGTGACGGTGGTGACCTGGTACCCCATCACGCCATCCTCCTCGCTGGTGGAGACGCTCATCGGCTACCTGCGACGCCACCGGGTCGGGGCCGACGGCAAGCCCACCTTCGCCGTGGTCCAGGCCGAGGATGAGCTGGCCTCCATCGGCATGGCCATCGGGGCCGGCTGGGCCGGCGCCCGGGCCATGACCGCCACGGCGGGGCCGGGCATCTCGCTCATGAGCGAGTTCGCCGGCCTCGGCTACTTCGCCGAGGTGCCGGTGGTGATCTTCGACGTGCAGCGGGTCGGCCCCTCCACCGGGCTCCCCACCCGCACCTCCCAGGGCGACGTCCTCTCCACCGCCTTCCTCTCCCACGGCGACACGCAGCACGTGATGCTCTTCCCCGGAACCGTGGAGGAGTGCTTCACCATGGGGGTCGAGGCCTTCGACCTGGCCGAGCGGCTGCAGACACCAGTCTTCGTGCTGAGCGACCTCGACCTGGGCATGAACAACTGGATGGCCGACCCGTTCCCCTACCCGGAGCGCCCCGTCGACCGCGGCAAGGTGCTCGGCCGGGAGGACCTGGAGCGGCTGGGCGGCTTCGCGCGCTACCGCGACGTGGACGGCGACGGGATCGGCTGGAGGACCTTGCCCGGGACGGATCACCCGCGGGCCGCCTACTTCGCTCGCGGCACCGGCCACGACGAGAGCGCCGCCTACTCCGAGCGCCCGGAGGTGTTCGAGAGCAACATGGCCCGGCTGGGGCGGAAGCTCCACACCGCGCGCGGGCTCGTCCCCGCCCCGGAGGTCCGCGGGGAGGGCAAGGCGGAGGTGGGGATCATCGCCTACGGCTCCTCCCACCACGCCGTGGTCGAGACCCAGGCCCAGCTGCTGGAGGAGGCGGGCCTGGTCACCGACTACCTCCGGGTGCGCGCCTACCCGTTCCCCCGCCAGGTGGAGGCCTTCGTGGCCGCGCACCGGCGGGTCTACGTGGTGGAGCAGAACCGCGACGCCCAGATGCAGGCCCTGCTCAAGATCGACCTCCCCGGCGAGCTGGTGGCACGACTGCGGGCGGTGGCACACGTCCACGGGCTGCCGCTCGACGCCCGCTCGGTGACCGACGAGATCCTGGCCAGGGAGGAGACACCGTGACCGGCCCTTCGCCCGCAGCTCCCGCTCCCCGGACCAACGGCCTGGGCCTGGGGGTGGTCGACTACCGCGGCGGCAAGACCACCCTCTGCGCCGGCTGCGGCCACAACGCCATCTCCGAGCGGATCCTCGAGGCCATGTTCGAGCTCTCCGTGCCGCCCGAGCGGGTGGTGAAGGTCTCGGGGATCGGTTGCTCCTCCAAGAGCCCGGCCTACTTCCTGGGCCGCTCCCACGCCTTCAACGCGGTGCACGGGCGCATGCCGGCGGTGGCCACCGGGGCGGTGCTGGCCAACCGGACTCTCCTGGCGCTGGGGGTGTCGGGCGACGGCGACTCCGCCTCGATCGGCCTGGGCCAGTTCGCCCACCTGATGCGGCGCAACCTGCCCATGGTCTACGTCCTCGAGGACAACGGGGTGTACGGCCTCACCAAGGGGCAGTTCTCGGCCACGGCCGACCGGGGGGCCACGCTCAAGACGGGGGTGGCGAACGAGCTGCCCGCCCTGGACATCTGCGCCCTGGCCATCCAGCTCGGAGCCACCTTCGTGGCCCGCTCCTTCTCCGGCGACAAGCGCCAGCTCTCGACCCTGCTCAAGGCAGCCCTCTCGCACCGGGGCATGGCCCTCATCGACGTGATCTCGCCCTGCGTCACCTTCAACGACCACGAGGGCTCGACCAAGTCCTACGCCTACATGAAGGACCACGACGAGCCCATCCACGAGCTCTCCTACGTGCCTGCCCGCGAGGAGATCGCCGTCGAGTACGACCCGGGCACCACCGTGGAGGTCACGCTCCACGACGGCTCCCGGCTCCGCCTGCGCAAGCTGGAGGAGGGCTGGGATCCGCGCGACCGGGTCCGGGCCGTGGCCCGGCTCCTCGAGTCGGCCCAGGGCGGCGAGGTGCTCACCGGCCTGCTCTTCCTCGACCTGAAGGCGCCGTCCTTCGTCGAGCTGCTGGGCCTCCCCGAGGCGCCGCTGGCCACCCTTCCCGAGGAGGTGGTCCGCCCCTCGCGCCAGGTGCTGGCCGAGATCCTCGAGGGGTTCCGCTAGCCCCCTCGATCCGGACAGGCGGTCGCAACCCGAACGGCCCGGAATGGCCGTGCCGCCGCGCGTTAGAAAGGAGGGCCATGTCCAGGGCGATCCGGTTCCACCAGGTGGGCGGTCCCGAGGTGCTTCGCTTCGAGGAGGTGTCGGTGGGCGCGCCCGGCCCGGGAGAAGTCCGGGTCCGGCACACCGCGGTGGGGGTCAACTTCGTCGACATCTACCACCGGACCGGCCTCTACCCGCTCAAGCTCCCCTCCGGGATCGGCGGCGAGGCCGCGGGGCGAGTCGAGGCGGTGGGGCCGGAGGTGAGGTCGGTCTCGCCGGGCGACCGGGTGGTGTACCTGTCGGTGGCGCCAGGCTCCTACGCCGAGGAACGGGTGCTCCCGGCCGACCGCCTGGTCAAGCTGCCGGGCGGGATCGCCGACGAGCTGGCCGCGGCCGCCTTCCTCAAGGGGCTGACGGTGCAGTCGCTGGTGCGCCGCGCCTACCGGGTGCGGCCGGGCGACGTGGTGCTGTGGCACGCCGCGGCGGGGGGCGTGGGCCTGCTGGCGGTCCAGTGGCTGAAGGCCATCGGCGCCACGGTGATCGGCACGGTGGGCACCGACGAGAAGGCGGCCCTGGCGCGGGCCCACGGCTGCGACCACGTGGTGGTCTACACCCGCGAGGACTTCGTGGCCCGGGTGCGGGAGATCACCAAAGGTGAAGGTGTGCCGGTGGTCTATGACTCGGTGGGGAAGGCCACCTTCGATGGGTCGCTCGACTGTCTCCGACCCCTGGGCACCATGGTCACCTTCGGCAACGCCTCCGGCCCCGTGCCGCCCCTGGCCCCGGCGGTGCTGACGCAGAAGGGCTCGCTCTTCCTCACCCGGCCGTCGGTGGGCCACTACGTCGCCGCCCGCGCCGACCTGGAGCGGGCGGCCGCCGAGCTCTTCGACCTTCTGGAGACGGGGCGCCTCAAGGTGCGGGTCGGCGGCCGCTGGCCGCTGGCCGAGGCGGGCGCCGCCCAGGCGGCCCTGGCCGCGCGCCAGACGACCGGCTCCCTGCTGCTCCAGCCGTGACGGCGGCTTGACGCGGGGCGTCGAGGCCGGCCCGGCGCGGCCGGGCGGCCGGGCCTTGCGGCGCCTTGTCGCTCGTCTAGGATCGCGCCTTCCCACGCTCGGAGGCGCGAATGCACGCACCGTCCTACGTCAGCGGCACGTCCCAGGTCCCGCTCCTCGGCGAGACCATCGGCCAGAATCTGCGCCGCACCGTGGAGCGGTTTCCGGACTGCGAGGCGCTGGTCTCGGTTCCCCAGGGGTACCGGGCCACCTACCGCGAGTTCTGGGAGGAGACCTCGCGCATCGCCCGGGCGCTCCTGGTGCGCGGGGTGAAGCGGGGCGACCGGGTGGGGATCTGGTCGCCCAACCGCTACGAGTGGGTGGTGGTCCAGTACGCCACCGCCCGCATGGGCGCCATCCTGGTGAACGTGAACCCCGCCTATCGGGTCCACGAGCTCGAGTACGCCCTGAAGCAGTCGGGCGTCTCCACCTTGCTCCTCGCCCGCCGCTTCCGGCAGGCGGACTACGTGGAGATGGTGCGAGACGTGCAGCTCCGCTGCCCCGAGCTCAAGCAGACCATCGTCATCGACGACGACTGGAACGGGATGCGGGAGGACGCGCTCAAGCTCAGCGACGACGAGCTCCTCCACCGCGAGCACGAGCTGCAGTTCGACGACGCCATCAACATCCAGTACACGAGCGGCACCACCGGCTTCCCCAAGGGCGCGACCCTGTCGCACCACAACATCCTCAACAACGGCTACTTCATCGGCGAGTTCTGCCGGTACACCGAGAAGGACCGGGTCTGCATCCCGGTCCCGTTCTACCACTGCTTCGGCATGGTGCTGGCCAACCTGGCCATCACCACCCACGGCGCCTGCATGGTGATCCCCGGCGAGAGCTTCGACCCAGTGGCGGTGATGCGGACGGTGCAGGACGAGCGCTGCACCTCGCTCTACGGCGTGCCCACCATGTTCATCGCCGAGCTGGAGCACGCGGACTTCCGCAAGTACGACTACTCCAGCCTGCGCACCGGGATCATGGCCGGCTCGCCCTGCCCCGTGGAGGTGATGAAGAAGGTCCAGCGGGACATGCACATGGACGAGGTCACCATCTGCTACGGCATGACCGAGACCTCGCCCGTCTCCACCCAGTCGCGCACCGACGATCCCCTGGAGAAGCGTGTCTCCACCGTCGGCCAGGTGCACCCCCACGTGGAGGTGAAGATCATCGACGCCACCACCGGGCGGATCGTCCCGCGCGGCACGCCGGGAGAGCTGTGCACCCGCGGCTACTCGGTGATGCTCGGCTACTGGAACGATCCCAAGGCCACCCGCGAGGCCATCGACGAGGGGCGGTGGATGCACACCGGCGATCTCGCCACCATCGACGACCAGGGCTACGTGAACATCGTCGGTCGCATCAAGGACATGGTGCTGCGCGGCGGCGAGAACATCTTCCCCCGCGAAGTGGAGGAGTTCCTCTACACGGTGCCGGGCGTCGCCGACGTCCAGGTGATCGGGGTTCCCGACTCCAAGTACGGCGAGGAGCTCATGGCCTGGGTGAAGCTGCGCCCCGGGGCGAGCGTCACCGGCGAGGAGATCCGCGCCTACTGCAAGGGCAAGATCGCCACCTACAAGATCCCGCGCTACTACAAGTTCGTCGACGGCTTCCCCATGACCGTCAGCGGCAAGGTGCAGAAGTACAAGATGCGGGAGGCGGCCATCCAGGAGCTGGGGCTGCAGGCCGCCGCCGCCATCCAGACGGCCTAGCCACCCCAGTACGGCCGGGCGCGTCCCTCGATCACCGCCATCAGATCGTCCAGCCGCTTGCGCCCGGTGCTGGCCAGGAACCCATCCCACTCCGAGGCCTTCATGCCCACGGTCTCTTGCCAGATCGACCGACCGGCGATGAAGCCGCAGCAGCCGCCGTCGTCGCACGCCACCCGGAGCGCGCCTGCGAACTTGTCGAAGGCAACGCCCGCCGACAAGAGCGCCCAGGGCACCTGGATCGACTTGGACAGGCGCCGGCAGGACTCCGCGTCCCCCGGGTACTCGAGCTTGAGCAGGTCGGGCTTGCAGTCGGCCAGCGCCACGGCCGCCTGGATGATCCTCTCGGCACGCTGCTCGGGGCTGGCCGGCGCCTCGCCCGGGAGCGTGTAGAGGAGGTTCTCGACCACCGAGGGGATGCCCTCCGCGCGGCAGTCGGCGACCAGCTTGCGCACCACCTCCAGCGCCTCTCCCCGGATGTCGCGCTCCCCGGCGCCCGCCGTCCGATCTGCGCGGAGCTGGACGAGGAACTTGAGCGCATCGCCTCCCTGGGACCGGACCCAGGCGGCGTTCTGGGCGGGATCGAGCCCAGGCACCGGCTCGCCCTTGTGGGCGAGCCTCTCGGCGGGTTCGGCGGCCACCAGGACCCCGAAGCGGGGACCCGTCTTCGAGACGCGCTGGAGCGCCGGGACCCCGTAGGTGGGGTCGACCAGGAACGCCGATGCGGAACCTCGAAGCGCCGAGATCTTCGCCGCCTTGAGGGAGGTGATCTCCTCGGGGGTCACGTTGGGCCGGCCGACCGCGGCGAACATCTTCCTCAGGGTGTTGCGCTGATCCATGGCCACGATGGCAAACGTGCCCTGCCGGGTCGCCAGGGGGTCGAGCAATCGGCGTGGAGCGGTCATCGGCGGTCTCCTGTTGGCGGCGGACGAAGGATCGTCCGGCGAAGTGTGGTGGTCGGTCAATCCTGCTCCCCGAGGGTCCCCGCGAAGCCGTGCGATCGGAGGCCAGCGCCCAGGTCGTACCCGATCATGCAGCTCGGAGCGCCCTCGAGGGCCAGCTTCACCGCCTGCTCCCCCATCTCCAGCCCCAGCCGGCGATCGAAGGCGCTGGGGGGGGCAGCCCTCATCGAGTGTCCGATGATGGTCGGGCGCACGCGCGCGCCCAGCTGGCGCTCCAGCTCGGCACCGATGTGGGTGGCGAACCCCACTCCCTCGGCCAGGACGGCGATGCAGAAGCGATCCCGCTCCAGCGCGGCGCGCATCCTCCGAGCGAACGCGGCCGCGTCGAATGGCTCGTCCTGGGTGATCACCAGCTCACAGCCGGCAACGCGGGCGGTGGCGCGCGCCAGGTGCCCGGTGTCTCCTCCCAGGGTCTCGACCAGGAAGTACCGGCCGGGCATGGCCAGCGCGCTCACCCGCAGGTCGTCGATGATCCTGGCCCCGTAGTTGACGGCGGAATCCATCCCCAGCGTCGCGGTGGGATAGTTCATGTCTCCATCGATGGTGCCGGGAATCCCGAACACGGAAACTCCCTGCGCCGCGATCCGGGCCGCCGCCGTCAGGGAGCCCTTGCCGCCGACCACCAACAGCGCATCCCCGAGCGAGCGCACGGCGGCGGCGGCCGCGTCGATCCCCTCCTCGGATCGCATCCTCGGCTCTCGGCTGGTGCCGAGGAGGGTCCCGGACTCCGAGAGCCGCACCAGGACCTCGGGCGAGGAGAGCGGGCGGAGCTCACCGCCCAGCAGGCCCTGATAGCCCCGGGCGATCCCCAGGAGCACGTGGCCGCGCGACTCCGCTGCACGGCAAGCTCCGAGGAGCGCCGCGTTCATCCCCGGTGAGTCTCCGCCGCTGGTGAGGACTCCGATGCGCAAGGGGCTGACCTCCTCGACTAGCTACCAAGAATAGCAAGGCACGTGGTACGTCTCTTGGGGCTCCGTCGAGGCGTCGGGCGGAGGACGCCGAGGCCCAGCGACGACCGCCCGGGGGAAGGAGCCTGGTCGAGCCGGGGGAAGGCGCGGACGGGAGCGCAGCGGGTGGTGGGGTGCCCGGGAGGATCGCGGCAGCACCCTGGGCTCGCCGAGCCAGAGGCTGTGGGGTGCCGGCCGACGCCACGGTTGACGAAGCGCGTCCCGGTGTCGTGAAGTGGCCTCGATCCCGGGAGCGGAAGGAGCGCCATGGCGCCGAGGAAGGACGAGCGTCGACTTCGGGTGGGGGTGCTGGGCTGTGGCCCCATCGCCCAGGCGGCCCATCTGGAGAGCGCGGCCAAGGCCCGCAACGCGGATCTCCACGCCATCTGCGACGTGGCGGAGGACCTGCTCGAGCGGATGGCCTGGACGCACGCGCCCCGGAGGACCTTCCGCGACTACGAGGCCATGCTCGCCGACCCCGAGCTCGAGGCGGTGGTGATCGCCACCGCCGACGAGTTCCACGTCCCGGCGGCGTTGGCCGCGCTCCGGGCCGGCAAGCACGTGCTCTGCGAGAAGCCGCTCGGCGTCTCGGTCGAGGAGGTCGAGGCCCTGGGTCGCGCGGTGCGCGAATCGGGGCGGGTCCTGCAGGTGGGCCACATGAAGCGGTTCGACGCCGGCCTGCAGAGCGCCAAGGCCTTCGTGGACGGCGAGATGGGTGAGTGCCTGGCCCTCAAGGCCTGGTACTGCGACTCCACCCACCGCTACGAGCTGACCGACGCCGTCCAGCCGCTCATCGTCCACAGCGCCCGCGCCCGGCGGCCGGGCCTCGACCCGAAGGCCGACCTGCGTCGGTACTTCATGCTGGCGCACGGGAGCCACCTCCTCGACACCGCCCGCTGGCTGGGCGGCGAGATCGTCGAGGTGGAGGCCCGCCTGCGGGAACGCTTCGGCGCCCACTGCTGGTTCGTGGACGTGGACTTCCAGGGCGGTGCGCTCGGGCACCTCGATCTGACCGTGGCCGTGCGCATGGACTGGCACGAGGGAGTCCAGATCTACGGGGAGAAGGGCAGCGTCCTGGCACGGACCTACAACCCCTGGCTCTACAAGACGAGCGACGTCGAGATCTTCCACGAGGAGAGCGCCACCACCACCCGGGTCCTCGGCGCCGACGGGCACTTCTACCGGCGGCAGCTGGAGGGCTTCGCCGACGCCGCCCTGGGCAGGGCGCCCTTGACCGGGGCCAGCGTCGACGACGGCATCGCCTCGGTCCGGGCCATGGTGGCCGTGGCGCAGTCGGTCCGGACCAGGCTTCCGGTGCGGCTCGCCGAGGCGTCGGGGGAGCTGCGGTGAAGCTCGGGGTCTTCGCCAAGACCTTCGCCGGGAACACGCCCAGGGAGGTCCTCGGGGCGGCGCGCCGGGCCGGGTACGAGGCGGTCCAGTACAACTGGGCCTGCTCGGGGCTCGGATCCCTGCCCGATCGGATCCCGGAGGGCGAGGCGGTGGCGGTCGGCCTGGCCGCGGCCGGAGCGGGGCTCGAGGTGGTGGCCCTCTCGACCACCTACAACATGGTCCACCCGGACCTGTCCCGGCGGCAGGCGGGCCGGCGGGCCTTCGCCGCCAGCGCCAGCGCGGCGGGCGAGGCCGGGGCGAGGCTGCTCACGGTTTGCACCGGCAGCCGCGACCCGGAGGACCAGTGGCGCCACCACCCGGACAACCGGAGCCCCGGCGCCTTCCAGGACCTGTGCGAGGAGTGCGAGGCCGTCCTGGCGCTCGCCGAGGCGCACGACCTCTGGGTCGGCGTCGAGCCGGAGCTCGGAAACGTGGTGGACTCGGCCCGGCGTGCCCGGGAACTCCTCGACGCGCTCCGGAGCGAGCGGCTCCGCATCGTGCTCGACCCCGCCAACCTCTTCGAGGTGGCCGGGCCGGCCGAGCGAAGACGGCTGGTCGAGGAGGCCGTCGATCTCCTCGGGAGCCGGATCTCGCTGGCGCACGCCAAGGACCGGGACGCGGCCGGCCGGGTGGTCGCGGCCGGGCGGGGCGTCGTCGACTTCGGGCACTTCCTGGCCACGCTGCGGCGCGCCGGCTTCGACGGGCCGCTCGTCACCCACGGCCTGACCGAGGCCGAGGCCCCGGAGGTCGCGTTGCGGCTGCGCGCGCTCGTGCAGGGCGGGGAGGGAGCGGGGTGACCTGGTCTTGGCACGAGCGGGCCGGCCTGCGGCTCTCGGTCGCCGAGAGCGGAGAGGGGAGGACGCTCCTCCTCCAGCACGGCCTGTGCGGGGACGCCGGCCAGCCTGCCGAGGTGTTCCCCGGCGGCGCGGGGTGGCGCTGCCTGACCCTGGAGTGCCGCGGGCACGGCCGCTCCGAGCCCGGGCCGCCCGAGGACCTCTCCATCGCCACCTTCACCGACGACGTCGGCTCGCTCCTCGAGGCCCGGGGGGCGGGAAGGGTCGCGGTCGGCGGCATCTCGATGGGCGCGGCCATCGCCCTGCGCCTGGCGGTGCGCCGCCCCGACCTCGTCGGCGCGCTGGTCCTGGCGCGGCCGGCCTGGGTGGACGGCGCCGCTCCCGCCAACATGCAGCCCAACGCCCTGGTCGGCCAGCTCCTGGAGCGGTACGCGCCGGCGGAGGCCCTGGCCCGCTTCGAGGCCTCGGAGACGGCGCGCCGGCTCGCCGCCGAGGCCCCCGACAACCTCGCCTCCCTGCGGGGCTTCTTCTCCCGGGAGCCGCGCCATGTGACCAGCGCGCTGCTGCGGAGGATCTCGGCCGATGGCCCGGGCGTCTCGCTCGGCGAGCTCGCCGCGCTCCGGGTCCCCACCCTGGTCCTCGGCACCGGCCGCGATCTCGTCCACCCGCTCTCGCACCTCGACGCGCTCTCGGCGGCGATCCCCGGGGCACGCCGGGTCGAGATCACCTCCAAGGCGGAGAGCCGGGAGCGCTATGGGGCGGAGTTCCGCGCCGCGCTGGCGCGCTTCCTCGGGGAGCTCGTGCCGTGAGACCGGACCCTGGCTGGATCGACGCGCTGCCCCGCCGGCGCCTCCTCGCCGAGCTCTCGCTCTGGTCGGCCGACCTCGGCCACCTGGCCGAGGAGGTGGCGCGCACCGAGCCCTTCGCCGACGCCTACCACCTCGACGTCGCCGACGGACACGTCTCGCCGGACCTCCTCTTCTTCCCCGACCTGGTCGCGACCGTCCGCCGGCTCACCTCCCGTCCGCTCCACGTCCACCTCATGGCGGCGGACGCGATCCTCGAGGCGCAGATTCGGCAGTTCGTCCGCGCTGGCGCCGACCTGGTCACCGTCCACGCCGAGAGCGCCGGGGCTAGCCGGGCCCTGTCGCTGCTCGCAGAGCTCGGCGTGCCGGCGGGCCTGGTCCTGCAGCTCGGGACCCCCATCAGCGCGGCGCTCCCGCACCTCGACCGGGTCCGCTGGCTGACGCTCCTCGGCACCGAGATCGGCGTGAAGGGCCAGGGGCTCGACCCCGCCGCGGAGGACCGCCTCCGCGAGGCATCCCGGGCGCTCGCCGCCCGTTCCGGGAGGGGCGGGCGGCGGGCAATCCTGGCCGCCGACGGCGCCGTAAGGGAGCACACCGTCCCCGGCCTCGGCCGCGCCGGCGCGGACGCCGTGGTGATGGGGTCGCTGGCCTTCGAGGCGCCGGACCTGCCGGCGCGGATGGCCTGGGTCCACGCGCAGGGACGGGAGCCCGGATCCGATGGCCGGTGAGCGCGCCGTCGCCGTCGACCTCGGCGGGACCCAGGTCCGCGCCGCCCTGGTCGAGGGCGGCCGGGTCCTGCGCCGGGCCTCGACCCTCACCGACATCCGGGGCGGTCCGCGAGAGGTGCTCCTCCAGATGACAGGGCTCTTCGCGGAGGTCTGCGGGCCCGCTGACCGGGAACGGCTCGTCGGCGTGGGGGTCTCCGCCCCCGGGCCGCTCGACGGCGAGCGTGGCGCCGTCCTGCACATCCCGACGCTGCCCCGCCTGGATGGCTTCGCCCTGCGCGACTCCCTGGCCGCCGAGCTCGGCCTTCCGGTGATCGTCGAGAACGACGGCATCGCGGCGGCCATGGGCGAGTGGCGGTTTGGCGCCGGGCGCGGCCTTCGCCACCTCGTCTACGTCACCGTGAGCACCGGCGTGGGCGGAGGGGTGATCGCCGACGGGCGGGTGGTGCGGGGTCGGATGGGGATGGCCGGGCACGTCGGGCACATGCGCCTTTCGCCGGAGGGGCCGCGCTGCGCCTGCGGCGCGGTGGGCTGCCTGGAGGCGCTGGCATCCGGGACCGCGCTCGGCGCGCGTGCGCGCGAGGAGGCCCGGGCCGACCCGGCGGGCGCGCTGGCGGGGGTGGGCGATCCGGCGGCGATCGAGGCGCGGCACGTGGTCGAGCTGGCCCGCCGGGGCGATCCGACCTGCCGGAGGCTCCTGCGCGAGGAGGCTGCGGTCCTCGGGTCGGGCTTCACCACGCTCCTCCACCTCTTCAGCCCGGAGATCGTGATCATGGGCGGCGGCGTGGCCAACGCCTTCGACCTCATGGAGGAGGACATCCGGGAGGTCATCCGACGCGAAGCGCTGGAGCCCTTCCGGAATGTGCCGGTGGTGCGGGCCGCCCTGGGCGAGAACTCGGGGCTCCTGGGCGCGGCCGCTCTGGCGGTGGAGGGGCGGGGCGGCTCGGGGACCTGACCCCCAGGCGACGGCTCGTACCGCCGGCGCGTGGCCGCCGCCACGCGGAGCGTGGACTGGGGCCTGTCCGTTCTCCCCGTCCGAGGAAAAACGGGAGGTTCGCCCGCTCGAAATGCACCTTCGCCCCGGGCACCGACCTCATCCCCTGCGCCGGCCGGCGTAAAACGATCGCCTGCCTGCCCTCGCGGGCATCCGGAGGCGCCCTCGAGGCGGGCGGGGGCTCGCCCAGAACGCCCTATCGGAGACGCCGACCTTCTCCCTGGGCGATCTTGGCGGGGTGGTATGGTGTGCGTCGAAGCTCTGCGCTCACTGTCAAGGGAGGTCCGCATGAAGAGGGTCCTGTGCATCGCGCTCGCCCTGATGATCCCGGTGTTCACGCCCGCCGCGGAGAAGCCCAAGAAGCAGCTGACCTTCGCGTACATGTCGGGGATTCTCGACCCGTTCATGATCATGATCGAGAAGGGTGCCAAGGCCAAGGCGGATGAGCTGGGGATCAAGCTCCTCACGGCCGAGTACCCGAAGAAGTGGGGCCCGGAGATCCAGGTGCCCATCCTCGAGGCCATGGTGGCCAAGGGCGGGATCGACTTCCTCATGGTGGTCCCGACCGGGCAGACGGCCCTGATCGCGCCCTTGAAGAAGATCCACGACAAGGGCATCCCCATGGTCACCTGCGACACCTACCTCGGCGATGGTGACTACTCGAAGCCCTCCGACTACTCCTTCCCGCTCGCCTACATCGGCACGGACAACGAGAAGGGCGGCTACGAGGTCGGCAAGAAGCTCGCCGACATGATCGGCGGGAAGGGGAAGGTCTACATCAACACCACCAATCCCGACGTGTCCTCGGTCGCCGGCCGCCGCGACGGCTTCAAGCGCGCCCTCAAGGAGTACCCGGACATCACCCTGGTCGGCGTCGACTACAACCTGGACAACCAGGAGAAGGCCGAGGCGCAGACCGCGGCGGTCCTGCAGGCCAACCCGGACCTCAAGGGCGTGTTCGGCACGAACCTGTTCAGCGCCCAGGGCGCCTACCGCGCGGTGGTGGCGGCGGGCCTGACCGGCGCGGTCAAGGTCGCCTCCTGGGACGCCGGGATGGACCAGATCAACGCGCTCAAGGCTGGGCAGATCGACTTCACCCTCGCCCAGAAGCCGTACGAGATCGGCCAGCTGGCGGTGGAGTGGGGTTACAAGTACCTCACCCAGGGTGCGAAGATCCCCAAGCGGCTGGTCCCGGGGTTCTTCATCTTCACCAAGGACAACGTGGACGCGCCGGACGCGCAGCAGTACATCTACAAGTAGGCCGTCCTTCGATCGCACCCGGGCACGGCGCAGGTGGCTCGACCACCTGCGCCGTCCTGGCTCCAGCCGGCCCGCCCGGCCACGGGAGGAGGGGCTCGACGGTGGAGGAGCGAGACGTCGTTCGGGGGCGCAGGGCTGCCAGCCGGATCCTTCCCTACATCGGGGAGCGGTGGTCCGGGTTCTTCCTCCTCTTCCTGCTGGTGGCCTTCAGCCTGCTGGGCCGGAACTTCTTCGCGGTCCGGAACTTCTCCAACATCCTCTACTTCGCCACCATCTACCTGCTGCTGGCGGCAGGCGAGACCTTCGTGATCATCACCGGCGGGATCGACCTGTCGGTCGGCTTCGTCATGGGTCTGGTCACCGTGGTCAGCGCCATCGTCATGCGAGACCTGCACGCCGCGGGGGCGCCACCGGCGGTGAGCATGATCTCCGGCTCGGTGGTCGGGCTGGTCGTCGGCATCTTCCCCGGCCTCATCAACGGCTACCTGGTTGCGCGGCTGCGGGTGCCCCCCTTCATCGCCACCCTGGGCATGTACGGGGTGGCCAACGGCGTCATGCTCAACCTCTGCCAGGGCTTTCCCATCTACTACCTTCCCCCGCAGGCCCAGCAGATCGGGAACCTGTTCGTGGCCTACTTCCTCCCCGGCCGCAGCTTCACCTTCTTCCGGAAGCCCCCGGGCATGACCCCCGACGACATCCGCAGCCTGGTGGGCATCGTGCCGGTGACGGTCCTCATCGCCGCCGTGGTCCTGCTGGTGTTCGGCTTCATGCTGGTGCGCACCCGCTTCGGCCGGCACACCTTCGCCATCGGCGGGAACCTGGACGCCGCCCTCCGCGCCGGGATCGCCGTGCCCCGCCACCTGGTCAAGGTCTACGTCCTCTCCTCGATGATGGCCGCCGTGGCCGGTGTGCTCTACACGTTCCGCGCCGGCATCGGTCACTTCACCACCCTCTCCTCGTCCTACGAGCTCTTCGCCATCGCCGCGGTGGTCATCGGCGGGGCGAGCCTCATGGGCGGCCGGGGGAGCATCGGGGGCACGGTGATCGGCGTGCTCATCCTGAACGTGCTGGAGAACGGCCTGAACATCACCGGCCTGCCGGCCTTCTACCGCTACATGGCCACCGGGCTGATCCTCATCGCCGCGGTGGTCATCGACCAGCTCACCCCGGAAAGGCGGCCCGCCGGTGACTGAGGCCACCCTGCCGATGGGGAGGGAAGCGGGCCGGGCGGCCGGGTGGGCCGGCCGCAACTGGGCGGTGCTGTTTCTGGCCCTGGAGTTCGCCGCCTTCACCGCCTTCGGCACCCACTTCGTCTCCCTGGAGAACGTCCAGAACGTCCTGGTGGCCTGTACCTTCGTCCTCCTGCTCGGGATCGGCGAGACCTTCGTCATCATCACCGGCGGCATCGACCTCTCGGTGGGGTTCCTCATGGGGTTCGGGACGGTGACCTGCGCCAAGGCCATCGTCCTCTTGCGGACGGCCGGCGTGCCCCTGCTCGCGGCCATCCTCCTCGGCGCCCTGATCAGCCTGGCCGTGGGCCTCTTCCCCGGGCTGGTCAACGGGCTCCTGGTGGCGCGCCTGAAGGTGCCCCCGTTCCTGGCCACCTTCGGCATGTACGGCATCACCTACGGGGCCGCCGAGATCATCTGCAACAACACGCAGATCACCGCGCCGGAGGGGACGGGGTACGCGGGCAACGAGTACCTCTTCTACTGGGTGCCGGGGAAGGTCCTCTCCTTTGTTCGCCCGGAGGGCCTCTCGGAGGCGGACCTCCGCGGCATGGTCACCCTCGTCCCCATCATCGCGGTGATCACCTTCCTGGTGGCGGCCCTCTTCGCCTTCGTGCTCACCCGGACCCGGTTCGGGCGCCACACCTACGCCATCGGCGGCAACATGGACGCGGCCACCCGGGCGGGCATCAACGTCCCGCGCCACCTCACCTACGTCTACGTGATCTCCTCGGCCTTCGCCGCCCTGGCGGGCGTGCTCTTCGTGCTCCGCTACGTCACCGGGACCTCCGACGCCGGGAGCTCGCTCATGCTCGACGCGGTGGTGGCGGTGGTCATCGGCGGGGCCAGCCTCTACGGTGGCAAGGGCACGGTGAAAGGGACCATCATCGGGGCGCTCATCATCGCGGTGCTCGAGACAGGCATGGTCAACCTGGGTATCCCCACCTTCAACCGCTACATCGCCATCGGCGGGATCCTCATCTTCGCGGTGCTGATCGACCAGTTCTTCCCCGACTTGGTCGGGAGGGGGAAGTAGATGGCCGTTCCCTTGCTCGAGGTGCGCCACCTCATCAAGCGGTTCGGCGGGCTCACCGCCGTGGACGACGTGGACCTGCAGGTCTTCCCCGGCGAGGTGGTGGGCCTGCTCGGCGACAACGGGGCGGGGAAGTCCACGCTCATCAAGATGGTCTCGGGCGTCTACCAGCCCGACGGGGGCCAGATCCTCTTCGAGGGCAAGGAGGTGCGGCTCGCCAGCCCGGCCAGCGCGCTGGAGCTGGGGATCGAGACCCTCTACCAGGACCTGGCCCTGGCCGAGAACCTGGACGTCTTCTCCAACATCTTCATGGGCCGGGAGAAGACCCGGCCCTTCCTCGGCCTCATCCCCGTCCTCGATCACCAGACGATGCACGACGAGTCGAAGAAGGTCCTCGATCGGCTGGACATCCAGATCCCCTCCCTGAGAAAGCTCATCAAGACGCTGTCCGGCGGGCAGCGACAGGCGGTGGCCATCGGGCGCTCCATCTACTGGAACGCCAAGCTCCTCATCATGGACGAGCCCACCGCCGCCCTGGGGGTGCAGGAGCAGAAGAAGGTCCTCGACCTGGTGCGCATGCTCCGCAGCCAGGGCATCCCGGTGATCATCATCAGCCACCAGATGTACGACGTCTTTGCGGTCACCGACCGGCTGGTGGTCATGCGCCGCGGCAAGAAGGTGGCCGAGCGGATCACCAAGCAGACCGACACCGACGAGGTGGTGGGCCTCATCACCGGGGCGGAAGAGGTCACGAAGACCGTGGAGAGCTGAGGCCTCTCCCGGGTCCGGGTTCTTCCATGCGTGAATCCGGGACCGCGCTCGGCATCGACGTCGGTGGCACGAACCTCCGCATCGCCGAGATCGATCCGGGCGGGCGCATCCTCTCGCGCCACGCCGAGACGGTCACCCAGGGGCGCGAGGCCCTGTCGGCGCGCCTGGTCGAGCTCGTCCTCGCCCGGAAGAGCCCCGCCGTCCGGGCGGTGGGCGTGGGCATCCCTGGCCGGGTTGACGCCGCGGCCGGCCTGGTGCTCTCCGCCGGCTACCTGGAGATCGCCGGGCTGCCGGTCTCGGCCATCCTGGGCGCGGCCGTGGGGCTGCCGGTCGCCGTGGAGAACGACTGCACCATGGCGCTCCTCGCCGAGTGCGCCGTCGGGGCGGCGCGCGGCCGTCGCAACGTGGTGATGTTCAGCATCGGCACGGGCATCGGCGGGGCCATGGTGGAGGACGGCGAGCCGGTGCGGGGGCGCGCCACCGCCGGCCAGCTCGGGCACATCACGGTGCGGCCAGGCGGCCGGGCCTGCAACTGCGGCCGGCGCGGCTGCGTCGAGACCACGAGCTCGGGCACCTCGCTCGGAGAGCTGGTGCGAGAGGCCGGCCTGCCGCCCGGCACCGACGTCAGCGGCCTCCTAGAGGCGGCCGAGGCCGGCGACGCCGCGGCCGACTCGGTCCTGTCGGCCTGGGCGAGGCCCATGCGCGATGCCGCCACCTCGATGGCTGCCGCCTTCGACCCCGATCTGGTGCTCTTCGGTGGCGGCCTCGGCCAGGCCATGGTGCGCGCCCTCGGCCGCCTGCCGCCGGAGCCGAGCTGGTATAGATACGAGATCGCCGCGGCCGGCCTCGGCGATGACGCCGGCGTCATCGGCGCCGGCCTGCGAGCGCTGTCCAGCCTGGGAGGGCGTACGTTCACGGCCGGCGGCGACGCCTAGACGGCAGCCTGTCGCCGCGCCGGCCATTCCGAGGGCGAATGCATCCCGTCATCCTGGTCAACGGCGTCCCCGCCAGCGGAAAGTCGGTGGTCGCAGCCATCCTGGCCCGGCGCCTCTCCCTGCCGGTCCTCTCGCTCGACACCGTCAAGGAGGCGCTCTTCGATCACCTGGGCATCGGCGATCGCGACCACAGCCGCCTCCTCGGCAAGGCGAGCTACCAGGCGATCTTCTCGACCATCGCCGGCTTCCCCGCCGGGCTCGGGGCCATCGTCGACGCCTGGCACGGGTTCCAGCCGCTCGAGGTCCTCAAGGGCCATCTCCGCCGGGCCGAGGCCGGTCCGGTGCTCGAGGTCTGGTGCCACGCGCCGCCGGGGGTGGTCGCCGAGCGCTATCGGGCCCGCGCCGACCTCCGCCACCGCGGCCATCCGCCGGCCTCCTACGCCGAGGAGCTCGCCGCGCTCGCCGCCCGGGCGACGCCGCTCGGGTTGGCCCCCACGGTCGAG
>Ga0335071_10000835_pt1 | contig 33167 bp, 27 predicted proteins | sample Lox_Sample_15_FD_206724 | JGI IMG/M metagenome (GOLD analysis project Ga0335071, IMG submission 206724) | Soil microbial communities from Loxahatchee National Wildlife Refuge, Florida, United States - Lox_Sample_1.5 | ecosystem: Environmental > Terrestrial > Soil > Wetlands | place: USA...
AGCTTTGGCCCGGAAAATCAGAACAGCAGAAAACCCGTCTCGCTGACAAAATCGCCAAAGACGTCATGGACGTCCTCAACTATGGCGAGGAATCCGTCTCGGTCGGCTTCGAGGAAATCAGCTCGAAGGACTGGAAAGAAAAAGTCTACAAGCCGGATATCACGGACAAGTGGGACAAGCTCTACAAGAAGCCGGGATACGAGATGTGAAGGTTTAACGGAATAGATGAAAGGCAGGATAGACGAATGAAAGGTGCAGTGCTTTACGGACCCGGCGACATCCGGTTTGAAGACCGCGATGACCCGAAGATTGTTGAACCCACTGACGCGATACTCCGGCTCGCGGCGACGTGCGTATGTGGGTCGGACTTGTGGCCTTACCGCGGCCTGCAGCCGATTGACGGTCCGACGCATATGGGTCACGAGTATTGCGGCATTGTCGAGGAAGTCGGGAGCGCGGTCAAATCCATAAAGCCGGGGCAATTCGTCGTAGGCTCCTTCGCGACCTCCGACAACACTTGTCCGCATTGCCAGTATGGATACCAGTCCTCCTGCGTGCATCGTGAATTCATGCTGAGGGCGCAGGCGCCATTCCTGCGCGTGCCGCAAGCGGACGGGACCCTTGTACCCGCGCCGGGCGGCACGTCATCACCCGATCTCGTGTCAAGCCTGCTTGCCTGCTCGGACGTCCTCGGCACCGGCTGGTTCGCTGCTGACGCGGCCAACGTAAAGCCGGGGGGCACCGTGGTAGTCGTCGGCGACGGCGCCGTCGGCCTTCTTGGCGTGCTTTCGGCAAGGCAGATGGGAGCCGGCCGCATCATCGCCATGAGCCGCCATGACAAACGCCAGAAACTGGCGCGCGAATTCGGCGCAACGGACATCGTAGCCGAGCGCGGTGACGAGGCCGTGGTCCGCGTCAAAGACATCACCAAAGGGATCGGCGCTGACTCCGTGCTGGAGTGCGTCGGCACGCAAGAGTCGATGATGCAAGCCATCGGTTGCACCCGCCCCGGCGGCTATGTCGGCTATGTTGGCGTTCCTCACGGGGTGGAATTGGACGGCCGACAGCTCTTCTTCAGGCACGTGCATCTCCACGGCGGCCCCGCGCCGGTCCGGCGCTTCCTGCCCAGACTGATCGATCTTGTCGTGAATGGAAAGATCAACCCAGGCAAAGTATTCGACTTAACGTTGCCGCTCGCTCAGGTGGCGGAAGGCTACCGTGCAATGGATGAGCGCCGCGCGATCAAGACGCTGCTTCGTCCCTGACAAGGAGTACGTACAAATGGCGACGTGGGCGAAAGAGGAATTGCAGAAAATAGCGGGGATGGACGACTTGCACATCGCGCCGTTCCGCGAAGATGGCGTGACCTACGGCACGCCGACGTGGATCTGGTCCGTCGCCGTCGGCGACGCACTCTATGTTCGTGGCTACAACGGAACGAAGTCCCGCTGGTATCAGGCGGCGCTTCGGCAGAAAGCGGGCAGGATTATCACCGCCGGCATGACGAAGGAAGTGAGGTTCGAGGGGGTCGAAGGCTCGATTAACGACAGCATCGATGATGCCTATCGTTTGAAGTATGGCGAAAGCCCATATCTGAAACCGATGATCGGCGCACCTGCGCGCGCCGCAACGGTCAAGGTAATGCCGCGCGATTCTAATGGCTGAGTCGTTGACCAGATGCAGAAGTGTTGAGGTTAACCATGGAAATCAAAAGATGCGGTTCACGCCCCTCGGGAAAAGGTCCGGCGGAGTATTTTACCGGGACGGTTCGCATTGATCCGCTGTTCGAAGCATAGAATCCTCCAGGTGTGAGCGGTGGAAGTGTGACTTTCGAACCCGGCGCGCGAACGGCATGGCATACTCATCCGCGCGGCCAGACGCTCATCGTCACGGCCGGCCGTGGTGGAGCCACGGGAAGGAAACGCAAATCACTGTTATCTCTGGTGACCAGAGCGGGCGGATCGCCGGTGAGTTTCGAGATGCTGGATTCCAAGATGTCAACACTTTCGAGAGCGGATTCTTTGAAGACTGGGTTCGTCGAGAAACTGGGAGCGCTCCGCATTCAAGCTGATCAGACCGAGCGCTTCAACAACGTTCGCTGAGCGCGGCAAGCCTGTTCCTTATCCAAGCCAGGTAGTCCTCCGGGGACTGCTCTCGTGACGCCTTATCACTGCCCCACTCGTCACCGGCATAGGTGGAAGATCTGCCACCCCGGTGCTTCCATGATCCTGCAGTGTTCCTCTTGGCAATACGCGCCCGTTTCGGAGCGTGCGAAGGTTTGCCTCGAAGCCGTCTTACTGCTGCCAGCCTCCACCGAGCGTCTTATAGAGTTGCACCAGGCCGCGGTATTCGTCTCCGCGGGCGGAGGCAAGCGTCAGCTCGGCGGCGAAGAGCGAGCGCTGTCCGTCTAACACCTCAAGATACGTGGTGGTTCCTCCCTGGTAACGGAGCGTCGAGATGCGGACAGTTTCCTGCAGATCGGCCACTGTATTTTCCTGCCGGGACCGGACTTGATGGAACTTCTCGTAGCCGACCAGCGAATCGGACACCTCTCCGAACGCGCGTTGAATCGTTTGACGGTAGGCGATGAGAGCCTGTTCGTGCTGAGACTCGGCGAGATGCAGATTCCCTTTGAGTGCGCCTCCCGTAAAGATCGGCTGGCTAACCTGCGCGCCATATGACCAGATGCCGAGTTGCGATCCAAAATGGCCTGGGAAAACGCTGTCTCGACCGAAGGCACCGCCGGCGGAACCGGTTAACGAGAACTGCGGAAAAAACTGAGCTTTGGCGACTCCGATATCGGCGTTGGCTGCAATCAAAATCTGTTCCGCCTCTCGAATGTCGGGACGGCGCTCGATGATCGATGACGGAAGACCGGGCGGGACACTTGGGGGAAGAGATTGTGCGACCAGAGGCTGCCCCCGCGAAATATCCTGAGGATAGTTTCCAAGAAGGATGCTGATGGCGTCTTCTTCCTGAGCGATCTGCCGTTCCAAATCGGGAATCTGAGCGTTTGCCGTATCGAGGACTTGTTGTGCCTGTAGAACATCGAGCTTTGTGCCTACACCGCGTTGCAGGCGGAGATTCGTCAGCTTCACCGAATCGGTTTGTGTCTTCACGGTGTCACGGGTGATCTGAAGCTGCAGGTCGAGTTGAAGAAGCGTGAAGTAATCGTTTGCCAGATCGCTGACCAGCGTCAATACGACGACTTGCCGTGCATCCTCAGTAGCCAGCAACTCGGCCCGTGCTGCCTCAGTGGCGCGGCGCAGCCGTCCAAAGAAATCCAGTTGGAAAGCCGCGTCGGCGGTGAGTAACAGGAAGTTGTACTTGGATTGTTCGAGGTTTTCCTTGCCGCCGTTGAAGCTCGGGTTGGCGGACACCTGAGGAAACAGCCGGGAGCGGGTAACGGCGACCTCGGCGCGCGCGGCATTGATTCGCTCGGTTGCGATTTGCAAATCGTAGTTCTGCTTGAGTGCTGTGCGAATCAGTTCCTGCAACTTCGGGTCCTGAAAGACCTGCCACCACGGAAGATCTGCATAGGAAGCAGCCTGCGCTTGCAATTGGGGATCCGCCCCGGGCTCACGATAGGTGGCTGGGGTTTGCACGGTGGGGCGCTGATACTTCGGGCCGACCATGCAACCCACGAGCACGCTGAAAAGCAGCACAGCGCTGAGTAATCTATCCAGTTTCATCGAACGCGTAACTCCCTTCTGGCCCCGTAGACGTGACTTATCTTGCTAAGCGTCTCAATCTCCTGTCGCCGGCGAGGGGGTCGCCGGCACGACACCGGAGGCAGGTTCATTGCCGGCCCCGGACCATTTCTCCACCAAATAAAAGATGCTGGGGACCAGGAAGATTCCCAGGGCGCTGGCCGCGATCATTCCGCCGATTACCGCAGTTCCCATAATCTGCCGTGATACCGCGCCAGCCCCGCTCGCCGTCCATAAAGGGACGCAGCCGAGAATGAACGCAAATGAAGTCATGAGGATTGGTCGAAGTCGTAGTTTGGCGCCTTCTAGAGCCGCATCCGCCAGAGGCTTTCCATGCTCAAGCTGTTCCTTGGCGAACTCCACAATCAGGATCGCGTTCTTCGCGGCCAGTCCGATCAGCATGATGAGACCGATCTGCGAATAGATGTCGCTCTCAATCTGCACCATATAAGGTGGCAGTAAAGCCGCCAGCACATTGCGGCGCAACCAAAGCACGGCAAAAGCTCCGAAGACTGCGACCGGTGTGCTCAGAAGCACACTGAATGGCAGAGACCAGCTTTCGTAGAGAGCCGCCAGGACCAGGAACACGAACAAAAGCGAGAGCCCAAAGATCGCCGAAGACGGAACGCCTTCGCGGGCTTTCTGCTCCTGGAACGAGATTCCGGAATAGTCAAAACCCATCTCGCGCGGCATGGTTTGCTTGAAGACTTCCTCGAGGGCGGCACTCGCCTGGTCTGAGCTGAAACCTGGCGCCGCGCTGCCGTTGAGTTGCGCGCCGCGATACTCATCAAAACGCAGGGTGAATTCAGGGCCGAGTCGCGAATTCACCTTGGTGAGAGTAGACAGCGGAACATTTTCTCCCTTGTTGTTGCGGACATAAAACCGGCCGACGTTATCGGCGCTGGCACGGTCCTCCGCCTCGGCCTCGACATACACCTGCCACTGGCGGCCGAACCGATTGAAATAATTGATGAAGTAGCCGCCCATGAACGCCTGAATGGTGTGGTAGACATCGGAGAGATTGACGCCCTGTTTCAGTACTTTGTCGCGGTCTACATCAACAAACTTTTGGGGAACGCTGCCCAGAAATGTTGTACTGAGGCTGGCGATTTCCGGACGTTTCCGCGCCGCCTCCATAAAGATGTTCAGATTCCTGGTGAGGAATTGAATATCCGAGCCCGAGCGGTCCTCCAGGATGAATGTGAATCCGCCCGCAGTACCGACACCAGGAATGGCGGGCGGTGAGAAACTGAACGCAATTCCGGCGGGAAGCTTGCTCAACTGCTGGTTCAGGTGCGCTTTGATCACCTGAAACTGCTCGTCCCTGGATTTTCGCTCATCCCAAGGTTTCAAGGTGACAACAAAGAACGCGTTATAGCTCGTGCGGACGAAGCTGAGCAGACTAAAACCAATGATGCTGGTTGTATATTGCACGCCTGGGGTATTGGCCAGGATCTTCTCGACTTGCGCCGCCGCTTCCGATGTCCTCTCAAAAGAGGCGCCGTTGGGCAGTTGCATATTCACGTAGGCAAAGCCCTGATCCTCATCCGGTAGGAAGCTCGATGGGACACGATTGGCAAAAAATCCGGCCGCTAAACAAAAACCTAACAGCAGCACCATCACCACGGCGGTCTTCTTGAGGATCACACCACTCCAACTCACGTAGCCTTCCGTTGCTCGCTCGAAAACCCGGTTAAACCAATCGAAGAATCTTCGCAGCAAGCCTCGACTTGCCTTGCGCGGCCGAAGGAGAAGCGCGGCCAGTGCGGGACTCAGCGTCAGCGCATTGAAGGCCGAGAGAACGACGGAGATGGCGATGGTCACGGCGAACTGCTGGTACAGTCGGCCGGTGATACCGGGAATCAACGCCGTGGGCACAAATACCGCCGATAGCACCAAGGCAATTCCTACAACCGGACCCGAGAGTTCTTCCATTGCCGCCAGTGCCGCGGCCTTTGGCGCCATTCCCTCCTCGATATGGCGCTCGACTCCCTCCACGACAACGATGGCGTCGTCCACCACGAGACCGATCGCGAGGACTAACCCAAACAGGGACAGGGTATTGATAGAGAAACCAAATAACGGAAACAAGATGAATGTCCCTACCAGTGAAACCGGCACGGCAAGAAGCGGAATCAGCGTAGAACGCCAGCTCTGGAGAAAGAGATACACGACGATGATCACCAGGACGAGCGCAATCAGAAGAGTTTCGACAATTTCCTTGAGGCCCTCGGTCACGGAAAGCGTCGTGTCCAGTGAGATGGCGAAGTCTACGTCCTCCGGAAAGCGCTCTTTCATTTGGGCCATCAGCTTCTTGACACCGGCTGCCGCATCGACCGCGTTTGACCCCGGCAGTTGGTAGGCGGCAATAATTGCACCCGGCCTGCCGTTGAAGCGTCCGGCAACGCTGTAGTCTTGAGAGCCGAGTTCCATACGAGCGACATCGCGGACGCGCACCGTTCCACCGTCGGGCGTTTCTCGAACGACGATGTTGCCAAATTCCTCCGGTGAGATCAGACGCCCTTGTGCCAGCACGGTGTAGGTGAATTCCTGGCCTTTGGGCGCAGGCTCGCCCCCTGCTTTACCCGCGGGGTTCACGGTGTTTTGCGATTGAATCGCGCTGACGATCTCCGGAACGGTCACGCCAAGTTTGGCCAGCGTGTCGGGCTTGACCCAAAGCCGCATGGCGTATTGGCCGGCTCCGAACACCTGAATGTTACCGATTCCCGGTGAGCGAAGAATCGGGTCAGTGAGATTAATGTAGGCGTAATTCGCCAGGAACTTCGCATCATAGGTCCCGTGCGGCGAATACAAAGCGACCCACATCAGGGGAGCGGTGACCGACTTGCGAACCGTGATGCCGTAGTTGTTGACGTCAGCGGGAAGCTGAGAGGCCGCCTGCGTCTCTCGCGACTGGGTGAGAATGAAATCCGTATTCGGGTCGGTTTTCACGTCAAAATCCACAATGAGGCTCGTGGTGGAATTACCTGTGGCGTTCAACGAGTACATGTAGTTCATGTTGTCCACGCCATTCATCTGCTGCTCAATGGGAGTGGCAACTGCTTGCTCAAGCGTTTGTGCGTCCGCTCCGACGTATGTGGCCAATACCTGGATCTCGGGCGGAGTGATGTTGGGAAACTGCGCGACCGGCAATGTCAGGATGGTGAGCGAACCGACGAGAACCATGACGATGGAGAGCACCATGGCGACGATGGGGCGATTGATAAAGAATTTAGACATGGATCACGTCCCTCTGTTGATTCAGTTAACCTTCGTGTCCGCCGTGAATGGTTTAGGGTTCACGCGCACGCCGGTCCGTATTCGCTGAACGCCTTCAGCCACGACTCGGTCGCCGAACGTCAGCCCGCTGGCTATGATCCATCGGTGATCGACCCGGTCGCCCACCGTAACTGTTCGAATGGTTACTTTGTCGTCATCCCCCACCACAGCGACCTGGTACCCGCCTTGCAATTCCGACACGGCTCGCTGTGGAACCAGCAGCGCATTGGGTTGCGTTCGAATAACAGCACGGACCTTGGCGTAGCCGCCGGGTCTCAAAACATTGTTGGGATTGGGAAAGAGCCCAGCGATTCGAATGGCTCCGGTGCTCTCGTTGACTTGCCGATCCGCAAATTCGAACCTGCCGAAGTGAGGATATATGGATCCGTCCGCCAGAATCAGTTGAAGCCGTAGTCCTCTGTCGGCTTCCAGTCGGCTGGCCTCCGTTGGGAAGCGTCTTCTCCAATCGAGGTACTGCGGTTCACCCACCGTGAAATACACCTTTATAGGATCCAGGGTCGAGACCGAGGTGACGATGCCGCTGCTCGGAGTAACCAGGGCCCCGACTTGGAGCTGGGCCTGGCCGGCAATGCCGTCGATGGGCGCGACCAGCCGAGTGAAGTCCAGATTGATTTTGGCGGTTTCAACCGCTGCTTCGTAAGTCTTGATTTGAGCTCTGGCGGTTTCCACGCTTGCGAGTGCCGCGAGGTTGTTCTGGACGGCGTTGTCGAGATCCTGCTGGCTGACGGCCTGCTCCTTTGCCAGGGGCGTATAACGCTGGACGTCAAGTTCCGTGCGGCGTTGCACCGCCTGAGCGTTGGCCAGAGTTGCCTGAGCTTGGGCAAGTTGGCCCTGAGCCTGATCGAGCGCCGCTTGAAACGGCCGCGGATCGATCTGGAAGAGCAAATCGCCCTGCCTGACGAAAGCACCCTCCTGATAGCCCTGTTTCAGCAGATAGCCGGTAACCTGCGCACGGACGTCGGCGTTGACCAGTCCGTCGAGAGTGCCGATCCATTCCCCGTAAATCGGGACGTCTTCTCGCTGAACATCAACCACGGCAACGTCGGGCGGAGCGCTGGGTTGTGCTCCTATCGCATGCTTGTATGGGTGAATCGCTCCGACAATCAAGCCGAGCGCGACCAAACCAAATAGTCCGCCGATTAACGAGCGTTTCTGGACTTTGCTCATACTCCTCCATGTCCACTGCTTCCTATTGGGTCGGCCGAGTAAAGGTATCCTAGCTTCTAATCATTGGCTCATCACCGGAATCGTCGGGAATTGTACTCCGACATACCTTTTGGTAATCGGCCCGAATAACTGGATCTATGCACGACTTTCTAACCGGTTAGGCGTTTTGATGCGACTGTAGGCGTCTGCGATTCGTTCAACGAAAACTTTCCGCGCGCATCCGCTCATTCAGTGTTGTCACTGGCCGTCTCGTTCCTGAACACCAGTTGCAGCCTCACGACCTAGCCGGGTGACCAACCGGGGCCATCGATGCGAAGACTCAGGTCGAAAAGCGATACGGCTGGGAACCGATAGCTCGATTTCCGTGCCGCCTTTGGCGCGGCTCCACACTGCGAGCTTGCCACCGATTTTGGTCGCTCGCTCGCGCATTCCGGAGAGGCCCCAATGCCCCTCGCGGCCGTGGCGTAATACTTGCTGGTCAATGCCACAGCCATCGTCGCGAACACGAACCATCAAATCACTATCCGAATACCTTAGTTCGACCTCAATTTTGGATGCGTCCGAGTGCCGGAACGCGTTGATGATGGCTTCCCGGCCGATCCGATAAACGTCATCCCGAATGAGCGGATGCAGGGGTCTCACCTGGCCTTCGACGATCAGACGAAAATGGGCCGCGCTCTCCAGCGCCATGTCGTGAGGGATTCGTGAGAACGCCTGTTCGAGATCGTCCGCGGTACCGGCAGACAGGCGCATACCGCGCACCGCGTTGCGGCCTTCGTCGGTCACTTGACGCATCAACTCCAGAATCCGGCTGACCATGGGCTTTGCCGGCCACTCCGAAGGTAACTGAAGGTGAACCACGCTCAGTTGCATGGAGGCGCTCAAGAATCCCTGCAACAAAGTGTCGTGCAGCTCCTGGGCAATTCGTGTACGCTCGGAAAGGCGTGCCTCAAACTGCGAGTCAAGCCGTGCTCGCATTTGACGCATGCGCCACTCATATGCGGCCCAGGCAAGCAGTACTGATACCGTAATGCAAAGTAGAAAAAACCATTTTGCTTGGTAATACGCAGGTGTAATCGTGAGCGGGAGGCCAGTCTGCAACTCACTCCATTGGCCTGTTCCACTTGCGGCGCGTACGCGGAAACGATAGGAGCGCGGCGCAAGGTTCGTGTAATATGCCTGCCGGCGCGCGCCCACGTCCTGCCATTGCTTATCCTGTCCCTCGAGCATGTACTGGTAAACAACGCGGTCTGGCGATTGCAGATCGATGCCTATGTAGTCAAACTCCAGATTCATCAGGTGACGCGAGTCTAGGACAACCGAAGCGCCGCCGTCGTAGCGGATTGCCGAACCGTTCACCAGAACAGACTGCAGCAATACATTGGGTGCGGCCTGTTTGCCTCTGACTGCCGTGGGATCAATGGAAACAAGGTGGCCAGAGGTCGCGAACCAGAGTTTGCCGTCCGTGTCCATGACAGCAGAAGGCGTTGGTTTGCTCTGCGCCGGTGAGCCAAACAGTCCATCGCGCTCGTTCAGAAACTGAAAGTCCATCACATGCCGTGGATCCTGCAACGCCCGCTTCCATTCCGTTGCCGGCAGGCGAATGATACCGGAAGCCGCGTTCAGCCACAGGTCGCCCCAGCGGTCTTTGACGATTCCGGATAATCCGCGCATGAAGCTGGGTGTACGCAAATGCAGCGACTGAAAACGCTGGCCGTCAAAAAACGCCAGGCCATCGGAACCGCCGGCAAGAACCAGATCGTCAGAGTCAAAAAAGGTGAGGACTGCATTGAGCTCCAACCCCTGGGGTGCTCCGTAGACATGAAAACCGCTTCCATCTTCCAAAGCGATCTGATTGTGCGGATAGCCCAGCCACACGCGGCCATCTTTACCTGTTACCAAAGAAAGCGGCGATTCCTGCGGCAAGCCGGGCGCGTTCACTTGTTCCCAGGTTCCGGAGTAGCGCCACAATCCATGCCCCTCGAGGCACGCGAGCATTGCGCCATGCGGATCTCGCCCGAAGCACCAGTTCTCCACCTCTCTGGCCACGGCTGGCACCGGTATTTGCTTGGGCTGCGCGCCATCCTCGGTATAGCGGAAGAAGTTGTGGGTAATTGGGTCGTGCAGCCAGACGGCGCCATCTGCATCCTGGAAAAGGGAACTGCTCCCATGTGGCTTTCCTACAAAAGATAGCTTTCCCGCTTGGAGCCGCATCAGCGGCTTGTCCATGTCGTCGATCCAAATGCCGGATTTCTTGTCAGCAATAAGCGCAGGGTAGTAGTCGAGGCGAACGCTGTGGAACGGAACCAAGGGTGAAGGTTGAAACCGGTCGAGCCCGCGAGCGGTTCCAACCCAGATGGTTCCCTGGCTGTCCTGCAGAATTGCGCGCGTCTGCCCGTCCGTAAGTCCGTTGGTTACTGTATAGTTCTCAACGTCCTGTCTGGCACCCTCGGCGAGCTTGATCCGAGTGAGGCCGCCGAAGTCGTGGGCCAGCCACAAGTTTCCTTTACTGTCCACCAGCAGCAGAGGCACGCCGGGGATTCGCACCGCCTGTATTCCCGAGTTACCGAGCAGCGGACGGACGCTGTGCCAGGCATCGGTGATCCAGATGGTCCCATCCGGAGTCTGTGCAAACTGGTTCACAGCCTCGTTCGGCACAGAAATGGGAAGGAATTTATCCGCACCCTTCTTCAGCTCAAACACATGCTGTTTGTATGCTGTCCAGAGGTTTCCGCCGCGGTCGAAGAACATCGAGTAGAAACCATCCGACGAGAGCCCATGCTTGGCGGAGTAGTTCTCCCAGGTTGACCCGGTCAGGTGCATCAGGCGGCCGTCGGCGGTGGCCCATACCGACCCATCGTCGCGGCACAGGAGTTGCTCCGTTGACTCGCTGACCAGACCATTCGTCTTGTCGTAGTCCACTTTCCTGCTGCCATGAAGGTAAGTAATTCCGCCCATCCGATATCCAATCCACAATCCGCCGTCGCGATCCGCGGCAAGGGCCGCGATGTCGGAAGACGGCAATCGAGGATCGGCCGAGGTGAACGGATATGACGAGAACTGCAATCCGTCAAAGCGGAACAGTCCCAGCCGCGACCCGATCCACAGGTACCCGTCCTTCGTTTGCGCCAGCGCGGCAATGTCACTCGGGGCGCCATCTCTATGGACCCAACTCATGTGGGCCATATCCTCGAGTGGCGGTGCGGCTTGACTGGCCGGTTGGTCCTTTGCGGACGCATGCCAGCGCTGTGCGACCAGCGATTGCGGAAAAAGCAGAATCCACGCAGCGAGAACGCAGAGGACCTTCATGGTTAAGTTGAAACCATGGGCGGAGCCAACCCACGCGGTTTCCCCAGAATCGAGCGATGACGCAGCCACTGGTTTCATTCGCGGACTTGAGATTCAGGAGCCGATGCGGTGCCTGTACATGAGATCACTCCCGTATTTGACGCCTCAGCGCACCGCGTCTATTCAGACATTATCAGGGTCAACGCTGGGTGCTTCTATAACTCGAAAGTGGTAAGAAAAGATTCCGAGATCGCGTGATTGCCGCACGCGGTCGCAGCCAGATCGAAAGATCTTATCAGGCTGGAATCGGACGATGATCGCGCCGCGGTTCGACGATACGCTCGCGTATCGCCTCGGGCTCCAGAGCGGCAGCCGCGAACAGGACCAGCGCGATCCAGAGCAGATCGGCGAGCAGAAGGTGGATGAGCTGCATCCACACCGGAGCCAGAAGCCAGACATTCAAAATGCCGGCTGCCAGTTGCGCTACGACTAGACTGACCACCGCCGACGCAGCCTTAGCGCTTTGTGGAGCCTTACGCGAAATTGTGAGCGCCAGCACCGCGGCATATCCTCCGGCCAGCGCGGCCGCCACGGCGTGCCAGATCCGCATGCGGATAAACGCGTGCGAAGTGGACGACAAGTCTGCGACCCATCCATCTTTTAGGGAAACCGAAGGAAACAGCGTGTCTCCCAACGCGGTAACGGCACCGGTAACGCCCAGCGCCAGAACCGCCAGAATTGCGCTTCCAACGAGCGCAGCCTGACGCGTGTGACCGTGCCACTCAGGCGCCGGATGCCCAGAGCCCCACCACGCAGCCAGAGCCATGGCGGCCAGCATCAGCAGTGTGTTGATTAGGTGTGCCGACAAATAAACCGCGCGTCCTGTGGATGCATCCTGCCCGACGTATTTGAATAGCACCAAACCAGCACCCAATAACGCCTCGGTGAATATAAAGACCACGGCCCAGGCAGCCGCACGCCAAGCCGGATTCGGTCGCACCGCGCGATACGCCCAAATCGCCATGACAACGACCAGGATCAGGGCGAGCGCCGTGCTGACCCGGTGAGTGAACTCGATCATCGTTGCGATCGCTGCTGCGTGCGGCACTACCGTCCCATTGCACAATGGCCAGCGATCGCCGCACCCCTCCCCGGACTTGGACGCCCGTACCAGTGCGCCCCAGAGAATTACCAGGAGATTGAATCCCAAGACGATCCACGCGAATTGTGCAAAATGTTTACGCACGCTGCTCTATTATCCGCCAATCGTGGGTAAAAAAACCGCCGCTGGAGTGCCCGGGGGCCAACCGATTCGATTCATTTTTGCTCTTCAGGGGTTGAGGGGTGGCTCAACATTTGACGCCCTCCCGAGCCCGAAGCGCAAGGTCGCTTGAGAGAACGGGTTCTGGCATGGGCCGGTCCGCAGCATGCATGAGTGAGCTGGTTCACTTTGTTGGGAATCGTCAGGCGGCGTCTGCGACTCGGAAATCCTCTTGCTCCGTCGCTGACGGATTGTGCCATCCTCCCGGAGGCACTATTTCCTGATCGACCTCGCTGGGCCCCCAGGTACCCTTCTCGTATTCGTGGATAGGGGGCGCCGCCTTCAGAACGGGATCGACAACGCGCCACGCCTCTTCCACGTAGTCCTGGCGGGCAAACAAGGTGGCATTTCCGGCCATGGCATCGCCCAGAACCTTTTCATACGCTTCCATTTCCTCGGGGCGCGGATGCCGGCTGGCGATCATCTCCACCATATCCCCGCTGAGCACGTCACCTTGACGCATGACCGTGGCTCCCAGGCCGATCGACATTTCAGGACTGATCCGGAACCGCAAATGGTTTCGAATCAGTGCGCACTCAGGGATGACGGCAGGGGGCTTCCGGAGGCGGGCCAGAACTTCGGTGCAAGTTACTGGAAGGTTTTTACCGGCGCGGATGTAGAACGGTATGCCTTTCCAGCGCCAGGAATCGATTTCGAGTTGCAAAGCGGCGAAAGTCTCAACTTGCGAGTCGGGCGTGACACCATTTTCCTGGCGATAGCCGCGGAACTGGCCCCTCACCACGTTTTTCACTTCCAGCGGCGGAATCGCTTTCAATACCTTCACTTTCTCGTCGCGAACGGTCTCGCTATCGGTGCGGACCGGAGGTTCCATCGCGAGATTGCACAACACCTGGAACAGATGATTTTGTACGACATCACGGATCGTGCCCGTCTGATCATAGAAAGCGCCCCGGCCCTGCACACCGAAATCCTCTGCCATCGTAATTTGTACGCTTTCGATGAAGTTTCGATTCCAGAACGGGTCCATGAAGGCATTGGCGAAGCGAAAAACCATCACGTTATTCACGGGCCGCTTGCCCAGATAGTGGTCGATGCGAAAAATGGCAGATTCCGGGAAGAAACGATGCAGGAGTTGATTGAGCTGCTGCGCCGAGGCGAGATCGCGGCCGAAGGGCTTTTCGACAATGATGCGGGCGCCTTCCGCATTGCACGACTTGGCCAACTGTTCGACGACCGTTCCGAACAGAAGCGGCGGGATGGCCAGATAATGCGCCGGGTGTTTAGCACCGTCAAGCGTTTTGCGTAACGCCTCAAAAGTGGCGGGATCGGAGTAATCTCCGTCCACGTACCTCAGCAAGTTGTTTAGCTTATCGAACGCCGCCGCATCGACGCCGCCATGCTTTTCGAGGCTGTCGTGCGCTCTGGCGCGAAACTGATCGAGGTTCCAGCCGGCCTTCGCCACGCCGACGACCGGCACGTCGAGGTGCCCGCGTTTGATCATAGCCTGAAGGGCAGGAAAGATCTTCTTATAGGCCAGGTCGCCTGTGGCTCCAAAGAAAACCAGGGCGTCGGAATGGGAATCGTTCATTGCGAGTTTCCTTTCAGCGGCTCACTACTTGAGTTTTCGGTAGCGGCGGATCAAGTTATTCGTGGAACTGTCGTGGCTGAGAGTGGGATCAGACGTGCTTTCGAGTTCCGGAATGATGCGCTGGGCCAGCGCCTTGCCCAACTCCACGCCCCATTGGTCAAATGAATTGATCTGCCAGATTGTGCCTTGCGTGAAGACAATGTGCTCGTAGAGGGCCACCAGCTTACCGAGCGTCTCCGGCGTGAGTTCGGCCGCAAGAATTGTATTCGACGGGCGATTACCTTCAAACACACGGTGCGGCACCAGCCAATCCGGCGTTCCTTCGGCTTTGACCTGATCGGGCGTCTTGCCGAACGCGAGCGCCTCGGTTTGGGCAAACACATTCGCCATCAACATGTCGTGATGACGGCCGAGCGGGTTTAGCGTATGGATGAAGGCGATGAAGTCGCACGGGATGAGCAAGGTCCCCTGATGGATGAGCTGGTAGAAAGAGTGTTGACCGTTCGTTCCGGGCTCGCCCCAATATACCGGGCCGGTTGCATAAGTGACCGCATCGCCATTCAGGGTGACGTGCTTGCCGTTGCTCTCCATAGTCAACTGCTGGAGATAAGCCGGAAAACGCTTGAGATATTGTTCGTAGGGCAGCACGGCGACCGTCTGGGCGCCGAAGAAATCGGCGTACCAAACACCCAGCAGGCCCATCATCACGGGGAGGTTGCGTTCGAACGGCGCCGTACGGAAATGTTCATCCATCTGATGGAAGCCGTCCAACATAGCTCGGAAGTTGTCCGGACCGACGGCCAGCATCGTCGAGAGACCGATGGCGGAATCCATGGAGTAGCGTCCGCCCACCCAATCCCAGAACCCGAACATGTTCGCCGTGTCGATGCCGAACTTCGCTACCTCACCGGCGTTGGTCGAGACGGCAACGAAGTGACGGGCAACGGATTTTTCATCACCGCCCAGGCCTGCAACCGACCACGCGCGAGCACAGTGAGCATTGGTCATGGTTTCGAGCGTGGTAAAGGTCTTCGAAGAGATGATGAAGAGCGTCTCGGCCGGGTCGAGGCCGTGAACGGCTTCCGCGAAGTCGGTGCCATCGACGTTGGAAACAAATCGGAAGGTCATGCCGCGATCGCTGTAATGGCGCAGCGCCTCATAGGCCATGACCGGGCCGAGGTCGGAGCCGCCAATGCCGACATTAATGACATTGCGAATCCGCTTGCCGGTGCTGCCTTTCCACTCACCTGAACGGACACGGTCAGAAAAAGTCGACATCTTGTCGAGGACGGCATGCACCTGAGGGACGACGTTCTCGCCGTCCACCACGATGGATGCGTTCCTGGGCGCGCGCAATGCTACGTGTAAGACAGCACGTTTTTCCGTTATGTTGATCTTCTCCCCGTGGAACATCGCGGCGATGCGTGCACGTAGGCCGGATTCTTCCGCCAACTGTACGAGAAGCCTGATGGTTTCCTGGGTGACGCGGTTCTTTGAGTAATCCAGGAAGAGCCCCGCACCCTCGGCCGTCATGCGCTCGCCACGGCCGGGATCGTCGGCGAAAAGTCCTCGTAACTGCAATTCACTGATTTGCCGGTGGTGGAGTTGCAGAGCCTTCCAAGCGGCACGTTGTACCAATGGTTCCAGACCGCCGCCTGTAAGATCTTCCGTTTTGCCGGTTGCCATAAGGTCAAAGTCCTTTCCGTTCCTGTTTACCATGCCGGAGCGGTGCGACGCGCAACCATGGAGATGATCGCCGGCGCGGGTTCGTTCCAGGACTTCGCGAGCAAATTTGCTGCGCGTGCTCCGGCCATCCGCTGAATACCGCGAAAGCGGTAGTGATTGCGCCGCCCTGCGAGGTACGCAGAAAACCCTCTTTGCCGGGATGACAGCCGGAGATCGCTCCTGCATACTGGCAGCATGCGATCGACCAAAGTAGCAACCGCGCCAGCCAACGGGACATTTCGGTTTTCCGACGGCTTGAATGAACTTCAATCTGTATTCGACCGCACTGAAGACAACAACATCTTCGCCCTCCCGCGGCGCAAGGCGAAGGTGATTGTGATGCCGACCGTTGCCGCGCGTTTCACGACCGCTGCGCGAACGGTTCCGGCGCGCCAACTGATACAGGACTTCCGCAACGTAGTGCAGGAACTCATCCACTCGGCGGAGCGATCGGACCGGGCCGCTGTGGCTACCCTGGTGGAGAGCCTGGATGGCTGCCTGCTGGACGCGCTGTACGGACCGAAAAGGGTCGCATAGCACGGTCCAAAGTGTCACCCGATGGCATCTGATTCCTGCCGGCTCGCCACACCTTCACGAATAGCCGGGGCCGGTGAAGGCGGTGAGTCCTGCGCGCCGTTAGTTCGAGCCTTGAGCCGGTTCTCCTCGCTTTCGATGCGCATTTGCACTCTCGCGATCAGATTCCTTTCTAAATCGCGGCACGGCCCGCAGGCTAGAATTTTGCCCGAAGGCGGATGGAATAGCTACGTTGGGGAGCGATGGCATTGCCTGAGAACAGGCCGGCAAAATCGATCACATTCAGGCGGTTATTCAGGTCAGTCCCATCGACCTGCACGGACAACTTCAGTTTCTCGCGTTCCACCAGTTGAGCCCCCAGCGAAGCATCAATCGATAGCGAGGGGCTAACGCGGCCGTGAACGAGGTTCACACGGTCGACCACCTTCTGGCCGTACTGTGCGACCGCGTCCTGCTGGTCGCCATCAAAATCAACCGGCAGACCGCTCCCGTACTCTCCGCCAATACCAGCCCAGAGCCGGTGCGTCAGATCGTAGCGAAAGCGCGCGCGAACCGTGTTCCGCTGGTCTTGCGAATCCCAGAAGCGCCCAACTCCGGCCGCCGACGCCACATCGTCGCCCAGGAAAAGGCCTCCGGTCACCGGGAAATAAGCCGCGCCCACGATGTAGGAATAACTCACGAAACCGCTGAGATGTCCCCATCGCGGTATATCCAGCTTGGCTTCCGCTCCGTAGAGGTGCGCCTTTTCGAACGCGATGGGAAAGCTCACGGCGGTGTCTAAGAGTTGATCATCGTCACCGTAATTGTTTACGCGACGGTCGAACCCGTTGATGTCGAGCCGCACTTTGCCGAAGAACCCTTTCGTCAGTCCGGCTTCGTAGTAGTTGCCGTAAGAGGGCTCGACGGGCAGCCGTAGAAAGACGGGGTTTAGCGACAATACCTGGCTGGAGCTGGATAATAGAATATTTTCGAAAAATGGCGTTTGAAACACGCGGTCATAAGACGCGTGGAGCACCAGGTCCGCTTTCTTGAAGTACCGTGAGACGCTCAGACGCGGGCTGAATGCCGTCTTGTTCACCAGCAACTGATAGTGGTCGTAGCGCAGGCCCGCACTGACATGCCATTTTCCCAACTTGATTTCGTCCTGAATGAAGGCTGACTGTTCCAGGTCCCACTTCCTGCCGTCGAACTGAAACGTCGCGGGAGTTCCGTCATCGAACTGGCTGAAATCGGTAATGACATCGCTGAACCGCTCATGCAGATTGGTGGAGTCCGTTTCAAAGCCGGCCTTCCATTCGTTACGTCCCTGGTGAATCGAAAGCGTGCCTTTCAGATAGCCTTCATAGAAAGTGCGATCCTGGAACGCGATTACCGGGGTGGACAATGGGTTGGAATCAAGGGTTTGCTCATCCGCGCGCACCATCCCGCGTAATTCGCCAACGATGTTAGGCGTAAAGATGTGCTGGAAAGACGCGATGCCCATGGTTTCGAAGATGCCACGGTCCTGGCGCTGCCCGGCAGCCTCCTGGATTTGCTCATTCGGTACCTCAAACCGCGAAACGGAATGGGTGACCGACAGGCTTACGCGGTCCTGGTCCGACAGGTCCCGTTCGTAGCGAAGCGAAAAGTTGCCCGTGCTTCCGTGATTGGTGAAGTTTTGCAAAACCGGCGGGTTCAGATAGTGGTCTGTTTCCGATCCATCCAGGCTGAAGGTGAGGGTGTTGCGACCTGACGCGTACTGGCCGAGAAGATAACCGTCGGCGGTCGCGTAGCTGCCCCCAAACCCTACGAACTCTCCGTGAAACCCAGGCATGGTATCCTTCGCCGGCTCAATCGCGACCACGCCTCCCAGCTTTCGGCCGTATTCGGCTGGAAATCCGGCCGTGTAAACGCTGAGCGATTGCACGTCGTCGGCTTCAATCTCGGGGCCGAAACTCGGCGACCGGTTATCCGTCAAGGGAATGCCGTCAACCACAAACTGCGTCATGTATTCCGAGCCCCGCGGGTGAAGGACGGCATTTCCTTCGTAGAGCCAACCGGGCTGCGAATTGACCAGATCGACGATCGAGCGGCCCGGGAGTGACGCAGGCCGATCCGCGATCGTGTCCGATCCAATACGATTGACAGTTCCCACGCGGTTGGGATCGATCAGTGTTTGGGCATCGGTCACGGTTACCGTCGTCGCTATAGGCGCCACCGTGAGAACAATCGTCAGCACTTTTGGTAACGCCGATTGGATTTCGACCAAGCCGGAATACGACGCAAATCCCGTTTGTTCCACTGCCACACGGTAAACGCCGAAGGGCAACCGATTCACGGAAAGGCGTCCCATCGCATCCGCTTGGAAAGTCCGCCGGTACTGATTCGCCTCGCTGACGAGCGTTACATTTGTCTGGATCGCACGCTGCGTCGCATCCATAATCGTAACGCGCAGTTCGCCGGTGTCGGTCTGTCCGTACAGACCGGAGATCAGCAGAAACAAGGACGACGCGAGGGGTCTTCGGCGCATGGGTTCCAGTTACATATTCCTTTTCGGCGTGTCCTGTTCAGTTTTTTTTTGTGAGGTTTCTAACGAGCTTCCGGCACCGGCCGGTCCGTATGGAAGTATTTCTTGTACGCAGCAATCCAGTTTCCGGCGATCTCCTGTTGCGCCTGCGTCAAAGTCAGATTGCCGTTGCAGACCATCTCGCGAAGACGGTCCTCTAGTGCATCTTTGACGTCCGCGTTCCAGGCCGTGGCCGAGTAAGACTGGGGCCACAGGTTGTGAATGTCATCCGCTCCGCCAAGCCCCGGCGTGATCAGATAATCGATTTCATAGGCGCGCGGTTCCGCACCTGAGATTCCGTATTCCTCCAGCACCTTGCGCTGGAGCGCGGCCGGAACCACCTTATTCTTGATATTCGGCGCCGTGCACACTTCCCTCTGGTCCATCAGCAGCGCCGCACCCGGAGTAAGCCTGGAATCGGGAATCGAAACAATGGCTCCCAACGAACGTGTGCCGCGGTGTCTCACGCCCTGTGGGAGGAGCAATCCGAGAACCAGAACACAACACGCCGTGATCGCCAGCGCCCAGCGGAGCTGGTGGGACAGATTGGCCCACGGCGCGGGTTGGCGGGGTTGGGTGATCGCTAACTGGGCTAGGTGAGCCTTCAGCAGGGCTCTTGGACCCTCGGCGGAGGGTAGTTTTGTCTCGAACTGACCGTGATGGAAGTGAACGAAATCGGAGATCGCGTTTTCCAGTTCATCGCGCCGTACCCGGCATTTCCAACAGGCCTTGAGATGCGCCCGAATCTGCTTCTCCTCGTTGGCGGAAACCTCTCCGTCAATATCCGAGAGCAAGGCTTGGTCGGATAGATGTGGATCCTCGCGCTTCATAAGTCACCCTGCTGGGTGCGCCGGGCGATGCGCCCGAGAGTTCGGGCTAGTGACAGAGATACCGCGCCAAGTGACATATTGAGAACCCCCGCGATCTCCCGATAACGTAGACCCTCGGCCCGCAAGAAAAGACACCGGCGATCCAGTTCCGGCAGAGCCTTTACAACAGCCAGCAATCGCTGCCTCGTCTGGCTGAATACCGCCTGACCCTCGGGACTCGGCGCCGGATCTACAGCCGAATCTTCCGTCCATCCTGCGGTCAGTTCCAAATCCCGCCGCCGCCGGTGGTACCGCTTCGCCGCCAAGTTGTGGGCGACCCGGAACAACCAGCCGCGAAGATTGTCGCGAGATTTGCCGCCGCGCAGATGCTGAAACAGCGCAAAGAATGTCTCCTGGATAACATCCTCGCAGTCGGGAAAAGCGGCGCCGGAGCCAGACAAGTAGCGCAGCAACGGGTCTCTGAACTCATCAAAGAGGGCGACCACCTCTTCCTCCAGCCGATCCCGGCGGTTCCCAGGATCGGTCACGGAGCTTGCTGCAAGCGTCCGCGTCGCGGCCACGTCGGTTAAACCGGAGGACATGCCATATCCTTGAACGTCAGCCCTTTCAGAATATCGCGGAATCCAACTCGCGAACTCCGGGAACCCTTGGAAAGGGATTGAAACCCATCTGTTATGACATTCCTTCCCCGGTGATCTTGTTCAGTCTTTTTTTTGGGTCGAGTTTCGATTTGACTGAACTTCCTGAGTTTGACAGCCGTATCGCGCTGAAATACATCGTGTTATCGAACTGGAATTTCGCACGATCTTGGTATACAGTCTGGTCAACAATTGTGCCCTCCCTGCGCGCCTCGGAGACAGAAGCTGCACTCCACAAGAGTGCCGAATGGTGGTTGACGATGGATTCATTGTGGGAGCATCCGGACGATGACAGTCTGGAGAGATATCTGCGTGGGGCGATGGATGACAAAGAGCTGCCGGGGATTGAAGAGCATCTGTTGATTTGCCACGCGTGCGTCGAGAAGGCCGAAAGGCTGCAGAGATATCTAGAAACGATGCGGCAAGCAACCGGCACCCGGAAGTCTAGTGCTAGCGCAGCGCGCCGCGGCAAACCTAACTAGCCACCGTTTCGCGCGCTCGGGCATCCGTTAGGATCCGGCGGACCTGCGGAAGAATGCAGCGCGCGCTTTGGCCAAAGTCCTTTTGATGATTTGCGGACCGACGTGCAGGCGACGCTGAATTGTGTCCTGCGCTGCGCCCACCGCGTAGTATTCGTTCAAGATGCGACGCTCCAACGGTGTCATTTCGACTAGAACGGATTGTGCCGCCACCATAGCGGCCGAATCCGGGCGCCTGATCGTGACCACGGCCGGCGATGGCGGACAGTGAGAGTGGATGTTGCTTACGATGAGCGCCGGCAGGTTTAGTGGTTGCGAAGGCCTCAGTGCTTGGACGGCCTCGATGGTTGTCTGAATCACCGCTGCGACCTCGGCGGAAACATCCGCTTTGGCCAGTTTATGACGCAGCAGGAACTCGACTCCCACCGTCACCATCAACCGAAGGTTGTCATTTGCGTCTTGGTCGCCGATCCTGATCCGGTCAACCAATTCGCCAAAGCCAGTATCGTCTGACAACGATTCGGCTTCCTCTCCACGTGCCATGAGAGTCGAAGCGCCTCTATTATCGTCTGGATTTAGTGGTGTTTCAAGCCAATTCCTGCAGCATCCACGCACACCGCTCCGCGTGGTTACGAGCCGCGAGTCCGCTCTGCCGGAATACTAACCGCCGGACGTTAACTGACCCGTTTTGAACATGGCTCATTATAGTCATTGCTCTCCCAATCAGCGAGTTACGTCGTGTTAACCAAAAGCCATCTAGTAAAAGCGCCTCGATTGGATGAAAATCGCGTTACGGAATCGGCCCCTGACGAAACGATGGGGCGAAGGACCATATGCGAAACTCAGACTCCACATCCAGAATGAGCCCGTTGGAACAGCATCCTTCTCAGGAGATCCTGGAGAAATACCTATTGAACAGGCTAGACGAGAATGAGTCCGCTACCGTAGAGCAACACCTGCTCGGGTGTTCTGATTGCGTCGAAGCGGCGAAAGGCTTGGATGATTATGTCCGAGCCATGCGCCAAGCGCTTGCACAAAAGGCTCAGAAAGCACGAGCTGCAAAAAAAGGACATTGACGGCTGCAATAGAAACCCCCGCAAACATCTTCCCAACAAAAACTCAAGGGTGTAGTTGAAGGTTCGCCTGCCAGGTCTTAGTAGATAGGACCACGGACGCGAAGAACCCATGAAACCACGACGAGTTGGTTCTGTCCTTCTGGTCCCTGTCGTCGTAATCGCATTCTATTGGAAAATCGTACTGGTCCGGCAATTCTCTTTGTTGCTCGGTTACGAAGGCACCAATCAGGCGTACGCGTGGTTCAACTATTGGATCACTTCGTGGCGGCAAGGAGTCGTTCCCATTTGGGACCCATTTACGTCTTGCGGACGCCCATTTGCCGGTGAGATGCAAACGGGCGCGTTTTATCCGCCGTATCTCGTATTGTTACTTACCCCTTTTCGAAATGGAATGTTCTCTCCGCAGTGCTATCACTATTTCTATGTGGCATCACACATTGTCTGCGCGTGGCTGATGTATGCACTTATTCGAGAACTCAATCTGGGGCCGTTTCCAGGATTAGTTGCGGGTTTGTGCTTTTCGCTGGGGGGCTTCAACGTCAGGCTTGGCGAATGGCCGCACTTACTCGGAAGTGCCATCTGGTTACCGTTGATTGTAATCTTGCTAGTCCGGGCATTTAAGGCAGATTCGACATTGCGAGTGGTGGCTTGGTCGGCGCTCAGTGGACTTGCACTGGCGATGTCCATTCTTGCCGGCGGTCTCCATGTCGTCATGATGCAGGCGCTCGTGGTCGTGAGCCTCACGATCTTCGTCGCAGCACAGGCGCGTGCGGAATCGGATGCTGAGCGAGGGAAGTTGTGGAGGCGTGCGATTCTGGCCGTGGTGGTCTGTCTCTCTTTTGCGGCCGGCGGAGGAGCCGTACAATTGTTCCCCTCGGTGGAATACAGCCGTCGAGCCATGCGCTTCGCCGGTTCCGCGATGGTGCCCGCCGCGGAAAGAATTCCCTACGCCTACCTGGGCGACCAGCTCTGGCCGCAGAGTATTGCCGGGTTGGTGCTGGCGGGGTTTCCCGGAAATGCCAGCTCAGGCGAATATGTGAACCCTTACCTGGGTGTGTTTCCCATTTTCCTCTTGGTCATCGGAGTCGCCCGGTTCTGGTGCACGCCGTGGGTCCGGTATATGAGCGGCCTGTCGCTCGTGGCGTTCCTTTACTCGCTGGGTAACTTCTCGCTGATCCACGGCCTGTTCTACGCCGTGGTGCCGTTCCTGTCCATGGCGCGAGAAGCCGATCGGTTCATGTATCTCGCCGATTTCGGACTTGCCGTGTTGGCTGCCTACGGCATGGAAGCGTTGCTGGCCGGCGCGCCCGAAGGTTGGTGGCAACCTTTCGAGCGTGCCTTTCGCTGGTGCGCGGCCGGCTGCGCGTTCACCCTGCTTTATCCTTTAGTGATTGGCCACGGCGACATGAACGCCTGGATCGCGTTTTCCTTGCTGCTGGTGATTCTCTCGTTCGCGCTGTTTCGCTATATCGTGCGCGCTCCACACAGCCGGTGGAGCAAGGTTCTTGTCCTGTCGTTGATCCTTTTCGACCTGGCTGCGTTCGATTGGAGCGCCACGAACCGAATACAGGCCAGCGCGAAGGGGGCGGACCGATTGGCGGACCTGCAGAGGTCACGAGGTCTCGCGGATTTTCTTCGTGCGCAACCCGGCGTGTTCCGCGTTGAGTGCAAGACGGATCTCGCTCCCAATATCGGGGACGAGTACGGCATCGAGACGACCACGGGTTCGGGAGTGACGATGGGGACAGATTACGCGCGCATTCGCAGCCATCCGGATCTACTCAATGTTCGATACGTGGTGAAGCCGGCTTCCAGCCCGGATCCAGGCGATGTGTTTCATGACGCCCAATGGAAGGTTTACGCCAACCCAGCCGGCTATCCGCGTGCATGGCTAGTGCACGAAGCTTTGGTTGAACCAGATGCGAACAAGACGTTTCAACGCCTGGATGACTCTTCCTTGAATCTTCGCCAGGTTGCACTCGTCAACGCGTCGATCGCGTTAGGGCCCGCATTGCCCGCAGGCGAATTAGAACAAGTCAGCGTTCACCGCGTCAACAATAATCACGTGGAACTGGTCGTCTCGGCTCACAGCCGGGCGCTTCTCGTGGTGAGTGAGCTCTTCTATCCGGGCTGGCATGCGAGTGTCAATGCCAAAACAACGCCCATATGGAAGGTGGACGGTGGCCTGCGGGGGATTGTCGTGCCGGCGGGAGTGAGCAAGGTCGAAATGGATTACGCACCCATATCGTTTCAATGCGGCCTGGCGCTCTCGATAGCATCCTTTCTCGGCGCCGGCACACTGTGCATGGTCGCAAGGACAAGGCCGTATGTGACCGCGGCTTTCTTTCGGATGTGATAGTCTTGTTTCTGGTGTCATGGCCCACGCCTCTGCCATTTCGCCTCCTCAAACAACGGCCCCCGCACGGATCGTGTTCATCGACAACCTGCGCTGGGTCATGATCCTATTCGTCATTACGGTGCACGCTGCCGTGACCTACAGCAACATGGGCCGGTGGTATTACAACGAGAAAGCTCAGCTCAGCCTGGGTTCACAGCTCTTCTTCGCCACATATGAAGTATGGCTGCAGGCCTTCTTCATGGGATTCCTTTTCTTTATTGCCGGGTATTTCGTGCCGCCGGCGTTCGACCGCAAAGGCGCCCTTCGATTCCTGCGTGACCGCGCCTGGCGGCTGGGAATCCCGTCGTTACTCTACATGTTCATCATCGGGCCAGCGACCATTTACTATCTGCTGCACACCAAACGGCCGGGCGAGTCCTTTCCAGTTTTCTGGGGACACTATGTCATCGGCCCGATGGCCCGCCAAGGCGGCACGGGTCCGCTGTGGTTTTGCGTGGCACTATTAGTTTTCTGTCTGGTTTACGCGGGTGTACGTGTGATGACCGGCCGCGCCGGGAGCAGGGAAGACTGGCTGCCCTCCAACCGAAACATTCTTCTGCTGATTGTGGCGATCGCCAGTTCAACGTTCCTGGTACGTGTGGTTCAGCCGATCGGCAACGCTGTCTGGAATATGCAGCTCTGCTTCTTCTCCCAATATGTTTTCCTTTTCATCGCCGGGCTACACGCCTACCGGCACACGTGGCTCGAGCGGATGCCGAGTCGCTTCGGGATGCGCTGGCTCGGTATTTCGCTCGGTGGCGGAGCCATCGTGTGGTTTGCCATCCTGGTCATCGCAACGCAAATGCACTGGCAAACGAAAGCGTTCGATGGCGGCCTCCATTGGCAGAGCGCCTTGTTGTCAGGATGGGAGTCGTTTTTTTGTGTGGGTGTGTGTCTGGGGTTGATTGTTCTCTTTCGGGACCATTTCAACACGCAGAAAGGCTTGGCGGGATTCCTCTCGGATAATGCATTCGCGGTTTACGTGGTGCATCCGCCGGTAGTGATCGCGGCATCGCTTGCCCTACACGGCTTCGACGCTCCGCCAATAGCGAAATTTGCGGTCGTGAGCGCGGCCGCCATCGTGATCACCTTCGGCCTCGCTGCCCTACTTCGCCGGATTCCGCTTCTCAAGCTGATTCTGTAAGACGGACCGTCAGTCTTTCACCAGAGCGGCGATCTTCCTCATCAGCCTCGTGTAAACCACAGGCTTGGTCTCGTAAGCGTCGATGCCGGAATCGACGGCCTTGCTCACGTCTTCGGTGAGCGCGTGGGCCGTCAGTGCAATGATAGGGATGCGCGCGGTTTCGGGATTCGCGCGGATGCGCCGTGATGCCTCCCAGCCGTCCATCTTCGGAAGCTTGACAGCGGCCCCTCGGCTCCAAATGGCTCGCAGCGCTTCAGGAGAACTTTAAAATCTCGGGCGCTGGCCCGCCGTTAAGGCTGATATACTCAAAGACGCATTAGTTTTAATGCGCTGCCGCGTGGAATGGGCGCCACGGGTCATTCACCACGGCAAGAGTCCACATTCATGGAGCAACGGTGTTTCTGAACGCGGAGGCCAGGCAGTGGTTTCGTGTTCGGCGCGGTGTCGGCGCCCTTGCCGCCTCGGCCCTCGGTTTCCTCCTTCTTGGCGCGCAAAGCCAGCCAGTCAAAAGTCCTCCATCCAAGCCACCGACATTTGAATCCGACATCGTCCCCATTCTCACCAGGAGCACGTGCCTCGGATGCCATGGGTCCAGCCTGAAGATGAAGCAGTTGAACCTCAGCACCTATAAAACTGCTCTCGAAGGAAGTGAATCGGGCCCCGTGATCGTGCCGGGCAAGCCGGACGACAGCCGCCTCTATCACATGGTCAAGGAAGGCTTGATGCCGCCCGGCGGCAAGGTGCATCTCTCTGATGCCGAGCTGGCAACCATCCGCGAATGGATCGAGAGCGGCGCCGGGTCAGCCACGGCGCCTCATGCCGAGGCAGAGCTTGCCAAAGTCACGCAAGACGATGTCATCCCCATCATGCTGCTGCGCTGCGTGGCTTGCCATGGCGCGCGCATGCAGGAGGGCGGCCTCGATCTGCGCACCCGCGAATCCATGCTGAAGGGCGGAAAGTCCGGGCCCGCGATGGTTTTGGGCAAGCCCGACGAGAGCCTGCTTTTGAAAATGATCCGTTCCGGCGACATGCCGCCGAAAAAGCGCCTGATCGTGGTGGGCGTCAAGCCCGTGGCGGACGCCGAAGCGGCAAAAATCGCGCGATGGATCGAACTGGGCGCGCCGGTGGTGGCCGAGCCTCCCGACCTGGCCGCAACAGAAGCCGATCCGCTAGTCTCTGACAAGGATCGCGGCTTCTGGTCGTTCCAGCCGCCGAAGGCGACGGATCCCCCATCGGTAAAGCACGCCGATCGCGTGCGCAATCCCATTGACGCTTTTCTGCTGAGTCAGCTTGAAGCGAAAGGCCTGTCCTTCTCCCCCGAAGCCGACAAGCTGACTTTAATGCGGCGCGTCTACTTCGATCTGATCGGCCTGCCTCCTGAGCCTGCCGAAATTCAGGCGTACATGGCGGACAAAAGCCCTGACGCTTACGAAAAGCTGGTAGACCGCCTGCTCGCCTCTCCGCATTATGGCGAGCGTTGGGCACGCTACTGGCTCGATGCCGCCGGTTACGCCGATTCCGAAGGCGGAAAGCTCTCCGCCGATCATCCGCGGCCTTATGCGTGGCGCTACCGCGATTACGTGATCCAGTCCTTCAATGCGGACAAGCCGTACGATCGCTTCCTCAAGGAACAAATCGCCGGCGACGAGCTGGCCGACTATGAGCATGCGCCTGCCGTTACCAAACAGATGATGGACAACCTCATCGCCACAGGTTTCCTGCGCATGGCGCCGGATTCGACCAGCGAGCGCGAGGTGAATTTCTCCGATGACCGCTTGGATGTGGTTGCCGACGAGATCGATGTGTTCAGCTCGACCGTTCTGGGCCTCACCATGAAGTGTGCCCACTGCCACAGCCACAAGTACGATCCCATTCCGCAGCGCGACTATTACCGTCTCGACGCCGTATTGAAAGGCGCCTACGACGAGCACGACTGGCTGCAACCCCTCTACATTCCCAAAACCACCGTCATCACCACGCAGACGCAGGGCCGCATGCTGCCGTACGTGGAGCCGGGCAAGACGCCGTATGAGCTGGCGGAAGACGCCCGCAACCGCGAAGATTTCAACGCCGAGATCGACCGGCAACTTGGGCTGATGAAGTCCGCGTGGGATCAGAAAATCGGTCCGCTGAAAAAGAAAGTTCTCGATGAGCGGCTGAGCAAGCTGCCCAAATCGTTGCAGGACGATCTGCGTGCCGTTGCCGCGGCGAAGCCGGAAGAGCGTACAGAAGTTCAGAAGTATCTGGCCGAAAAGTTCGGCAGCACTTTAAAAGTTTCCTCGGACGACATGAAGGCCGCCGACCCCGCCTTCGCCAAAGAGGAAGCGAAGTACCAGAGCGAAACCCTGCTGCTCCAGGCGAAGAAAATTGCCGAGCCGAAAATCCAAGCCCTGTGGGACCGCGGCGAGCCCTCGCCAACCTATCTATTGCGGCGCGGCAGCCCGTCGAACTTCGGGCCGTTGGTGCAGCCGGGCGTGCCGTCGGTGCTCGTCACGGGTCTGAAGCCGTACGAGGTCCGGGAACCGTGGCCCGGCGCGCACAAAACCGGGCGGCGGCTCGCGCTGGCGAACTGGCTCGTCCAGCCGAATCATCCGCTGACCTCGCGCGTGATGGTCAACCGCATTTGGGCGCGCCACTTTGGCGAAGGTATCGTTAGCACTCTCGGCAATTTCGGCCATACCGGCGCTGCGCCCACCAATCAGCCTTTGCTCGATTGGCTGGCTGTCAAATTCGTCAACGAGAACTGGAGTGTCAAGGCGATGCAGCGCCTGATGATGACTTCCGCCGCCTACCGGCAAAGCTCCGCCGTGACACCGGCTCTCGAGCAAGCCGACCCGGACAACCAACTCATCTCGCGCATGCCGCTCCGGCGCATGGACGCCGAGGTTCTGAACGACACCATCTTGCAGGTGGCCGGCCGCCTTGATACTCGCATGTTTGGACCGGCCGATCCCGTGCTGGTTCGCGAAGACGGCCTGGTCACTCCCATCGAACTGCCCACTGGCTGGCGGCGCGGCATCTACGTGAATCAGCGCCGCTCGAAAATTCCGACCATGCTGGATAATTTCGACTTCCCGCAGTTGAGCCCGGCGTGTCTTACGCGTACGAAGTCTAACGTGGCTCCGCAGGCGCTCCACCTGCTGAATAACGCGACGATCTACGGCCTGGCCGGCGATTTTGCGAACCGCCTCGAAAAGGAAGCAGGTTCGGATTCGCGCCGCGAGATCGAGCACGCGTATTGGATCGCTCTGTCGCGCGCGCCGAGCCCGGAGGAAATGCGGGTCGCGACGGACGACTTATTGAAACTGAAACAGGCCGCTGCGAAAGATGCGAAAGGCGATGCTGAACACCAGGCTCTTACGGCGTTCTGCCACACCATCATAAATTCGGCGGCGTTCGCCTATATCGACTAGAGGTCACCATATGGCTTGTCAGGATCACTTCGGATTGCAAAGGCAGCTATCGCGGCGCGGGTTTTTCGAAAGATTCTCGGATGGCATCGGCGGCGCCGCTCTCGCGACTATGTTGACCCGCGATCTGTTCAGCGCCACGCTCGATTCCTCGAGCGGCCTGCCCGAAGGTCACCGCCGCATGTACGACCTCAAGCCGCGCCCGCCGCACTTCGCCCCCAAGGCCAAGGCCGTCATCCATCTCTTCATGAACGGCGGGCCAAGCCAGATGGATCTGTTCGATCCCAAACCCGTTCTCGACAAGCACAACGGCGAACCTTATTTCGACAAAGTCGCGGCCGACCTCACCACCCCCGAGCAAGTGGGCGGCCTGATGCGCAGCCCGTTCAAGTTCGCGCAGTACGGCAAGTCCGGCATGTGGATCTCGGAACTGATGCCGAAGCTTGCCGAGCAGGCGGACAAGATTTGCGTGATCCGTTCGATGTACACCGTGCATCCCAATCACGAGCCGGCGCTGTTCGCGATTCACACCGGCCGTATCCTTCCCGGACGCCCGTCCATGGGATCGTGGGTGGTTTTCGGATTAGGAAGCGAGAACCAGAATCTTCCTGCCTACGTCGTCTTGGACGATCCTCTCGGCCTTCCGGTCAATGGGACGCAGAACTGGCAGGCAGGCTTTTTGCCGCCGGTGTATCAGGGCACGCGCATCCGTTCCACGGGCTCGCCCATCCTCAATCTGCGGCCGGAATACGATCAGCCCACCGAAATCGCGAAACTCAGTCACGATCTTCTTACCAAGCTGGACGACATTCACAAGCGCAATCACCCGGATCAAATGGAGCTCGATGCCCGCATCTCGAGTTATGAGCTCGCGGCGCGTTTGCAGCTCTCAGCCAGCGATGCGCTCGATATTTCGAAGGAAGACGACGCTACCCGTGCTCTGTACGGCGTGGGCGAAGAGCCGACCGATTCCTATGGCCGCCGCTGCCTGATGGCCCGGCGCCTGGTCGAGCGCGGCGTTCGCTTCGTGCAGCTTTATATCAACAGCCAGATCTGGGATAACCACACAAATCTCGAAGACGGCATGCGCGCCGCCAGCGCGCGCACGGATCAGCCCGTCGCTGCGCTCCTAGAGGATCTCGATCGCCGCGGTCTTTTGAAAGACACGCTGGTGATCTGGGGCGGGGAATTCGGCCGCATGCCCATCGCGCAATTAGGCGGCAACCCGCGCGAGTCGGGCCGCGATCACAATCCACGCGGCTTCTCACTTTGGATGGCAGGCGGCGGCATGAAGGCCGGCCTGACTTATGGCACCACCGACGATCTCGGCTATGAGGCCGTGGACAACAAGGTCAGCGTCACCGACTGGCACGCCACCATTCTGCACCTGCTCGGGATGGATTATCAGCGCCTGGTGTTCGATCAGAACGGCTTGAAAGAAAAACTAACGTCTGTCTTTGAAGCGCGCGTGGTCAAAGAGATCCTCGCGTAAGTCGCCCATTCCCCCCTATCCAACAAGATGAAGATTGCAACACTGGAATTTATCCCTGTCAGCGTGCCCTACACGCATCGCGAAGTGAGCTCGCTCGTGAATCGCGATGGCGTAACGGACGTGATCGTCAAAGCCACCACCGATACCGGCCTCGTCGGCTGGGGCGAAAGTTGCAGCGGTGCGGATGTCAAATCCGTGCTGGGCGCTCTCGACGCCATGACGCCCTTCGTGATCGGCCGCGATCCCTGGCACAGCGAGCGCATTCGCCAGGAACTCTGGCATCGCGGCATCTGGTCCTGGCGTCAGCATACCGCCTGCTTCACGTATCCCGGCATCGACATGGCGCTTTGGGATATCTGCGGAAAGGCTGCCGGTCTCCCGCTCTACCAGCTTTTCGGCGGCAAGGTTCGCGAGCACGCCAACTATTTCTACTATTGCTCGCAGGGCGCGCCCGAGCATGTCGCCGAGCAGGCGCGGGATGGCGTCAGTAAGGGTTTTCAGGTTTTCTATCTGAAGGTCGGCCTCGATATCGAAGCCGAGCTCGAAATGGTGCGCGCTCTCCGCCAGACCATCGGGCCGAAAGGCAAGATCCGGCTCGATGCCAACGGCGCATGGAACGTCAATCAGGCTCTACGGAACCTCGCGCGTCTCGACGAGTTTCAGATCGATTTCATCGAGCAGCCCGTGGTGCAAGACCCGCTGGTCAACATGCAGGAGGTCCGGCAGCATTGCAAAATGGCGGTGTCGGCCAATGAGGGCCTTTGGACCCCCGAAGATGCCATGCGGCAAATGGAAGCCCGCACGGCCGATGTCTACTGTTTCAGCCCCTACTTCACCGGTTCACTCGCGCAGTTCCAACGGCTCTCCTGGTTCGCGCACTACCAGGGCCTGGACATTTGCCGCCACACGCACGGCGAGTTGGGCATCACCGCGCAAGCCTGCCACCACATCCTGCTGACGCTCCCTAACGTTGTGGAAGGCAACCAGCAGACGGCTCATATGATGACCGACGACATCGTCGTCGACACCATTCCGATCACCAACGGTCCCGACTGGGGCGTTCCCGATAAGCCCGGCATCGGCGTCGAGATCGACCAGGCGAAGCTAGCCAAATATCACGAGCTCTATCGCGAACACGGCCAGTTCGTGCCGTACGATCCGAAACTGTTGGGAACGGAACTCTACCGCTGAGTTGTAACCAGGCTGCATATGGGCACGTGCGGCAGGGCCGGTACTTCTGGTGCCCGCTGGATGGCCGGCGTCTGTGGACTGCGCTGCGTTACGTGGAGCGCAACCCGGTGCGCATTGCGCCGGCCGGGACGCGCATGGTGTGCTCGACGCACACCGCTTGACGCATCATCACGACCAGACGGGGTTCTCGAGCGCCCCTACACGAGCTCAATCGTGACGCGGCGGCCTACCATCGCGGCCGCTCGCTGCAGACTCGATAGTGTTATGTCGTCTTTTGCGCTGAGCAGACGGTCAACCTGAGTGCGGCTGGTCTTCAGCAGCGTGGCCATCTTGTTCTTCGAGATTTTTTTCTTCTTCATGGCCTCGGCGAGTTGCCACGCTACGACTTCCTTGACCGCCTGCGCTTGCGCCTCCTCGAAAATGCCTTCCTCTTTGAGAAAGTCATCGACGCTCGATCCCATGTGTTTCTTGCTCATTGCGTCAACTCCTTCTTGCGCTTCCGCGCCAGGGCCAAATCCTCATCTGGCGTTGCGCGGGTCTTCTTGATGAACCCGTGCAGCGCGACCAGGTGCTCACGGTGAACGCAAAGCAGCACGCGCGCCGTGCGCTTCGTCGGCAGGTCAGTCCGAATCTCCCAAAGACCGCTTCCCATTGCGCGGCACAGCGGCATTCCTACCGGCCAACGCCATTGCGCTCGCAACAGATCCTTGCCTATCGTCTGCCTTTCCTCTTCCGGCAGCTCCTTCAGCCATTCCCGTACCGGCTCGCTGCCGGTTATCGTGCGGAAGAAGATCAGCGGAATTTTCTTCGGCTGAGGATCGTCCGCCATACGGTGTACCGTACTTAGTACATTGTACCCTAGAATGTGCAGTCAGCCCTCATGGCCGATTCTATATCGCCGACGAGGTCTTCCATTGCCAGCTTGGTTTCGCCGACCATGGCCGGCCCGGCGCTCTTAATCAGCCTTTCGTATCTCTCTTTGGCGCACGCGGCGGCTACGTGGAGCGCAACCCGGTGCGCGCGTGGCAAGGTAGTGTGGGCGGATGAGTCTGGCTCATCGAGTGTCGGTGCGCATTGCGCCGGCCGGGACTCGCATGGTGTGCTCGACATGGAGTTTTGGCGCGCGTCCGCGAAAGCGCCAAGTGGATGATGTTCAGGAGGTGTCTGATTCTGCGTTAAGGGAGTAGATGGAAAACGGGCGGTCGCGGCCACGCTGCCCAGTGTCATACCGACCGCTCAAAACCTTATTGATACGGTCTGCGGAGCACTTGCAGGGCTGGCTATAGGTGGAAGTTGGCTATCGGTTGCTAAAGGGACTCTGGTTGGTGGGATAGCCGATCTATTGGGCATCAATTCCAACGCGGCAATGT
>Ga0335071_10000836_pt1 | contig 33144 bp, 32 predicted proteins | sample Lox_Sample_15_FD_206724 | JGI IMG/M metagenome (GOLD analysis project Ga0335071, IMG submission 206724) | Soil microbial communities from Loxahatchee National Wildlife Refuge, Florida, United States - Lox_Sample_1.5 | ecosystem: Environmental > Terrestrial > Soil > Wetlands | place: USA...
GGACTCAGTAATACGCAGATGAGCTGGGTCATGGCTGCCTTCGGAGTTGGCGCCATCCTATGGGGTGTTTCGATCCCTCGATTGTCGGATAGATTCGGGCGCAAACCATTGGTCATGATCGCAGCTTTGATGGGTATCTGCGCTCCATTGGGCATCTATTATGCCCCTGCAAACGTGCCGTTGTTGATGTTGATCGCTTTCTTCGGTTGGGGCGGTACAGGCGTCAATGCCTTAATGCAGTCTACGATTCCAGCAGAATCCGGGGATCCCCGCTTCGTTTCCACCATTATTGGTTCTAATCAGCTGACCGGCGAATTACTGGGCGCCACTTTGGGCGCCACCATACTGGGCATCGTCGCGGACAAGGCAGGACTGGGGACAGTGATGTTTATTTGCGCAGCGTGCATGGGCGTCTGCTTCATCGTCAGCTTATTTTATAAGGAATCGGCTCCACTGGTAGTAGCCAGGAGAAAGGCCAAGGCGGCCTAATTCCCGGGAGCGCCCGCGTCCCGCTTATTGCTGCATATATTTTGCGCCTTCGGGCGATTTGAAGGCCGCGGCGGCGGCCAGCTTTTCGTTTTCCACCGCACGCAGATTTCAGTTACCTGCGCCCCTGAATTCGCAGCGCGTCCTTTAAGGCATCCAGAGTCTGCGCGGAACCCACGAAAAGATCCTGGGGGAACTCATAATGGGATAGGATGCTCTGAAGGATTTGGGTGCTGATATAGGAATTCAGAGACATTCCCGCAAGATATTGCAGCCTCAAATTATTGTCCCGGTTAATCTGAGCATCCAGCATCCAATCGCTCATGCGCGATGCGCGTCCGGCGAACGTAGCGAACAGGCTCACGACGGCGCCCTGACCGACGCTTCCCGCCCAATCGTTTGTGGAGCCGAACCCCACTTCCATTAATGAGGATCGCACCTGGGCATAGTCTTCACGCGCAAGCAATCGCTGCCGGCTGTCTATGTCGATTGGCGACAACTCGGCCTGCCCGAGAAGAACCGCATCATATCCCTCCAAATTCTGATCATTGCTAAATATCAGGCCATTGGGAAAAACCTGGAAAAAGGTCGTAATCAGGCTTTTCGTTGAAGCCAGGTTGCTTTCGTACAGGGGCATCCACAGGCTCATGACGCCTCCCGGCTTCAGGTGCCGTTTGCACATCTCATAGTACTCGATGGTGTTAAGCGCTGCGCTGCCCTTAACCCACGGATCGATCGGATCCGATGTAATCACATCAAATTTCACGTCCTTCGGCAGTGTGCGGATGTAATGCCGGCCATCATCGTAAATGATCCTCACTTCCTTGCCCCGAACGAAGTGAGGATTCGTCCTGTCGATACCGTCGGCGATTCCATAATTCTCCTTGGTAAACATCGGGGTGACGACCTTGGGTACGAGCGGTTCAATATCGCAGATGGTAATGCGTTGAATGCCGGGGTAGGGCACAAAGGATCCTGCCGTGACACCCGCGCCGCAGGCGACCACCAGGATATCTTTTACTTGATCGGGATTTTTGCATGCCAGCGCGGAGAGATGCCCCAGCATGCGTTGAAGCCTCATGTCCTGCGGCTGGCTGGAAGCCTGAACTTTTCCGGCGCCATGAAAAAAGCGGTTGCCGGAAGAGTTTTTCGTAACGGCAACCGACACGTTCATTCCTTCTCCAACGTAGGTACAAAACCATTGGGATCCGCTGCTTTTTAAAGAACGTTCCTGTCCTTCCTTGATCATCTCGGGTTCTGCCTGTGACATATACGTGGCGGAGAATCGGCCCCACGCAACCATCATCCATGGAATGCCAGATACTGTTTTGACAAGAAATGCAATGATCAAAAGGGCGGCTGGCACGCCGTAGACGTGGGAAAATGTAAATCCGGAAACGGTTTTCTTTTCGCCGCTGTCTGATCGCAACACGCGGACGGTCGAGGCAAATGCGAGGATTGCCGAAGCGGCGGCAATAACGATCAGGAACTTTTCCGCTGATCGAGTGCCAAAATGTGGAATGACATACAAACTGAATCCCAGTGATCCCAGGATCGCCCCAACGGTATTTGCTGCATAGACGGCTCCCACCATGCGGCCGGAATCCTTCCCGGGAATTGCGGCGGATGCAAGCGCGAGCGGAAAGCTGGCGCCCCAGAGCAGGGAAGCAGGCAACACCATCCAGGCAGCGCGGAGCAGATCCAGCTGAAATATGTGCCAGGGTGCCCAATTATTTGTGACCAGACCGGGATTGATCGGCCAGTAGGGCAACGACGAGGAAATCATGAATGCTGCCCATGCGATTGTGCCGGCAAGAGCCAGCTGGCAAAAGGCAAGCACCAGTCTCGGGCGGGAGCATGTGCGGGAGAAAACGGAGCCAGTTCCGCTGCCGATACCCAGACCGATGAGAAAAACCGCTAGAATAATGGAAAAAGTGTAAACGGTTCCTCCAAGGAGCAGCGACAGGAGGCGGGTCCAGACAACCTCGGCTCCGAGTGCGGTCAAGCCTGACAACGCAATGGTCCAATAAACCAGGGCTCGAGATGCGGGATGGGAGTCGATTTCGTGCGACGGCGTTTCTTGTGGAGACTCATGGACGGCTTTTTGCGCCAGCGCAAGCGCCAGGAAGGCAACGGCGAAATTCACGGCTACGGCCACACAAGTGGCCTTGGACATATCGTAGATCCGAAGGAGATAAAAACCGGCCAGAAGGCAGCCGACTACCGACCCCGCAATGTTGCTGCCGTAGAGGAATCCCATCCAGGAAACTCCCTCCGGAGTCGACTCCACAAATCGGGCCACAATGGGAAGCGTAGCTCCCATGAATGCGGCCGGTACTACCAGGCAAACGGCAGCGATTAGGGCGCGTGAAAAAATCCCATGCCAGGGAAGACTGGCGTAAAGATCGGCGACGTACGGGGTGCCGTACAAAACGAGGATGCCGCAGAGCCCGATGGCGAGTTCCAGGCACGCATATATTCTAAGGGGGTGCGATGAAGGCGTGATCCACCGCGGCAGCAACAGGCTTCCCAGGCACATCCCGCCCATGAACGCGCCAAGCAGCGCGCCCAGTGAAACTCCCGAAGACCCGATGATGAGCTCCAGCATTTGAAGCCAGACGATTTCATAAATCAGCGCGGCGCACCCGCTGGCGAAAAACAAAAGAAACAGCCACGGAAGATAGCGTTGACGGGCCATCGAAATCGACATCGAATCCTCGCATATTCAATACGGCAAAGCGCCGGCTATTTATAATGTGTTTACAGGACGCCGCAGACTAACACAAATCAGTTCGGCCATGCCAGGAGTCTCAACGGCAAGTGAAGCGTTGCTTCAGCCCGGTGTCGGGGAAATTTTGCTCGATGCGAAGATTATGATGCTGCGTCGACGACGCGGGTACTTGTTTTTCAGAGAGTGACAGAAAAGCCGAGATCAATGCCAGCGATAGGATTGCACAGGGGCCTTGGGATCCTTGGTCCACTCCTCAAAAGAGCCGTCATAAAGCTTCACATTTTGATATCCCAAAATCTGAGTCAGAAGAAACCACCATGTAGACGCATAGCCTCCCACTCCACAGTAGACGACGATTTCTTTCGATTTGTCGTCGCCCAACACTCCGGAGGCCATGGAACGCAATTCCTCCTGGCTTTTGAATGTCCCGTCGGAGTTAAAAACCCAGGGAGTTGGAAGGTTGACTGCGCCACTGATGTGACCCGGCTTTGCGGTAATGCCAAAATAATCTTCAGGCGTTCTGTTGTCTGCGATAATGAGGCTCTTCCTTTTGCCTAAGACATACTCTTTGCCTGCCACGGAAGAACGGTCGATCGACCCGGAATACGTCAACGCGCGGATAACGGGAACGTCCACGGAAACTGCCCTGTTTTCGCGCGCCCATTTGGTGAATCCCCCATCCAGCACGGCCACGTCTTTGAGCCCCGCCACCTGACATGTCCAGGCCACGCGAGTCGCATCGGCACGGCCGAAGTCGGTTTCTGTTCTTGTGACGACGACAACTTTAGACGTGCGGGTCATGCCGGATTTTCCCACAAGGGCGCGCAGCGACTCGTCCGAAGGCAATTCGAGCGTAAGGCCGTTTTTTGCAATAGCCCATTCGCTCAGAGGCACGTTAATGGAGCCGGGAATGTGCCCCTTTTGATATTGCGCAGCGGTCCGGATATCAATCAGTGCAATTTGTGGATCTTTCAAATTAAGCGCAAGCCATTCCGTGGAAACGATAGGCTCGATATCGCGCGGTTTGGCAACCGCGGACGTCAAGAAGCTAAGTGCTGCTAAAGCGATGCAGACTGTTTTCAAACTCATGGATCCCTCTTCAAAAATCAAACTGTGCGGCGGATGGGGAGCATGCGATGCCGCGCCTGTAGTGCCAAATTTATTGTACGACTTCCTGAAGCCGACTCACAAGGTTGATCGGGCGGCGCGTGGAATTTGGAGTGAAGCTACGCTGCGAGTTATGATACATGTAAATAGGAACGCTTGGACTGATTATGTAAGGGAATTTGGTGCTGAATGTGACCCGCGTCACAAAACGATGCGGGAGCTTCGTTTAGCATTAAAGCATAAAGGCAGTTTAAGCATCAAAACCGTTCAAAGGAGATTTCACTATGTCACTTGCTAAATATGCCTTTTGGGTGTTGCTGCTGATCGGTTTGGTCGGTTGTACGAAACCGGGTCAGGAAAGTGGCGGACCGCAGCCCCCGGCCGCTCCACAGCAAGCCACGACGCAAGCGCCGCCGCAACAGGCCGCTCCGGAGAGTACGCCGGCGCCCGAACCTGCCAAGACAACTGCGAGCCAGAAGCAGGCGACGCGCGGTACCGTGGAGAGCAAGCCTGCCAAGAGTGTGCCAAATGCGACCACCGCAGCACCGGTTGCCGAGAAGGCGCCGATTGCGGCAGGGAATCAGGCTGCCGAAGCGCCGGTCGCCCCTAAGCCGCCGGAACCAAGGTTTGCCACTATCGCAGATGGAGCCAAAATCCAGGTCCGGTTGCAGGATCCGTTAAGCTCCGCGATCAACAAATCGGGAGATACATTTCGCGCGATCCTCGATAAAGACATTATAGTGGACGGTGCCGTAGTCGTCCCGCGCGGAAGCGTTCTCGACGGCAAACTGATCAATGTCGCGCAGTCGGGACGCGTCGAGGGGCGCGCTACCATGTCCCTGCAATTAACCAGCCTGACGGTCAGGAATCAGACCTACCCGCTGCAAACGGAAACACTGTCATTTCAAGCCGAGTCCACCACGAAAAAAGATGCGACGAAGGTCGGAATCGGAGCCGGCCTCGGAGCCGTGATCGGCGCGATTGCCGGAGGCGGCAAAGGCGCTGCCATCGGAGCCGCAGTCGGCGGAGGAGCGGGTGGAGCGACCGTTCTTGCAACGCGCGGCAAGGAAGTAAAATTCGATGCCGAGCAGGCATTCAGCTTCGTGCTTCGCAACAGCATTAGCGTAAAGCTCCCATAAGTTCTCCGAGGATCGGGGGATTGAAACTTGAGTCGCTATCGATTCTTAATCCGGGTATTGTGCGTTCTGTTTTTTGTCACAGTGCCCGGAGCACTTTTATCGATGGCACCGGTCCCTCTTGCTGCGGAGGAACTGCAGAGGCTGGAGCAATTAGTTCAGCAGAACGTCAATCACGAGCGCATCTCGAAACATATCCCACAACTCGACTGGAACGAACGCCTGGCCGCGGAGGCCAGGCGGCATGCCGAAAACATCTGTAACCGCCGCTTTTTCGCGCACGAAGACCCGGTGCGTGGAAATGTCGATCGGCGGCTCGACGCATCGGGGATCCGCTGGCAGCGTTGTGCGGAAAACATCTACGCCGGAGCTTTCAATGGGCTGGTCGATGAGGCGGTTGCAGCCTGGCGTCTAAGCCCCGAACACCGCAAAATCATGCTGGATTCCATGCTCAGCGAAGCGGGCGTAGGAATTGCAATACGACGGGATGGAACCATGATCGTCGTTCAGGAATTCATCCTGGAATAGCATTGTGGGCCTGATTCCGGATCGGGCGGGGAATTTGCAGGGATAGGCGCGTCCGGCTCCTAACCTTTGTCTATGATCTTCCGATAGTAATTCTCATACAAAGAGATGATTTTTGTGGAGCAGAACTGAGCGTGAGCTTTTTCCCTGGCCCGTTTTCCCATGTCTACACGGCGCGTCGCGTCGGCCAGAATGAAGAGCGCGCGCTCGGCCATGCGCGAAACATCGCGGGGTTCCACCAGGAATCCTTCCACTCCATCCGTAACGACTTCGGGCAACCCGCCGACCCTGGATGCAACAACGGGCACTTCACACGACATGGCTTCAAGAGCCACCAGTCCGAACGACTCGGTTTCGCTCGGCAATAACATGAGGTCGGAAATGCCCATTAGTTCCTCAATGTTTTCCTGCTTGCCGAGGAATTGAACGTGATGCTCGATGCCGGCATCCCGCGCAGCCCATTCTGCGTTACTCCGTTCGGGTCCGTCTCCAACCATGAGCAGCACCGATGGAATTTCTTTGCGGACGCGCTCAAATATCTGCACGACATCCGTCGGCCGTTTGACCGCCCTGAAGTTTGAAACGTGAATCAGGATCCTTTCATTTTGCGGTGCAAAATACTCGCGCAGTCCCTTGTTTTGCGAAGGCTTATATTTTTCGCAATTGACAAAATTATAGATAACCTCGATGTCATTTTTCGCGCCGATGACTTTTTCCGTGGCCTCCTTTAGGAAACGGGACACTGCCGTTACGCCGTCGGATTGATCGATCGAAAAACGCGTGATGGGAAGGTACGACCGGTCGGAACCCACCAAGGTGATATCCGTTCCATGCAGAGTTGTCACAACAGGAAGCTTGCGCGGGTGCAACATGGATTTGGCGAGGAAAGCGCTGACGGAGTGGGGAATCGCATAGTGACAATGCAGCAGATCGAGATTATGCGATTCGGCAATTTCCGCCATTTTTGTTGCAAGCACCAGAGTGTAGGGAGGGTGATCGAAAAGCGGATATGCAGGGATGTCCACCTCGTGAAAATGAATGTTGGCGGCCGGGCTGTTCAATCGCATGGGCAGAGCATAGCTGATGAAATGTATCTCATGCCCCCGATCCGCTAATTCTTTGCCCAGTTCCGTAGCGACAATGCCGCTTCCGCCGTAAGTCGGGTAACAGGTAATTCCAATCTTCACAAGCCAATCCTCGAAATACAATCGGTAAGAGCGGCGGTAATGTCGAATGCCGCGTAGCTTTTTAGAGGCGAACCCTTCGGAGCGCGCAAGCTGCCGTACTCCGAGGCGCCCTACGGGTGCAAAAAGCCATTTGTTGCTCGGCAGTCACGATTCAAAGGCTGCGCGCAAGAGAGCCTCCAGTTCCTGACGATGGACCTTGAAAGAACCGGAAGCAGGGCTTGCCCTGTCGGGTCGCCCCACATAACGGAAGTCGCGCGCGATGGGCAACAAAGGCGCAAGGTTGCGGGTCATGAAATGCCAGGCCCCCATGTTCTGCGGTTCTTCCTGAACCCAGAATATTTCACTTACTCGTTTGTATGCCTCCAAAACCTTCGAAACACTCCATTCCGGAAAGGGATACAGCTGCTCAATCCGAACGATTGCGATGTCGTGGATCCCGCGCTTTTCCCTCTCCGCAAGAAGGTCGTAATACACCTTCCCGGTGCATAGGAGCAGGCGCCGCGCGTTTTGCGGCTCGCGCATCCCGGCATCATCCAACACCAACTCAAACTTGCCATCGGTCAGGTCCAGCGCCCTGGAGACTGCCTTGGGATGACGCAAAATACTTTTGGGCGTCATCGCGATCAGCGGAATCTGTTGTGCATCCCGCATCTGGGTGCGCAACAGATGAAAATATTGAGACGGCGTTGTCGGACAGCAGACGCGCATGTTGTTTTCGGCGCAGAGAGCAAGGAAGCGCTCCAGCCTGGCGCTGGAATGCTCGGGCCCCTGACCTTCGAATCCGTGAGGCAAAAGGAGCACGAGGTCGCAACCCTGCTGCCATTTGACTTCGGAGCTCGAAATGAAGTTGTCAATCATGACCTGGGCGGAATTGGCAAAATCTCCGAATTGGGCTTCCCACAAGACCAGCGCCAGAGGATCGGCGGAACTGTACCCGAATTCAAATCCGAGCACCGCGGCTTCGGACAAGAGGCTGTCAAAAACCTCGAAGCGCGCCTGATCGCGGCTGATGTGCTGCAGCGGCGTATATTGTTCTCCCGTTTCCAAGTCGGAGAGCACGGAATGTCTTTGACTGAAGGTTCCACGGGCACAATCCTGTCCGCTCAGGCGCACAGGATTTCCTTCATAAACCAACGTGCCGAAAGCAAGAGCTTCCGCGAAACTCCAGTCAATCGCCGGATCGCCGTCCACCAGCGCGCGCCGCTTGGCCATAAAATTCATGAGCTTCGGGTGCAGGCGAAAGCCTTCGGGCACGGTAGACAAAGCCAAAGATATTTTGCGAAGAAGCTCGATCCCGACGCCAGTGCCCTCCGAAGGCTGGTATTCGCGGAGTTCCTCCTCAGAAACGGCGAGCGGTACATCGGGGAGAAAGTGCTGATCGCCTTGCTGGCTCTGAAGATAGGCCTCGTCCATGCGCTGCTGCATCTCGTGGCGCAGCGCGTCCACGGAAGCGGCCTTCAGGATGCCTTCGCGTTCCAGCTTTTTTGCATACAGTGTCGGGACCGAAGGCCGCTCGCTGATCTTTTTGTATAGCAGCGGTTGTGTGTAACCGGGCTCATCCGCTTCGTTGTGCCCATGGCGCCGGTAACAGAAGATATCCAGAACGACATCTTTATTAAAACGACGACGGTATGCTACCGCCAGCAATGCCATGCGCATGGTGGAATCGGGATCATCGCCGTTCACGTGAAAAATCGGGGCTTGAACTGACCTGGCGAGATCGGTGGCATATGGGGAGGATCGTGCCATTTCCGGTGGAGTCGTAAACCCGATCTGGTTATTTATAATGATGTGGATAGTGCCGCCCGTGGCGTACCCATACAACTGGGAGAGATTAATCGTTTCCCAAACAACGCCTTGGCCGGCGAAGGCCGCGTCGCCGTGCACCAGGATGGGTAGCACCTGCTCGCGCATCACATCGCCTCGTCTGTCCTGTTTGGCGCGCACGATGCCTTCAATCACAGGATTCACCCACTCGAGGTGGCTTGGGTTCGGTGCAACCGAAACGCGGATCGTTCGACCCCGCGGCGACCGAAATTCCCCGGAAGCCCCGAGGTGGTAGCGAACGTCGCCGGAACCGTGAGGCGTCAGCGGATCCGAAATTTCCTCGAATTCTGCGAGTATTTTGGCGAGCGGCATTCCAACGATATTGGCAAATACATTCAGGCGTCCGCGATGGGCCATTCCCAACACAGCTTCCGCGACGCCGGAGTCTGCCGCTTCCGAAAGGATCGTCGCCAGGACCGGGATTACGGTCTCCGCTCCCTCCAGGCTGAAGCGCTTGTGCCCTATGAATTTCGTATGCAGGTATTTTTCAAAACCTTCGGCCGCCACGAGCCAATCGAGAATTCCGAGACGCGTCGGGGTGTCGAGGGGCGCCCTTGATTTTTGCGGTTCTATGCGGTCCTGAATCCAGACCTTTTCATCAGGGTCCTGTATATGGCGGAATTCCACACCGATGTTTTTGCAGTAAGCTTCCCGAAGCGTGGAAAGAATTTGCCTCAGAGGTCCCCGCTTTAAGTCTCCCAGACCCCCGGTGGCGAATTCGCGGTCCAGGTCCCAAATCGTGAGGCCGAAATTCGCCGGGTCCAGTTCCGGATGATATAGTTGATTTTCCGCGAGGGGATCGAGAGTGGCAATCAGGTGGCCGCGTACGCGGTATTGATTGATCAAGCTCAAAACGCCGATTTGTTTTTCCAGATCTTCGGGTTCGGGCGACACACCCAGCAGCGACGGGTGATTGTCACGAGCCCATTGAACAGGAATTGCGGGAACACGCAGATCTTCGAAAATTTCCTCGTAGAAAGAATATTGTCCCAGCAGAAGGTCCTTCACGCGGCCGAGAAACTCTCCGGATTGCGCGCCTTGAATAATTCTGTGATCGTAGGTGCAACTGACGGTCATTACCTTGCTCAGTCCCAGGCTCGACAGTGCCCGGGGTGCCCACGCGTGATATTCGGCCGGATAATCGATACTGCCCGTACCGATCACCGCGCCCTGTCCCTTCATGAGGCGTGGCACGGACGAGATCGTTCCCACCGTTCCGGGATTGGTCAGAGAAATAGTCGTATCCTGGAAGTCCGAAGGCGTGATGATCCCCTTGCGAACTCTTTCAATCGTTCCGTCGTACGCGTGCAAGAACTCCTCGAATGTCATCGCATCGACTTTTTTGATGTTGGGCACAACAAGCGTGCGGGTTCCATCCTTACGAAAAAAGTCGACGGCAATGCCGAGATTGACAGAGCGCCTTTTTTTGAGATGCGGAGCATCGTGGATGATGGCAAATGAGGAATTGATTTCCGGGAAGTGCCGGAGCGCGTGGACGATGGCCCAGGAAATGATGTGGGTAAAAGAGACTTTCCCCCGATCCACGGATTCGAGATGTTCATTGATGATCCGACGATTTTCCTCGAGAAGCTTGACAGGCACGGACCTATAGGATGTTGCCGTGGGAATACTGAGGCTTGCGTCCATATTTTCAATGACGCGAAGGTTGCCCCCTTGAAGCGGTACCGTACTATCCGATCCGACGGCGGAAGAGGGCGGTGCATCGCCCATTCCGAGATCACCCGGGATATTTGCAGGAGTTGTGTCCAACGGCGGTTTGTCAGAAGGCATGCGGGTCCTCGTTCGAAATTCAATCGGCTACACGTCGAACCGGTTCGGATTACTGCCGCAGGGGGCGCAGTATTTTGGAAGCAAGCCACTTTCCGAGCGCGGACGGATTCCTCGCAGGTTCGCGCTGCGAGGAAGCGCTGCCGATATCGCTTAACAGTGTGCGCATATCGGGATAGCGGTCCGCGCGATCTCTTGCAAGCGCCCTGTCCAGGATTGCCTGTATCTGCATTGGAAATGGAGCCTGCAAAGCATCGATCGGAGATGGCTCCGTTTTCAAGATTCTGCCGATGCAAGCTGGCGCGTCCTGCGCTTCGAAAGGATACCGACCGCTAATCATTTCGTAAAAAATTATGCCAAACGAAAAAATATCCGTTCGGTGATCCATGGGTTCCCCCCGGAGTTGTTCGGGAGACATGTACAGAAGGCGTTCGAGATGAACTGGGGAATCTGTGGCGCAGGGGCCGTCGTGTGGGCCTCCTATCCCTCGATGCTGGCATGCTTTTAAAGGTTCCTCCATACAGCAATCTGTGAGGACGACATTCGCAGGGCCGCTATCGAGGATCCAGATATTTGTTGGCCGGATCGCGCCGTGCACGGCGTTGGCTTCATGCACATCTGAGATGGCGGCGCCGGTCGCAAGTGCGATCTCGATGGCACGCGGCCAGGGCAGGGGCTTTTTTCCCATGTATTGATCGAGGGTTTTTCCCTGCAGAAAGGGCGTGATCACGAACAGGTCATTGTTGTCGTCCCCTATTTCCAATATCGGGCATACGGAGGAGCGCCGGATTTCGCTGGCGATCAGCGCACTCCGGAGAAATCGTTCTCGCTCGTCGCGTGTATTGAGGACTTTGGCGCGTACCAGTTTCACGGCAACGAGGCGGCCCTCGGGATCTTCGGCTTTATAGACAGCTCCGATCCCGCCTGATCCGACGATTTCGAGAATGGTATAAGGGCCCAACTTTTGACCGATCATAGATTTGGAGGAGCGCAATGCCGGGTTTTGCGGGTCCTCTGCATTCTATATAACACAAAGGACCGCGGACGCATAGGGATTCGGAATACTTCTCCATACCATCGAATGAAGCGGTCCCCTGGACGTAAAGTTCTGTATTTCAGGGACGATATACGTACTGTGGGAACTCGAGACGTCGAAGACTGCCTCGAACATTTGTGCAACGGAGCTGGAATTCATGGTTCGTTCAAAAATTCTCGCGGCAAGGCTTTCCGTGGATGGCCGCTCGTTCCGGGAGATATTAAACCAGCACTTTGAGTGGCTTTCAGGCAAAGGAGGCCAGCGGGCGATCATCCGTGGCGGGGCCCTGGCGGATGCAGATCTTGAAAACGTCGATCTGCGGAAAGCCATCTTTGAAGGCACGGTGTTTCTGGATGCAAATTTGTCTCATGTAGATTTCGGGGGCGCCATGCTGCATCAGTGCGATTTTCGAAACGCAATCCTGGCGCGCGCCGATTTTACGGGCGCAGAGCTGCACAGAAATAATTTTCAGCATTGCCTGCTCGCCGATGCGAGCTTTTCTGAAGCGCGGATGCTGGATTTGGTCTTTCGCGACGCCAATCTGCGCGATTGCCGGATGTATGAAGCGCGGATGACGTCCTGCGATTTTACGAATGCCGTTCTGAGCGCTTCCTATTTCCACCGCACCATCCTGTCCGAATGTTGTTTTGCGGAATCGGATCTGAGGAAATGCAATTTCCTTCTTGCCCGGATGCATACCTGCCGTTTTGCATATTCGAAACTAAGCGACGCGGTATTCACGTCGGTAAATTCTGTCGCCTGCGATTTTCAGGGTGCCGACATGAACGCAGCCAGGATGAGCGGCGCGAACTTCGCTCAGAATAACTTTTCCCAGGCGATTATGACGAATTGCGACCTTCACGAGTCCAACCTCAGTACAGCGGATTTCTCGGGGGCGATGCTTCTGAGCTCGAATCTGAGGGAAGCCAACATCATGGCGACAAACTTTCGAGGATCGGTGCTCGAAGGTGTGCGCGGCCTCACAGGATCGCAGTTGTCCAAATCGCACACATCGCAGACCACGATTTTACCGAGCGGTGCTCGCGGCCCGTTCGTCCAGGGCAAATACTCGGAGATGCCCGTGTTCCGATAATTCCATCCCGACCGGGGACGATTGACATCGATGAGCCGTCGAGTCATACTGCGAACGAATGTTATTGCATCCTGGATTTACTAATTGTTGTGTTCGCGCGTGAGTAAGGAACACAGCCGGTGGGTGTAACGATCATGTTGAAGCGAATGAAGCGCTGCATTCCAGGCGATCGATTATGACAAGACCCAGAATTCACCATCGAGTCGTGCGCAATCGGAAAAAGAACAGGATTCCCCTGTCCAAGCTTCGCGCCTCGGATGCGGTGAAAACTGTGGTGGATCATCCGCGCCGCCTTGAAGAACTTCTGAGGATGATCGAGGACAAGGACAGGATCGTCCGGGGCAGAGCGGCCCTGGCGCTGGCCAAGCTCTCTGAATCCCATCCCGCCCGAATGGTGCGGGTCGTCGAGCGGCTCAAAGAAATGCTGGGAGATGACTCTGCATATGTTCGATGGCATCTCTTATATGCCCTGGGGAAACTAGCGGAACATTATCCCATGAGGGCACGCGGCTTTTTGTCGGACCTGATTTCCCGTCTGGACGATGATAATCGGGTGTGTCGCATTCTCGCAGTCAGGGCTCTCGGGCAGGTCGCACTGCGAAGACCCAGACTCATTGAGGAAAATTTCCAGAATTTGAAGAAAGAGATGCCCCCGGCTATTTCCAAAATTCTGCATAAATCCTGACCTGCATTTACGCAAATTCACTTCCCGCTATATACAGAAAATCGGCAAAAGCGCCGCAGGAATGAAATATGCTATTGCCGCTTGAGAAGGACATAGACGGCGCCGACTCCGCCATCACAGGAGGGTGCGGATGCGTAGGCGACGACATAGCGGGCCATTCTGCGCGTTGCCAGCAATCGCTGCAGATTTTCTTTGAGAGGAGCTTTGTTTTCTGCGGAGTTGATTCCGCGTCCATGAATGATCTTGACGCAGCAGGAATGAAAGCGGGACATGTGGATAATATAGTCCTCCACGGCAATCTGGGCTTCGATTCGATTGAACCCGTGAAGATCGATCTGCCCCTGTATGGAGTAGAGCCCATTTCGAAGGTTTGGCAGCAATTTCTTTCCGCTGGCGCCGACCCATCCCTCGATGTACTCCGGGTGGTCGAGGATGGGTAAAGGCGTTTCATCCTCGATCGCAGCCTGCATCAGCTTGCGGCCGTCTGGATCCGGACTGGTGGGCGGAGTCGCCGGTGGTTGCGGAGTCGGATGCCGGGCATGCGGCCAACGCGATCGTTGCACGCCATTCATGGCCGCGACAAACAATTCTTCGTCGGTTGCCTTCCGCGGCGTCTGCGTGGTTGCTGACGTCGAGGGATCCGGGCGGTGCTGTTTGGGTGCGGCGACTGTATCCTCGGATTTCAGCTTCAGTCCCGCTTGCTGGACCAGGTTTGAAAGGCGGCCGAAAGGTCCGCTCACATTGGTTTTGCTTTTTGCGGGCATGGTTTCCCTGCCAATTTTCCAGGCGAACAAAATGCATCAAAAACGCGGTTTGCAGCAAACTCCTTCTCAAATAAAGTATGGCATGGACCCGAGGGCGCATTCAATCCCGGACCATCGAGGCAGCATCGCCTCTGGCTGGAGTGGGCGGATTTTCCGATCTATCTTGGGCGTGCCGGCTTTCAATCCTGTATAATAAAGGGTCGCTTTTAGCGGCTGTGGCTGGTCTGTTGAAAATTTGCGATATGCCGGCAAAATGGAACTCTAAGGAGACATGATGATTACACTGACGCCCCTTGCAATCGATAAAGTCAAGGCTATCCTCGAGGAACGAAAAGAGGAGGCCGGCCTCAGGGTTGCTGTAATCGGTGGAGGCTGTTCCGGATTTCAATATCAGATGACACTGGAAAAGAACTCAAGCGACGGAGATGAGATTATCGACATGAATGGTCTCAAGGTATTCGTTGATTCGCGATCCCTCCTCTATTTGAACGGAACGGAGATCGATTACGTGGATGGCGAAAACGGATCCGGGTTCAAATTTGAAAATCCTAATGCCAAGGCTGCGTGTGGCTGCGGCGAATCCTTTGAAGCCTGATCGGAATGGTTTGGGCAACGGGAAAAAATGCGGGCCTCTCGGACCCGCATTTTTTTTGCTTGCACCGGGAACAATGACGGGGCTTGCCGCTGCATGCGCTCTGGGACATAATCGGCGGTAGAGACGACTTGAAACGGAGAAGACTTGGCATACAAATCATCTCAGGACGGGATTACGCTGGCCGGGGTCAAGCTGTACCCGCATATCGGGACCACGGCAGAGGAGAGAAGCGCGCCGCAGGAATGCATTGCCGATCTGACACTCTGGGGAGATTTTGAAGCGGCTGCGGCAACGGATTCGCTGGAAAAGTCCATCGACTACTGTCAGGTTTTGCGGACCATGCAAGAGACGGCGGGAATCGGAGGGTACAATCTTGTGGAAACTCTTGCCTATAGGATTGTGCGTGCCGTACTTCGTTCCTTTCCCGCAAGCCGCGCGAGAATCAGGATCCGGAAGCGCCCTGCAGTTCTGGCCGGGCAATTGGACTCCGTCGAAATCGAGGTTGAGGAATCCTGAGCGGCGGGGATTAATATGACCGGTGAATCATCTGTACGGAACGGTGTATGATTGGATATAGTGGAGTATCGAAGTATCGATCCAAGAGGTTCATTCGCACGAATTGAGAACGGAGAAAGGAAATGGAAAATCTGCCGTCCGAGGGACCGGGTTTCTTCACCTCTAAGCTGGAGGCAGCTGTCGGCTGGGCACGCAAGTATTCCATTTTTGTCTATCCATTTGTGACAGCCTGTTGCGGGATGGAATACATGTCCGCCGCGTCCGGCCATTATGACATGGACCGTTTCGGAGCAGGGTTGCCTCGATTTTCCCCAAGGCAAGCCGATGTGCTGCTGGTCGTCGGCACCGTCAGCCACAAAATAGCCCCAATTCTCCGGCGGGTCTATGACCAGATGTGCGAACCGAAATGGGTTGTCGCCTTCGGCGTGTGCACATGCACAGGAGGATTTTACGACAACTATGCGACCGTTCAGGGGATCGACACGATTCTTCCGGTCGATATTTACATCCCCGGCTGTCCGCCGCGTCCCGAAGCCGTTCTCGATGGGCTCATGAAACTCCAGTCAAAGATCGAAAACCAGAAGCAAACGCTATGGGGGAGCCGATGACTTCAGATGCTGGCAACAAAGAAACGAAGAGCATGCTTCTGAATATTGGGCCGTCTCATCCGGCGATGCATGGCGTGATCCGGTTGATCACCGAGCTGGATGGCGAAACCGTGGTCGCCGTAGATGCAGAGATCGGATATCTGCACCGGGCTTTTGAGAAGAGCTGCGAAAACTCCAGCTGGACGCAGGCCATCCCATACACGGATCGATTGAACTATGTATCTCCTCTCATCAATAATTTCGGGTACTGCGCCGCAGTGGAAAAACTCCTCCAAATCGAAATTACCGAACGCTGCCGATACATCCGGGTGATCATGAGCGAGGTGTCGCGAATCACCGACCACCTCACCTGCATCGCCGCCTCGGCAATGGAATTGGGCGCCATGACGGCGTTCCTATACTTGATGAAGGCCAGGGAATTTCTCTACGAGATTATCGAGGATGTGACGGGTGCTCGGCTTACGATCTCGTACGGACGCATCGGGGGCGTCAAAGCGGATCTCCCGGCGAGTGTGCGGGAGAAATTGAAAGACGCGCTTCAAAAAACGGAAAAAGAGATTCACGAAGTGGATCAGCTCCTGACGCGGAACAGAATTTTTGTGGACCGGACCCGGGATGTGGGGATATTGACTCGAGAGAACGCCATCAGTTTTTCAATTACCGGTCCGCTCGCTCGTGCCTCCGGCATCAATTATGATGTTCGGAAAGCGTTCCCGTATTTCGCCTATGACCGCGTACAGTTTGACGTCCCGCTCGGTGAGCGCGGAGATAATTACGACCGATACCTCGTTCGGATGGAAGAAATGCGGCAGAGTATCCGGATCATTCGCCAGTGCTTGAAAGATATGCCGGACGGAGAGATCAACATCAGCCTGGACGGAAATACCATGACTTCCTACGATCTCGTGGACCAGGCGAAACTGGGGTATACGGCCGGATTGGTGAATGTCGTCAGCACCGTAGAACCAACGCTGGAGGGCACAGAGCGGCCATTCCAGAAACGGGTCATGACGGATGAAAAGCGCGTGGCCTTGCCGAATAAGGCGGATACGTACGGGAACATCGAGGGCTTGATGAATCACTTCAAACTCATCATGAACTCACACGGAATCCGCCCTCCCGCAGGAGATACGTACTTTGGCGTGGAGGGCGCCAATGGAGAACTGGGATTCTATGTGGCCAGCGATGGGAAAGATCAGCCCTATCGTGTTCGCGTGAGACCGCCGTGTTTCTTCAATATGGCCGGACTGCATACCATGCTCGAAGGCTACATGGTCGCGGATATCGTAGCGACGTTCGGTTCCATTAACATGATCGCAGGGGAGCTGGACCGCTAGGGAACCATGATTAACCTGAAATCCAAGCGCGAAATCGAAATCATGAAGGATGCCAGCCGAATTGTGGCTGAGGTCATCGAGGAGCTTCGCCTTTTTTGCAAAGCCGGAATTACCACGCGGGATCTGGACCGGCTTGCAGAAGAAAGGACAATGCAGCACGGAGCCGAGCCGGCCTTCAAGGGATATCGCGGGTATCCCAAAGCGCTATGCACCTCAATTAATCAGCAGGTCGTTCACGGCATTCCCGGGGAAATCAGGCTAAAGGACGGCGATATTGTCAGCCTGGATTTCGGGGTTCTGTACAAAGGGTATTTCGGCGACAGCGCGATCACGGTCCCCATCGGCGAGATTCCAGAAGCGACAAAAAAACTTCTACAGGTCACGGAAGAGTGCCTGTACCTGGGCATCGAACAAATGATTCCGGGCAACCACCTCTCCGATCTGTCCAGAGCCATTCAAACGCATGCGGAAAATCACAATTTTTCTCTCGTGAAGGAATTTGGCGGCCACGGGATAGGCAAACAGCTGCACGAGGACCCGATGGTGCTCAATTATGTCGTGAACGGACGCGGAATCAAGCTCCGGGAGGGACTCGTGCTCGCAGTCGAACCGATGGTGAATATGGGCACTGACAAAGTCAAAATTCTGTCCGATGGGTGGACCGTCATTACAGCCGATGGAAAGCCTTCCGCACATTTTGAGCACACGATTGCAGTCACTGGAAACGGCCCGGAAATTCTGACAAAACGGACATAAGGCCCCCTCATGCTTGATTCGATCCTTCCTTTCATGCGCTGTCCGCGCTGCGCCGATACAGCTCTTCACCGGGAACGCGACGGACTTCGTTGTCGCGGCTGCCGCGCCTTCTATCCTGTAAAGATGGGCATTCTGGACATGGTGGAAAGCGAGGCGCGCGAGGTCATCACACCGTTTCAGCGCGTGATGCAAACGCCTCTGGTCGTTTCGATCTACGAAAAGCTGTGGCGCCGCATCGGGTATTACCTGGCCAGTTCCCGTTCATTCAGCAGGGAAATGCAGACGGTTCTGCGGCTGGCGCGGCACAGGAACCACGGTCGTGTTCTGGATCTGGCGTGCGGGCCCGGGGTTTTCACGCGACCCCTGGCCCTTCAATCCGATGCCATGGTAGTCGGGCTCGACCTGTCATGGCCGATGCTGCGTCACGCTCAAAAAGAGCTGCAGAAAAAAGGGATGCAGACGGTTCTCCTGATCCATGCAACGGCCTTTGCCCTGCCTTTTGTCGATGGCGCATTTCAGTATGTGAATTGCTGCGGTGCCTTGCATCTGTTCGACAGACCGGAAGCGGCGCTGAAGGAAATAGCGCGAGTCCTGGACAAAAAAGGATTTCTCTGCGTTCAGACAACGATCCGGCCCGCCCGTTCCGCCGGAATGGCTTATTTTCTCGAAAAGTTTATTCGTTTTGGTTTTTTTGATGAAGGCGAACTGCGAGAATTGCTCAGCCGTCACGGATTCGAGGTGTCGGAGGGCGAACGCCATCGTATCAGTTTCACATTCCTCGCAAAATGCCGTGAATAAGCGCGGCCGCAGGCGGTTCCGTGTGCGCAGCACTTCACAACGATATCTGATGAAAATAGCGGGTCCGGTGCTATGATGGCGTCCGATCCAACAAAAGAGGGAAACTCTGATGGCGACACGAAAATTGACGGAAGAAGCCGAGCTTTTTCATGAATACCTGCGCCAGAATGGATTGAAGAAGACGTACCAGAAGGACCTGATATTGGATACGTTCCTGGGCACCGAAGGCCATCTCAGCGTACATGACATGTACGCCCTTGTGAAAAAAAAAGACCGGAAAGTCGGCGTTGTCACGGTCTTCCGCACCATGAAATCGCTTACCGCATGCGGCATCGCCAAAGAAATCGTCCTCGAAGACGGATTAATGAGATTCGAGCACAGCTACCATCATCCGGCGCATCATCACATCGTGTGCCTGCAGTGCCACCGCGCAATTGAGTATGTGTGCCCGGCTCTGGAAAAAATCCAGGACGACGTTATCCAGAGATACCATTTTCAGCCGCTGCACCACACATTCCAGACGTACGGTATTTGCGAGGATTGCCGCGAACGCCGGCCGGTCGTGGATATGACGAAGCAGGATACCGAGCGAGTGTTCGCGCGAGATGCCATCCAGATGATTTTGATGATGGCGGAGCGACTGCTGGAATTTTATCGTTCGGCAGCCAGACGGAACCAGGACCCGACGGGGAAAGATGTTTTTGAGCGACTGATGCGCGCGGAGGAAAAGCATGTAACAGACTTGAATCAAGAGTTGGCAGAGCTCCTTGGGCCGGAAAAGCTTCTCGAACGAACTCCGATCTTTCTGCATTTTGATCCGAAAGCGCTCGAGGCTCTCGTTCCGGATCTCTCAAATTATGAAAAAGCAGGGGAAGTCCGCATGGATGCCCACGCGTCTCTGGAAGCAGCCCTGGGTCTAAATCGCAAAATAACGGAGTTTTTCGCATCGTATGCAGGGAGATTTTCCGAAACGCAGGGCAAACAGATCCTCCTGAATTTTGCCGGACGCGAGGAGGCACACGCCGAGCGCCTGCAGCAGCACATCAGGGAAATGAGGAATCCGTCCGGCGGCGCGTCTGCATAATTTCTCCGGGAGATGAGTAATCCGCTTGGTTTCTCCGCGGACACGATTCATAATAGGAACGATCTGTTCGCTGAGATCGGATTTTGAATGAGCAGCATCCGTTCCGTGCGCACGCGGGTTTGCACGGCTTAAATCCCTGGCTTTAGGTATGAATCAGCGGCCTCTCAATTTCATCGAACGCCTCTACATCGTCGAAGTAGTACGCGGCCTGTGCCTTACCGCCAGACACTTCCTGTTGAATTTTCCGCGCCACATCATTCGCGGATTCGGCGGCAAAGCCGGCAAGGGAAATACCGTCACGATCGAGTATCCCGAAGAGCGCCGGCCTTATGCCGGAAGGCTGAGGACGCGGCATCGGCTAATGCGGCGCAAGGACGGGTCCCCCCGATGCGTCGCATGCATGATGTGCGAAACGGTATGTCCTGCAAGCTGTATCCACATCATCGCGACCGAAAATCCGGATCCGAATATTGAAAAAATGCCCGAGAGCTTTGATATCGACTTGGGAGTCTGTGTTTTCTGCGGATTTTGCGTCGAGGCCTGTCCCGAGGATGCCATCCGCATGGACACGGGAATCGTGGAACTCGCTGCGTACACGCGCGAAGGCATGTTATATCGAATGGATCAGCTTTTGGGTTGAAGCAAGCCTCGCTCAGGCTGCGATGTACGATGCGACCCTGGTATTTGCAAAACATGTCGGAAGGCAGGTGTCGACTGCATCTTCCTGCAATAAAACCCCGGAAACACACCCCTGGTGGTGAATGACTGGATGACATTACTTCCATCATTCCGTCTCTTCAACGTATATGACGGTGAGCTGTAAACGCAATGTTCAGTTTTTAGAGGTGGCACTTGAATACAGAATCCGGTCTCTTTGATATAGCGATTATCGGCAGCGGGCCAGGCGGATACGTGGCGGCGATCAAGGGCAGTCAGCTGGGGCTGCGGGTCGCCCTGATCGAGAAGTATTCCAAGTTCGGCGGCACATGTCTGCACTGGGGGTGTATTCCAACGAAGACGCTTCTACTGAGTGCGGATTTGTACGAGAAAGCATTGAATGGGAAAGAATTCGGGATTCTCTACAAAGACCTCAGTTTGGATTTCCGGCTCGTCAAAGCGCGCAAGGACAAATTGGTGCGGAAACTGTCCATGGGAACCGATTTCCTGATGAAGAAAAACAAAATAAGCACATTCCATGGAATAGGCAGGATTACGGCACCCGGAACGGTGCAGATCGACGGAGATCAGCCGGCAGAAATCCGCACCCGCAACATCGTGATTGCAACCGGATCGGAGGCAAGGCTTTTGCCGGGGCTTTCGCTGGAGGGGCAAACGGTCCTGACCAATAAGGAAATTCTTGACCTGGAGAGCGTGCCCAAATCCCTGCTGATAATCGGCGCAGGCGCGGTGGGCGTGGAATTCGCTTCCATGTTTGCGCAATTTGGCTCTGCTGTGACGGTCCTGGAAATGCTGCCGCGAGTTCTTCCTTCGGAAGATCACGAAATTTCGGAGGAAATCGTCAAAATCCTGACCAGGAAACGAATCAAATTTCTCACAAACGTGCGAATCGACGACATCAAATATGCCGAGGGATCCGTCGAGGCGCAAATTTCGCAAGGCGATGGTGAATCCAGGAAACTGGTTGCGGAAAAAATCCTGGTTGCAGTGGGCCGGCGTCCCGTGACCGAAGGAATCGGGCTGGAGAAATTACATGTGGCGCTTACCCGGGAATTCGTGAAGGTGGATAGGAACATGCAAACGAATGTTCCGGGGATCTTTGCGATCGGGGATGTTGTGCCGACTCCTGCCCTGGCGCACGTCGCATCGCACGAAGGAATACTGGCCATGCGGTCCATTGCAGGCGAGCGACCGGAGCCCATCAATTACGACCTGGTTCCCAGCTGTATCTACTGCCATCCCGAGGTTGCTCGGGTGGGATTAACGGAAGCCGCAGCTCGAGAGAGGGGATTCGACGTCGTTACCAGCAAGTTCCCCTTTGCCGCAATTGGAAAGGCTACAATTCTGGGAGAGAACGAAGGATTTGTAAAGCTCGTGAGCGAAAAGAAATACAAGCAGATTCTGGGTGTTCACATGATCGGCCCCCATGTGACGGAAATAATCACGGAAGGGACCGCACTGATCGGGTTTGAAGCGACTGCTGCAGAACTGTCTCATATCATCCACCCGCACCCGACTGTCTCGGAGGGAATCATGGAAGCGGCGTACGCATTGTATAGCGGCGCAGCGATCCATATTTAAAGGCGCGTGACCGGCTCCAGAGATTGCATTGCCGTATGGTGTGAGCGCGTTCCTTATGAACAGGCGCTGGATTTGCAGATGAAAATCTGTGAATCGAAAAAGCTCGGTTTCGGCACGGATGTGCTGTTGCTCCTGGAGCACCCTCCGACGATCACCCTGGGACGCAACGCTTCGACGGCGCACCTGCTGGCCCGAGACGAGGACTTGAAGTCGCGGGGCGTCGGGGTGCACCATGTCGATCGCGGAGGGGATATCACATTTCATGGCCCTGGACAGCTGGTGGGATATCCGCTCCTCACCCTGCAACCCGGAGAGCGCGATGTGCACCGGTATATGAGGAGCCTGGAACAGTCCTTGATGGATCTCTTGGGTCATTATGGCATTTCTTCCGGACGCGATGCCCGATATACGGGAGTATGGACGGCTGGAGGGAAGATAGCCGCGATGGGCGTACACATCAGTCGTTGGATGACGCGCCACGGTTTTGCGCTGAACGTGAATACGGATCTCTCTTTTTATGGGTTGATCGTGCCCTGCGGAATCGTGGGGAAGGGAGTGACGTCGATGCGAGCGGAACTGTCCCGGCCGGTGGATCTGGTTGAAGTCGCACAACGATACATCCCAATCTTTTCCTCCGTGTTTCAGAGAAACATGATTCCAATGAGTCCGGATGCGTTTGCCGCTGAGATGTCACAGTTCAGGGGAGGCGAAAGCTCTATCCCGGACGCACCCTCGCATCAGGTGAGCATCCATTCGAAATAAACCAGGCTGGATTCTATTTTCGGGAAGGTACGGTGTTGCATGACGACTAAAGTGATGATGCCGCAAATGGGAGAATCCGTTTTTGAAGGTACGCTGACAAAATGGCTTAAAAAGGTGGGGGACACTGTCGTTCGCGACGAACCCTTGTTCGAGATTTCAACGGATAAAGTCGATTCGGAGATTCCGTCTCCGGCTTCCGGTGTTTTGTCGGCAATCCTGGTTCCCGAGGGGAAGATCGTTCAGATCAATACCGTTGTCGCAATCATCAATGGGGCCGAGGCGGAGGAGCCAGCTGCGGCAGCCGTGAAAGAGGAATCGCCTGTTCCGGAGCCTCCCCAAAAGACGGAAGAAATTCCCGTCGCCGCGTTCGTCGCGACGGAGGAATCCGGCAGGTTGGAATCCACCCCGGTGCGTGTGGCTGCGCCTGCTCCTGCCATGGAACAAACCGCGGGAATACAGATTCAAGATATTCGCACCTCGCCGCTGGTCCGCAGGCTGGCCAGGGAAAATAATGTCGAACTCTCCAAAATACGCGGGACGGGTTTGGAGGGGCGAATTACAAAAGAGGATCTGTTTGCATATCTTGCGCAGCGATCTGCACCGCAGGAATCCGCGGCCGTTCCGGCGCCGGTTGCGGCGCCGGTTGCGGCGACGGAAACACCGCAGGAGCCTGCCTCGTCGTCCGGGGGTGGGCGCGTTTATTCCATTCCCAGGTTCATGGGAGAGAGCGAAAGTGTACCCATGAGTCCGATGCGCAAGGCGATTTCCGAACACATGGTGCTGAGCAAAAGGACCTCGGCCCAGGTCAGTACGGTTTTTGAAGTGGACGTAAGCCCGGTGGTACGGCTGCGCGATATGCATAAGCCGGAATTCGAAAGCAGGGAAGGAGTGCCACTGACGTTTACGCCGTTTTTTGCCAAGGCGCTCGTGGATACGGTGCGTGAATTCCCGATCCTGAACACCTCTGTAATCGGCGAAAACATCCTCTACAAAAAACCGATCAACCTGGGTGTTGCGGTAGCCCTGGAATCGGGACTCATTGTTCCCGTAATAAAGGATGCGCAGCTCAAGAGTTTCACGGGTCTGGCGCTTGCGATCCACGACCTGGCGGAGCGCGCGCGCACGAAGAGGCTGAAGCCGGACGACGTTCAGAACGGGACCATCAGTATGACCAATCCCGGAAGCTATGGCTCCCTGTTCAATACGCCGATCATCAACCAGCCGCAAGTTGCCATTCTCGGCGTCGGCGGAATTGAAAAGCGCCCGATCGTCATCGATGACGCGATTGCGATCCGCTCGATGGTCTGTCTTGCTCTTACCTTCGATCATCGCGTGATCGACGGAGCCGTTGCGGACCAATTCATGGCGAAGCTCAAAAAGAGGCTGCAATCGTGGACGGAATGGATCGATTAACGCGGTGGCAGCGGCGAAGAGTCCGATCGCAAGAATTGCTTGAAATGCCTGATTTTCCTGATTAAGGTATCATGACAGGTGTTCATTGTTCCCTCTACAAAACATCTGGATTGGAGCTGATCCATGCAGTTGGGCTTTACCAGCGTACTGTTGTTTCTTGTCCTGGGTTTTGTCATCCTCGCGGTGGTGCTATTGCTCTCGCGACTGCTTCAATCCGGAGGCGTGGCCGGAGCAGATAAATACATTCCATATGAATGTGGAGAAATACCCGAAGGATCGGCCTGGATTCGTTTTAATATCCGCTTTTATGTGATCGCTCTGATCTTTATTATCTTCGACGTTGAAATTATCTTCCTTCTGCCGTGGGCCGTCGTTTTCAAGCGACTCGGACTTTTTGCGTTCGTAGAGGGGCTCATTTTCATAGGCATTTTAGTTGTTGGATTGGCCTATGTATGGAAAAAGGGCGACCTGGAGTGGATCAAACCGGAAGATCTGGATGCCATGAAAGATTAGCGCGAATGGCCGGTTCCGGCTACGGCGCACAATAACTCGGGGAGTATGGAATGGGTGTTTTGGAGGGTAAATTTGAAGACAATGTCTTCATTACATCCGTGGACTGGATCTTCAACTGGGCCCGGTCTTCCTCACCGTGGCCGCTGTCGTTCGGCCTGGCATGCTGCGCCATCGAGATGATGGCGAGCGGAGCCGCGCGTTACGATCTGGCGCGTTTCGGCGCGGAGGTATTCCGCGGCACGCCACGACAGGCGGATGTGATGATCGTGGCAGGAACCGTATCGCTGAAAATGGCAAGCCGGCTCAAGCGGTTATACGACCAGATGGCGTCTCCCAAGTACGTCATCTCCATGGGCAGTTGCGCAAATAAAGGCGGACCGTACTGGCAGTTCGGGTATCATGTGCTCAAGGGAGTGGATCAGGTCATCCCTGTGGATGTTTATGTGCCCGGGTGTCCGCCGCGGCCGGAATCCCTGCTCGAAGGGATCATCAAGCTGCAGAAAAAAATCAAAAGCGAGACCATCGCAAAAAAAACCGATGAAGGTGCGGCATGAAACCACAGGAAATTTCGGTGATTTTGACGGAGAAATTCGGCGCTCGCATTCTGGAATCGCAACCGGAAGCCATGAATCCCTGGAGTGCGGTTGAAGCAACCGCGATCCTGGATGTGTGCCGCTTTATGCGGACCGAAGATTCCTTATGCATGGACCACCTCGAATTGCTCGGAGGAGTGGATTACAAAGACCGCATCGAAATCGTCTACATCCTGTATTCGATGAAGCACTATCACCGTTATACGATGAAATGCCGGCTGCCTAGAGAAAACCCCTCGATTCCCAGCGTGGAGTCCATTTGGGGAGTAGCCAACTGGCATGAGCGGGAAGCGTTCGACATGTTCGGAGTCGTCTTTGAAGGGCATAGCGACCTGAGGCGCATCTTGTGTCCGGACGATTGGGAAGGGTATCCGTTGCGCAAGGATTACCGGCCCCCGAAGATATATCGCGGAATGCCGGTTTAGGAGAGCAGATGGAAGCAGAGTACAGCGGCGAAATCATGACCCTGAGCATGGGACCGCAACACCCTTCGACGCACGGAGTGTTACGGCTGGAGCTGAAGACCGACGGTGAAATCGTTGCGGATGCGATCCCGCATATCGGCTATCTACACCGTTGCTTTGAAAAGCATGCAGAGAACGTCGAGTACCCGGGGGTTGTGCCCTTTGTCGATCGCATGGATTACTGCGCCGCGATGAATATGGAGCTGGGGTATGTCCTGGCGATCGAAAAGCTCCTGGGCATCCAGATCAATAACAGGGTGCGCTGTCTCAGAATTATCATGGCCGAACTGGATCGGATCGCGAGCCACCTCATCGCAGCGGGCACCTATGGAAACGACATAGGATCTTTCACCCCATTCATGTGGTGCTTTCGCGATCGGGAAACGATTTTGGATTTCTTCGAAGAGACTTGCGGCGCAAGGCTGCTGTACAACTACAACTGGGTCGGCGGCCTGATGCATGATGTAAAGCCCGGGTTCGAAAAGCGGGTGATTGAGTTTGTGGATTATTTCGAACCGCAGGTCGACAATCTCAATAAGCTGTTGTCGGACAACTACATTTTCATTCGAAGAACGGCGAATGTCGGCATCTTGACTCCCGAAACGGCTATCAGCTATGGCGTGACCGGTCCCAACCTGCGTGGAAGCGGCGTTCAATTCGATGTTCGCAGGAACGAGGCGTATCTCGGATACGAAGAATTTGAATTCGATGTCCCCGTGGGGAAGGGAGAGTATGGCCCCGTCGGCTCCTGTTGGGACCGCTACATGGTTCGGATCCGCGAGGTCAGGGAAAGCTGCAAAATCATCCGGCAGGCTGTCGCCAAACTGACGCCGGGCGATGTGCACGAATCCATCCCCAAGCGGGTGAAGCCGCCTGCAGGGGAAATTTACATGCGGACGGAATGCCCGCGGGGCGAGCTCGGCTACTATATTGTCAGCGATGGCAGCACGAAGCCCTATCGAATCAAAGTGAAATCCCCATGCTTCACTGTCATGAGCGCTTTCAGGGAAGCCAGCAAGGGAACGATGATTGCCGATATTATCGCCATCCTCGGCAGCTTCGACATCGTCCTCGGTGAGATTGACCGATAGCAAAGGAAAGACGGAATGGAATCCATCGCTTGGCTTCTGCATTTGATACCGAAATACGATACGCTGCCGGAATTGTGGCGGGCGCTGATTCCGATCGTGGTGAGTTGTGTCCTGTTTTTCGCGCTGCTGTGTCTCATCGTTCTTTTCCTGGTCTGGCTGGAACGAAAAATTTCTGCGCACATTCAGGACCGACTGGGCCCCATGTATGTTGGCGGATGGCACGGCTGGGCACAGACCATTGCGGACTCCCTCAAGCTTTTGCTGAAGGAAGACATCGTCCCCGATTCCACCGATAAACTGCTGTTCAAAATGGCGCCTTTTATCGTTTTTCTGGGCGCGTTCGCTGCCTATGTCGTTGTGCCTTTCGGCATTTCCTCCTTCGTCACGGATTTGAATATCGGAATTCTTTATGTTGTCGCTCTCGGCAGCCTTTCGGTGATCGGGATTATCATGGCCGGCTGGGCATCGAACAACAAATATTCCCTCTATGGCGGCATGCGCGCGGCCGCTCAAATCATCAGCTATGAAATTCCGGCCGCGATCGCCTTGATGACGGTGATCATTCAGGTGGGTAGTTTGTCCATGGTGGATATTGTGAATGCCCAGAAGGGAGGCATTCACCATTGGTTCCTCTTCCGCAATCCGTTTACGTTTCTGGCATTTTTTATTTATTTCATCGCATCGCTGGCAGAAGTGAACCGCACGCCCTTCGACATTCCGGAAGCGGAATCGGAACTGGTTGCGGGTTTTCATACCGAATATTCCGGAATGCGTTTTGCTTTTTTCTTTCTTGCGGAATACGCCAACATGCTTCTGGTGACCAGTGTCGCCACCACGCTTTTTCTTGGCGGATGGACGCAGATCCTGCCGGGCCCTACGCAGATTATCCCTGGTCCCATCCTGTTTTTTCTGAAAGCATTTGCCATCATTTTCGTGCAGATGTGGCTGCGCTGGTCGGTGCCACGGCTGCGCGTGGATCAACTCATGTATCTGAGCTGGAAAGTGCTCCTGCCCATATCGTTTGTTCTGGTTCTTGGGGCCGGCTGGATGGCCGTTCGCTGACTAAGGATTTGTGAGGTTCTATGTTGCGTTACTTTAAGGACATCGGGCTTGGAATTGTGACGGTATTGAACTCGATGTGGGTAGCGTGCCGCCACTTTTTCACTCCAGCCGTCACGATCCAGTACCCGACGGAAAAATGGACCATGCCGGAGCGCGCGCGCGCCCGACTGTTCAATAAAATAGAGGATTGCATCGGCTGCAGCCAGTGCGCGCGTGTCTGCCCGACACGATGTATCACCCTCAAGACCGAAAAGCGCGGAAAGGACGAGCCCGAGCATTTTGCATCCGACGGCACTCCGATCAAGCTGCGCACCTACCTCTATGACATCGACATGGCGCTTTGCTGCTACTGCGCGCTGTGCACGTTTACATGTCCTACGCACTGCCTGCAAATGACGCCTGCCTACGAGTATTCCGTTTACGATTTGAGAGATCACATTTACCATTTTGCCAACGAAAAACCCGTTACCAGCAGTCCGCCTGCAGAGCCTACTGCAGCCACATCCTGAAACCGCCTATGGACAATCGCGTGTTCGTACAAATAATCTTTTACCTGTTCGCGGTGATGACGATTGCGTCGGCCGCAGTGGTCGTATTCGCAAAGAACCTGATTCGCTGCGCCTTCGCGTTGCTTTTCACGTTTTTTGGGGTCGCGGGGCTGTATGCCTTCCTTGGGGCCGATTTTCTCGCTGCAACGCAAATGGTGATCTATGTCGGCGGCATCCTCGTGCTTCTGCTGTTCGGCGTTATGCTCACGCACAAACTCTATGACCTGAACCTAAAATCGGAAACCTATCAGTTCTTCCCGGCCCTGGCGGTCGCGATCGCCGTGTTTGGCCTGCTGGCGACGGTCCTTTTGCGCGCTCGGTGGCACAGCAGCATGCAAACCTCCTTGGATCCAACCACCGCAGCCATCGGAGAACTGTTGATGAAGGATTACATCCTTCCGTTTGAGGTCGCATCCATCCTGCTTCTGATCGCACTGGTGGGTGCTGCCACGATAGTCAGGAGAAGATCGGAATGATTGGACTGGGCCATTTCCTGATAGTCAGTGCTGCGCTTTTTTCTCTCGGTATCATGGCCGTTTTCGCACGCAAAAATGCTGTGAACGTGCTCATGGGCGTGGAACTTATCCTCAATTCCGCAAACCTGAATCTGGTCGCCTTCTCGAGATTTTCGGCACACAATCTCAATGGGCAGATATTTGCGATCTTCGTCATCGTCGTTGCAGCCGCCGAAGCCGCGGTCGGCCTTGCCATCGTTCTGTCGATGTATCGAATTATCAAGTCGGTCAACCTGGATCGCGCGGACACGCTCAAGGGGTAGGCATGAATCCACAGATTTTATTGGATCTTAAAAAGTTGTATCCGGAGCTCGTGCTCACTGTGACGATTCTTTGCGTTGTCGTCTCGGATCTTGCCCTGCCAAATCTCCGCAAAAAGGTTACGTTCTCCTTAGCCGCCCTGGGGTTGATACTGGCCTTCATTGCGAGCGTCCCGCTGTTTGCGCAACCGCAGGGTTCCGCATTTTATGGCGTCGTGGCGATAGATCCCATGGCCGCGTTTTTCAAGTGCTTTCTGATCCTGACGTCTTTCCTGGTGCTTCTGGCGGCGCCTAAATCCAGGGAATTCTCCAGTCAGAGTTTGGGCGAGTTTTATGCGCTGCTCCTGGCCGTGACTCTGGGCATGCTCCTGCTGGCGTCCAGCATGGATATGCTGATGCTGTATCTATCGCTGGAAATGGTCTCTCTCGGAAGCTACATCATGGTTGCCTATCTGAAAAACGATCGTTCGTCCAATGAGGCCTCTCTGAAATACCTCCTGTTCGGAACCATCGCGACCGGCTGCATGCTCTATGGCTTCACAATTGTGTACGGATTGACGGGGACGACGAAAATCGCGGGCGTTCGGGATATCTTGTCGGCCAGCAGCGCTGCCGGAGAGAACACGTTGATCCTCTTCGTGGCAACAACATTGATCCTGGCCGGCTTTGGGTTCAAAACGGCGGTGGCGCCCTTTCATTTCTGGTGCCCCGATGTGTATGCCGGCGCCCCGACGCCGGTTACGGCTTTCCTGAGTGTCGGTCCCAAAGCGGCTGGCTTCGCCACGTTGATTCGCTTTTTCTTCACGGGGCTTTCAAGCACTTCAGGCGACGGTCTCTGGGCTCCATTCAGCTCGATAAGCTGGCAGCACCTGGGTCTTATCATCTCTGTAATCACAATGACCCTGGGGAATATAGCCGCCCTGCGCCAGGAGAATATGAAGCGGCTGCTGGCCTATTCGTCGATCGCGCATGCGGGATATATTCTGATGGGAGTCGTCGTACTGACAGGGCAGGGATTGCAGTCCGTTCTGGTTTACCTCATCACCTACCTGTTTATGAACCTGGGAGCATTTTTTATTGTCATCGAAATATTCAATCGCACGGGTAGCTTCGATCTGAAAGATTATCGCGGACTGTACCGGCGTTCCCCGTTTCTGACCATTGCGATGGCAATCTTCATGTTTTCCTTGATGGGTATACCGCCGTTTGCGGGATTTTTCGGTAAGCTGTATGTATTCGGTGCGGCAGTAAACAGAAACCTGGCATGGTTTGCCGTCGTCGGTGCGTTGAATAGCGTCGTGGCTGTGTATTATTACGCGCGCGTCATCAAGACAATGATCATCGATACCAATGAAGACACAAGCAGGCTGTCCATGCCCTGGCCCAGCCATGTACTGATCTGGATACTGCTTCTCCCGACGGTCGGCATGATGTTGTTTTGGGGAGCGATACAACGGCTGACGGAGACATCGACCAGGATTTTTCTCGGATAAACCCAGGCGGCTGGCTATTAAAATCTGTTCTGGACTTTAAGCTTGAAGCACGATTCCCCGACGCGGTGATAGGAAGCTATTTCGCTTTTTCGGGGGAACTTACGCGGATTTCGGTGGCAACGCCGTCGAGGTCAATGCCGAGTTTGCTCAGCTTGCGCGCCTCCATTTTCAACTGAACCATTGAGAAAGCCTTCAGCGCTTTATATTCGGCAGGTTTTCCGTCAATTGTGATCTTGGCGGAGGAGGCATCGAGCAGGAACTTTTTTTTGCCGGGGATCTGGGAAACGAGAATAAGCTTTTCGGATTCCGAAAGAGAGAGCAGTCTGAACGAAGCCAGATCCGCGGCCAGAGACAGGAAATAGAAGGCCATGATGCATAGCATGACGCAGATGGTTTTTATAATGCCCAGCTTCCGGATCTTCCTGCTCAAGTTTTTCATATATTTCACACCTTATTCCTACTAGCCTATTGGAGTAAGAACCGATGAATAAAGTTCAAATGGTTCCGGCATATCGAACTGAACGCTTCCTCGTTTAGCTGGTTATTATATCCGTGAGCGCATCTCGATGCTATGCACAGTTGTTGGTTTGACGGAGGCATGCTACCCATAGCTGCCGGGAGATGAGACGTTGCGCCCGACCGCAGTAATTCTGAACTGGTTCATTTTTTGCTGCACTTCTGCGGCTTTCTCTGCGGAGCCGGTGAAGATTCTCTTTTTCCCGCTCGATTCGCCTTCTGCGGAGCGAAATCTATCGTGGCTGAGCGAAGGCATTGCCTTTTCCATTTCCCGCCAACTCAGCGGCCCCGGCATCAAAGTGGTGGATCGTCGCGAACGTGTTGAGTTGATCGAAAATTTGGATTTGCCCCCCGACTCCAATCTGAGCCATGGCAGTATGATTCGCGTCGCGCAGGAGGCGCAGGCCGATTTGATCGTTATGGGCGGATTTTCGGGAACAGAGAGTAATCTTAGGATTGCAATCAGAATTCTGGATGTCAGGAATCTAAAACTCAGCGGCGAAATTACCGCCAACGGGCCGCTGTCGGCGATGCCGCAGGTGGAAAACGAGCTCGGCTGGCTGATACTAAACAACACAGGTATGCAGCGGGAGATGACGAGGGAGGATTTCAGCCGGCGGGCAAGGAAGATACCCAACGCGGCGTACGCTGCATTCATCCAGAGTTTCAACGTCGCAGGAAGAAACGATCAGATACGGCTGCTGCGGAAGGCCGTGGAGGGCTTGAAGGATTTTCCGGAGGCGCATTACCAGCTGGGCAGGCTCTACTTCCAAAAAGGTGACTGGGCTAATGCGCTGAACCAGTTGTCGTTGAGCGGCAAGGAGGACTATTCGGATCTGGAATACGAGTTTATCAGGGGCACATGCTTCTTGCAGCAGGATCAACCTGTGCAGGCAATTCAGTCCCTTGCGTACGTTCTGTCTTATTCCCGATCCTACAGGGTGTTAAATAATATCGGCGTGGCTTATCTGCGAAAAGGGGATCCCGATCAGGCTTTGAGCGCCTTCATGGAGGCAAGGAACCTCGCCCGCTCAGATATCACAGTTGTCGTGAATCTCACAATCACACGGCACATTCAGGGCAGTGATGCCGAGGCGCGAGGCGTCCTGGAGGATACCGTGAAAGCGCACCCAAAATATGGGATGCTGCAGTTTCTGTCTGCGGTTGTTTTGAAGAGTCTGGGAGAAAACGACAAAGCAGACGCGGCTATAGCTCGAGCCAAGGAGCTGAACCTCGATACAGACAAACTGCAATCCCAGGATCCAAGAAAGTGGTGCCTGGTCCACACGACGTGGGAACGCTGATTCGAAATGCGAGGCTCCCGAGTTTTATAATTTCTCGGAGCAAAACCTGTCGGGTGAAAGGCATTGGCTTGACAAGCTCGAAACTCGCACATAAGATAACTGCTCCAGGTTGCCGAAGTGGCGGAATTGGCAGACGCGCTAGGTTCAGGGTCTAGTGGGCTTAAGCTCGTGGGGGTTCGAGTCCCCCCTTCGGCACCATCTTCCTGCATCCACTAATCCTCTCGTTGTTTGGAGCTGTTACCCCTGAGGTCCCCTTCATAACGCCGGTGAATACCCGGAAATGGGCAATATT
>Ga0335071_10000840_pt1 | contig 33045 bp, 26 predicted proteins | sample Lox_Sample_15_FD_206724 | JGI IMG/M metagenome (GOLD analysis project Ga0335071, IMG submission 206724) | Soil microbial communities from Loxahatchee National Wildlife Refuge, Florida, United States - Lox_Sample_1.5 | ecosystem: Environmental > Terrestrial > Soil > Wetlands | place: USA...
GTCCTCACGGTGATCGGGCTCCAGATCGGCGCCCTCCTCGGCGGCGCCGTCATCACCGAGTCGATCTTCGCGTGGCCCGGCATGGGCAAGCTCATCGTGGACGCCATCTTCTTCCGAGACTTTCCCGTGGTGCAGACGGTGCTGATCCTCTCCGCCACCGTCTTCGTGGTGATCAACCTCGCGGTGGATCTCCTCTACACCGTGCTCGATCCGCGCATTCGCTACCTGTGATGCCGGCGCTCGCGAAGTGGGCGCGCCGTCATCCGGCCATGGCCATCGGCAGCGCGCTGCTCGGCCTGGTCGTCCTGGCGAGCCTGCTCGCGCCCGTCCTCACCGTCTACGATCCGCTCAAGCCGAGCTTCGGCCAGCGCCTGGCGCCACCGTGGGGGCTCGGAGGCACCCGCGCGCACCTCCTCGGCACCGACAATCTCGGCCGGGACATCCTCGCACGGCTCCTCTACGGCGGCCGCATCTCGCTCGCCCTCGCGGTGAGCGCGGTGAGCATCGCCGCGCTCGCGGGCGTGGTCGTCGGCCTGGCCGCGAGCTGGGGCAGCGGGAAGGCCGACGCCGTCATCATGCGCGTGGCGGACGTGCAGCTCGCGTTCCCCGTGATCATGCTCGCCATCGCCATCGTGGCCGTGGTCGGCACCAATCCCCTGGCGCTGGTCGGTGTGCTCGCGCTGAGCGGCTGGGTCCTCTACGCCCGAACCATCCGCGCGCACGTGCTCGTTCTCAAGCGCCTCGACTACATCGAGGCCGCCACCACGCTGGGCGCCAGCGACCTCCGCGTGATCGTGCGCCACGTGCTGCCGAACACGGTGGCGCCCATCCTCGTGATCGGCTCGAGCCAGTTCGCCACCATGGTGCTGCTCGAGTCCGGGCTGAGCTTCCTCGGCATGGGCATACAGGCGCCGCGGGCGTCCTGGGGATTGATGCTGGCGGAGGGGCGCGACTACCTCTCGAACGCCTGGTGGCTGGCCACGGCGCCGGGCCTCATGATCGCGCTCGTGGTGCTGGGCGCGAATCTCCTCGGCGACGGCCTGCGCGATCTGCTCGACCCGACCCTGCGGAACCTCGAGGGCTGACGGCTCAGCGGCCCCGGTCGCGCAGCCAGTCCGGCAGCGGCGGCACCCGCGCATCGACCTGGCGCAGGTTGTAGTACGGGATGGCGGGCCGGTAGACGTCGAACACGCGGCGCAGCTCGCCGATGGGCTCCGGGTGCACGTCAACTCGGAGATCGACGTGGGCGAACGGGCGGTCGTCCACCACGTAGAGCGCGGCCGACTGCTGGCCGCCATGCTGCCCGCCCGCGTCGCGGCCGGCCTCCACCGTGCGGAGCAGCCGCTCCTCGAGATCTTCGGACGGATCTGCCGTGAAGGCCTTCTCCATGGCGTCGAGCAGATGGGCGCCGGTGAGGTAGTTGCCGAGCACGATGAAGTCGTCCCCCACGCGGTGCCCCGCCCAGTCGCGATTCATCTTGCCGGTGCGCGCCGCCGCGAAGCCGTCCGCATCGATGACGCCGAGCTGGCGGTACTCCGCGTACGGATCGCCCTTCACCAGCTCATTGATGACGGCGGGGGCCTTGTAGCCCAGCTCGAGCAGCCTGAGCGCCATGTAGCCGAGGCGCGCATCGGCAATCGCCATGATGGCGACGGCGCCCAGCCCCGCCCGCGCGTGCGGCACGCGGGCGCCCACGGCCAGCGACCGCGTGGCGGTGCCGATGCCCATGCGGCCCGTGCGCGGGCAGCGGCCGATCACCGTGAAGGTGTGGAACTCGGCCCCGGGCGGACGCGGCGGCAGGCTCACGCTTTCGCCTTCGGGTCGACGTAGTCCGGGCGCACCGCGTAGGGATACGGTCCTTCCACCGTGCGGCCCTCCGCGAAGCGCTTCAGGCTGAAGGCGTCGATGTCCACGGTCTTCGCCCGCCCCTCGACCACCAGCTCCGCCATGCACTGGCCCACCGCGGGCGAGATCTTGAAGCCCGAGCCGCTGAAGGCGGTGGCGAGGTAGAGCCCGTCCATGCCGTCCACGCGCCCGAGGATGGCGTGGCGGTCGGCGCTGTAACCGTCGAAGGCCTTGTAGCCGCGGGAGAGCGTGGCGCGCTCCATGGCGGGGATGCGATGCATGAGGAGCTGCGCGCCCAGATCCGAGGCGCGGGCGGAGAGACCGGTGCCGAGCGTGTCGGGGTCGATGTCCCACTCCTGGCACGGCACGCCCACGAGGGTCAGCCCGCCGCCTTCCTGCCTGAAGTAGTTCCCCTGCACGTTGTCGATGAAGACCATGTGGCCCTTGGCGAGCTCCGGCGGGCGCGACACCGCTACCGTGTCGATGGCCTTGGGCCGCGCGGGAAGCTGAAGGCCGAACTCGCGGCAGAGGCGCGCCGACCAGGCGCCCGCGGCCACGATGACGCTGCCGGCGTCGATGCGCCCTGCCGAGGTCTCCACGCCGGTCACGCGGCTGTCCTGACGAATGACGCGCGTGACGGCGGTCCACTGCATCACCCGGGCGCCCAGCTCCGTGGCGCGGCGGCGGAAGCCCTCCACCGTCTCGGCGGGATTGGCGTAGCCGCTGTCCGGCTCGTAGGCGGCGGCGCCGATGTCCTCCACGTTGGCGAAGGGCTGGAGCTCCTTGAGCTCTGCCGGAGTGATGGCGGTCGTGTTCACGCCGATGCCCCGGAGCATCTCGACGTTGCGCCGCAGGTTCTCGGCGAAGGCCGGCGCGACCACGTTCACGAATCCGGTGTGCGTGAACACGGCGGGGCCGCCCATGAGCTCGGTCCAGTGCTTGAACACGGGGAAGCTCGCCCACGCCAGGCGCGAGTCCCATTCGTTCGTGTAGTGCATGCGGACGAGCGCGCTCGACCGCCCGGAGGCGCCGCTGGCCAGCGCGCCTTTCTCCACCAGCACGACCTTCACGCCCCGCGCGGCCAGCGCGTAGGCGATGCTCGCTCCGTTCACGCCGCCGCCCACCACCACCACGTCCGCTGTCTGGGTCATCCTGATTCTCCTTTGGCTCCCTCGCCCCTCACCCTGCCCCCTCCCCCTTCCGGGGGAGGGGGAGAGATCAGCGCTGCATCACGTGCCTTGGATCGAAGGCGTCCCGCAATCCGTCCCCGAGAAAGTTGAAGCTCGTCACCGCGAGCGTGATCGCGATCCCGGGGAAGATGGCGACCCACGGCGCCGAGGCGAAATAGCTCTGCGCGTTGTTGAGCATGTTACCCCAGCTGGCGAGCGGCGGCTGGATCCCGTAGCCGAGGAAGCTGATGTAGGACTCGAGCAGGATGGCCCGCGCCACGCTCAGGGTGGCGGCCACCGCGATGATGCCCACCGTGTTGGGCAGGAGGTGGCGCAGCATGATGCGGCCGCCGGAGGCGCCCAGCCCCCGTGCCCCCTGCACGAACTCCTGCTCGCGGAGCGCCAGCATCTGCCCACGCACGATGCGGGTCACGTCCATCCACGAGGTGACACCGATGATGAGGGTCATGGACGCCAGCGACGGCGGCACGAACGCGGCCAGGGCCAGCAGGAGAAAGATGGGCGGAAACGAGAGCATGGCATCGGTGACCCGGAGCAGGACGCCGTCGATGGCGCCGCTGAAGTACCCGGCCAGCGTGCCGACGAGGGCGCCGAACGTCACGGTGACGAGCATGGCCGCCACTCCCACCGTGAGCGAGATGCGCCCGGCGTGGAGCAGCCGGCTCAGCACGTCGCGTCCCAGCTCGTCGGCGCCGAGGAGGTGCCCCTTCGTGAGCGGCGGGGCGAACTTGTGTCCCATCTGGATCTGGATCGGGTCCGGCAGCCAGAGGCCGCCCGCGAACGCGGCGCCGAGCCCGAGCAGCGCGATGACGACCACGCTGGCCACGGCGGGACGGTGGCGGGAAAAGCGCGAGAGCACGGTCGCTTCCTTCACGACAGGCGCACCCGCGGGTCGACCGCCGCGTAGACGAGATCGGCCACGAGATTGCCGATCACGACGAGCAGCGCGGTGAGCATGAGCAGGCCCATGAGCACGGGATAGTCGCGATAGCCGATGGAGTCCACGAAGAGACGGCCCATGCCGGGCCACGTGAAGACGGTCTCGGTCACGAGGGCGCCGCTGAACACGAGCGGAAGCTGGAGCCCCGCCAGCGTGATCAACGGGATCAGTGCGTTCCGCAGCGCGTGCTTGAGGATGAGGGCGCCCGCGGCCACGCCCTTGGCCCGCGCCGTCCGGATGTAATCCTCGCGGATCACCTCGAGCATGGACGCGCGCGTGTAACGGCTCCACGTGGCCACCATCACCACCCCGAGCGTGGCCGCGGGCAGGATCAGGTGGCGGAGCCGGTCGCCCAGCGCGAAGTCGGCGCCGATGGTGCCCATGTTCCCGGGGGGCAGCACGCGCAGCAGCACCGCGAAGACGTAGATCGCCATGAGCCCGAGCCAGAAGGTGGGAATGGACAGCGCGACCATGGAGCTGAACGTGAGGAGGTGGTCGAAGAGCGAGTACTGGCGCACCGCGCTCACGATGCCGGTGAAGAGCCCCAGGCCCACGGCCACGGTGAACGCGCTGACCATGAGCACGAGCGTGGCCGGGATCCGATCGACGACGACCTCGCGCACGAGCCGGCCGTCGCGATACGAGCGGCCCCAGTTCCCTGTGAGCACGCCGCCCACCCACTTCACGTACTGCTCGGGCACGGGACGATCCAGACCCAGCTCGCGCGTGAGCCGGTCGAGGTCCTCCGCGCTCATGGTGGGCGTCATCGCGTAGATCGCGGCCGGCCCTCCGGGCGCCAGATGCAGCACGGAGAAGCCGACCATCGACACGAGGATCAGCACGACGAGGGCCTGCAGGACGCGGCGGATCAGGTAGCGGTGCACGGGAACCTAGGCTTCGGCCTTTCGTGTGCCCGGGTCGCGAGGCTCCCTCACCGTCGGGGCTGGGACTGGAACAGCTCGATCGGGTTGCCCGAGGGATCGTCGATGATGACCTGGGCGCCGCCCGGCCCGCTCACGATTTCACCCGTGCGGAATGCCACCTGGGCCGCGCGCAGTCGCTTGACCTCCGCTTCGAGATCAGCCACCTCGAGGTGAAGACGGTTCCAGCCGCCGGACACCTGACGCCGACCATCGGCGAGTGTGCGTTTGCCAGAGCTGCCCTCGCCGCTCAGCAACAGCCGCACGCCATCACGCGAAACCGCGGCAAAAGCGGGTGAGGCGTCGATCTCGAGCGTGAAGCCGAGGAACGTCGTGTAGAACCTGATGGCCTCGGGCACATCGTCGATCATGTAGCGCACGCCGACTCCAGGCATCGCTCTCAGTCTCCTCCGGGGCCCTTGAACACGGCGGAGAGCAATCTCGAAAGTGAAAGGGCCAGTCGGACACCGTCGAGCGCAGGGGGCTGTGCTGGATCCGCGGCTGACCGTCCCGGTGTCCGAGCCGAAGAACCCTACGCCTTCCACCCCCACTCTTGCATGTTCCAGCTGTTCGTCAGGGTGTTGCTGTTCGGCTTGTAGTTGACCATGCCCTGCTTCACGCCCTCGAGGCGCACGTAGCTGAAGAGCGGCAGGTAGGGCAGGTCCGCGCGGATCACTTCCTGGAGCTTGAGGTAGAGCGGCCGCCGCTTGGCGCGGTCCACCTCCTTCACGCCGTCCTCGAGGAGCTTGTCCACCTGCGGGTTCTTGTACTGCAACACGTTCCGTCCCGAGCCCGTCTCGGCCGGGATGTACTTGCTGTGGATGCGGTTGAGGCAGTCCGGATCGTCGCCGATGATGGCCTGGACGCCGACGAGGAGCGTCTCGTACTTGCTCTTCACGTAGTACTCGCCCCACACTACCGCTGCCGGCATGTTGTTGATCTGCATGTCCACGCCGACCGCCTTGAAGTTCTGCTGGATCAGGGCCTGCGTCTGCTCGCGCAGCTTGTTGCCGGCGGTGGTGGAGTTGGTGAACGAGAGGCGCACGCCGTTCTTGGCGCGGACGCCGTCCGGTCCCACCTTCCAGCCGGACTCCTCGAAGATCTGCCTGGCCTTCTCGGGGTTGTATTCCTGCTTCGGCAGGTCCGCGTTGTAGGCCCACGAGGTCGCGGGGAGATAGCCTTCCACCGGCTTGTGAATGCCGTAGTAGATCTGGTCGATGATTGCCTTCTTGTCGATGGCGGCGTAGAGCGCCTGGCGCACGGCCACTTCCTTGAACTGCGGCTTGCCGTGGTTGAAATAGATGTATTCCACGGACGGCGTCGCGTGCTGGTGAATGGTCACGCCCGGCAGACCCTTGGCCTCCGCGAAGAACTCCGCGGAGATGCCCTGCATGCCCGTCACGTCCACCGCGCCGGTCTTGAACTGCGTGTAGAGCACGGTGAGATCGGGAATGTACTTGAAGATGACCCGGTCCAGCGTCGGCGGCCCCCCGTGATAGGTCTCGTTCGCCTTCAGCACCAGGTTGTCGCCGGCCACCCGGCTCGCGAACTTGAAGGGGCCCGTGCCGATCGGGCTCTTGGTGTTGAACTCCGCGGTGTTCGGATCCGCCACGCCCTCCAGGACGTGCGCGGGCACGATGTAGGTGTCGCCCCACGACGTGAGGAACGGCGCGAACGATTCCTTGAGCTTCACGCGGAGCGTGTAGTCGTCCACGATCTCCACGCTCGAGACCACGTCATGGCCGATCTTCGTGTAGGCGCCGAACTTAGGGTTCAGGATGAGGTCGTGGGTGAACTTCACGTCCTTGGCCGTGAAGGGCTGGCCGTCGTGCCACTTCACCCCGCGCTTGAGCTTGATGACGTACTCGAGCCCGTTCTTCTGGATGCCGCCGTTCTTGGCCGACGGCACCTCGGTGGCGAGGTTGGGGCTGAACTGCGCGCGCTCGTCCACCCGCCACAGGCTGTCGAAGATGCCGAAGTGCACGCCGTGGTCCACCTCGATGTGCGGGCGGATGGGGCTGAAGACCGTGGGCTCCTGCGACAGCGCCACCACCACCTGCCCGCCCTTCTTCACGTTGTCGGCGGCCAGCACGACGCTCCGGTCGAGCAGGGGCCCGAGGGCGACCGCGGCGCCCGCACCTCCCAGGAGGCCGAGCGCAGCCCGGCGGCTCAGGATGACGGTGCGGGCGGAATCAGCAGGAGACGGGGACTTGTCCTTGGCGTGGGTCATCGGGGATTCCTCCTGGCGGGACTATATCACCCTCCTTCCACCACCCCTCACCGCTACGCGTGGAACGTCTGGCGACCCTCGTCACGATTCCACAGCCGGATGAGGTGGCGCTTCCGCTCGGGCTCCTGGGCGTCGCGGAACGGCGTGCGGCTGTGCGCGAAGAGCAGGTTGTTCAGGTACTGGATCTGCCCCTTCCCGATGGTGAACTCCACCCAGCGCACGGGAGCGTTCAGGATGTCGCTCATCGCCTTCACCGCGTCGCGGCCGGCCGAGTCCATCGGCCGCCCTTCCAGCTCTTCGCCATTCTCGATCAGGCTCTGGTTGTAGCGACCGCGCACGCCGCCGCCCGTCCGCTCGAACACCGGCTGCCAAGACACTTTCTGGTCGTCGGGCGCATGCTCGGCCTGCCGGTCCCAGGGCACGGGCTGATAGAGCCGCTCGAGGAGCTTGGGATGCGTGCGCGCCAGCTCCTCGTGCGCCGTCACCAGGCTCACGAACCGGCTCACGCCGCCTTCGATCGCGGGATGGAGGCACAGCAGGCCGACCAGCACGGGCGGCGCCGCGAGCCAGGGCGCGTCGGTGTGGAACTGCAGATCGAGGTTCGTCACCGAGCGGCGGACGCCGTACGCGAGCGCCTGGCCCGTGTCGCGCACGTCGTACAGCATGGCGCCGTCCCACTTCTGCGCCACCAGCCGTCCCAGCAAGGATCCGAGCAGCCAGCCAATGGCGCGGTTCTCCTCCACCGAGTACCGCTCGACGGGCACGCGATCGAGCACGGCGAGCCCGATGCCCTCGTGCAGCTGGCGCCCCACCGTCTCCATCACCTTTCGGCAGGCGCTCAGCTCGAACTGCGCCGGCGACAGCAGAAGCGTCGGCAGCGGCTCCCGGCGCAGGCACGCGACTGCCGTGTCGAGCTCGTCCACCGCGGCCGGCGGCAGCGCCACTTCCCAATCGCTCGGCGAGAGCGTGTCGCGAACCCAGGCTCGACTGTCCATGGCTAGCGCTCCGTGAGCACGGTCTTGATGTCGTTGACCACGAGGTCCGCCACGAGGAAGCCCGCGCTGTAGACGTTGCGGATGTAGCCGTCGCGATCCACCAGGAACACCTTGAGCACGTGCCGGTAGCGCCCGGTGAAGCGGCCGCGCTCGTCGTAGACGGCGGCGCGGTCCTGGCCATAGCTCTCCAGCATGTCCTCCAGCACGCGCCCCGACGGCGCCGTCATGAACCGCCACAGCCGGCCGTCGGCGCCGTACACGTGCGCATACTTCGCCAGCGCCGCCGGCGTGTCGCGGCTCGCGTCGAAGCTGATCGACAGCAGGGCGACTCGGCCGCTCAGCCCTTCGTCCTTCACGCGCGTCTGGAGACTTTGCAGCGCCTGGCTCGCGAGCGGGCAGCCGAGGCGCTCGGGACAGGCCGTGTAGATGAAGCTCACCACGGAGACCTTGCCCGCTGTGACGGCCTGTGTGCTGACCGAGTGCCCCGTGCTGTCGCGAAGGACGAAGCCCGGCACGCGCTTGATGGCCGGCAGCTCATAGCTCCCCGCCGGCGGCGGCGTGAAGCTGGGCGAGAACACGCCCTTGACGAACTCGTCCTCGAGGCTCGCCCCTTCGTGGGCGAGGGCGCTCCCGGACCACGCGAGGGCCAGGCTCAGCGCGAAGACGAGCTCAGCGCGGCGCATTCGCGCTCACCCGCACCGGCGCCGGAGCCGAGCGCGTGGCGCGCGGACCGAACGCCTTGCTCCCGAAGTTCATGATGTGCGCCCGGCCCACCCCGTTGAAGTCCGTGGTGAACTTGGCCACCAGCTTGCCGTCCTCCCACGCGTAGGCCTTGAGCCAGTAGTCGCCGGGCTTGTCCCACTTCGACAGGAGCGAGTTGGTCGCGTAGAGGCGCTTGCCGTCCCACGACGAGGAGACCATGTTGGCCATCTCGCCGAGCTTGATCGACTCCACCAGCTTGCCCTCGAAGGGATTCGTCACGTCGTACGCGCGGAGCGTGCCGTCGCCGAAGGAGTTGACGTAGATCTTGCTGTCGTCGGGCGCGATGCTGATGTCGACGGGAAGATTGGGTCCGATCTCCGCTATGTTCTTGGCCGCCCACGTACCGTCGTCCTGCTGGTGGATGAGCACGAGCTGCCCGGTGAGCGCCGTCGAGGTGAAAGCGTAGTTGTGGTTCGGCAGGAGCGCCCACCTTAGCTCGAGGGGCGCCCCCGGCACGTTCAGGGTCTGCAGCGGCTTCCGCGCGTGGAAGTCCCACACGACCACGGAGCCGCCGAAGTTCTTCATGGCCTCTGCGTCCTTCGTGAGATCAGCGAAGGGTCGCATGTAGTTCTTCTTGCCCGTGAAGGACGAGGTCAGCATGCGGTTCAGGTTGGCGTTCACGCGCACGTCGTAGCCGTAGGGCGCGTCCTTGGGCATCCAGAGGGTGCGGATGAACTTGCCGTCGTTGCTGTACTCGGCGAGCCCCGTGCGTCCGCTGCCGTCCTGGGCATTGGAGAGCGCCGAGATCAGCATGCGCCCGGGCAGCGCGTAGAAGGTGTGCGGGCCCACGAGGCCGCCCGTGTCCTTCACGAACGTCGAGATGGTCTTCACGAGCTTGGGCCTGGCCGGATCGGAGGCCACGTCGAAGACGAAGATCTGGCTGGTGTCGAGGCCGCCCGCCCAGAGGAAGCGGCGATCGTCGGTGAAGCCGGCGTGATGCGCCTCGTGCTGGCCGGGCACGGGCGCGCGGTGAATGATCTTGCCGTAGTTCGGCGACTTCGGGTTCGCGTCCACGGTGACGATGCTGTCGTTGCCGTCGGCGACGCCCTTGACCCCGAGGGTCCACACGTAGATGTAGTCCTCCTGCCCCGTGACCTTGGGCAGGAACGGCGACTGGCAGGTCTCGTCGGCGCGGACTGGCGCGGGCCCACCCGCCCAGAGCACGATCAGCATGACGAGGAGAATCGAGACGGCGCGTGACGCCGAGCGTGTGCTCATGTACGTAGACCTCCTTGCCCGGACAGTGTACGCCTCGCAGCTACGACGGGCCGGCCCCCTGCGTGGCGGTGTAGAGCGCGTAGATGGACTGGCTCGCCGCCATGAAGAGGCGGTTCCGCTTGGGGCCGCCGAAGCAGATGTTCGCGCAGGCCTCGGGCAGCCGGATGCGGCCGAGAAGCTTGCCATCGGGGTTCCACACCGTCACCCCGCTGTAGCCCAGGTTGCGGCCGGCGTTGCTCGAGATCCAGACGTTGCCGTCGATGTCGCAGCGGATGCCGTCGGGGCCGCACTTGATGTTGTCGACCATGCAATCGGTGAACACCTTGCGGTTGGACAGCTTGTTGTCGCTGCTGATGTCGAAGACGTGGACGTCGCGCTGGCCGCCGGCATGCGCGTCGCCCGGCCCCCGCCCCGTGCTCGCCACGTAGAGCTTCTTGAGGTCCGGCGAGAAGGCGAGCCCGTTCGGATTGGGAATCTGGTCCTCGCTCACCAGCAGGTCGACCTTCCCGTTCTGGTCGACGCGATACACGCTGTTGGGCAGCTCGCGCTTCTGGTTGGCCACCTCGGGAGGCTGCCCCACGCGATGCCTGATCCGGCCGGCCGGATTGGTCAGGCCGCCCGGGGCGTCGACCGTTCCCTCGTAGAGCTGGCCGCCGTAGGGCGGGTCGGTGAACCAGTAGCTGCCGTCCGGGTGCGCCACGACGTCGTTGGGCGAGTTGAGCCGCTTGCCGTTGAAGGAGTCCGCCAGGATGGTGATGGACCCGTCGTGCTCGTAGCGGACGAGCCGGCGCGTCAGATGCTCGCACGAGATCTGGCGTCCCTGGAAGTCGAAGGTGTTGCCGTTGCTGTTGTTCGAGGGCAGCCGGAAGACGCTGACCCGGCCGTTGTCCTCGCTCCAGCGGAGCTGCCGGTTGTTCGGGATGTCGCTCCAGACGAGATACCGGCCCACGCCGCTCCACGCGGGCCCTTCCGACCACAGGGCGCCCGTCCACAGGCGCTTGAGCGGCGTGTTGCCCTGCCGGAGCCGGTCGAAGGCCGGATCGATGGTGATGACGTCGGGATCCACGTACGTGACCGGCGCTCCGTTGGGGCCGAAGTCACGCGGGGGATTGGTGACCGTGCTCGGGGGAGTGGCCGGACCCATGGGGGAGGGCGGAGGCGCCTGGGCCATGGCTACGCGGGTTCCGAGGGCTGCCGCCCCGGCCACTGCACCCATCGCGGTGAAGAGCATGCGCCGGGAGACGGGTTCGAGCGCCATTGCCGACCCTCCTTGAGAGTGTGGCCGCGGGTACCGATTCGCCTGAGCACGAGGCGGCCACGGTAGCAGAGGGCTGCCGACACCGTCAATCGGCGTATGCCGATGCTTCTTGACAAGGCCGTTCGTCCGGGCCGAGAATCCGCCCACGCTCAAGACACGCCGGCGCTGAGACGCGCCTTGTGGTGGGGCGCGGCGCTCGTCGCGGCCGGCATCGTCACCGGGCTCGCCTTCCACGGCCGCCGTCCCGACACGAGCCTGGCCCGGTTCGAGGCCGCCGGTGTCATGCTCGCCATTGCCCCGGCCACCGTGACCGAGGTCGTCGTCACGCAGGGAGACCGCCGCTGGCGGTTCGAGCGCGCAGGGCCGAAAGCGTGGGCGACCGGGCCAGGCACGATGGCAGGAGAGCAGGTAGGCTCGCAGATCGAGAGCGGGCTCCGCTTCCTTCACGCCTCTCCCCCGCAGCGCGTGCTCGAGCCGGGCGAGCTCGCGGACAGCGCGCGGTCCGAGTTCGGCCTCGAGCCTCCACGGTTCTCGGTCACCGTTCGCTCGTCCGCTGGCCACCCGTTCAGCATCGACTTCGGCGTACGGAACGCGCAAGGCCTCGCGCAATACGCTCACGTGGCTGGACGCGCGGAGGTGGTCCTCCTGCCCGGCTTCGTCGGCGAGTCGTGGGAAGCGGTGATGAGCACGCGATGAGGCTCGCGGCGGCGGCCGTTCTCGCTGCTCTCGCCGTGCTGGTTCAGCCCGCGGCGGTGGCCGCCCACACCACGAGCACGGGGCTCGCCACCATCACCGTGTCCGGCTCGACGATCACCTACCGGCTCACCGTGATTCCCGGCGAGCTGGGCGAGGATGCCGCCCGCCTGCTCCCCCTGGCCGCCGATGGCGATGCCGCCGCCGTCGAGCGGATCGCCTCGGAGCTTCGGCGCCGGATCACGATTCGATCCGGCGATACGGCATGCCGCCCCGGGCGAGCGGTCATCCAGGGCTCTCGCCTCGGCGACGGCCGCGTCACCCTCGAGCTCACCCTCACCTGTCCCTCGGCGTCCGCGCGCCTCACGATCCGCGACGACTGGGCCGACCTCTTCGGCGAGCACTACCGGACGGTGGCGCACATCGAGACGTCGAGCGGGTCGAGGGAAGCTGTCTTCATGCCGGAGGCCCGCGAGGCGACCATCGATCTGGGACATGGCACGAACGAAAGCCGCGCGGGCTTCTTCCGGCTCGGCGTCGAGCACATCCTGACCGGCTACGACCACCTGCTCTTCCTGCTGGCGCTGCTGCTCCGCGGCGGAAGCTTTCTCTCCCTGCTCAAGATCATCACCGCCTTCACGGTGGCCCACAGCATCACGCTCGCGCTGGCCGTCCTCGGCGTGGTGACCATTCCGGCCCGGATCGTCGAGCCGGCCATCGCGCTCTCCATCGTGTGGATTGCGCTCGAGAACCTCCTCCGTACGAACGCGCCGCCCCAGCGCTGGCGCATCAGCTTCTTCTTCGGGCTCGTGCACGGCTTCGGCTTCGCGTCCGCCATCGAGCCGCTGGGCCTGCCCCCCGGCCGCCTCGCGCTGGCCCTGCTCGGCTTCAACCTCGGCGTCGAGGCCGGCCAGGCATTCGTGGTCGCGCTGCTCCTGCCCCTGCTCCTGTGGCTGCGCGGCTCGGCGTGGGAGCAGCGCGTGGTGCGCGCGGCCTCGCTCGGCGTGATCGCCTTCGGGCTCGTCTGGCTCGTGGAGCGACTCTGGCCGGGCCCTTAGCGTCTAGCTCTTGAGCCCGCCCACGCGAACGCCCTCGATGATGCGGCGGTTCGCCAGCAGGAACACCACGAGGAGCGGCACCGCGCTCAGCGCCGCGCCGGCCATGATCGGCCCGTACGACTCCGAGCTGTAGGCGCTGCGCAGGAGCGCCAGCGCCACGGGCAGCGGGAACATCTCGGGCTTGTTCACCGCGATGAGCGGCCAGAGGAAGTCGTTCCAGGCCGAGCGGAACGCGAAGATGGACAGCGCGCCCAGCACGGGCTGCGAGAGCGGCAGCACGATCCGCGCGAAGATGTGCCAGGGGCTGGCGCCGTCGATCCTGGCGGCGTCCTCCAGCTCCGTGGGCAGCGTGAGGAAGAACTGGCGGAGGAGGAACACGCCGAAGGCGAAGGTCATGGCGGCCTCGGGCACGATCATTCCCTGGTAGGTGCTGAGCCAGCCCAGCTGCTGGGTCAGGATGTACTGCGGCACCAGCACCACCGCGTTGGGAATCATGAGGCTGCCCACGAGGACGACGAAGATCAGATCGCGGCCGGGAAAGCGCATGCGCGCCAGCGGATAGGCGGCGAGCGCGCTCGTGAAGACCACCAGGAGCACCGCGCCGACCGACACCACCGTGCTGTTGAGGAACGCGCGACCGATCCGAGCGGTGCGCGAGCTGCTGAAGAGGACTTCCACGTAGTGCGCGAGGGTGGCCGGCCACGGGATCCACTCCGGGGGCACCCGGATGATGTTGGCCGTCGGCTTGAGCGAGGTCACGAGCACCCACACGGCAGGCAGCAGCCACACCACGGCGGCCACGACCATGAGCGCGCTCACCATGCCCCGCCGCGAGCGCATCGGCTCAGTACTGCGTGTGGCCGCGCAGCAGCCGGAACTGGAACAGGGAGAAGATCAGGATCACCGCGAAGAGCACCCAGGCCATGGCGGACGCGGAGCCGAACTGGAAGAAGTTCTGGAACGCCGTCTCGTAGAGGTGCTGGACCACCGTGCGCGTGGCATCGCCCGGCCCACCCTGCGTCAGGATGAAGACCTGCCCGAAGATCTGGAACGAGCCGATGACGTGGGTGACGAAGACGAAGAGGAACACGGGCCGGAGGAGCGGCACGGTGACGCTCCAGAAGCTCCGCCACCCGCCGGCACCGTCGAGCGCCGCCGCCTCGTAGAGCTCGCGCGGGATGTCCTGGAGCCCTGCCAGGTAGATGACGAGGTAGTAGCCCGTCACCCACCACACGCTCGTCATGATGATGGCCCACATGGCGGTGGCCGGATCCGCAAGCCACGAGCGCGCGGGGATGCCGAGCGCCCGCAGGTAGTAGTTGAGCGGCCCCACCACGGGATCGAGGAGCCAGAGCCACGTGAGGCCGACGGTGACCACGGACAGCGTGAAGGGAAAGAAGAACGCGCCCCGCAGGAAGGTGCGGAGCGCAATGCCGCGATTGAGCGCGATGGCAAGGATCAGGGGAAGGGCCAGGATGGGCAACGTGCTGGCCGCGGCGTAGAAGGCCGTGTTGACGAGGCTCGTGTGGAAACGCGTGTCCTCGAGGAGCTTTTCGTAGTTGGCGAGGCCGACGAAGGCATACTGGGCCCGCCCGAGGCGCGCGTTGGTGAAGGACAGGCGCAGGCCGTCGAGCAGCGGATAGAGGCGAAACGCCGCGAAGAGGACGAGGCCGGGGAGGAGGAAGAGATACGGAGTCAGCGTGCCCCTTCGGACGACGCGACGTTTCGTCTTGACCCCCTCACTATCTCAGCCCTCGCCTCTCCGCTCGAAACGAGCAGCTCGGCTCGAACTGCGACCCTCTCCCCCGCGGCGGGGGAGAGCGAATGCTAGTCAGGCAGCGCGTTGATCTGCTTGGCCAGGTCCGTCATGGCCGCGGCCGCGGGCTTCTGGCCGATGTAGACGTTCTCGATCACCGGGCGCGTCAGGTTCTCCGCCGCCACCCACTTCGGCGTCGCCTGGCCGCCCTGCCAGTTCGGCGCCTGCGCGAGCAGCGTGCGCAGCACAGGGTCGGCGGTGATGCGCGGATCGGCATGGGCCTTGCGCAGCGCGGAGACCTGGCCGGCCTTGAGCGTCCACTCCGCCACGTGATCGCTCATCCACCGCATGTAGGCCCACGCCCCGTCGCGCTTCGCCGGATCGGCCGCCTTGGGCTTGGGGAACGTGAACTGGTGCGGCATGGTCCACACCGTGGGGTGCTTGAAGATGGCGGGCACCGGGCTCACCGCGAAGTCCACCTTGGCCTCGCGCAGCCCGGTGAAGTTCCAGGAGCCCGCGATCCACATGCCGACCTTGCCGGCGATGAAGGCATCGCGGCAGTTCGCGTTCGCCGGCGGCGCCACCTTGTGCTGGGCGAACATGGCGCCCCAGAACTCGGCCACCTCGATGGCCGCCGGCTCGCCGAGCGCCGAGCGCTTGAGATCCGGCGTGTACACGTTGGCGCCGTTCTGCCACAGGAGGTTCTGGAACCCCCACGTGTACTTCCCGGGGTTCAGGGTGCCGATGGCGAAGCCGAAGCTGTCGCCCTTGGTCATCTGCTTGGCCATGCTGATGAGCTGGTCACGGCTCGCCGGCACCTTGGGCTTGCCGTCGGTGCCCATGAGGCCCGCGTCGCGCATCACCTTCACGTTCAGGTAGAGGATGTGCTGCGGCACGTCGAGGGGAATGGCGTAGCGCTTGCCCTGGAAGAGGCCGCCCTGCCACGTCGAGGGCAGGTAGTCCTCGCCGCGGAAGCCCTTGCCGGATGCCGCGCCCTCGTCGATGGCCTCGAGAACCCCGTCGCTGGCGAAATGCGGCACCTCGACCGTGTGGATCAACGCGATGTCCGGCCCCTGGCCCGCGGGCACGGACACCTGGAGCTTGGCGTAGAGATCGGCCCACGGGATGCGCTGCTGCTCGATGCGCACGCCGGTGTCCTTCGTGAACTGATCGATCAGCTCGTCCATGACCTTGCCGTCGGCGCCCGTGAGCCCGTTCCAGTACGTGATGGTGGGCTTGGCCTGCGCGGAGGCGCGGCGGGCAACGGCGGGGAGCGTGGCGGCGGCACCGGCCGCGGCGGCGGTGCGAAGGAAGCCACGGCGGTCGACTCTGACCTCTGTCCGATTCATAAGGCCTCCTCGGGCCGGCTGTGGGCCGCGTGCACTATAGCGAGGCCGTCGCGTGCCCGTCAACACGCTGCCCGCGTTGACAGCCCGCGCGCCGTTACCTAGACTCGCTCACCTATGGCCACCATCAAGATCGATGTGGATCGGAAGATCGGCAGCGTGGACCCGCGCATCTTCGGCAACTTCATCGAGCACATCGGCCGCTGCATCTACGGCGGCATCTTCGAGGAGGGCTCGCCGCTCAGCGACGAGCGCGGCCTGCGCAAGGACGTGCTGGAGGCCGTCCGCGCCCTGCGCGTGCCCGTGCTCCGCTGGCCGGGCGGCAACTTCGTCAGCGGCTACCACTGGCTCGACGGCGTGGGACCCGTCGACGCGCGGCCACGCCGCAGCGAGCTCGCGTGGTACGCGGAGGAATCCAACCGCTTCGGCACGGACGAGTTCATCCAGTACTGCCGCGTGCTGGGCACCGAGCCCCACATCTGCGTCAACATGGGCAGCGGCACCATGGACGAGGCGCAGGCATGGGTCGAGTACTGCAACGGCACCGGCAACACGCACTGGGCCAATCTCCGGCGGAAGCACGGCCACCCCGAGCCGTATCGCGTCCGCTACTGGGGCCTCGGCAACGAGATGTACGGCGGCTGGCAGATCGGCAGCCTGAGCGCCCCAGACTACGTCAAGAAGGCCAAGACCTTCGCGCTCGTGATGAAGCGCACCGATCCCTCTATCGAGCTGATCGGCTGCGGCCACAACGGCGTGAGCGACTGGGACGTGACGGTCATCCAGGGCCTGGCCGCCGTCATCGACTACTACAGCATCCATCTCTACACGGGGCAGGCCGATCACTACGCCAACGTGTTCTCCGCTCACCAGGCCGAGCGGGCGGTGCGCATCTGCGGGGCGCTCCTCGAGCGGGTGCGGCACACGCAGCGCATCGCGCACCCGATTCCCGTGGCGTTCGACGAGTGGAATGTATGGTATCGCAAGCGCAGCGCGGAAGACCGCGTCGGCGGCGTCGAGGAGCAGTTCGATCTCTCGGACGCCCTGGCCGTGGCCATCTATCTCAACGGCTTCATCCGGCAGTGCCGCATCGTGAAGATGGCGAACCTCGCCCAGCTCGTGAACGCCATCGGTTCCATCTTCACGAACACGCAGGGTCTGTTTCTCCAGACGATCTATCACCCGCTGCGCCTGTACACCGAGCACACGCTCGCCACTGCGCTCCACATCCACGTCGACGGGCCGACCTACGATCTCAGGCCCGAGCAGGAGGACGAGCAGAAGGGGCGTGTGCACCACGTGGCGGATCTCGGCCCCTTCCCGCTCCTCGACGTGACCGCCACCTGCGACGAGAAGGCGGAGCGGCTCACGCTGGCTGTGGTGAATCTGGACAAGGACAAGAGCCAGAAGGCCGCCATCGACCTGGGCGGCGTGGCGGTGACGGGAGGCCTGCAGGTGTCGGAGGTCACCGGACCGGACGTGGGCGCCGTGAACTCGTTCGCGCAGCCCGATGTCGTGGGCGTGCGCGAGCGGCAGGTGAACGCGCAGGGGAGCCGGATCGACTACGAGTTCCCGGCACGCTCGGTGAGCGTGCTGCGCGCGCGCCTGCGCTAGGTCCGGCCCAGCGATCCGAAGTCGATGTAGCCGCGCTCGACGTTGGTGTCGAGCAGCTCGACCCGCACCTTGTCTCCCACGTCCAGGCCGGCCGCGCCGCGTACGACCTTGCCCTCGACGCTCGGATGGAAGATGCGGACCCACGTGCCCTTGGACGAGGCGCCCGTCACGATGCCGTCGAAGCGCTGGCCGATGCGCGACGACAGGAGCAGCGCCGCCGCGGATTTGTGCACCTGGCGCTCCGCCTTGGTGGCGTTGTCCTCCTGCACGGTGCAATGCTGCGCGAGCGCATCCAGCTCGGCGTTCCCGTAGGGCACGGCGCCGCCGCTCATGGCCGCCTTGAGCAGCCGGTGCGTGATGAGATCCGGAAAGCGCCGGTTGGGCGCCGTGGAATGCGAGTAGTCCCGGACGGCGAGGCCGAAGTGCCCTTCCGCCTGCTGGCCCGGTCGCTCGGCGACGTACTCGCCCTTGCCGAGCAGCTTCACCACCGAGAGCGAGAGATCCGGGAACCGCACGGGATCGGCCCGGAGGCGGGCGGTCAGGAAGCCCTCCAGCGCGCGGCAGCTCGGCTCGGGCGGGAGCGTCTCCCCGAGGTTCGCGGCGAGCTCGACGATGCGCTCCCACCGCTCGGGCGAGCGCAGCACCCGCCTCAGCGCGGGAAAGCCCTTGGCGGCGAGATATCTCGCGGTCACGCCGTTGGCCCCGATCATGAAGTCCTCGATCAGCTCCCTCGCGCGATTCTTTCGGTCCGGCTGGAGGTCGGACAGCTCATCGCCGTCGAACACGGCCCGCGACTCGATGGTGTCGAGGCTGAGCGCACCGTGCTCGTGGCGCAGGGTTTTCATGGCCTGGGCCACGCGGTCCTGCGTACGCAGCTGCTCGTCCAGGCCGCGCAGCGCCGCCACCTTCGGGGGGGGATCGGCCGTGCCATCGAGCCAGGCGCCCACCGCGTTGTACGCAAGCTTCGCCTTGTTGCGGACGGCCGCGCGGTAGATGTCCGATCCGATCACGCGGCCGTCGCGCGCCACCGTCGCCTCGATGACGAGAGCCAGCCTGTCCTCGCCGTCGTTGAGAGAGGTCAGGTCGGTGGAGAGCCGCTCCGGCAGCATGGGGAAGATGGCCGCCGCCGTATAGACGGACGTGGTGTTCGCTCGCGCGTGCCCGTCGATGGCCGAGCCCTTCTTCACCAGCGCGTCCACGTCGGCCACCGCCACGAGAATCCGCACGGCCCCACCGGTGCCCGGCTCCGCGACGGAGAGCTGATCGAGATCGCGGGAGTCGTCGTTGTCGATCGAGCACCAGAGGAGAGAGCGCAGATCACGGACGCCGGGGCCGTCCTCGTGAGCGGGACCGCTCAGGGCATCCGTCTCGGCCCTGGCGGCAGGGGAGAAGTCGGCCTCGAGCCCGCGCTCGACCATGACCCGGCGCGCGATCGCCCGGAGCCGACCGCGGCTCGACCGATCGGGCATCCGGCTACTTGATCAGGCCGTAGAACTTCCCCGCGTTCTCGCAGACGATCTTGTGGGTCACGTCTGCCGGCAGGTGCCCGAACTGCTCCTCGATGTACTTGGACGACTCGGGCCAGACGCCGTCGCCGTGCGGATAGTCGGAGCCCCACATGAGGGTCTCCACCCCTATGTCCTCGATGAGCTTGGTGCCGATGCGATCGAACTGGAACGTGGCCTTGCACTGGCGTCGCCAGTAGTCGCTGGGCTTCATCTTGAGCCCGAGATCGTGGAAGCGGTCCTCCCACTCGAAGTCCATGCGGTCGAGCGCGTAGGGCAGCCAGCCGATGCCGCTCTCCCCGAAGGAGATGCGGATGTTCGGATAGCGCTCGAGGACGGCACTGCCGATCACGGCCGCCAGGATGTTGATGAGGTTCATCTGGAAGCCGGCCACGCTGGTGAACAGCGCGGCGCGCTTCGTGTGCCCGGTGGCCTTCTCGCGCACGCTGGGCGGCAAGGTCGGGAAGGTGTGGAAGTGGAGCGGGAGGTTCACCTCGTTCACCGCCTGCCACAAGGGCTCCCACAGCGGGTGCCACATGGGCTCCATGTCCCACGAGCAGGAGAGCTCGAGGCCGCGGAGGCCCATCTTGGCCACGCGGTGGATCTCCTTCACCGCCGCCTCGATGTCGCCGTAGGGCAGGCAGGCGAGCCCGATCTGCCGGTCCGGGTAGTGACGGCAGAAGTCCACGAGCCAGTTGTTGTAGATGCGGAACATCTCGCCCGCCGCCTCGTGGTCGTTGAGCCGCGTGGCCGCGCCCAGGATGCCGAAGATGATCTCGGCCTGGACGCCGTCGCGATCCATGTCCTTGAGCCGGAGCTCGGGCGTGGTGGGCCGCGCAATGCCCTTCTTGCCGTCCTCGTAGAGCCCGGTGGAGGCCATCACGTCCGCGCGGTAGTGCACCCCGGGCACGTACTTCTGCCCCGACGGCCCCACACCGCCCCACAGCCCGAAGGAGGCGCCGTTCTTCGACGTCCAGGTGGGGCCGTCCGGCCCGTCCGCGACGTACGGCATGCGGTCGCGAAGCGCCGCGCTCGCGTTGCCCGTGAAGAGGTCACGGGGTATCCAGGGCATATCGATGTGGCAGTCGGCCGAGATCCGCGTGAAGGTCATGGCGTCTCCCTCCTGGGTGAGCGTGGGCCAATCATAAGCGATCCCGTCCCCGTCCGCTCCCGGGTGTTATGGTATGGCCCCCACGTACTTAAAGGAGGGCCGCTCATGGCCATGAAGACCGTCGTGGCGCTGCCGGGAGAGGGCGTCGGGCTCGAAGTGGTGGAAGCGACTTGCGAGCTCCTGATGGGAACCGGCCTTCCCCTCAAGATCCTCACGCCGCCCCAGGGCTCTCCCCTCCCCGAGGAGACCAAGCAGGCAGCCCGCGAGGCGGACGGCGTGCTCTTCGGCGCGGCGGGGCCCTCGACCTCCGCGGTGGTCTCCTGGCTCCGCTGGGAGATGAGCGCGTGGGCCGGCGTGCGGCCGATCCGGTTCTTCCCCGGCATGCGCTCCCCGCTGGCCGACCCCGACGGCATCGACTACCTCCTGCTGCGCGAGAACAGCGAGGGGCTCTATCCCGGGCGCGAGGGCGACCTGGCCGATCTCGTCAACGTCATGCCGGATCTCTCCGACAGGACAGGGCGGAAGGTGAAAGAGTTCGGTGACGAGGGCCGGTTCGCGGTCAAGATCGTCACGCCCAGAGGCGCGGAGCGCATCGCGCGCTTCGCCTGCGATCTCGCGAAGCGCCGCCAGGCGCGCGGCAAGCCGGGCAAGGTCACCTGCGTCACCAAGTCGAACGTGCTCCCCCGCACCGACGGGCTCTATCAGCAGACGGCGGAGCGCATCGTGCGCGAGGCCGGCCTCCCGTTCGAGCACTTCCACGTGGACGACGCCGCTCGTCGCCTCGTCCGTTTCCCCAAGTCGATGGACGTGGTGCTGTGCATGAACCTCTACGGTGACATCCTGTCGGACCTCGGCGCGGAGACGGCGGGCGGGCTCGGGCTGGCGCCGTCCGGCAACTTCGGCGACAACGGCTGGGCGTACTTCGAGTCGGTGCACGGCTCGGCGCCGGACATCGCGGGCAAGGGCATCGCCAATCCCACCGCGACGATCCTGTCTGCCGCGCTGATGCTCGAGCACATGGGGCTGAGCGCGGAGGCGCAGCGGCTACAGGACGCGGTGGGACGCATCTACCGCGACGGCAAGGTCCTCACGCCCGACCAGGGCGGTTCCGCCAAGACGCGCGAGATGGCCCAGGCGGTGCTGGCGGCCTACCGGTAACGCGGAGAAGAACCCACCCTCACCCTGCCCTCTCCCTCAGTGAGGGAGAGGGGGCAATCCCAGGAACTGCCGCACCGCCTGCTCGAACGCCTCGGGCGCCTCGGCGGGGACCGAGTGCCCGGCGTTGAGGATCTCGACCATGCGGCTACCCGAAATCAGCTCGAGCATTCGCTTCGCCGTCTCCGGAGCAAACACGTCGCTCTCCGAGCCGCGCACGATCAGGGTCGGCGCGGCGATCTTCCGCACGGCCGGCCAGAGGTCGACCGGCGGGACCGTTCCCTTCCGCCGCTGGTCGCGGAGGAAGCTGTCGTACTTCCACGTGTATCGGCCGCTGGGCAGCTTCTTCACCCCGTGCTCGACGCGGTAGCGCAGCGCCGCCTCGGCCGCGGGGGAAGCAACCGTCACGTGCGGGCGAAGGTAGGCGACGGCCTCGTCGACGGACCCGAAGTCCTCGGGCGCGTTGCCGGCCATCTGCGCGATCCGCGCCGCGCCCTTCGGATCGATGTCCGGCCCGATGTCGACGATCACCAGCTTCTCCACCTTGCCCGGATCGGCCGCCGTCAGCGCGATCGAGTTCCGACCGCCCATCGAGAGCCCGATCAGGACGACGGCGCGAAGTCCCAGCTTGTCGTGCACGGCGCGAATGTCGCGCGCGTGGTCGTCGGGCCGGTAGGCGCCGTCCTTTGCCCAGTCGCTGTCGCCGTGGCCGCGCTGGTCGAGCGCCACCACGTGATACCGGTCGCACATCGCCCGCGCGAACATGTCCCACGTGTGGGCGTGGCCCGAGAATCCGTGGAGGAGCAACATGGGCGGCGCCGTGTCGTTGCCCCAATCGAGGTAGTGGAGCCGGAGCCCGTCGGCATCGACCCATCGATCCTGCGGCATCTTGTCGGTGGCCATCATCGATCCTCCCGTCTCGTCACGATGCGTTCGAAGGCTTGGCGGGCATTCTAGCCTTGATCTACAATGCCCGCGGGCTCCACTTCGGGAGGATGCGATGACACTGGACAAGCCGCAGATCGCCGCGATGCTGCGCGACATGATCATGATCCGGGACTTCGACGAGCTGGCCATCCAGCTCCGCGTGGCCGGCAAGATCTACGGGGCCGTCCATCCCTACGTGGGCCAGGAGGCCGTCGCCGTCGGGGTGTGCGCGAACCTGACGCCGCGCGATCGCGTGACGAGCACGCATCGCGGCCACGGCCACTGCATCGCCAAGGGCGCTGATATCCGGCGCATGATGGCGGAGCTGTTCGGCCGCGTGGACGGCTACTGCAAGGGCAAGGGCGGCTCCATGCACATCGCCGACTTCGCGGTGGGCATGCTCGGGGCCAACGGGATCGTCGGCGGCGGCCTGCCGATCGCGTGCGGGGCGGCGCTGGCCGCCCAGGTCGAGGGCCGCGGCGACGTGACCGTGTGCTTCTTCGGCGACGGCGCCGCCGCCGAGGGCGAGTTCCACGAGGCGCTCAACATCGCCGGCGTGTGGAAGCTCCCCATCATCTTCGTCTGCGAGAACAACCAGTACGCGGCGAACAACGCGGTGGCCGTCCAGCACCCCCAGGTCGACATCGCGGCGCACGCCGCCGTGTACGCCATGCCCGGCGTCGTCGCGGACGGCAACGACGTGCTCGACGTGTATGCGCGCACGGGCGAGGCCGTGGCGCGGGCCCGGCGGGGCGACGGGCCGAGCCTCCTCGAGTGCAAGACCTATCGCTGGCACTTCCACGCCATGCGACACGCCATTCCCGCGGACACGCGCCCGGCCGACGAGATCGCGTCGTGGAAGGCCCGCGACCCCATCGCGCGGCTCGAGCAGCATGCGGTGAGTCAGCACCTGCTGTCCGCCTCCGAGATCGGGGGAATCCGCGAGCGCGTGCGGGGCGATCTCAACGAGGCCGTGGCCTTCGCCGAGCAGAGCCCGTTTCCCGATCCGAAGGATCTGCTCGTCGACATGTTCGCCAAGTGACGCGACAAGGACTCACCATGCGCGAGATCACCTTTCAGAAGGCGCTCGAGGAAGCCGTGGCCGAGGAGATGCGGCGAGATCCGAAGATCATCACGATGGCGACGGACTTCACCGGCGATCCCGTCAAGGAGTTCGGCCCGACACGCGTGCGCTTCACGCCCATCTCCGAATCGGTCCTGACCGGCATGGGCCTGGGCGCGGCCGGCTGCGGCCTGCGCCCGATCGTGAACTGGCGAATGGTGACGTTCTCCTTCGTCGCCATGGACCAGATCGTCAACCAGGCGAGCAAGATCCGCTACATGTTCGGCGGGCAGGCCGACTTCCCGGTCACCTACCGGTGCACCACCGGCGGAGGGATCGGCCTCGCCGCGCAGCATTCGCAGAGCCCGTACTCGATGTGGATGCATCTGGCCGGCCTCAAGATCATCCTTCCCTCCACGCCGGCCGACGCCAAGGGCCTGCTCAAGAGCGCCATCCGCGACAACAACCCGGTGGTCTCGTTCGAGTGCAGCCGCCTGGCCACCGCCACCGGCCCCGTGCCGGACGGCGACCATCTGGTGCCGATCGGCGTGGCCGACGTGAAGCGGCCGGGCACGGACGTGACGATCGTGGGCCTCGCCTACTACGTGGGCGAGGCGCTGGCCGTGGCCGAGGAGCTGGCCGCGGACGGCATCTCCGTGGAGGTCATCGATCCGCGCACGCTGGTGCCGCTGGACGTGGAGGCGCTCCGCGCATCGGTCCGGAAGACGGGCCGCGTGGTCATCGTGGACGAAGCGCCCCCGACGTGCTCGGCCGCATCGGAGATCGCCTCGCTGCTCGCGGAGGATCCGGAGACGTTTCGCGCGCTCAAGGCGCCCGTGCGCCGCGTCTGCGCGGTTCCCGTCCCCGTGCCGTACAGCCCGCCGCTCGAGCAGGCCGCGCTCCCACGGCGCGAGGACATCAGGACGGCCGTCTACGAGGTCCTGAAGGAGCCCGTGCGCTCCCTCTGACGACCAGCTGGGCGCAGAATCCAGATCAGGCCTGGCGGTCGCCGCCTTCGGGACGCCGCGTGGCGTCGCGGGAAGGATAGATGACGCTCTCGGCGTAGCGGTACATCCAGTCGACCGAGTCCTGCGCCAGATAGTGGGGCTCCGTGCCCCGGTCGGCGGCCAGGCGCTCCGCGAGGATGTTGCGCCGCACTTCCGAAGCCAGCGTGTTGAGCCGATGGTACGCCTCGGACACCGTGCGCCCGAGCGTGGTGACGCCGTGGTTCTCCATGAGGATGGAGTTCGTGCGCGCGATGAAGCCGGCAATGGGGCCGACGTCGCTCTCGACGTCCAGGTGCGACGGCACGACGTACGGCGGCAGCGCCATGACGTAGGCAAACTCCAGGGACAGCACGCGCAGCTCCTTGACGCCGCCGGCCGCGAAGTAAGCGATGGTCTCGTCGTGGTGCGCGTGGATGACGGCCCCGATGTCGGGCCGGAGCCGCAGGATCTCGCGGTTCAGGTTGTGGCCGACGCTGGTCGGCACGTGGCCGTGGAGCAGCGCGGGCGTCGGGATGTCCGTGACCACCACGTTGTCGATCGTCATCTCCTCGAGCGACACCTCGGCGTGCTTGGTGTAGGCCACGCCGTGCGGGAACCCCGGGTGGGCGGCGCGGATCGCAATGTTGCCGAGCGAATTGTGCACGTAGCCGCGCGCCACCACGAGGCGGGCGTAGCGAAGCAGCTCCTCGGCGACGCGCGGGTCGAAGGCGATGCCCGTCATCGCTTCTCCTTGAGCCTGAGCTCCTCGAACGGCGCCGTGTACGGGTACGCCGCGACGAGCGACACCGCGGCCTCTTCCACGCGCGGGCCGATCGCGTTGATGGGCGCGTTCTCCCAGATCGGCGCAAAGACCACGCGGTCGGCGAGCAGCCGCTGGATCTGGTGCAGGAGCTCCTCCCGCTTCTTGCGGTCGAGCTCGCGCGCCTGGCGCTGGAACAGGTCCTCGACCTCCGGCAGCACGCCGTACGCGTAGAGCCCGCCGCGGGTCGCCATGCCCTCGATCCGGGTGGCCGCGTTGCCCCCCGCGCCCTGGGCGCCCAGGAGCACGCCGTGGAGCTTCTTCTCGCGCCAGGCCGTGAGGAACGCCGCGCGCTCCATCGTGCGCATGCGCATCTTGATCCCCACCGCGCCCAGGTTGCTCACGATGGCCTCGGCCATCGAGAAGTACGGCGGGTTCGGCGTCAGCTCGCCGCCGTCGAAGCCGTTGGGATAGCCCGCCTCGGCCAGGAGCTGACGGGCGCGCTTCGGATCGAAGGCCGGCGGGTCGAGCGGGAGCGCGAACTCCATGTGGCGGGGCACGATGTTGTTGGTCATCCCCGCGAAGCCCAGGAACTCGGCGTCGTTGATCGCCTTGCGGTCCACGGCCGTGCTCGCGGCCAGCCGCACGCGCCGGTCGGCCCACGGCGACTTCGGATCCCACTGGTCCACGAAATCGAGGAAGAAGACGGCGTTGGTGCGGTGCGCGCTGATCTTGATCCCCGGGCTGCGGCGGAGCTCCTCGGCCACCGCCCCGCTGAACGTGTAGGCCACGTCCACGTCGCCGCTCTTGAGCGCGGCCGCCCGCGTCGTCTCGTCGGGGATGCTCCTGATGAGCACGCGCTTGACGCTGGGGGCCTTGCGCCAGTAGCCGTCGAAGGCCTCGAGCACCAGCTCGATGCCCGGTGTGAACGAGACCACCTTGTACGGTCCGGCGCCGATCGGCGCCTTCTTGAACCCCTCGTCGCCCACCCGCTCCACGTACTTCTTCGGCACCACCCAGCCGCTACCGGTGGCGGTGGTGCCGTAGAACGTCATGAAATCGGGCCACGGCTCCTTCATCACGAAGCGCACCCGGCGGCTGTCGACGACCTTGACCTCCTTCACCTTGCTCTTCAGCAGCGCGGCGGCGCCCCCCTTGTAGCGGTCGAAGGAGAACTTCACATCCTCGGCGGTGACCGGGTCGCCGTTGTGGAATCTGGCCGGCCGCAGCACGAAATCGTACGCGAGCCCGTCGGGCGACATCGTCCACGACTCGGCCAGGCAGGGCGTCATGGGCCCGCCCGGCATCGGCTTCACGAGGGCATCGTGAATCGCGTAGAGCACCAGGAACGGCGAGATCGCGGACTCCGTCTCCCCGGGATCCACCCAGCGGGATGCCACGGTGATGTGGGCCCCGATGGTCATCTGACCCTCGGCGGCCCCGGCGGCGCCGGGGCCGTCCAGCGCTGCGACGAACACGAGCGCGAGCATTCCGGTCGTCAGTCGCCGCAGCAGGTGTCGCATGGCCGCCTCAGGGCTTCGTCAGAGCGAAGCCAGTGATGATCGCATCGGTGTTGTGCGCGAAGCGAATGCCATACACGCCGTCGGTGGACTTGAGCTTCCCGCCGGTGACGAGCGCGGACCTCTCGTACGTTCCGACCACGGTGCCGTTGATCGCGCACGTGATCTTGTCGCCCTTCACGGACAGGGCGATCTCCTGCGTGACCGGCTCGCCCTTGCCGGCGGCCTTGTTCACAGCGGCGTGTACCTCGCCGCGGCCCCCGTTCATCTGGAAGGGAGCCGGCCCGAACCCGCGCACGATGAAGCTCCCGTTGCCGTAGGCCGCGCAGTAGAGATAGCTCTGCTGGTCGGTGCCCATGTCATTGCCCGCGATGAAGATCCCGTAGGGATGCGGGTGGTTGTTCAGGTTCATGTACTTCGATTCCTTGAACGTCGCCTTCACCGTGTAGTCGCCGCTCGCCTTGTTGTCGGGCGACCAGTACGCGAGGGCCGGTCCCGTGGTGACGCGCATGGCGTCCCCTTCCTTGGCGAGCTTCGCGTTGCTGAGCTTCTCGCCGGCGGCCAGCTCCTTCGGGTCTATCCTTCCCGTCCAGCCGGGGATGGCGATCCCGCCCCCTTCCACCGCGCGGTTCTGATCCTGCGCGCGGACGGAAGGCGTGACGAGGGCCGTCAGCGCGGCGGCAAGCGCGACCACGGGGATGTGCCGCATGGTATATCTGCTCACTCGAGTGCGCATCGGACGCGTTCCTCCTGGGACTGGGCGGTGGGAATCCTGAGTATGATGGGCGATCCTGCCAGAGCCCAGGGAGGAGGTCAAATCGCGGCGGCACCGGACACGGTGTCCTGACGAGAGGAGCATGGGATGGGATACGCAGGTGCTGGCCTGGTTCGGCGAGCATCTCGCCTAGCGGGCGCGGAGCCGCCTTTCGTCCCGCGCCCGTGATCGCGCCCCGATCGGCGCCGGGCCCGGACGGGCGCCCCACCAACCCCTTCGAGCCCTTCCCGCGTTCCGCGCTCGACGCGTCCATCCCGGACCGCTTCGCGAGCATCCTGCGCCGCGAGGCGGATCGGCTCGCCGTGAAGATGGGGACCGCGGTCCTGAGCTACGGGGCTCTCGACCGAGCTTCCAATCGAGTGGCGAACGCGATCCTCGACCGCCTCGGCGTGGCCCCGGAGCCCGTGGCGCTGCTCCTGCCTCAGGGCGTGCCACAGGTGGCCGCGGTCCTCGGCACGCTCAAGGCCGGGAAGATCTACGTGCCCCTCGATCCCGCGCATCAGCCGGCCAGGACGTCGGAGGCGATCGCGGACACGGGGACGCGGCTGATCGTCACCACGACGGCCCACGCGAGACGGGCGGCCCAGGTCTCTGGCACCGCCGCGCTCCTGTGCGTGGACTCGATCGATGGGCGCGACACGGCACCGGGGCTCGCCGTCGACCCGGATGCCGGGGCCTACGTCTTCTATACCTCCGGCTCCACGGGACGGCCCAAAGGGGTGCTGGATACCCACCGCAACGTGCTGCACAACGTGATGCGCTACACGAACACGCTCCATCTGGGTCCGGGCGATCGGCTCACGCTGCTCCAGGGGCCCTCGTTCAGCGGCGCCGTCTCGAGCCTCTTCGGCGCGCTGCTGAACGGCGCCGCCGTGTTCCCGTTCGACGTGGCGCGCGAGGGCGCCGACCGCATTGCCGGCTGGCTGGCTGCGGAGTCCATCACCGTGTATCACTCGGTGCCCGCGCTCTTTCGTCACGTCGCGCCGCACGGAGCCGCGTTGCCCGCCCTTCGCCTCGTCCGCCTCGAAGGCGACCACGCGGCCCTCGGCGACCTCGACCTGTTCCGCCGTCACTTCGCGAGCGATTGCGTGCTCGTCAACGGACTGGGCGCCACCGAGTGCGGCCTGGTTCGCCAGTTCTTCTTCACGCCGGCCGATCCCATGCCGCCACACGTGGTGCCCATCGGCTCGCCCGTGGAAGACATGGAGATCGTGCTTCTGGGCGAGGCGGATCGGCCGGTGCCCCCGGGTGAGACCGGCGAGATCGCGGTGCGGAGCCGGTATCTCGCCGTGGGCTACTGGCAGCGTCCGGAGCTCACCGCGGCCAGGTTTCGCCCCGATCCCTCGTCGCCGGGTTCACGGCTGTACCTGACCGGCGATCTGGGCCGCCTGCAGCCCGGCGATGTCCTCGAGCACCTCGGCCGGCACGACGGGGCCGCCAAGGTACGCGGGCAGCGCGTGGAGATCGCGGATGTGGAGGCGGCGCTCGCCCGCCTGCCCGGCATCGCCGCGGCGGCCGCGGCCGTGCGCGGGGACGACGGAGGCGAGCCGCGGCTCGTCGCCTATCTCGTCGCTCGCGACGGCGCGCCTCCCACCGTGAGCGCGCTCCGGCGCATGCTCGCCGAGCGGCTGCCGGAAGCCCTGATGCCTTCCGCGTTCGTAACGCTCGCGCAGCTTCCCCTCGACGACAACGGCAAGCTGGATCGCCGCGCCCTGCCCGCGCCGGGCTCGGCGCGTCCGGCTCTCGACCCGGCGTTCGCGCCGCCGCAGGGCACGCTCGAACGCACGATCACGGACGCATGGTCGGCGGTCCTCGGCATCGCACCCATCGGACGGCACGACGACTTCTTCGATCTGGGCGGCGACTCGCTCAAGGCCGCCGCCGGGCTGGCTCGCATCGCGCCCGCCGCTGGCGTGGACCTCGCGCTCGAGGATCTCTTCGATGCCCCGACGGTCGCCGCGCTGGCCCGGCGGATCCAAGCGCGCCCGCGCGCGACTCCTGCCGGCGCGCCCCGGCGAGCGCCGCGTGCTCCCAGCACGCCGCTTCCTCTCTCGCTCCCGCAACGCCGGCTCTGGTTCCTGCATCGGCTCGCCCCGGACACGGCGGCCTATCACGTCCCGCTGGCGACACGGCTGCGGGGCCCGCTCGACGTCGAGGCTCTCCGCCGCGCCCTCTCCAGCCTGACCGAGCGGCACGAGGCTCTCCGCGCGACCTTCGGCGTCGCCGATGGCGAGCCGTTCCAGCGCTTCCCTGCGCCCGCGCCCTTCACGCTACCCGTCGAGGATCTCGGAAGCGCCGCCATCCAGCGCCGCATCGCCGACGAGGCGGCCGCGCCCTTCGACCTCGAGCAGGGCCCGCCGCTCCGTGCCCGACTGATCCGTCTCGACGCCGCCGACCACGTGCTCGTCCTGACGTTCCATCACCTGGCCGTGGACGGCGGGTCTCTCCACGTCCTGACGCGCGAGCTCGAGGCGCTCTACGACGCCCATCGAGGGCACTCCGCCGCACCGCTTCCCCCGATCCAGGTGCCGTACGGAGACTTCGTGCTGTCGCAGCGCGAGCATCTCGACGCCGCCGCGATGGACGCTCAGCTCGCCTACTGGCGTGAGCGCCTTGCCGACGCTCCGATCGCGCTCGCTCTGCCGACCGACAGGCGACGGCCGGACACGGCAAGCCTCGCCGGCGCCCAGGTGCCGATCGCGGTGCCCGAGGCCCTCGTCACCTCGCTTCGGTCCGTGGCGCGCCAGGAAAGCGCCACCCTCTACATGACGCTGCTCGCGGCCTTCCAGGTACTGCTGGCCCGGCACGCCGAGCAGGACGAGGTGCTCATCGGCTCGCCCGTCGCCGGCCGCAGCCGCGCCGAGCTCGAGTCCGTGGTCGGCTTCTTCGCGAACACGCTCACCCTGCGCGGCGACCTCCGCGGCGATCCCACCTTCCGCGAGCTGCTCGGGCGCACGCGCCGGACGGTGCTCGACGCCCTGGCGAACCAGGACGTGCCGCTGGAGCGCCTCGTCGAAGCTCTGGGACCCGCGCGCGAGCCCGGCCGCAACCCGCTGTTCCAGGCCATGCTCTCCCTCGAGAACGCGCCGGCGGCCGCGCTGGCGCTGCCGGGGCTCCGCGCCATCTCGCTGCCGGTGGCTCTCGCCGCCGCCAAGGTGGATGTCGCTCTCATGCTGGCCGAGGAAGCCGGCGAGCTCCGCGGGGCTCTCGAGTACTGCACGGATCTCTTCGAGCCGCCGACGGCCCGCCGGTGGTGCGCTCAGCTCCTCGCGCTGCTTGCGGAGATAGCCCGCGATCCGGACCGGCCCGTGTCGCGCCTGCCCCTGCAGACGGACGCGCAGCGCGCACGCATCGTGGCCACGGGCGAGGCCTTGCGCGCCGATTTCGACGCCGCTCGCTCGCTGCCGGCCCTCTTCAGCGAGCAGGCCCTGCGGACACCCGACGCGATCGCGGTGCTCGACGGCGACCGCGCCGTGACGTATCGAGAGCTCCACCGCCACGCCCGTGTCCTCGCCGGGCACCTCTGGCGGCAGGGCGTCAGGCCGGGCGAGCGCGTCGGCCTTCGCCTCGGGCGCTCGATCGAGGAGATCGCGGCGATGCTCGGCGTGGTCGGGCTGGGCGCGGCCTATGTGCCGCTCGACCCTTCGTTCCCGCCCTCCCGCATCGACGCGATCCTGGAGGATGCCGGGGCCCGGCTCGCCGTCACGGCAGCCACGGTGACCGGGCTGGCGGGTCAGGAAGAGATCGAGGGGGAGTGGCCATCGCCCGGCGGGGAAGATCTCGCGTACGTCATGTACACCTCGGGATCGATGGGAGCACCCAAGGGCGTGGCCATTCCCCACCGCGCGGTGGTCCGGCTCGTTCGCGACACGGACTACGTGCGTCTCGGCCCCGACGACGTCGTCGCCCACCTCTCGAATCCGGCGTTCGACGCGGCAACCTTCGAGATCTGGGGTGCGCTCCTGAACGGCGCCCGCGTGGTGGTCATCGACCCGGAGACTGCGCTGGCACCGGGAGCGCTCGGCGCCGCCATCGCGCGCCACGGCGTCACGGCCATCTTCCTCACCACGGCGCTCTTCAACCAGATCGCGCGCACGGCTCCCCGCATCCTCGAGGGCATCCGCCACGTCCTCTTCGGCGGCGAGGCCGCCGAGCCGCGCTGGGTCGAGCGCGTCCTGCACGAGGGCGCGCCGGCGCGATTGCTCCACATGTACGGGCCCACCGAGGCCACGACCTTTGCGACCTGGCACGAGGTGCGGCACGTTCCGCCGGCCGCGGTCACGATCCCGATCGGCCGACCTCTCGCGAACACCGAGGTCTACGTGCTGGATCGGCACGGAGAGCCCGTGCCTGCCGGCGTGCCGGGCGAGATCCACATCGGAGGGCCTGGGCTGGCTCATGGCTACCTCGCTGGCCCGGCGGCCACGGCCGAGCGCTTCGTCGCTCATCCCTTCGGCAGCACCCCGGGCGCACGGCTCTATCGAACGGGCGATCGCGCGCGCTACCGCGACGACGGCGAGATCGAGTTCCTTGGACGGCTCGACCGGCAGGTGAAGGTTCGGGGCTTCAGGATCGAGCCCACCGAGGTCGAAGCGGCCCTCGTGCGGACGGCGGGCATTCGCGAGGCCGCCGTGATCACACGCGGCGCAGCGGCGGAGACGCGGCAGCTCGTGGCCTACGTGGTCCCGGAGCCCGGCTCGCGCCCGTCTCCGGACGATCTGCGGGCGGCGCTTCGCCGGAACCTGCCCGCGTTCATGGTCCCCGCGGTCTTCGTCACCCTCCCGGAGCTTCCCCTGTCGCCCAACGGCAAGATTGACTATCGCGCGCTTCCCGCACCGGCAGAGGGCCGTTGGCCGGACACGGCGCCGCGTCTCCGCCCGAGGGACCTCACGGAGCACACGCTCGCAGCGATCTGGGAAGATCTGCTCCACGTGAGCCCGGTCGGCGTCCGCGACAGCTTCTTCGATCTCGGCGGGCACTCGCTCTTGGCCGTGCGCATGCTCGAGGCCGTCGAGCGGACCACGGGGCGGCGCCTCTCTCTCGCCACGCTGTTCCGCGACCCCACCATCGAGCGGCTGGCCGAAGCCCTGGCGCGCGCAGAGGACAAGCCTCACGCGCCGCTGATCACCCTGAACGCCGGCGCCGCACGCCCTCCGCTCCATTTCCTTCACGGCGATTTCCGGGGAGGCGGGTTGTACAGCCGCGCCCTGGCGCGGGCGCTCGGGCCAGACCAGCCGCTGGTCGTGCTTCATCCGCACGGCCTCCTGGACGAGCGCGTGCCCGAATCGATCGAGGCCATGGCGGCCGAGCGCGTGGCCGACCTGCGCGCGGCGCGGCCAACCGGCCCGTATCTGCTCGGCGGGCACTGCAACGGCGCATTGGTGGCGCTCGAAATGGCGCGCCAGCTCGTCCGCGAAG
>Ga0335071_10000841_pt1 | contig 33020 bp, 34 predicted proteins | sample Lox_Sample_15_FD_206724 | JGI IMG/M metagenome (GOLD analysis project Ga0335071, IMG submission 206724) | Soil microbial communities from Loxahatchee National Wildlife Refuge, Florida, United States - Lox_Sample_1.5 | ecosystem: Environmental > Terrestrial > Soil > Wetlands | place: USA...
GCGCAGAAATTCAGCAGAATCTTGAACCATGACATAATCGCGGACTCGACAGAACCGCGGTCCGACAGGGAGAACCCGAAACCGCCATCCCATGTGATGGCCGCGACTCACCGCAAATCGCACAAAGGACCCGAGTCACGACTGGCAATCCACAGTTCACGTTCCTCCCTTCCCTCTGCAGCTTACTCCCTTGCGCTTCTCTCTTCATCAACCGTCCTTCCTGCTTTTCTCTCTGGCGCTCGGTCCCAACTGAAAGAGAATACGCTGAGATGACAAGACCACTGACTGGCGATACCGTTACGAGTGCTCCGGCCAATCACTGGGATCTGGTGATCCGCCCTCACCGTAACTGGCTCGACCTCAAACTCGGAGAACTCTGGCGCTACCGCGACCTCGTCATGCTCTTCGTCCGCCGCGACTTCGTGTCGCAGTACAAGCAGACCATCCTCGGCCCGCTCTGGTATCTGATTCAGCCACTACTGACGACCATTACCTTCACCGTGGTCTTCGGCAACATAGCCAAGCTTCCTACCGACGGCCTGCCGCAATTCCTGTTCTACATGGCCGGGACCACCGTCTGGACCTACTTCGCAACCTGCCTGACCAAGACCTCCGAAACCTTTGTCCAGAACTCGCAACTCTTCGGCAAAGTGTATTTCCCCCGCCTTGCCGTCCCGGTCTCAATCCTCATTTCCAACCTCATCGCCTTCGCCATCCAGTTCGTCTTCTTTCTTGCCTTCATGGGCTACTTCGCGCTGAAAGGTTCGCACATTCACCCCAACTGGTGGATCCTGGCTACTCCGCTCTTCGTGCTGATGATGGCGGGCCTCGGCCTCGGCTTCGGCATCATCGTTTCGGCCCTGACCACCAGGTACCGGGACCTCCGTTTTCTGGTCCAGTTCGGTGTCCAGCTCCTGATGTACGCTACCCCGGTCGTGTACTCGATTTCGTCCGTCCCCGCCCGTTTTCGGCCGCTCATCAAGGCGAACCCCATGACCTCGGTCATTGAGGCGTTCCGCTACGCTTTCCTTGGCGGCGGCACCCCCAGCATCGGCCTGTTGGCCTACAGCTTCGCCTTCATGATTGTCATTGTGGCCCTTGGCGCTATCATCTTCAACCATGTCGAAGCGACATTCATGGATACAGTATGAGGGCTAGACAAAGGTCAAGGTTTAGGTTGAGGTTAGGCATGAGACCAACGCCAAGGATTGGGTTAAGGCTAGGGCTAAGGCACAGATGAAGAACCTCAGACCGGAATCTCGACCTTCACCTGAACCTCAACCTGGCGCGAAGCCTCGCTTCGCGTCTTTCCGCAACATGCCTGTTTGGCAATCGACTATGGCCGTCGCCGAGCAGGTCTTCTCGTTAACCGACAAGCTACCCCGCAAAGAAGACTACGGTTTCACTTCGCAGGTCCGTCGCGCTGCGCTCAGCATTTCGGACAATATCGCCGAAGCCTTCGGCCGCTCGCACACTCTCGACAAAGCGAACTTCTACCTTATGGCTCGTGGCTCGCTAACTGAAACGCAGAGCCACCTGGAGTACGGCGAGCGAGTAGGCTACCCGGCCGCGTGCGATGTTGCGGCGCTATCCGACAGACTCGACCAAGTCCATGCCGAGATCAATCGAGTGATCTCGCCCCTCAGGAAATCCTCCAGATGAGCGTCCCCTTCTCAACCTCAACCTGTCCTGCTACCTTGGTCTCAACCTCTCGCTCCGCTCCTCTCTTGGTCTCAACCCTGGCCTCAGCCTTAACCTCTTTTCTTTCAACCTCAGCCTCAGCCTGTTCTGTTCTCTCACCCTCAACCTCGGCCTGGATGACCCCGGCTGCGATATCTGCCACGGAAGCTCACCTGGGAATTGCGCCGGAGGTAACTCCGGCCGCAACCGCCGGGGCAAACCGAGGAGCAGACTCCGGAGCAACGAGCGGACTAGCCTCCGGGCTAACTCGACCGGCTGGCTCCCCGGTTACGAGGGAAGTTCACCCGCAGATGAGTCCTGAAATTGCCCCGGGGTCTTCGGGTGGAACAACGGCCGAGATTGCATCGGGAACGACATACGAAGCAACGCTGCCCGCAACTCCGAGAATCTCCCTCCAGGCTATACGTAAATCTATCCCTCAACCCATCCGAGGGGCAATCCCCCGGGTGGGGGTGTCATTTCCCAGCCTCAAGCCTAACGCCTCACGCCTCAAGCAGTTAGGCCGGAAAGACGGTTCGGACCAATGATACCAATCTGTCTCATTGCGGTTGGCCGCCGCATCTCAGGCCTAGCCTCAGCCTTAACCTCCCTCCTGCCCGTGACCTCAACCTTGACCTTCTCTTTCTCAACCCTGACCTTAACCTCAACCTACGATGTCTGACACTGTCATCTCGGTCGAGCGCCTTTCCAAGGTCTATCGCCTCGGCCAAGTCGGCACCGGGACGCTGACCAACGACCTGAAGGTCTGGTGGGCGAAGGCACGAGGCAAGCCCAATCCGTTGCTGAGGATTGGCCAGACAGACCACGGCAACCGCGATGGCGAGACAATTTGGGCGCTCAAGGACGTGAACTTCGAGGTCAAGCAGGGCGAAGTCCTGGGCATCATTGGCCGCAACGGCGCTGGGAAAAGCACCCTGCTCAAGATACTCTCTCAGGTCACCGCTCCCACGCAGGGATGCGCCAGGGTCAAGGGCCGGGTGGCGAGCCTTTTGGAGGTGGGTACCGGCTTTCATCCTGAGCTGACCGGAAGGGAGAACACCTATCTGAATGGGGCCATCCTTGGGATGACGAAGGCCGAAACCGGCCGCAAACTCGACGAAATCGTCGCCTTCGCCGAGACCGAGAAGTTCATGGATACGCCGGTCAAGCGCTACTCTAGCGGCATGCTTGTGCGCCTGGCCTTTGCCGTCGCAGCCCATCTCGAACCGGAGGTCCTGCTCGTGGATGAGGTGCTCGCCGTTGGAGACGCAGCGTTTCAAAAGAAGTGCCTGGGGAAGATGGGCGATGTGGCCAAAGGTGGCCGGACGGTCTTGTTCGTGAGCCACAACATGGTGGCGGTACAGAGCCTTTGCGGGGACGCGGTGTGGTTGGATCGTGGTTCGATCACTCGGAGGGGCAGATGCAGTCAAGTTGTCGCGGAATACCTGCAGTCCTCCGCCGGGTCGGGTTCATCCGAGCAGATCTGGGATGACCCTGCGACCGCGCCAGGCAACGAGGCTGTTCGACTGCGGCGAGTCGGCGTGTGCCTGGAGCGAGACCTGGCATCGGGCCTCATCACGATGGCGAGCCCGTTTCGAATAGAAGTGGACTGGTGGAACCGCGTGAAAGATGCGCGGCTGACCGTCGCGTTGCACGTCATCGATGAACAGGGGGCTACGGCCTTCACGACGGGCAGTTCACTTGACCCACAGTGGCGCGACCGGCCGCTGTCGGTCGGCCTTTATCGGAGCACGGGGTACTTCCCCGGCAATCTGTTCAACAGCGGCAGGTATCGCGTCTTGCTTCTGGTCGTCAGAAACCTCAGCACCATCATCTATCGTCACGACGACGCCCTCTCCTTCGACGTCGTCGATCTGACCGAGAGAACGGAAGGGTGGCTTGGCCGGGAGCCGGGTGTGCTCCAACCTCTGTTGAGGTGGACAACGGAATACGTGGCCGAGGAGTCCCCTTCGGCCGACGCCGTCGACGCCCTAGGAGTCGACAGAGAGATACCATGCCCTCAGCCGAAGTGACTGGCCACATGCGCCGTGATTCTGCCAAGCGATGAAGACGATGGACTCGGATTTGGACTTCTACTGCTACCTGAAAGCCAATCTGCCCAGGGGCTACGCGATTGTCGCCGAGCCATCGGCCGAGTATTACTCAGAGTGGCGATTTTCCTACAGAGTACTGGAAGGAACTCGACAACTCTGGAACATCGGCGGCGACTTCCGGACCTTGCGAAAAGGGACGCTGGTTCGCAGGGCCAGGAGTATCCTCAAGCGGACGGGGAGCAGACATGATAATTGGTACTAAACTGCCTCCGGAGCACACCGACGTTACATACTTCAACCTGGGCAGGTCAGCGTTCGCCTATTTAGTCGGCTTTGTCGCTAGGCCCAAAAAGGTCTACCTGCCAACGTTCACCTGCTGGTCGCTGGTTTCGACCATGGTCAGGAGGTTTCCCAAGATAGAGATGGCCTTCTACACCGTGCGGAAGGATCTGACGCCCGAGTATCCCGTCGGCATAGAGAAGGACGAACTACTTGTGTTCATCCATTACTTTGGACAGGAAAACCGTTCGGTCCTGCCACCATCAAGTGGTTGCATTCTGGAGGATGTCTCGCACGCTCTGGCCTCCAAGATCGCGTTTCGCGGCGACTATGTCTTCGGCAGCCTACGGAAGATGCTGAAGGTGGGTGACGGCGGCTTCATTCAGGCATACCACAATCCGATTTACGAACCGAGCTCCAAGTTGGATACGTGGCTCAGGTATGAAGCCGCGGACTGGCGCGACATGCGAGAGGCAGAGAACATGATCGACCGAAAATGGGAAATGGCCGATATCTCAAGCCAGTCGTTGGCCGTGGCCTTGACCAGCAACCTGGATCTCGTGCGGCTGAAGAGGCAAAGGAACGAGAGGTTGTTGACGGAGAGTCTGCACGTGGGCAGACCGCTGCTGGCATACCGGGACCATGAGGGGCCGTTGCTCCACAACCGCGTATTCGATTCCAAAGAAGAGCGGGATTCACTGAGGGCATTTCTGGCAGGCAAGGGTGTGTTCACCTCGATTCATTGGCCGACGCATGAACGAGTGAAAGAAAGCCGCGCGAACATTGATGATACGCTCTGGATAGCAGACCATATCCTATGTTTTCCCGTTTCTCAGTATTACGGTGCCAATGACATGGAGTACGTTGCGACGTGCGTAGAGGAGTGGCATAGGCGCGGCTAGGTTGGAGCAGATCGGATGAGACTCGCTATCATGCAACCCTACCTCTTCCCGTACATCGGGTACTTCCAGTTGATCAACGCGGTCGACAAGTTCGTCGTCTGCGATGACGTTTCATTCATCAAGCAGGGGTGGATTAACCGCAACCGCATTCTCTTTCGCGGCCGGGACTATATGTTCTCAGTGCCGTTGGCGGATGCCAGCAGCCACAGGAAGATAAAGGACACGATCATCCACCACGAGCAACACGTCGCGTTCAAGGAGAATCTGCCGAAGACGCTGCATCAGGCGTATGGGAAGGCGCCTTTCAACGGGGTCGTCCGTGAATTGGTGCTGCGAGTGCTCGACAGTGAGGGTGTGTCGATAAGCCGCTTGGCGGTCAACAGCCTCAAGTCGGTCTGTAGTTACTTGGGCTTGCAGACGCCATTTGTAGATACATCAGCGGTCTACCAGAACGACCATTTGCGCGCGCAGGACAGAGTGCTGGATATCTGCAGAAGGGAAGGCGCCAGCGCCTATGTCAACGCGCCGGGTGGGACCAAGCTCTACCAGAAGGATGTCTTTGCAAACAGAGGCATAGAGTTGCTCTTCCTGCAGCCGAAGCCAATCAGTTACCGGCAATACGACAATGAGTTCGTGCCCTGGTTGTCCATCATCGATGTGCTGATGTTCAATTCTGTGGAAAAAGTCAAGTTGATGCTTCGTGAGTATGACCTGCAGTAAGCAAGACGGGATGCTTCGGTGACTGACACGATTTGGCGCGCGGTGTCGAAGAGACGCCGGCGGCCCATTCGTGGCCATGGCCGAACCAGCAGTCCGCATCGAGAAGCGAGCCAAGCAGGAGGTGGCGCGTGAACATACTGGGCAAGAAAGTGGTCTTGAGGGCGATAGAACCGGCGGATTTGACTCGGCTGAACGCTTGGGCAAACGACCCGGAGCTAGCGCACCTCGAGGGCAGTTGGCATTTTCCGAGTTCGATGGAGTTCCACAAGAGATGGTTAGAAGCCCTGCAGGAGGACCGGCTCAACCAGCGGTTTGCGATCAGCGCGCCGGATCTCGGGTTGATCGGATTGGCAAGCCTCATGAGTATCGACTGGAAGAACGGACACGCCCATCAGGGAACGGTGCTCGGGGCCAAGGACGCGCGGGACAAGGGCTACGGGACAGACACGGTAATGGCCATCATGCGGTACGCGTTCGAGGAACTGCGTCTTGAGCGGCTGGAAACGTTCATGATCGAATACAATGCCGTGTCCCTCCACGTCTACTGCCAGAAGTGCGGGTGGAAGGAGGAGGGCCGACGAAAGCGTAGGTACTTCCAGATCGGTCGGTACTGGGATCAGGTCTTGATCGGCATCACCCGGGAAGACTACCTTGCCCTAATCGCTGAGAACAAGTACTGGGACACGCCCTGAGATCCACTGCTATGGTAGGCTCAGACCGAGAAGTGGAAGACCGGAGCGCGATCCAGCCCGGCACGGCGGGCCCGGCCTTGGCGCGCGGAGTGATGCTGTGACAACCGGGACCAAGTCTCGTCTGGCCGATCTGGCGATCTTCGGCGGCAGCGCTGCCTTTGAGGAGAAGCTACACGTTGGACGCCCCAACATCGGCGACCGACAACGTCTGCTCGAACGTATAAACGAACTGCTTGACCGCGGGTGGCTGTCCAACAACGGCCCCTATGTGCACCAGTTTGAACAGCGCATTGCTGATTTCCTCGGCGTTAAGCACTGCATCGCCGTGTGCAATGCCACCGTCGCCCTGGAGATCGCCATCCGGGCTCTCGGGCTGAAAGACGAGGTCATTGTTCCCTCGTTCACATTCATCGCCACGGCCCATGCTCTTCAATGGCAGGGGATGACCCCTGTTTTCTGCGACATCGACCCCCGGACCCACAACATCGATGCCGCGTGCGTCGAGCGCATGATTACGCCACGGACGACCGGAATCATCGGTGTTCATGTATGGGGACGGCCGTGCGACGTTGAAGCGCTGACCGACGTTGCCCACCGGCATGGTCTCAAGCTGCTTTTTGATGCCGCTCACGCCTTCGGCTGTTCCCACGATGGCAGGATGGTCGGCAACTTCGGCAGTGCTGAGGTGTTCAGCTTCCACGCGACCAAGTTCTTCAATACGTTCGAAGGCGGAGCGGTCGTAACCAATGATGACAGCCTCGCTGCGAAGATACGCCTGATGAAGAACTTCGGATTCGCCGGCTACGACAACGTTGAGTACATCGGGACTAACGGGAAGATGCCCGAGATATCGGCGGCGATGGGCCTGACCGGACTTGAGAGCCTTAGTGAGTTCATCGCCGCCAACCGCCGCAACTACCTGCAGTATCGGCGCGAGCTGGATGGCCTGCCCGGCATCACTCTTACGGCCTATGACGAAACCGAAAAGTGCAACTACCAGTATGTAGTCGTCGAAGTAGATAGCCAGGCCACTGGTATCAGTCGCGATGAGCTGATGAGGGTGCTGTGGGCCGAGAACGTCGTTGCGCGCCGGTATTTCTATCCCGGCTGTCACCGCATGGAGCCCTATCGCTCCTGCTTCCCTGAAGCCGGCCGCAGGCTACCCGCAACCGAAGCACTAACGTCGCGCGTGCTTTCGCTTCCCAACGGCACCGCCATCACCCCCGAGGATGTTCGGCTGATCTGCGAGGTCATCCGCGTCGCCGCACTGAACGGCGCTCAGATAGAGCGCCGACTGCCGTCAGCAGCAGGCCAATGTCCTTCCTCGAGGAAACCGTGATGGCCCGTGTCGATCCGTCAACAGGCGCTTCCCTGCCCAGGGTCAGCGTCAGCATGATCACCTACAACCACGAAAGATACATCGCGCAGGCTATCGACAGCGTGCTCGCCCAGAAAGTCGACTTCGACTACGAGGTAGTGATCGGCGAGGACTGCTCGACCGACCGAACACGGTCGATAGTCGAGAGCTACGCCCGCCAGCATCCAGACAAGATAAGGCTAGTGCTATCGGAAACGAACATCGGGGGAAACCGCAATGGCCTTCGCACATACAGCGCCTGCCGAGGGGAGTATACGGCATTCCTCGAAGGCGACGACTACTGGACATCTCCCCACAAACTCCAAAGGCAGGTGGATTTTCTGGAGCAGAACCCGAAGTTCGCAATATGTGGACACTGGGTGATGAACGTCGATGAGGTGGGAAATCCCGCTCCGCGGCAATCGTGGACAGGTGAGAAGTGTCCTGAGGTGTTCGGGTTGGAGCAAGCGCTGGGCGGAACACCCCTACACCCGGGGTCCTGGGTGTTCCGAAGTAGATCTCTCCAATCCATCCCCCAAAATAGGCTGGATATGGTTGCCCGTATTCCTGCTGGCGACGACCCCCTGCTCCTGTTGCTCCTCACCCACGGGCAAGGCTATTGCTTCCGCGAGACGATGGGAGCCTATCGCCTTCATTCCGGAGGCAGGTGGTCAGCACTCTCCGAGTTGTTCAAGAGCCAGTCAATGCTCCAATACAAGTACTCACTTCCCCAGCTTCTGAGCGGCACCTCAATCGGGGCTGCCAGTCAATTGGTCGCGCGGCAAATCAGAGGCGGCGAAGACAGAGTGGCGCGAGCCATCGCCTGGAGCCTGGACCCTGCGGCAGTGCTCGAATCGTTTCGGGCAATGAGGAGCAATGGGCTGGTCCCAGGCCGACGAATCCCGGCCATCCTGGTCCGGGTTCCACTCCATGTCACGGCCAGGCTTGTCAGGTATCCGCGCGCGCTTGCCGGCAGGGCACTTCGTGGCCTGGGGCTGCGTCGTGTCTGACATGGGCCGCCACATCGCTTCCGACCGCCGCGTGTCACTTAGGTCAGTCTGTCATGTTGATGTTCTGTGTGTCCGTAAACGAAGGGGGTAGTAATAATGCCAGCTATCGAGACAATCTCTGACCAAGGTCAGACGTTGTGTATGATCGTCCGCGCCGCGCAGCTCCCCGAACGCACGACATTCCTGACGCCACCCGAGTTCAAGCAGCAGGTCGGGTTCGTCGTGTATCCGGCGGGCGGGAAAATCGTCCCTCACTTACACCTGCAGTTGGAACGCCACCTGGTAGGCACGTCCGAAGTGCTCATCATTGAGCGCGGCCGCTGCCTGCTGGACGTCTACAACGACAGCAAGAAGCTTGTTGCCACTTGCGAGTTGCAGGTTGGCGACCTCATGTTAATGGTCGGAGGAGGACATGGCTTCCGGATGCTTGAGGACACAGTCTTTCTGGAAGTCAAACAGGGGCCCTATCTCAACGTGGTGGAGAAGGAGCGTTTCTGAAGATTCAGGTCAACGAACCGTTGCTGGGCAGTCTCGAACTCGAATACGTCACCGAGTGCGTCCGGAGCGGTTGGGTGTCCTCGGCCGGGCGCTTCATCGAGGAGTTCGAAACGAAGTGGGCGGCCTATTGCGGCATGAAGCATGGCGTCGCAGTGAGCAACGGCACAACGGCTTTGCAGATTGCAGTGGCGTGCCTGGGTCTGAAGCCGGGCGACGAGGTAATCATTCCGACTTTCACCATCATCTCCTGCGCGCTGGCCGTAATCTACAATGGCGGAGTGCCGGTCCTGGTCGACTCCGAGCCTCGCACCTGGTGCATGGACGTCAGTCAAGTGGAGGCCAAGATCACGCCGCGAACTCGTGCTATCATGCCGGTTCACATCTACGGCCATCCGGTTGACATGGACCCGATTCTCGACCTGAGCGAGAAACACGGCCTGGCGGTTATTGAGGACGCGGCCGAGGTGCACGGGGCCGAGTATCTGTCCGGCCGACACGGCGCAACCCCGGCCTGGAAGCGCTGCGGTGGATTGGGACACATCAGTACCTTCAGCTTCTACGCCAACAAGCTCGTTACGACCGGCGAAGGCGGCATGGTTCTGACCAATGATGCCCGGTACGCAGAGAAGGCACGTTCACTTCGCAACCTGTGTTTCCAGTCTGGGCGGCGCTTCTACCACGAGGAACTGGGTTACAACTTCCGGCTGACGAACATGCAGGCCGCGTTGGGTGTGGCGCAGGTCGAACGGATGGATGAGATCGTGGCCCGCAAGCGCAGGATGGGCCAGAACTACAATCAGATGCTGGCCGACATCCCGCAACTCCGGTTGCCGGTTGAGGAACCTTGGGCTAAGAACGTGTATTGGATGTACGGCATAGTTCTGGCAGAGGAGTCGGGTGTCGACGCGGCAGAGTTTGCACGCCGGCTTACGGCAAAAGGGATGGAGACCCGGCCGTTCTTCCTTGGGATGCACGAGCAGCCCGTGCTCAAACAACGCGGCCTTTTCGTCGGGGAACACTATCCCGTGGCAGAGCGCCTCGCCCGCCAGGGACTCTACCTGCCTTCGGGCTTGGCGCTCACGGACGAGCAGATGGCGCGCGTGGGTGAGGCAGCGCACGAGGCGCTGAGGTGACCGAAATCCGTCACGAGCCCATGTTGTCGGATCAGCCCGGCGTAGACATCGAGCCTCGCATCGGCATCTTCCAGGCCGAGTGGCCTTTGGCGGTTCATACGGTTAACGCCGCCCGGGTGCTCGCCGAGTCCGGCTTCTGCGTCGACCTCTTCCTGTATCGCGTTCGAGAGGACCTAGTCGACGGCGCGTTTGATGGCGTCAAAGACGTACGCGTCATCCGCGTGGCCGGGGCGCCGGACCAGCGGGTCAGGCCTGCTGCAGTTAGGGGAACAGACGGCGCAGCCTCACGTCGCAAAGCCATCAAGAGAGCATTCTACAAATCGAGGCCACTGAAACTCCTGTGGGAGTTGTGCCGCGCAATCTATGTGAACACCTACGTCAAGCATTATCCTGTGTGGCTCGACCGGCAGAGGGGTCTTATGCCGGTGCCGGTGATTCGTGATACACTGCGAGCCATGAACGGCAATCGGTACCGAGCGCTCATCGGCATGGAGAAGGCCGGCTTGGTTTGGGCCGGCCTGGTGGGGGAGCGGATTCACGTTCCCTACATCTATCACAGTCTTGAACTCTACACGAGAGAGTTCTACGGCTCTTTGATGGCGATCAAGACGAAGCGCCTCAAATGGGCGGAAGAACGCTACCATAGGGGAAGCTATGCCACAATAGTCCAGGATGAGGGCAGAGGGAGGGTCCTCTTTGCTGACAACCGCGTGAAACCGGAGCGAGTCCTGTACGTCCCGGTCTCTCTGATGGGACCAGCGCGTCATGCACGGTCTTCATTCTTGCAGGAACGCTTCCACTTGAACCGGGACCACAGGCTGATTCTCCAGTTCGGGTGGCTGCAGCATAGGAGACTCTGCGTCGAGTTGGCCCAACTCGCTCAGCGCTTTCCGGAGGACTGGACGCTGGTCATGCACGGCGAAGGCGCCTCGGCCGATTACCTGGAGCGGATTCGGGCAGCCGACACCGGGCATCGGGTGCGGCTGTCGCTGGATCTGACGCCGGCCTCGCAGGTGCCTGACGTCGTAAGCTCGGCCCGCGTTGGCCTCGCCCTCTACAGCGCCGCCAACTGGAACGACCGACTTACGGCGTACTCCTCTGAGAGAGTGGCGTTGTACCTACAGTGCGGCCTCCCAGTCATAGCTTTCGATTACCCCGGATTCGATATCTTGGAATCGAGGCGTTGCGGCGCTGTGATAAAGTCGCTTGACGAACTGCGGGCTGCCATAGAGCGTGTACTTGCCTCTTGGGATGAGTTCAGCTACAACGCCCGCGCGTTGTTCGCGGAGCGCTACGAGTTCGGGTCCAACTACCAGAAGGTAGTTGAGATGCTGGGGACCCTCCCCACCCCGGGAAAGTCAAGCAGGCGTTAGCCGCTGATGCTTGGGAGCGCTTCTCTGTGAACGCCGCGCTGCCGAGGATTCTCCTGGTAAACAACACGTCCAGTCTGTCGGCAGGGACGACCAGGAGTCTTCTCCTGATACTAAGGTACCTGCGCCACAAGTACTCATTTAGCGTTGCGGCCGTCCCCGATTCCGATGGACTGCCGGGGGCACTCCTTGAACTGGAAGTCCCGTTCCACCGATTGGGTTTCCTTCCGTTCGCGTCTTTTCGCCGGCTGACTGGGCTGATGGGAAAGCAGAAGTACGACCTTGTCTACGCCAACAACCTCGGGACCGTGACACGCGATAGCTTCTGGGCGGCCAGGCTCACGGGTAGACCATTCATATGGCACATAAGAGAGCCTCTCATCTACAGGCGGTTTTGTTGGACTGTCAAGTACTCTGACGCAGTAGCCGCGAACTCGCAATCCACTGCCGAAAGGGTAACCTCCATGGCGGGCTACCGGTCCCCCGTAGTCATCCCGAATGGGGTTGACCTTGCCGAGTTCGGAACGGACCGCGTGAAGGCCAGAGAAACGCTTCTGAAAGAGCTGGGCTGGCCGGCTGATTCGTGCGTGATCCTGAATCTTGGTATGCTATGCCAGCGCAAGAACCAGCTGGACGCAATTGCCGTGACTCGCCTTGTCACCGAGCGGTGTCCCGAGGCACGCCTCGTGTGTCTGGGCGCACCGCAGGAGGCCGGGTACCCGGAGAGGTTGTGGGAGCGGATTCATCATTGCGGCCTCAGGGGGAAGGTGCGTCTGCTGGGCGCCAAGCCGAATCCTCCGTACTATCTGAACGCGTCGGACCTTCTTCTCCACACCTCCGTGGACGAACCGCAGGGCAGAGTCGTGCTGGAGGCGATGGCGGCGGAGCTTCCAGTCGTAGCCTACAGTGTCGGAGGGATTCCAGAGGCAGTCGTCGAAGGCGAGACGGGCCTCCTCGCTCCGGTCGGGGATACTGCCGCCGCGGCTGAGGCAGCATGTCGCCTGATTGAGAACCCTGAACTCCGACACAGAATGGGCAAAGCGGGGCGCGCGCGCGTAGTCCAGCACTTCACCGCCGAGGAGACGGCCCGCAAGGTAGACGGCGTCATCCAATCCGTTCTCGCCAAGCAAGTACGTTTCCGGACCGAAGGTCCATGACCGTCTCGGACACCACAACCGAAGGGGATACGCATAGTAATGGCGCAGAGGCCTGACGGGCGCAACCAGACAGGCGCAGCGAGCGCGACACACAGCACAAAGAAGATTCGTGTCGTGCATACGGTACCCTCGTGGTTCGGGCAACTGTTCAGCGGGCACACCCACTATGTCTTCGGGTTGCTAAGTGGGTGGAGAGACCGGGACGTCTCGCTTGACCTCTGGGGGACAAGTGTGCGGCCACTGAATATCGGTAGCGGAAACCTGGACTACGAGACAACAGCGCAGCTATGGGCTCACGAGAATGTGAGGCACGGCCGCTTCAGGAGATGGATGACGTACGCCAGTAGACTTACGTACCTTGTCGCACATGCCCGTAGTCTTGATATTGTGCATTTCCATAACCTGGGATGGGACGCACTTCTCAGTCCGTTGCTCCTGCACGTGTATGGCAGGAAAGCGGTTTTCACAATGAGCCTCCAAGGACAAGACAACCCAAGCGCAATCGCGAAGTCGAGAGGTGGCCGTTGGGCAGTCAAGCTAATGCGCCACTTCGACGGGATAATTGCGCTATCACCGCTGCTTGCGGACGACAGTCTGGCCTGCGGGCTAAGGAACGTCATTCTGCTTCCGAATTTCATGGGATTGCCGCAACTTGAGCGTGGACGTGACATGTCGGCGAGAGAGAAGCTGCGCCGAGAGCTCTCAATTCCCGGCGACGCCACGGTACTCCTGTTTGTAGGCGCCGTGATCAGGCGCAAGGGAGTTGACCTGCTCGCTGAGAGCTTCGCTCGCTTGGCGCCGCGACATCGTGATCTCTGGCTGGTCGTTGCCGGTCCGATGAGTCGGGCAGATTTCCCTGGATTAGACGAAGAAACCGTTCGTGCGTTAAAGGAGAGGATAGACCGCGCAGGCGTTGCCTCGCGGGTAGTTTGGTCCGGCATGCTGCGGGACAAGAACGCAGTTGCCAGTCATTACTCTGCTGCCGACATCTTCGTGTTCCCGACGCGTGCGGAAGGTATGCCAAACGTCCTCATCGAAGCCGTTACCATGGGACTACCGGTTGTTGCGACCAATCTGCCAGGCATCACCGACTTCGTGGTCGCGGACGGTGAGACCGGCTTCCTTTTTCCACCAGAGGACGTTGACGCACTGACTCAGACCACCGAGAGACTCATACTGGATCCGACCCTTCGCGCGAAGATGGGCCAGGCTGCGCGCGCGCGTTCGAAGCGATTCGGGTTCGAAGAGCATTGCCGGCAACTCAAGACCTTCTACCTTGGAGTAGCTGGTAACCCACGACGCATCGAGTCCTTCGAGGAGCCGGATGGCCGCTGAGAATGTTCACATGAACGGGTCTGCATTGGCAGCCGAGGCATCTTACCCGCCGCCCCGCCGGACGATCTCGAGGCTGTTTGAGGTCTTGCTGCTTCTCCTCTTTGCAGGTCTGACGCTCAATGACAAGATGTTTCCATGGATGGCGCCGGTGGATCGGTGGTTGGGCATCGTGCTGGTCCTGACGGCGCTGTTTTCCATGTTTCGAGCCCGGGAACCTCTGAAGACCGAAGTCCTCCTGTTCGTGCTGTTTGTGGCCTGGTCGACAGTGACCGGCTTCCTCGTTGCCAGCAACCAGTCCGCAGTCACGTACTATGTGCGGTTGATGGCCCAGGAGGCTGCTTTGTTTCTGGCGATTACTGAATACACGAGGGACACCCGTGGAGGTTCATTCGTCTTCGGCCTGCTTCTCTTGGGAGCGCTCGGCGTTCTCGCGTACCAAGTGGCGACCGGCGGCACAATCGGGGTCGTGGAAGGTACTGGCTTCCGGGCAACCTCGGTGTACAAGAATCCCAACTCGCTGGGCATCGCATGCATTTTCGGGCTCTTTGGAGTCGCGTATTTTCTACGCGCCCCGAACTCGCCAAGGCTCCGTCTCTGGCCGGCCCTCGCCATTCCCGTTTTGCTCTTCTTCCAGATTACCACCGGAGCACGCCTCACATTCGTGGCCTTCGGGGTGTTCGTGCTCCTCTGGCTGGCCCTCTGCCTCCGCACACTCCCGCACGGCCTGCGCGCGTTGATCTGGGTCGTCCTGCTGCTCTTTACTGCCTTTGTTCTCTACCGTGGGCCCAATTCGATGCTCAAAGGCACCGTTGTGGGCCACAGACTGCAAAATACAGTGGCTACGCCTGAAGCCGATCCGCGCTGGAAGCTCTACAACTTGGGCTGGGAGGCGTTTACCAAGTCTCCGTTGTTTGGGGTCGGCCTGGGCAACTTCGCTGTTGTCTATGGACAATACACCCATTCCGATTACATGGAGACGCTCTCGACCACCGGATTCGTCGGTTTCATCCTCTACTTTGCAATCTACCTGACTCTGTGGCGGCGATTGAGCAGATGCCAGAGAGGAATCCTGGATGCCACGACCGAATACCGGATCAATTCATATAAGGCAATGATACTGACCATGCTTTTCCTTGCCGTAGGGGCGCCAAACGTGTTTCAGCCGCAAACGTGGCTCCTGTTGGGTGCAATCACAGGCCATTCCTGTGTCGTTGAACGCTCTCTCGCGCTTCAACCGGAGGAAGAGACCGCTCAGTGAACACACGGGTGCCCGAGGGAGTCGCGCGCGAGGCCCTCCGAGCCGCCGCGTTGAGGCTGATTCCTCATTCCATCCTTGATGCCATGAAGCGCCGGCAGGAGCAGCTGTCGATCCACTATAGACATCGCCGCTCGGTCGAGGCACTGGCAGTAGCTGCGAAGGCCATCTCGGCTCACTGTCTCGAAGGCATTCGAACCATCGAGGAGTGGAACACCCAACGTCCAGCACTGAAGCGGCAGATATGCTACATGCTGGGGATAGAACCTCTCCACGAACGCACGCCGCTCTGCGCAACTGTTACGGGCACGATGGAACGCGAGGGATATCGCATCGAGAAGCTGGTCTACCAGAGCAAGCCGAGTCTGTTCGTGACTGGCAACTTCTACCTACCCACTGGAGCTGGAGGAGGTCTTCCCTGTGTCGTCTATCTGTGCGGTCACATGCCACACCCGTCCGGCGCCAAGACGCAATGCCAGGACCGATACCTGTGGTATCCGAGGCATGGGTTTGCCTGTCTTGTGCTCGACCCGCTGGAGTTCGGCGAGGTCCCGGGCATCCACCACGGCGCCAGCGACCTGAACATGTGGCACTGGCTGTCACTGGGGTACACTCCTGCCGGCGTAGAAGTCTGGAACGCGATGAGGGCACTCGACTGGCTGGGGACTCGACCCGAGGTCGATCCTCAACGGATCGGCGTCACCGGTATATCGGGTGGCGGCGTGATGACCTGGTTCCTCGCTGCGCTGGACGACCGGGTAAGGGTCGCTATCCCGTCCTGCTCAACCTACACCATCGGTACGCAGGTGGCCGGCCGGCTTGTTCCGAGGCAGTGCGACTGCACATTCTACCCAAACGTCTTCCGCCAGGATTTCCCGGTGGTCGCGGCACTGATCGCCCCTCGCCCCCTGCTGATCACGAGTGGTCGCCGAGATGGCATCTTTCCCCCGGCGGGCTATCAAGAGGTCTTTCGGCGAGCAAAGAAGATATATGACCTGCACGAGAAATCCGGGACGGGCAGCACGCGGATTCGAGAGGTGGACGACAACTGCGGGCACACCGATTCCCCCCGGCTCCTCGGCGAATCCCGGCGTTGGATGCAGCGGTGGCTGTCGGATCCGCAATACGCGACTTCGGACCGCGAGACCGCCGGTCCCTCGGCCTGCGAGCCACCTGAGAACCTGAAATGCCTGACCGCGATTCCTCGCGACGCCGCCAACTTCTACATCCACGACCGGTTTGTTCGAACCGCCCGGGGCGAGGTTCCCGACACTGCTGCGGACTGGGAATCCAGGCGTTCAGCGATCCTGTCCGAGCTTAAGGAACGGGTGTTCGGATGGTTCCCGCGCGAACCGATTCCGTTTCGCGCGAGAACGCTACGCAATCGCGGCGCGTACGTCTCAGCCTTTGCAGCCTTTGCTGAGCGTGAGATTCACACTGAGCGCAACGTCCCCGTGCGTCTACTCGAATTCAAGCCAAAGCCCCCTCTAAAGTCCTCGGCCTTGCTGGTTATAGTGAAGCGGGCCAGAGATTCTGTCTATTTCCCCGACATCGACGAACTGCTGCCCTTGTTTGACGACACGAGTGTGCTCGTGCTGAACCCACGCTTCACTGACCATCCGCTGACGCCCCCTGAATTCGCCGAGGTCGAACGAACCGCTGCGCTCGCGGGCCGGACGACGGCATCAATGCAGATCTGGGACACCGTGCGCATGGTTCGCTGGGCGCTGGCCGAGGGCCAGTTCGCGGAGTCACCGGTCTGCGTCTATGGTCGAGGCGAGGCCGGCATCGTTGCACTCTATGCGGCTCTCATGGAGGAACGCATTGTCCATGTGATACTCAGGGACCCTCCGTCGAGTCACTGGCAGGGACCTGCACTACTATCGATTCTGCGGCATACGGACATCCCGGAGATAACGGGTTGTCTGGCGCCCCGCACACTTACGTTTCTAACGTCCCCTCCGGAGGCATTCGGCCTGACGCGCGACCTTTACCGACGCTGCGGCGCCGAGAACCGAATCGCTTGCGCGACCAGTCTCGCCGCCGCGGTTCGGGCGATCCCCTGGAGACCCTTGGGAGTGGATTGAGCGGTAGAACCCGGCCCCGGTGCGTCATCGACATCGGGCGACTCAACTTCGCCTGTTGCGCGCCGCCGCCAGGCGTGATACTATACGGCGAACCGATGAAACCGCGCGCTTCAGTTCAGTCCTTCCGGTCGAGAGACGGAGCAACGGAGGGTCGCCAGCACGGAACGTCACTTCCTCGATGAGTGAGACCAGAGCCATCACAGAAGAGGAATTCGCTCTCCAGCAGAGGGAGCTTGGGCGAAGTGTCCACCAGCATGACGGCGTGTGGTGGGACATGGTGAAGCCGTTCTACTGCAAACCGGTCTTTGACTTCCGTCAGATCGAGCCCGGCCGCGCCCGCCCGGCAGTAATTCGTTCCTGGATATCTTACAGCCACGCGGTGCCGGAGCCGGAGATGGCAAGCAGGTCGATTGACATGATGGTTCTGTCGGGCGAACGACTGCGCAACTTCGGCATCAAGTCGCTCAAGGATGCCAAACGGGCACGTGTCAGGAAGGGACTTTCGCTGGTGGAGATCCGCCGCCTCAATGATCTGGAATCGCTGATGGACCAGGTCCGGGACGTGAACATCTCCCAGGCGGACCGACAATGGCCGTCGGGCGGAACCGGTTTGCCGAGTTCCTACTACTCCCGACACTACGATGTGTGGAGGAGGCAGCAACTTGTGGAATTCTCATCTCCGGGCCGTGAGTGGTGGGGAGGGTTCCGGGAAGGTCAACTGATATGCTACATGACCTTAGTCCACATCGAGCAGGTCGCGATCATCAGGAACGTGAAGAGCCGCACCGACGCGCTTTCGCTCTGTCCCAATGATGCAATGTACTTCACGGTGCTCGGGACCATTCGAGACAGGCAGGATTGCGAAATGCTGGTGAACGGCTCTTCGTTCACCCCTAGCCTGGACGCGTTTAAGGAGCGCTTCGGCTTCCAGAAGACTCCTCTTCACATCTACACGCAACACTATCGAGTCTACACCCGGGCGAGACGTCTGTTTGAGAGGGCCGCCGGCATCCGTCGGGCGTTCAGACGTGAGGGAGTGCCGGCAAGCGAGGTGACGGGGCAGTGAGTCTGACTGAGCTTGAGTACGTCAAACAGCAGATATCCCTCGGGCGACGACTGCACCTTCACGACGGAGTCTGGTGGAAGCGTGTAGCCCCTCTGTACCACACGCCGGCCTATCGGTTCAAGAAGATAGCTCCCGGTTCGGCGAGGCCTGCAATGTCAAAGGGTGGCCTGATGTACAGCCACGTCGTTCCAGAGAGCACGACGGCTAACCGAATGCTGACATGCTACGCAATCACGAGGCCGTGGTTGTCACAGTACGATGTAGGGATCCTGAACGCGAAGCGAAGGAACTGCGTCAAGAGGGGCCTTTTGCGTTGCGGGATCAGACGACTAGAGGCGGAAGAGACAGACCGACACAAGGAAGACATTAGGGAGGTGGTGATTTCGCAGGCGGCACGGCAACAGCGCGACGGATTCGGCACGCCGCCGAGCTACTACGCCACCCATTTTGAGGAGTGGTGGCAGGCTGCGGTCAGGCTGTTCACACTGCCTGGACGAGACCTCTGGGGTGCATTCGTCGCTGGCAAACTGGTTGCGTACGTCTTCATAGAGCAGGTTGAAGAGGTCGCGAATTTCGTGGCGGTGAAGGCCAACAGTGAGTACAAGGTGTCCTGTCCGGTGGATGCGCTATACCATACTGTCATTTGTGCCCTAAGAGATGATCCACGCTGCGCCATGATTGTGAGTGGCGGTCCGAGCAAGGCAGGTTTGGCTACATTCAAGGAACAATACCAGTTCAAGCTAACCGAGATACCAATCTACACCCGCGGTGCGGGCCTCTATGGACTTGCCACTAGACTCATGGGTGCCGCGACTGCCGCGAAGCAACGATTCGCGAAGCGGAGGGCATCGCCGGAGCCTGCCGAAGCACCTGAACCGACTCTTCCGGAAAGCAATGACTGACCCTGCTCTGCGACGCCAGGCTCTTACTTGGTTTGGTCGGGGCAGTCCCGAACACGGCGGCTCGACGACGACGTCAGGCCGCTGCATTGCAGCGACACGTACGCAATCAGGGGTCCCTGTCCTTCGGACCGACCTCTCCGATGAATCGAGTTCTCTTTGGCCCCACTTTGCCCTGACCCCGCTGACGCCAGGACTGAGTGCCCCACGTACATGCGTCTGACCGTCGTCACCAGCAACTACCCGTCGCGATCCAGGCCTTCCTGTGGGACCTTCGTTCGGGAAGCGGTGCGGGCGTTCTCCCGGCAGGGCGCCGAGTGCAGAGTCATCTGCCCTACGAGCTTCGCCGATTTGAGATACGGGGCACTGGATGGCTTCAGGACGATCGACCAGACTGAAGACCACTCTACCGTGGAAACCCTCCGTCCGCGTCACCTCACCTTCTCATCCAAATCGGTGTTGGGTTTCAACACCGGCGTCATGTCCGACGCATGCTTCGAAGGAGCTGCGGCGCGAGTGGCCGCCGGGCTCGTCGACCGCACGGACGTCCTATACGGGCATTTCCTGTATCCCAGCGGAAGAACGGTCGCCCGGCTGGGCAAGAAGTATGGTCTGCCGGTCTTTGTTGCTCACGGCGACGGCGTTCTGAACGAGATGTACTCGGGCCACGCAGCGGAGGACTTCAGGGACGTCACGGGCGCGATTGCAGTATCCCGTCCGAACCGGAAGTTCTGCGAGAACGTGCTCCATCTGCCCCCGGAAAGAGTAGGATTGTTCCCGAACGGCGTCGACCTCCGCAAGTTCCGGCCGCTCGACAAAGTCGAAATGCGCCTGCGACTCGGTCTGCCGGCCGACGGGCGATTGGTGGCATTCGTGGGCCACTTCCTGCACATCAAGGGACCAGACCGGGTAATCGAAGCCGTAGAGCGACTCGAGAACGTACAGGTGCTGGTGATTGGCTCTGGCCCAATGAAGTTGTCGAGTTCTCGGATCGCCTTCCTGGGCGAGGTCGATCATCAAGCGCTGCCCGAGTACCTCTGCGCCGCCGACGTCTTCGTACTGCCCACGCTCGAAGAAGGATGCTGCAACTCACTGCTCGAAGCCATGGCCTGCGGGCTGCCGGTTGTGTCCTCAACCGGCGAGTTCAACGACGACATCCTTAATGAGAGCGTGTCGATACGGGTCGACCCGCTGGACGTTTCGGCAATCAGCGGCGCCGTCGAGAAAGTGCTGGACGACGAGTCGCTGAAGCTGCGTATGTCCTCGAACTGCCGTGTTCATTCGCAGAAGTTCTCGGTCGACAACCGGGCCCGGGCAATACTGGATTGGATTGAGTCGCTGGTCGGAAGGCCCGACACGCTGGAGAACGCAGGCCGGAGGCGGCAATGAGAGTTTGTGTCCTCTCGGTCAGCCGTGATTGCATGGATGACCGCCTGTTCCATAAGGAGACCCGGAGCATTGCGCGACGGCACAAGGTAACACTGGTGGCACCGGCCATTCGGGGTGACACGCCCTCCGTCCCGGACATGGAGTACCGCCCCATTCCAACTCAACGTGGGATTGTCGGTCGTTTCTTGTCGGTACCGGCTGCCCTCCGCGCCACGCTCGGGGCGCGGCCTGACGTTGTACATTTCCATGACTATGAGTTGGTATTTGCCATACCCTTACTGAAAGCTCTGACGCACGCGAAAGTGATCTACGACGTCTGGGAGGCGAACTACGAAATGATGGTGGAGTCAAGGAAGCTGCCGCGCTGGATCGCGAGGCTCGTCGCGGTTGCATTCCGGACGATCGAGCGACGTCTGTGCCGGTATTGTGATTTGGTAGTGACGGCCGATTGCGAAATAGCCAAGGTGTACCGTGACGTCGCCCATGTCGTCGTCGTGAAGAACTACCCGATCATTGCGACATGCACTCCCAACCCAGAGAGGGTGCTATCACTGAAGAAGATGTACGATGGCCGGCGCTGCATCGTTTACGTCGGGTCGATGGCCGAGGAGAGGGGGCTATACCTGATGCTCGAGATAGTCGCACTGCTCAGAGAGGACGTGCCGAACGTAGCCCTGTTGCTCGTTGGGCAACTGGACGACTCGCAGCGGGCCCGAGTCGCGCGCACCATCCGCGAGAAGGCGCTTGAACTCAACGTAGATGCAGTCGGCTGGGTTCCCTTCGGAGACGTGGTGAACTACATCGCCATTTCGGAGATCGGCCTCATCCCTTTCCTGAGGACTGCCAAGTTCATGAAGAATATCCCCCAGAAGCAGTTTGAGTACATGTTCTGCGGGATTCCAGTGGTCGGGACGGACCTGCCTCCGATATCCCAGTATGTCAGAGAAGCGGGCTGCGGACTGCTGGTCTCCGAACCGAGACCAGAGGATTTCGCGAAGACACTGGTCAATCTTCTTGAAAACGACGCTGAACGGAGGATCATGGGTCTGCGCGGAAAGCAAGCGGTGGCAGAGAAGTGGAACTGGGATAAAGCGGAACAGCGGCTTCTTGCTGCGTATGATGAAATGGGCGCCCAGAGCCGACGACGGCCGGACGCGCCCCGTCAGCGCGCAGACGCGCGGTCTGTCTCCCGCTGACCATGGCCAGACACGGATTCGAAGTTCGGTGCCTTCCCGACTGTGATTTGGATTGCTACGACCGCCTAGCCAGAGAGCACGGCTGCGTGTTCAACACCGTGGATTGGACAGACCTGTTCGGCGATTCGCTCACCCGCTACGGAATCTATGATGCCGGACGTACTCTAAGGGGCGGCTTCTGCCTTTTCCGGGAGCGAAGGCTGGGGCTGGCGGTGCTGAGGAACCCACCGTGCACGCCTTCTATTGGTCCGTTCTTCGAGTGCCGTGCCCAGCATCCCGTGGCACGGTTGGAGGAGTGGCGCGATGTGCTCACGGTTCTTGCCGATTTCCTCGAGCATTTGCATCCGACCGTGGTCTCGCTGTCTCTGGCGCAGGCTATTACCGACTGCCTGCCGTTCTTCTGGCGCAGCTACAAAGTGATACCTCATTACACGTATCTGCTCCCACTCGACCAACACGAAGAGGCTATCCTCGCGGCGATGTCCGTCGGGCGCCGGAACGACATCCAAAAGGCTGTACGAGACGGGCTGAACGCCGAGCGGACGGATGACTACTCTACTATCGCTGCCCTGGTGGAGACTACCTTTGCCCGGCAGGGGAAGGATGCGAATGGCGAGTACATGAAACGAATTCTTTTTTCTTTCGCGTGCCCTGACAACAGCTACGCTTTTGTTGCTCAATCGGATGGTGTGCCGATTGCCGGAGCGTTCGTCGTTCACGATGCCAGGACCGCTTACTATCTGCTGGGGGGGTATCATTCCGAGAGCAAACACCACGGAGCCGGTGCCTTAGCGGTGTACGAGGCGATTCGTCACGCCAAGGAGCTGGGTCTCGAGGCCTTCGACTTCGAGGGTTCCGTCATCCCTGCCATCGAGAGGTACTTCCGCGGGTTCGGAGGGAAGCTGACGCCTTACTACAGGGTCAACAGAGCTTGGCTGCCGCTGGAGATGGCTCTGAAATTCTTCAAGAGGAACCTGTTCTAGATGAAGGTCATAGTATCCCACGACGTGGATCATCTGTCTCCTCGGGAGCACGTCAGGGACCTGGTCGTACCGAAGTTCGTGGTCCGATTCGGTTTGGAGTGGTTACTGGGTCGCACCAGGTGGAGCGAAGTCACGCTGGCTATTCAATCCCTGTGGCGCGGGTCTTGGCAACACCTCAAGGAGCTTATGGACTTTGACGAAACACACGGTGTGCCCTCGACCTTCTTTGTGGGTGTGGCGAACGGCCGTAAGTTGTGCTACTCGCTTGCGGATGCCAGCTACTGGATTGCGTGCATCAGAAGACGAGGATTTGACGTAGGGGTTCACGGCATTGAGTACAGGTCGGCAGAGAGTGCCCGAAGAGAGTTGGAGCTGTTCAGGAAGATCGCCGGTCAGGGCACTGTCGGGGTCAGAATGCACAACATCGGCTACTCTCCATCGTCTGTCTTGCTCTCCGGCGCCGATGTCGCGACCCTCAGGGATGTTGGGTACTCGTACAGCTCGACGACCTTCTCCGAAACCGGCCCTTGTTCGCTTGGTGCTTTCTGGGAATTCCCGATTCACCTCATGGACGGCCACGTATTTCAGGTTGGTAGACCTTGGAAGACCAGGACTCTGGCGCAGGCTAAGCGGTTTACAGTTGAATACCTTGCGGACGCCGCGGTCAGAGGCGTCAGTCACTTCTCAATGCTCTTTCACGATGTCTACTTCGCTGACTACTATCGGGACTACCAGGAATGGTACATGTGGCTCATTGAGCACCTGAGGACAGAGGGATATACGTTATGCAGCTACCGAGATGCACTGATGGAGTTGGACGCCAACGCCAGGAAACCTTGCTAGCCCTCGATCCGAAGGGCGACGCGTGCCGACTAAGTCTGCTCGTCGCGATGAGGAACGAATCCGGCACCATCAAGGCGTGCTTGAAGTCACTGGTTGTCCAGGACTCGGCCAAGTCCGAGTTCGAGGTGCTGGTCTTTGATGGCGAGTCCACGGACGATTCGTGGTGCATCGCCGAAGGAGTGCTCGCAGGACATGGCAATTGCCGAGTGCTGCGCAACCCGGAAAGGACTCAGTCCGCCGCATGGAATCGCGGGATCCGAGAGTCGCACGGGGAGATGATAGGGATTATCAGCGGGCACACTACGCTGGCGCATGACTATGTGAGAAGAGTGGTTGAGACGTTTGAGCGCACGGGCGCTGACATGGTCGGCGGCCCGGCCATTGCGAGCGCATCTGGGCTCGCGGCCGAGAGCATCGCCGCCGCGATGACGAGTCGCTTCGGTGTCGGAGACGCCACGTTCCGCTACGCCACCAAGGAGCAGTATGTGGATACCGTGTTTCAGGGCGTGTGCAGGCGCAAGGTCTTTGAGAGGATCGGCGGATTCGACGAGGAGCTGGTGCGTGACCAGGACGACGAGTTCAGCTACCGGCTGCTGGAGCACGGCGGGAAGATACTCTGCAATCCGGAGATCCGCTGCACGTACTTCTCGAGGAGTTCGCTGGGAGGGCTCTGGAAGCAGTACAATCAGTATGGATTCTACAAAGTGCGGGTGCTGCAGAAGCACCCGAAGCAGATGCGGCCGCGGCAGTTCGTGCCGCCACTGTTCGTTCTCAGCCTAATCACAGTTCTTGGTTTGTGGTTTTTGGTTTCTTGGGGATGGGCTGCGTTCGCCCTAGTCAGCGGCAGTTATGTGCTGGCGAATCTCGTCGCGTCGGTCCTGACCGCATCGAAGAAGGGCTGGAAGCACCTGCCGCTGCTGCCGGTCGTCTATGCCATTCTGCATCTGAGCTATGGTCTTGGTTTCCTGCTCGGGCTCTACCGGTTCTGGAACCGCTGGGGAGACAAGGTCGGGAAGGTACCATCGTTCGCAAAGCGTCACTTGGACAATTCAGAAGTCAGAAACCAGAGATCAGAATGCAGAGATTTCGACGGCCGGAGACCAGAGACAAGAAACCTGTAACTGCGAACCCTTTTCATTTGAACGGGAATTCACAGAAAGGCTGACAGCATTCTGGAGTGGACGTGCGACGCGGGAGGCGATACTGCGAGCGCTCGGCTTGACGGACGACGACGAGGTTGGCGTTCCGCACCTTTCCTTTGTCGTCACCACCGAGGTCTTGCGCTACTCCGGTGCGTGGGTTGCCTTCTACGGGCCGTCACGCTTCAATAGCTGCGCGCTTGCTTGACGCGCGTACCGCCGTAGGCACCATCATTCCGAGGCCGCGTGCGGATTGTGGGAAGAACAGTCTGAGTGTGAATTGTGAAGCTCGTTACACGCAGCGCAACGCCCGTCAGACACCGCGACATGTCCTCACGCCAATACGTCTCACTGATAACCACACCGCCATCAGGCATGTAGCGGGGCAAGCAAGGCCACGCGAACGGTGGGCACGCGGAGGCGAGAGTGCACTCCATCGCTTGCTCGCTGGTTGAGGTCCGGCAAATCGTAGTTGCTGCGCGACCACAACCGCGAGCAAGGCGACTTCCGCTGGCTGGCAGACAACTCACCTCCGATTGCCGGTTGCCAAGCGATCTGCAATCCTCCACCAACAAGAGCCGGCACGCACGGCTCTCGTCGGTTTCTCACCGTTAGCTTCTTGTTTCCGAGTTCGTCTGTTCCGTCTTGACCGGCTGTGCCGCATCCGCTGGGTGACCGGCGTAGCGATTATGGTACTTGTAGTAGTAATAGTAGTGGCGGCCGTGACGGCCCGAGCGCTTCACGTCGTTAACCACGATGCCGGACAGATGCGCACCACCGTCGACCAAAGCCACGCGGGTGTCTTCAAGCGCATCGAGTGCGGTCCGGCCGGAGCGGACAACCAGGAGAGTGGTATCGGCCAAAGCACCGATAATCAGGGTGTCGGCCGCAACCATGACCGGCGGCGTGTCGATCACGACATAGTCGTACTCATCCTCAAGCCGTTTCAGGAGAGCGCGCGTGGCGCTAAGCGTAAGCAGGTCGGACGGGCTTGGCGGTGTCGCGCCGCAGGGCAGACAGAACAATCCATCAAGCCCGGTCGCGAAGACAGCCGGAGCCGGGTCGCCGCTCGCGACGACGTCGGAAAGCCCCGGTTCCTTCGGGCGCTTGAAAAATGTGTGGAGCGCCGGCTGGCGCATGTCGGCATCCACCAGGAGGACACGGGAGCCGGCTTGAGCAAGCACGGCGGCAAGGTTGACAGCGATGGTTGACTTGCCCTCGCTCGGTCCGGGCGAGGTCACGGCAATCGAGCGGATGGGGCGCTCGGCATTGGCAAAGCCGAGGCCGCTGCGCAGCATGCGGAACGTCTCGTTTCCGGAGGATTCGCTATCGGAGTGGGTAACGAGGTGAGAAGTCACGTCTTCACCGTGCCTACGTCGATGCCGACCGACGCGCGAGAGCCGCGGGATGCTGCCGACCACCGAATACCCCCGCTGCTCCAGCTCCCGCGGTCCATGTATCGAAGTATCAAGGTGCTCTGCCACCCATACCGAACCAAGAGCCAAGGCTAGGGCAAGCAGGACGCCGAGTGAGAGGCTGCTTCGGACGTTCGGTTGGGTCTGGAACGCGCCCTGCGCGCGGTCGATCGTCTTCACCGTCGGTGCCGTTCCGGCCTCCTGGATTCGTTCCTCCTCATAGCGCTCGGAAAGCAGCGAGTGGACTTTGCGTTCGGTCTCCACATCGCGGGACAGACGTGCCAGCTGTCGTTCGGTCTCCGGCAACCTTTCGAGGGAGGCGTCATAGCGTGAGAGTACGCTGGCTAAGGCCTGCTTGCGGGCTTTGGCCGCGGTCAGCCCGGCGCTGAGGGTCACGGCCGCCTCGAGCTGGGCGCTGAGCTGCCCCACCGGTCGGCCCGATTCCTGCTGATTCATGTATGTCCTCACTGCGCTTTTGAGCTGAGCGCGCGTGCTGTCAATCTGGCGGTCCAGATTACGGACCCGGTCAGAAGCCTGGCCGAAGCCGCTGATCATCAGGTTGGCCCGCTCGACCTCGAGCTGATTGATGCTGGCTTGCAGGCTAGCAACCAGCGGCGACGCTGCACCTCCCATCCGGTCCACCGTTCCTTGCCCGGCTTGGTTAATCTGCTCCTGCACCTGCGCGAGCTGGGTTTGATCTGCCTCTATCTCTGCGTCTGCCTGCTGGTAAGCGGCGGCGATCTCAGACTGGCGGGCAACGAGGTCTTGGGTTTCGGCGTCGAGGTTGGCCATACGATGCGATGTCTTGAACTGCTCCAGGCTTTGCTCGAAAGAATCCAGTCTAGGTACGGCCACCGCCAGTTGGTCTTGGATGAACTGTCGGGTCGCCGACACTTCAGCCCGGCTCTGCTCGAGGTCATACTGTTGATAGACGTCCAAGTAGGCGTTGGCGGCCGCGACGGCCGATGCTCTTGTCGGACCGCTCGCCACCAGTTCGATGACGTCGGTCTGGCGTACCTGCAAGGGCAAGACCCAGGCCGATAGCAGGATCGACTCTGGCACTAGTGCCGCGACTTTTTCCGCCATGCTCCGGCTGCGCAAGAGCTCTAGGCAGTTGTCGACGTAGTTGGTCCTGAACACGGGATAGTCGGCGGCGTCACTAGCGAAAACGCTGGTCTGGCTGGCCTGCGGGGTAATCATGAAGGTCGCCCGCGCCTGATAGATCGGCCGCCTGTGAGCGGTTAAAAGCACGTTTAGCCCTAGGACTGCACAGAATACGGCCAACGCCAGCCACTTCCGTTGGGCGACCTTCCCTAGGTAGTCGTAGAAGATCGACCACGTGTCTGAAGCTATCGGCATGCCCGGCTGCCGCCCACCCCTCAAGCCGGATGCCGGAGTCGCGGCTCTGTCTCTGTGTTCAGTCCCCGGACTCATTACCTGATCCCACTCCAAGTCAGCGTCGTGAAGACGAAACCCACGAGGGTCGCGACCTCGGAAACGGTTGCGAGGCCTCGGACGATGGAAGAGCACGTCGAGGTCGACACGCTGATCACGTCTCCGGGAGCAAGCGGAATGACCTGGCCGGGGTCCAGCATCGCCCGCAGGTTAACTCTCATCCGTTTCTGAGCGACAGCTTGAAAAAGTACCACCCGAGTCAGGTCTGCGTTGTCGGTCGGAACTCCCGCCGCTGAGACCAACCCGAAGATGTCCGGGGCGGAGACGGCGTCGGGAGAGCGCACCTGGCCCCAGACGCAGTGCTTGTAGCCCGGTTCTTGGGACCCGGCGGGTTGATCCACGACACTGCCGGCTAGGGCTAGCAGCGCAATCATGACTAGCCCCAGAAACGACAGAGAACACCGAGTCGTGCCAGAGAACGATCCCGCCACCCACCCTTTGTCGTCTCGGTGCCATTCGTAATTCATCCACATTCTGCGTTCTCGCCTCTGCATTCCAGCATCTGAACTACCGGCTTCAAGACTATCCCGCCATCGCCGCACGCGGCCCACTTCTCGCAGCCAAGCAGGCCCGCCTGACAATCTCGCAGATACGCATGAGGTCCTTCTCGGTCAGCGCCGACCCGCTCGGCAGACAGACCCCGTTCTCAAACAGACGCGCCGCCACGCCTCCGCCCCGGACTCGGCATCCCTTGAACACCGGCTGCAGGTGCATCGGCTTCCAGAGCGGCCGCGCCTCAATGTTCTCTGCCTCCAGCGCCTGCATGAGACCGCGGACCAGAGACCCTGGGCCGGTCTCGCCTGTCTCCTGTCTCCCGCCTCGCGTCTCCCGCCCTTCCAGCGTCAGGCAGGTGAGCCATCGCGTGCCTCTTCCGTACTGAGCCTCGGGCATGAACTCGATGCCTGGCAGGTCGCCCAGAGAGCGCTGGTAGAACTCGAAGTTCCGCCTGCGGGCGGTGACGCGCTCGGACAGAACCGGAAGCTGTCCTCTTCCGATCGCGGCCAAGACGTTGCTCATCCGGTAGTTGAAACCAATCTCGGAGTGCTGATAGTGTAGCGCCTTGTCCCGGGCCTGCGTGGCTAGGAACCGCGCCTCATCGGTGATTGCCTGGTCGTGGGACGCCAACATTCCACCGCCGCCCGTGGTAATGACCTTGTTTCCGTTGAACGAGAACGCCGACACCTTGCCGAAGCTGCCGGCGGAGCGGGCGGAGGTTAAGGCCGAGGTCGAGGTCGACGCCGGCGACTCTGACTGGCGGCTCCCGGTATTGTCCCCATGGCCCCAGTACACAGCTCCCAAGGCCTCAGCCGCATCCTCAACCACCGGCACATCGTACTCCGAGCACGCGGCCAGTATCTGGTCGTAATCTGCACACTGGCCGTACAGGTCGACCACAACCACCGCTCGAGGCAGTTTGCCCCGCTTCGCGCAGGCGGCAAGCTCCTCGCGCAGAAGCCCAGGGTCCATGTTCCAACTGCTGTTGTCAGAGTCAATGAACACAGGGACACCGCCTTCGTAGGTTATCACGTTGGCACTGGCCGCAAAAGTCAGCGTCGGACAGATTACTTCCTCGCCATACCGCAATCCAAGGATGCGAAGCGCAAGATGCAGCGCCGCGGTACCGGAGGAAAGTGCCACAGCGTGGGGAATCCCCACTATCTGTGTGAACTCACGCTCAAAGGCATCCAAGTGCGGCCCCGCTGGCGCTAGCCAATTCGTGTCAAATGCATCTTGGATCAACTCCAGTTCCCGTCCTGACATGTGCGGCGGAGACAGGAGGATTCGCTTCATAATGGTGCTGCCGCTTCTCTGCCCTGTGTGTACGGATCCACGCGCAGTTTGCTCTTCACTGCGGACAGTCTAGCGGAGAGTAAGCCCGTGCGCAATAGTCCTGAACGCCTCCCGTGAGAGGCGGATGGGGCATGACAAAGCCGCGAATGACGTAAGTCGGAGCACGGTTCGCAGGCGCAACCGGCCGGTGGGGCGAGCCAGCGGGTCAGCGCGCAGCCGCCGTGTCCGCCCAACCGTTGCGCCGACTCGGGCATGGGTTTCACCGGACGGCGATCCGAAAAAGGGTTCTCAGTATGGTCACGAAATCGGTCCAGAGGTTGGCTCGCGCGGCGTACGCGAGGTTGATCCCGATCTTGTCGGGCATGATGAGGTTCACGTAGTCCGAATCCGGCGTGGCTGATGCCCCGAGCAGATCGTTCTCCAGGGCGTACTTGATTGAAGCAGGGTCGGTAATCCCCGGCTGCAGGTTGAGGACTGCGCGTTGCGCGGGCGTGTAGAGCCTGACATACTTCGGCACCTCCGGCCTCGGCCCGACCAGGCTCATTTCGCCCCGCAGGACGTTCAGCAGTTGCGGCAGCTCATCCAGCTTGGCTCTGCGCAGGTGGGCCCCCAGGCCGGTTATCCGAGCGTCCATGCCGATGGTAAGCTCCGGGCCGGTGAGCCAGGCATCCTCCCGCATGGTGCGGAACTTGAGCAGCGAGAACAGCCGGCCGTTCCGGCCCACGCGCTGGCTGCGGAACAGAATCGGCCCCGGAGAGCCGAGTTTGACCGCGAGACCGACGACGACGAGGAGCGGACTCAGGACCAGCAGCCCGACCGCGGCGAAGAAGATGTCGGCGACCCGCTTCGCAATCACTAACTGCGGTAGCGTTTGACTGTGGCGACTACGGCGTCAATTACGTTCTGAACGTCGTCTTCGGTCATCTTCGAGTAGACCGGGAGCGAAACCTCGCGCTGGTATTCGCGGTAGGCAATCGGGAAATCCTCCGGCTTGTACCCGTAGGTATCCCGGTAGTAAGGGTGGACATGCAGCGGGATAAAATGCACGCTGGTACCGATGTTGAGGCGTTTGAGCTCCTGTATGAACCGGGCCCGGTCGATTGAGAGACAGTCCAGATTCAGGCGCAGTAGGTAGAGGTGCCAAGAGTGCTGGCCATCGTATTCTGCCTGCGGCGCCGGCTCCACTTCTGGCATGGCCCGAAAGGCCGCCGTGTATCGTTGGGCAATCTGCGCGCGCCGATCGCGCATTCGATTCGTCTTCCGCAACTGAGCAAGGCCCATCGCTGCGGCGACGTCGGTCAGGTTGTACTTGAACCCGGGCGCGACAATCTCGTAGTACCAAGAGCCCATTTGGGAGTACCGATTCCAGGCGTCGTGGCCGATGCCGTGTAGACTCATGATCCGACAGCGCTCTGCCCACGACTCGTTGTCCGTGCAGATCATCCCTCCTTCACCCGTAGTCAGTGGCTTGGTCGCGTAGAAACTGAAACAGGTGAAATCAGAGAGGGCCCCGACCATTCGCCCTTTGTACTTCGTGGGAAAAGCGTGGGCAGCGTCCTCTATCACTATCAGGCCGTGGCGTGCCGCGATGGTTCGGATTTCGTCCATCTCCGCCGCCAGTCCGGCAATATGCACCGGTATAATTACGCGCGTGTGCGGAGTGATTGCGGCCTCGATCTTGTCAGCGTCAATGCACAAGGTGTTCGGGTCGACGTCCACGAGCACCGGCCGGGCACCGAAGTAGCGGACCACGTCGGCTGTCGCGGCGAAGGTGTAGGTGCTCGTAACAACCTCGTCGCCGCTTGCGAGGCCGATTGCCTCCAGCGCCAGGTGCATTGCCGCCGTGCATGAATTGACCCCGACGGCATATTTCGCCTCCGTGAAGGCGGCGAACTCGCTTTCCAGCCTGGCTACCCTGGGCCCGGTCGTGAGCCAGCCGGACCGAATCACGGCTGTGACTTCCGCAATCTCCGCCTCGCCTACGTCGGGCAACGCGAACGGCAGGAAAGTTGCGCGGACAGGCATCTCAGTCCCGAGAGCAACTCCTCCACTTCTAGGGATGGTAGATGGCGGTCGCACTTGACGTTCCTTCGCCGCCAGCGGGTTGCGTGTCAGACCTTGGCCAGCCATGCTAGTACGGATCGATCCCTATGAAGCGGAGCCGCAGGCGCATAGGAGTCTCCACGATTACCGCAATCTGGTCCCTCTTGCTCGCGTACCAGCCCTTACCATGCGCCAGCGCGTCATCGTACATCTGCTTGGCCAGTGGACATCAATTGCACCACGGCATCCCATAGTACTGGCCCTCAGGGCCCAAGTGGCCTCTTAGACATCCTATGCTGTCGCGCCTAGCAGCTTGTGGTTGAACGAACAGTTGATGTTGCACCACGCGGTGTCCCGCAGGTGAGCAGGTAGGTCGGTGGTCGATTGACGACCACAGTCGGACCCGATATGTGTCGCCCGGCCTCATGTTGACCAAGAGCTGGACACACCAGCCGCCAGGATCGCCGTTCCACACGTCGAATCCGTACAGTGCCTTCTAGAGCAGAGCCTTCCGGTAACTGGTCGCACTATGGTGTTCCTGCCGAGATAGTGGGTTGCCATCGTGCCCGCGTCATTCGGCAGTGTCACTTCTTGTGAGCGCTCTTCAACGCACACTTGATGTACCTGGCCCCTTGATTGCTCCAGGGGAAGCCTCTGCCGCCAGAGGGGGAGCGCGGTCTGGCTTAGCAGTTCTCTTGCAGGCTTGTCCACCCTCAACCCCTTGGTCCAGGTTGGCCGGCAACCGTGTACATCGCGATGTGGATCGTGTCACCGAGGTCCCAGCCGGTCTCGTTCGTAATCAAGTACACGCAAGCCGGCACACGTGGGAGCGACCTGCCGCCAAACGTCAGCATCTGCGGGATGGGCTGATTGTACCTATTGGGAATACTGTGGAGTGAAGGTGCGGTGTGGACGCGTGCCTCATCCAGCCACCGGTTCCCCACCTTTGCGCACTCGACATAAAGCGTGCCCGGGGAGTTCCAGCCACTCCGCCGTGCGGAATCTGTCGATCGAACCGCCCCAGCCGTCTGACTCATAGCCCTACAGCGTGAGAACCGGTGGGTTCCCACCTTTGCCACGCGTCGTTAGCCTCCGGCTTGAGGCCTACCGGCTCACTGCCGCCGGCGAGCATCAGTCCGGACACTGCCACGTTTGCCGGCAGCGCCAGCAAACTCGACTTCGTCACGTCACACCTCAGTTACCGCGCCGTTCCCCACGCGCGCGCACACACGCGTGCCCTTAGGGCAGCGCTATACCCTACCGAAAGGGCGC
>Ga0335071_10000844_pt1 | contig 32971 bp, 31 predicted proteins | sample Lox_Sample_15_FD_206724 | JGI IMG/M metagenome (GOLD analysis project Ga0335071, IMG submission 206724) | Soil microbial communities from Loxahatchee National Wildlife Refuge, Florida, United States - Lox_Sample_1.5 | ecosystem: Environmental > Terrestrial > Soil > Wetlands | place: USA...
CCGATAGAAACCAAGACAGAAGTCCCGGTGCTCGCTGCCGCTCACTCCTTGCTCTGAAATCGGCCCAGAAACTCTTCCAGCTCAATGCAGTCGACGCCGATGTTCCGTATATCGAAGATGTTGGCCTTTGCGATCTCCGGCGTTTGAGCCGATGTCGCATCGACGATGTTGGTCACGTTGTACCCGTAACAGACGGCGTCGAAAATGGTCGACCGGATACAGGCCGGATACTGCGTCCCGCAAACGACCAGATGGGTCGCCCCGATCCGTCTCAGCATAAAATCCATCTCTGTTTTCATGAAACAGCTGTAGCGATTCTTCACGACGCGGTATTCCCCCTCGAGGGGCTTAAGCGCATCGACGATTTCGCAGCCCTTCGTCCCCGGCACCAGGTACGACTTGCGATGGAGAAACCCGTCGAGCCGGTTGATCTCGACATCGCTGCCGTCTGCGCGGTACTCGCGGACGACGTGAAAAATAGGGAATCTTTTCTCGCGGAAAAATCCCAGCAGCCTCAAGATGCACGGCACGGTGGCCTGCGCGCCTGCTACACAGGCCGGCGCCCCCGGAAGCACAAAGTCATTCTGCATATCCACGATGATCAGGGCGTATTTCTTTTCCGTCATTTCGGTCCTCGCTGAAAATGTTTCTTGCTGTTCTCTCTCAACCTGAGACTATTTGACGAGAGTACAGTCTACCACAGAAATCTAACGTGCTGTTCGCAGTTCAATACCACATCACATGACTGGAAATTGTCAAGTGCGGATATGAATATGACGTGCCAAAATAACAAACGGGGGACTCGACAGAATGATAAAAAAGGGGGCTGCGTCCATTTGGAGCAGCCCCAACGTACTGGATTTATTGGAGGCGGCAACCGGATTCGAACCGGTGAATAACGGTTTTGCAGACCGCTGCCTTAGCCACTTGGCTATGCCGCCAGGATTGACTGGAGCGGGCGAACGGATTTGAACCGTCGACGTCTACCTTGGCAAGGTAGCACTCTACCGCTGAGTTACGCCCGCTTTGTGAAAGAGAGGAGAAATATGAACAAAAGATCGGTTCTTGTCAACAAAAAATTGCGGTTCTTTTTCCGCTTGAAAAACAGAACTCTTTACGCTATAGGATGGCCCACGGGCGGTTAACTCAGCGGGAGAGTGCTACCTTCACACGGTAGAAGTCACTGGTTCAAATCCAGTACCGCCTACCATGAAAAGTCCAGGGGTTGCGGTTTCGGCCACAACCCCCTTTTTTCATCTTCTGCAGCGTCCTTACGAAGGTCAATTCTCTACTACTTTCTTAGTATGAAAAATCATACTTTCAGCTCATTGCTTTCCTCCCTGAAAAGGTGCATAGTCTCAACAACGATTGCCGGAAAAAATCTGAACGTGGAGAGGAAAACGTCATGCCCCCTCGTGATTCGTTTCCCGGTCCGGTGAAGTCCAAAAAGTTGCAGGGAGAAAAGGCTATTGTCAGTGCTGTTGCCAAGTATTTCGAAACGGCACCTTCCCTGCAGAAATCCACTTCGGAAGATACGGAATCATCCATCATCAACGCGCTTCACAGGTACTTCGTCACGAAGTAGCCTCATCATCACGTTCATTCGTTGGTTCGTTTATTTCGTTATGCCACTATGCGGCTCTTCTGGGAATCGGGTACTGGGTATTGGGTATTCTTCCGGAAGCCCGATGCCCGAATCCCGGCGCCCTCTCTGCCTGTCACCTGTCACCTTGCACCTTTATCCTATGACCCGCCGCTTCGCGTTCGTCCCTACCCCCTGGTCCCTCGTCCCTTGCTCTTTTTGCCTTACGGTTTGAGGCTCTATTCTGTCTCTCGTCCCCGAGATTGCGCTTGACACATTACGCGTAACACATAACACTTAGCCCATGATTTCCCGGCGATACTTTCTGCAGACCCTTGCACGACTGTCACCGCTGCTGGGCGCCTCGGGGCTGATCCACTCGGAGCCTCTGCTGTGGCGGGCCCTTTTGAACCAACGGGAGGGGATCGCCATTGCAGAGGACCGGACGGATGAGCTGCTGCGCGAGGCCCCACGCGCCCGGTACTGGTCGGTCGCCGCGAAGGGCCGTGTCCAGTGCCACCTCTGCTCCCGCGGTTGTCTCCTCGCAGAGGGACAGCGGGGTCAGTGCCGTTCTCGAGTCAACGCGGGCGGGGAAATGAAAAGCCTCGTTTACGGGCGTCCCGTCTCCGTTTATGTCGACCCGATCGAAAAGAAACCCTTCTATCACTTCCTGCCGGGTTCCCAGGCCTACTCCATCGGAACAACGGGCTGCCCGCTGCGTTGCAAGTTCTGCCAGAACTGGCAGACCTCCCAGGCCTCACCAGAGGACTTCCGTGTCCGTTTCACCCCGCCCGGTGACATTGTCCAGTCGGTCCGCTCCCGCAAGGTCCCCGTTATCGCTTACACCTACAACGAGCCCCTGGTCTTCACGGAGTACATGCTCGACATCGCAAGCGCCGCCCGGTTGCGGGGGATCCGGTCCGTGTTGGTCACCTGCGGTTTCATGGCCCAGACCGCTCTGGGGGACATGTGCAAGGCGCTCGACGCGATCAAGGTCGACCTGAAGGGCTACAGCGATAACTTTTACAGGGATGCTTGCGGCGCCGAGCTCAAACCGGTGCTCCGGACGATCCGGCAGATCGCCAAGAGCCGTGTCCACCTGGAAATCGTCAACCTCGTCGTCCCCACCCTCAATGATTCGGACAAGATGATCGCCGATCTTTCCGACTGGGTCATGGGGGAGCTGGGACCCGACATTCCCCTGCACTTCACGCGGTTCCGGCCGGACTATCAGATGCCGCACCTGCCGCCCACGCCCATCGCAACGCTCGAGAGGGCGCACTCGATTGCCGCAAGCCGCGGGCTGCGTTATGTCTACGTGGGCAATTCGCCGGGACATCCCGGAAACAACACGTACTGCCCATTCTGCAAACAGGAGTTGATCCGGCGCAAACTCTTCTTCGTCGAAGAGATGAACCTGAAAGGGGGCAAGTGCGCGAATTGCGGGAAGCGGATCGCAGGGGTCTTCGCTTAACAGCGCAAAAAATGCCGAGACAGGTAATAGGTGACAGGTATCAGGTATCAGGTGTCAGATAACAGAAAAGAACCTTTCACCTTTGTCCTTTAACCTTGAACCTAAGAGTCGCTTCGCGGCAAGTGAGGTGGACATGAACCAACGAAGAATGCTGCCGATTCTGATCATTTTCGTATTGCTCCTCCCGGCGGCCTGCCAGGCGGCGGAGAAAGCGGACGGTTCGCTGCGGCAGCCCGCTGTCGCGGGCAGGTTTTACCCCGACGCGGCTCCCGCGCTTCGGCTTGCCGTCGAGAAGTACATGCAGGATGCGCTTCCACCGGCTGCAAAAGACCCTCTTGCGATCATCGTTCCTCACGCAGGTTACGTTTTCTCGGGTCAGATCTGCGCCGACGGGTTCAACCAGGTGAGTGGACGCAAATACGACACGGTGGTGATCCTGGGAACGAATCACACGAGTTCCTCATTCAACAAGGTCGGCCTCTACCCCGGGCGGGGATTCATCACTCCCCTCGGAACAGCCGCTGTCGACAGCGGCATCGTCGACGCCCTTCTGGCCGATTGCCCGGACTGTATACCGAATGCATCGATTCACGAAAAAGAGCACTCCATCGAGGTTGTGGTCCCCTTTGTACAGGTTCTTTTCCCAAGCGCGAAGATCGTACCGGCCGTTGTGGGCGCACCGGACCTCGCGCTCTGCGAACGATTCGGCCGGGCTCTGGCAAAGGTCCTAAAGGGTCGCAACGCCCTCATCGTGGCAAGCTCCGACCTGTCCCACTATCCGGCGGCCGTGAGTGCCTCCATGGTGGACCGTCAGACGCTCCAGGCGATCCTCCCGCTGGATCCCGCAAGCTTCCACTCCGTCGCCCACACTGCATCGGATCGAAATATCCGGGGGCTATCGACACGGGCCTGCGGGGAGGCACCCATTATGGCGGCGATGGTTGCGGCCCAGTCGCTCGGCGCCTCAAGCGGAGTGCTCGTGAGCTATGCGAACTCCGGTGATACGGTCCTCGGCGAGCGTGCCCAGGTGGTGGGCTATGGAGCCGTGGTCCTGGCTTCGGGAAGAATGGAAGCAACCGGCGCGAAGCCGCCCGTACCGCGAAGCGGCGGGCGAAGCGCGGCCCTGACGCCCTCGGACAGAAGGGCGCTTCTCTCGATTGCGCGGGAGACCATCGAGCGGTTTCTGACCACGAAGACGGCCCCCCTGGCGAGAAATCCTGCCCCGGATCTCGAGCAGACGAGGGGCATGTTTGTAACCCTGACGAAACATGGGGAGCTTCGCGGCTGCATCGGCGAGATCATGCCCGACAAGCCCCTTTACCAGCTCGTCGGAACGGTGGCCCTGAAATCGGCCCTTGAAGACCCGCGGTTCCCGCAGCTCAGGCGAGAGGAACTCAAAGACATCGAGATCGAGATATCGATACTCACGCCTCCGATGCCCGTGGCTGGAGCCGGCGACATCGTGGTGGGGCGCGACGGGGTCATCCTGAAAAGGGAGGGCAGGTCGGCTGTTTTCCTTCCCCAGGTGGCCACCGAACAGGGCTGGGGGCGCGATCAGATGCTCGACCAGCTCTGCATGAAGGCCGGGCTTGCCGCCGGCTGCTGGAAGCAAGGCGCCCAGTTTCTCACATACCAGGCGGAAGTTTTCAGCGAAAAAGAGACCAAGACCGCTCGATGACTGTGATGCTTTTCATCATTGGCCTCATCTCGATTGCGGGGCAGGTTGTTCTCCTGCGCGAACTCAACGTGGCCTCCTTCGGTGTGGAGCTCGTCTATGTCCTTTCCATGGGATTCTGGCTCCTGGCCACGGCATTGGGGGCCATGGCGGGCCGATCGCCACGCGCACCCCGGACGGGGTCTCTCTCTGCCCCGCTTCTGCTGTTCGCAATACTTCTGCCCGCGGTCGTGGCATTCACCCGGGGAAGCCGAATCCTGATGGGCGGTGTACCCGGCGCCTATCTGCCTTTCGGCATGCAGGTCATCACGATTGCGGCTGCCCTGTTCCTGCCCGCGTTTCTCACCGGTTATCTGTTCAGTCATGCAGCCAGGCTCTACGTATCCAAAAGAAAAACCGTGGCCGCCGCATACGCCATAGAAAGCGCGGGAGGGCTGGCCGGCGGGCTTGTATCGGCTCTCGGCCTTCACTGGGGAATTCAGAATTTTGCCCTTGCCCTCACCTGTTCGCTCATCGCAGCGGCCGCCCCGGCCGCCATTCCGGCCGGTGCCAGGCGCACCACCGGCCTGCTTCTCGCCACCGTCCTGTGCGGGGTTCTCCTGATCCCCATCTACTACGCCCTCACACTCGACAGCATTATGACCCGATGGAACCACCCTTCCCTCCTGGAGAGCCGCGACACGCCCTACGGACGGATCACTGTCTCAAAACTCGAGAGTCAGGTCTCCGTGTTCGTGAACGATGCCCTCGCTTTCGAAACCGAGGGAACCGAGGCGGAGCACTTCGCCCACCTTGCCGCCCTTCAGCACCCGCTGCCCGCTCGCATTCTCGTACTGGGCGGCGGGATGGAAGGTACAGTCGGTGAGCTGCTGAAACACGGGCCCGGGACCGTCGAATACGTCGAAATGGACCCGGCCCTGATCGGACTGGTCAGGGAGAGGCTCCCCCCGAACCGCCAGGCATCCCTCAGCAAACCAGGAGTGAGGGTCGTTGCAGACGATCCGCGTCGCTTTCTGAAGGCATCCAGCCGTTACGACCTCATCCTCATCGGCATGCCCGAACCCTCGTCGGGACAGACCAATCGCTTCTACACCCTGGAGTTTTTCCGGCTTTGCCTCGCTCACTTGAATCCGGGGGGGATCGTCGCCCTGCGCCTTCAGGCCGCCGAGAACCAATGGACACCGCAGATGAAAGAACGGGTCTCGAGCATCTACGGCGCGCTTTCCAACGTCTTCGCAAATGTCCTCATCATCCCCGGGGAAACGAACGTCATCACGGCATCGATGGACAGCCTTCCCCGCGATCCGCAGGTTCTGATCGAGCGGCTCCACAGCCGCAAGGTCGAAAGCCGTCTCGTCTCGGAACCGTACATCCGCTACCTGCTGACCAACGACCGTTTCCCGGAAATCGAACAGACGGTCCGGACAGGCACTGCCCCCGTCAATACCGACGAGAGACCCATCTGCTACCAGCTCACGGCACTGCTGTGGCTGTCGAAATTTTTCCCGGGCCTGGGCAACCTGAGCTTCGAGCAAATCGGACGCATCGCAAGGGAAAAATGGATATGGTTCGGGGCGGCCGCAGGGACAGTGCTCCTCGTTTTTTTCATCGCCCGCGCGAGGCCCTCATGGCGCAGGACCCTGCTCGTCGCAGTTGCCGGGTTTGCGGGCATGGTTCTCGAAACGGTGCTCATCCTGCAGTACCAGACTCGTTATGGCGTCCTCTATCGCGACCTGGGAATCCTCATCACCGCTTTCATGCTGGGACTGACCGCAGGCGCACTCACCTTCGCAACGATCGCCCAGCGCAAAAGCCGGTACCGTGAAATCGGCCGCAGATGGGGATATTTTCTCGTTGCCGGTTTCATGCTCATCGCAACCCTTGTCGCCCTGCAGGCACGGCTCGGCCTGTTGACCGGACTTGTCGAAACGGCGGCTTTTCTCGCCGTGGCAGGATGCCTCGTGGCAGGCATCTTTGCCTACGCAAGTTTGCGGGGCGCTCCGGATCAGGAAACTATTGCCTCGCCTCTCTATGCTGCCGACCTCATCGGAGGCTGTGCGGGTTCCGTTGCCGCAAGCCTCATCATGGTGCCGCTGATCGGCATGGACATGACGGCGGCAGGGATGACCTTTCTCGCGCTGATGGCACTGCTGCTCATCTAAGGATCGAGCAACGAGGAGCAAGGATAAAGGTAACAGGCAAAGAGGGCGTCGGGATTCGGGCATCGGGCTTCCGGAAGAATACCCAATATCCAGCACCCATTTCCCAGAAGAGCCGCACAGCGGCATAACGAAATAGACGATATCGGAGGCATGCCGATGGACATGGAGTTGAAAGAGGACTTCCTGGAAAAGTGGAAGAAGCATTTCGGCGGGGCCGAGCTCCCGATCATTTGTTACTACAGGGATGACGAGGGTGCGGCCGAGAGCACGAAGCCCCCGAAGGGCCACCGGTGTTTCCTCGCAGACCTAACGAAGGTCCGCCAGGGAAAAAGCCTGCGGTTCGACCTCTCAACGGTCGGCTGTTATGGCGGCAAGCGCTACCTGGGCTTCACGGAGGAGGTGATGCCGAACTTCGAGTATTTTCTCTCCTGCGGCATTCCGGGCACCCTCGAAGGGGAACGTTACAAAAAATCCCCCGAACTGGTGAAGGAGTTCGAAAAACGTTCACCGGCCTACACGGCACCTGCCCATCATATCGTCTTCAAGCGCTGGGACCGGCTTGAGGCATCGGACGACCCGGCCGTTGTGATCTTCTTCGCCCCTCCCGATGTCCTTTCAGGACTCTTTACGCTGGCCAACTTCGACGAAGCCGATCTCAACGCTGTCTACTGCCCCTTTTGTGCGGGCTGCGGCGCCATTGTCAAATACCCCTTCATCGAGAAGGAGTCCGCTCGCCCGAGGGCCGTCCTGGGAATGTTCGACGTCTCCGCCCGCCCCTTTGTCCCCGGCTCGACGTTGAGCTTTGCCGTCCCGATGAACAAGTTCGCCGCCATGGTCAACAACATGGAAGAAAGCTTCCTCATCACGAAGTCCTGGAAAGTCGTTCGGACGCGCATCGGCTGATCGAGGGCGAAGTGGCGTAGTGACGGGGTGGCAAAGTGACGGGAAAGAAGTGCAGGAGTATGCCGCGGAGCGGCAGGTTCATGGTGCTAGGTGCAAGCTCTCACTCCTACCTGACACCTGATACCTTGTACCTGATACCTCATCGAATAGAGACAGCCTTGGGTGGAGCCGGCGGGGATGGATTGCCCCCCGGGCTCGCAGGCAGGAAGATCTGGAACGCCGAGAATTGCCCTTTTCGGGATTCGACGCGGATCAGACCCTCGTGATTGTGGATGATGGAATAGCTCACGGCCAGCCCCAGTCCCCGGCGCGATTGCTTGGTCGTGAAGTAGGGGTCGAAGATTTTCGAGAGGTGCTCCTCGGAGATGCCCTGCCCGTGGTCTCGGATGGAGATCTTCACGTATCGGCCGTCCTTGATCGGCAGCCTGTCCGTGGTCTCCACGATGGCATTTCCAGCCTGGATGTCGATGATGCCTCCGCCGGGCATGGCTTCCATGGCATTCTGGATGATGTTCTGGAACACAAGCCGGATCTGTCCGTCGTCCACATCCGTATCCCAGAGGTCTGAGTCGATGGAGCAGAGGACCTCGATCCCCTGAACCCCGGATATCCCATCGGCCGCCTCCTTCAGCAATGGCGCAAGGTTTGTCGCCTTTCGTACCGGGTATCCTCCCTTCGCCACGGTGATGAGCAGGTGCGTGAGCTCCTTGGCGCGAAGCCCCGCCTTCTCGGCAATGGCCAAGCCGTCCTCCAGCATCTTGTCTTCGTCGTTTACCGATATCTTGGCCAGAAATACGTTCCGGAGAATGGCGGACAGCAGCGCGTTGAAGTCCTCAGCAATCCCGCCGGCCATGGCGCTCAGGGATTCCAGTTTCTGTGCCTTGTGCAGCTCATCCTCGGCGCGTTTCTGCTCCGTGATGTTCTCCAGCGTCTCCATGGTCCCCACGAGCTTGCCCTCGGCATCATGGATGGCGGCGGCGGTGAAACGCAGCCATCTTCCCCCCTCGCCCAGTTCGGGGAAGAAGTCCGTCGCCTCGTATGCCCCCGCGATGAGCGGAGACCTCCGGCATCTGCCGGCGTACCAGCCCTCGATGGCACTGAAATCCTGATCGACGAGCAGGTCGGCCAGGCAAGGTCTCGCCCCGCTTTGATAGAAGGCTCTCCAGTGATCTGACGTCCCCAGGACCTCATGGGCGCGGATTCCACTGAGCTCCTCGAGGGCCCGGTTCCAATAGATCACCCGGTGGTCCCGCCCGATCACAAACGTGGGGATCGGGGAGCCCTGGATCATGCTCTGGAGCATCCGCTCACTGTCCTTCAGGCTGTCCTCGGCCTTCTTCTTCTCGGTGATATCCTCCAAGGTTTCCAGGGCGCCTTCCTCCACACCATCGGCACTCCGAATCAGCGCAGCCGTAAAACGTAACCAGCGGCCCTCCTCACCCAGCTCCGGGAAGAAATCGGTCGCTTCATAGGCATCCTCGATGAGATCAGACCGCTTGCATTTGCCGGCATACCAGCTCTCGATGGCTTCGAAATTCCGGTCGACGAGCAAGTCGGCCAGGCAGGGCCTCGCTCCGCTCTGATAGAAGGCCCTCCAGTGCTGCTGTGTCCCGATGACCTCGTGCGCGGGGATGCCGCTGAGCTCTTCCAGTGCCCGGTTCCAATAGATGACCTTGTGATCCATCCCGATGACGAACCCCGGCACGGGCGTCGACTGGAGTACGCCCAGAAGAAGCTGCGCGCTTTTCACAAGATCGTTTTTCACCTGCTTGCGTTTCGAGTCGGCTTGTTTGCGTTTCTCGTTCCTTTTGCGATGTTCATCGCTTCCGGAGAGAGAACCTCTTTTTCTGCTCGTCATGAGAACCGGCCCCCGCAAAAAGATCTCCATTAGACTTGGGCGCGATTAGAACGTTTGTTTCTGCACGGATGGAAACATCCGGATCGCATTGATTTTTTCCCTCTTCGTTCCTATACTACGATTGTTGCTGTTTGTGAACCCTGTTTCACCCGGAACCCGCCATGCGACGGCTTGCCCATATATCGGATCTCCACTTCGGCCGCGAGGATCCCGACCTCATGCGGGAGCTGCTCGCCGATCTGCGCAGGATTGAGCCCTCGCTCGTCGCCGTGAGCGGAGATCTCACCCAGCGGGCCCGCCGCCGCCAGTTCCTGGCGGCACGGGCTTTTCTCGAGCGTATTCCCTATTCCAAGATCGTCGTGCCTGGCAACCACGACATCCCCCTGTACGACCCCGTGCGCCGGTTCCTGCTGCCCCTGCACCGCTGGCGGCGCTACATCGCGGCAGACATGGACCCCGCGTACATCGACAGTGAGATCGCCTTGCTCGGCGTCAACACAGCGCGATCGCTTGCTTTCGTCAACGGCCGCATCTCGGATCGGCAGATCGCTCTGCTGCGCTACCGGCTCTGCAGCATCCCCGATCGGATCTTCAAGATCGTCGTGACGCATCACCCCTTCATCCCTCCCCCCATTCCGCCCTTTTCGATTGTGGGCCGCTCGGCCAAGGCTCTGGCCGTCCTCGAGGAATGCAGCGTCGATCTGCTGCTGGCGGGTCATTACCATGTAGGATACTCTGATGACATCCAGAGTTACCACGAAAACATCCGATCCCACATCCTCGTTTCCCAGGCCTCCACCCTCTCCACACGCCTGCGGCGGGAGCCTGCAGCGTACAATGTCTTTGAGATCGATCCGCCCGAGCTCACGCTCACTGTCCGGACATGGAACGGGAAGGTCTTTGTCCCCACGCGAGAGACCCGCTACCGGGAGATGAAAAAGACATGGTCCCGGGTTTACGCCTCGCCCGCGCACCGACAGAGGGGATTGAGGTGGCCGACCCTCCGAACCCGCAGAACCAGGAAGCCTTGAAGCGTCGCTTGACAGGCCGAAGCATTTCACGTATTCGGTCTGCCGGAGTGGCGTTCAATCATCCACGGATTCCCTGAATGACGAGGGCCTTCTGAGCGGTGAGGGCCTGAACGATCTGCAGACAGGAGCACGCCATGTCAGAGGGAACACAAGTCCTGATCATTGGCGGCGGTGTGGCCGGCTATCCCGCCGCGATCCGGGCGTCGCGCATGGGCGCCGAGGTCACACTCGTCGAAAAAGACACCCTGGGGGGCACGTGTCTCAACTGGGGCTGCATCCCCACCAAGGCTCTACTCCAGGCCGCCAGCGTGGTTCGCACTCTGAAGACGGCAGATGTCTTCGGCATCCGCTGCCAGGGATACGAAGTGGATTTCGGAGCCGTCATGAGCCGCAAGAACGCCGTCGTGACGAGGTTGACGCGCGGGGTCGCGGCGTTGCTGAAAGCCCGGAAAATAAACGTCGTTCAGGGGACGGCTTCCTTCGTAGACGCAAACAGCGTCCGGATCGAGGAGACCGGCGCCGTCATCCGCGCGGACAGGATCATCATCGCGACGGGCTCAAGACCGGGCAGAATCCCCCTTGAGGGGATCGACGGTCCCGGCGTGCTGGACTCCAACCAGGTCCTGAGTCTTCCCTCCCTGCCGAAAAGCGCAGTCGTGATCGGGGGCGGCGTCATTGGTGTCGAGTTCGCCCAATTCCTGGCTGCATTGGGAACCCGCGTGACGATCCTGGAAGTCATGCCCGGCCTCGTATCCGGGGTGGACCGCGAGATTGCAGCGCTCCTCGAGAAGCGCACCGCGATGTCGGGAATCGAGGTGGTCACCGGCGCCTCCGTGAAGGGCATCGCTGGCGCAGGGGGAGACCTTGCCGTCACCTACACCGTGGGCGACAAGAGCGTGACGGCGAACGGTGAAAACGTCATCGTGACCGTCGGACGCAAACCCGACTTCTCGCAGCTGGCCGTTGACCGCATCGGTATTCGCCACGAGAAGGGCGCCATCGTGGTCAATGAACGCATGGAGACGAACATCCCCGGCATCTACGCTGCGGGCGATGTCGTGGGCGGGATCCTTCTGGCACACCTGGCTACGGCCGAAGGCGAATGCGCCGCACAAAACGCCCTGAGGCGGGCCTCAGAGATGAGCTACATAGCTGTGCCTTCGTGCATCTACACCTCCCCCGAAGTAGCCTCCGTGGGACTGACGGAGGAACAGGCACGGCAGACTCATGACATCCGGGTCGGGCGTTTTCCCTTTCGCGCCAACGGCAAGGCGGTGGTCCTGAACGAACTCGAGGGGATGGTGAAGATCCTCTCCGATGGGAGCTCCGGCGAGGTGCTGGGCGTGCACATCATCGGGCCGCATGCCACGGACCTGATCGCGGAGGCAGTGCTCGGCATCCGCAAGAAGATGACCGCCGGGGATTTCGCCCACACCATTCACCCGCATCCCACGCTCAGCGAGGCGCTCATGGAGGCCGCCATGACGCTCACCGAAGGCGCCGTCCATATTCCCTGAGCGAGGATGCTGCCGTCAGATAAACGAACCGTGAGATGAATCATGTCCCTGCCCCTTGAAGGAATCCGCATCCTTGACCTCTCCGCCGTATTGCCGGGATCGTTCTGTACCCAATTTCTGGCCGATCTCGGGGCGGAGGTCATCAAGATCGAGCCGCCCGCGGGCGGCGATCCAGGCCGCTCGATCCCTCCCCTGGTCAAAAAGACCAGCGTCTTCTTTCACATGAGCAATCGCAACAAGAAGAGCGTAACGCTGGATCTGAGAAACGAAGTGGGCCGGGCGATCCTCCTGCGACTGGTCGAGCGGTCCGATGTCTTCGTCGAGAACACTCGTCCGGGAAATCCCGAAAGAATCGGTCTCGGCTACGACGATCTCGCCGGGATCAACCCCCGCATCATTTATTGCTCCATCACCGGCTTTGGAAAGGACGGCCCCTTCCGAGACATTCCCGCCCATGACATCAATTTTCTCGCCCTGTCGGGCATTCTTGGGCTTATCGGTGAAAAGGGACACGGACCGGCCATCCCGGACATCCAGATCGCCGGGGCTGGGGCGGGAGGGATGAACGCCGCCATGGGCATCCTGTCCGCCCTGCTGCGCCGCGAGAGGACCGGAAAGGGGCAATACATCGATGCCGCCATTCTCGACGGCCTCATCCCTTTCTTGACCCTTTCCATGTGCCTGTACATGCTTGACGGGCGCGAGCCACGCCGGGGCGAATCGATCGTGAGCGGCGGTTGCGCATTCTGGAATGTCTACCAGACAAAGGACGGCCATTATATCTCCCTGGGCTGTTGGGAAAACAAGTACTGGGAAAATTTCTGCCGCGCCGTAAACCGCGAGGACTTGGCAGGAGAACAGCATGCACCGCCACGGCGTCAGGACGAGATCATCAGCGAGGTTCGGGCGATCTTCATGGAGAAAACAAGGGACGAATGGCTCAAGCTGCTGAACCCGAAGGATGTCTGTTACGCACCCGTCAACTCGCTGGGCGAAGCCCTCGAGCACCCGCAGATCCGGCACCGCGGGCTCTGGTTCAAGGCCGCACACCCGGAAGACGGCGAGATCCCCCAACCCGGATTTCCTCTGAAATTCAGCGAGGACCAGCCGGGTTGGCGCACACCGCCACCCTCTCACGGCGAGCACACGCGTGAAATCCTGAAGGAGCTCGGAATCACCAACGCCGAGCTTGCCGAGATGAAAGCAGCAGGAATCATCTGACACGGGAGGGTCCTTTGGCAGGGAAAGCCCTTCGCATCTCATCCCTCCTGATCGCCCTTGCCCTCGTTCTCGCATACGCGGGACCGTCACGAACTGCGGCAACGCTCGACGGGATCCAGAAAAGGGGATATCTCCTCTGGGGATCGGATGCAGAGGGCGGCGCCCCTTATGTTTTCCCCGACCCCAGGGACCCCTCGGTTTTGATCGGCTTCGAGGTCGACCTGGCGCGGGCCATCGCCCGGGAGATGGGCGTGGAAGCCCGCCAGTCCCAGAATGCCTGGGACAGCCTCATCCCGGCCCTCGAGCGCGGCGACTTCGACATCGCCCTCAACGGCCTGGAGATCACGCCCGAGAAGAAACAGTCCGTCCTGTTTTCGATTCCCTACTACATCTACACAGAGCAGCTTGCCGTCCGGAAGGATGACGACCGCATCCGCGGGATCGGCGACCTTTCCGGCCGAAAGGTGGGAACCCTGTCGGGCAGCGTGGCGCAGGAAATCCTCCAGAAGATCCCGAACGTCGAGATCCGAATTTATACAGGTCAGGCAGAACCCTACGAAGACCTGGTCATCGGCCGCATTGACGCGGTGCTCATGGACTCGCCCATCGCCGCATATTACGCAAAGCCAAACCCGTCTCTGAAATATGCCGGGCCCCCGATGGGTGAAGGGGAATACGGCATCGCGCTGCGCAAGGCCGACGCGGAGCTCAAAGCGTTGATCGACTCAATCCTGGAAAAGCTGAACCGGACGGGTGAGCTGAGAAAGGTCTACGGGAAGTGGGGACTCTGGAACGAGGACCAGGAAAAGCTCCGCGAGAGGATCGAGGGCAGCTCGCGGGCCGTCCATCTCGAGGAGAGCCGCAAAGCCCCCCTGTACACGTTCCTGCCGACCCTGCTCAAGGGCGCGGGGATCACCGTCGGCATTTCCATCGTTTCCATGGCAATCGCCGTTACGCTGGGGCTCTTGCTGACGCTAATGCGCCTCTACGGGGCCAGCTGGATGAGCGCCCTTGCTACGGCCTACATCGAGTTCTACCGGGGCACCCCGCTGCTCGTGCAGCTCTACATCCTCTACTACGGTCTGCCCAATATCGGGATCACCCTGTCGCCGCTGGCCGCAGCTTTCATCGGGCTCGGGATGTGCTATGCGGCATACGAGGCGGAACTCTACCGGGCAGGAATCCATTCCGTCCCGAAGGGTCAAATGGAGGCGGCCCTTTCGCTTGGGCTGCCCCGCAATCTCGCGCTTTGCTGCGTCGTCCTTCCCCAGGCCCTGCGGATCGCCACCCCCGGCATCACAAACGATTTCATCGCCCTGTTCAAGGACTCCTCCCTCGTCTCGGTCATCGCCATGGTCGAGCTGACAAAAACCTACAACATCCTGGCCGCCACCACACTTCGGTTCTTCGAGCTGGGGCTCATCGTAGCCATCCTCTATTTCACCATGAGCTATCCCCTGTCCCTGCTGGCGCGAAGACTGGAAACAAAACTCAAAGGGGATCGAGACGACTAGATGCGTGCGCCCTTTTGACCTGATTCTTCCCGTGTGATCTATACACAGTGCTCTGCTCGCACCCGGCATCTGAATCTTATTGACAAAATTACTTTCTTTTCATACAGATACCGTCAATACCTTGAAGGAGGGGGCCATGCATAAACCATCTCTTCAATCCATCCTTATCGGTCTTATCCCGTTTGTTGCCATGTGTTTCACCGTTTTCCTCTGGGACCAGGTCCATCCATTCGTCCTGGGCCTGCCATTCAACATCTTCTGGATCATCCTGTGGATCCTGATCACGCCGATTATCATGTCCCTTGCCTACAAATCGGAGAGGAACCGCATTGATGCGCAGGACAGCGCGCAGAAGGGAGGGGCGTAACATGGATAGCAGCACGATCGCCCTGAGCGTCATTTTCGGAATTGTTGTGGTCAGTTCCATCGTGGGCATGTACGCCGGTGGCCGCTATAAAATGGACCTGGAGCAGTGGACGGTGGCGGGCCGCGGCTTCGGCCTGATTCTCGTCTGGCTCCTCATGGCCGGGGAGATCTACACGACATTCGCCTTCCTCGGCGCAAGCGGCTGGGCCTACTCCCGCGGCGGCCCCACGCTCTACATCATGGCCTACCTGACGCTGGCCTATGTCTTTTCGTTCTATTTCCTGCCCCAGATCTGGGAGGTGGGCAAGAAATTCGGAATGCAGACCCAGTCGGATTTCTTCCACACCCGCTACGGCAGCAAGAACCTGGCGGCGGTTGCCTCGCTCATCGGTGTGGTCTTCATCATCCCTTACCTGCAGCTGCAGCTCACAGGCCTGGGCATTATCGTCGAGGTCTCGAGCTTCGGCGGAATCAGCCGGGTAACGGCCATGCTGGTTGCCTTCGGCCTCGTCGCGGCCTTCGTATTCATCAGCGGCGTGCGAGCCGTGGCCTGGATCAGCGTCATCAAGGATTTTCTTATGCTCTTTGCCGCCTTCTTCATCGGCATCGGGCTTCCCTACATGTATTTCGGCGGGATCGGCGAGATGTTCACCGCATTGGTAAACGCCAAGCCGACCCACATCACGATGCCCGGGGCGACGAAGGCCATGGGGCATTCCTGGTATATCTCGACGGTGCTGCTGACCTCTTTCGGGTTCTACATGTGGCCTCACCTCTTCAGCGCCTCGTTCACCGCGAAAAATAACAATACCCTGCGGAGGAATGCGGTGATCATGCCCCTCTACACGATCACCATGCCGCTCATCTTCTTCGTGGGCTTCACGGCCATCCTGGTGGTGCCCGGCCTCGCCAACGGCGACATGGCGCTTCTGACGATTGTCCGCCAGAGCTACTCGCCCTGGTTCCTCGGCGTCATCGGCGCGGCTGGAGCGCTCACGGCCATGGTGCCTGCGGCGATCCTGATCCTGGCTGCGGCGACACTGTTCGCCAAGAATTTCTGGCGCCCGATGTTCGCTCCGGGAATGACAGACGACCAAGTCGCCAGGCTTGCCAAGGCCCTTGTCATCGTGATCACGCTCATCGCCCTGTACTTCGCCATTTACAGCGCCACGACGCTCGTCAATCTGCTCCTGCTCGGCTACGCGGGCGTGACCCAATTTCTGCCCGGCGTGCTCTTTGGCCTTTACTGGAAACGCGTCACCAAGCCCGGCGTGTTCACGGGTCTCGTGACGGGCATCGCCGTGGTCGCCTACCTTGTGCTGACAAAACAGGATCCGTTCTACGGCATCAATGCCGGTTTCTTCGCCCTGTGCGTCAACTTCGTCGTCACCGTCGCTCTCAGCCTGATGACCAAGGCGGAAGCCAACCCGTTTGAAAACGGCCAGGCGGCGTAAACCACGAAAGGAAGCAACCGATCATGACAAACAACAAACCGCAAGACTCCATCGGCGTTCATTATAAGGAAGCGGTCCAGTGGCGCCGCACACTGCACAGATGTCCCCAGCCGTCCTGGCTCGAATTTTTCGCGACGGCCTTTGTGGCGGAAAAGATGTCGGGATGGGGATACGATGTCAAGCTGGGACGGGATGTCGTCGCCGAGAACAAGCTGCTTCTGCTGCCCGACCCTGCCACCCTGCAGGCCGAGTATGACCGGGCTATCAAGGCCGGCGCCAACGAGAAGTTCCTGGCCCCGGCCCGGGGCGGATTCACGGGGGTCGTCGCAACGCTGAAGGGTGAATTGCCCGGCCCGACGGTGGGTTTCCGTTTCGACATTGATTCCAACGAGGTGGCGGAGGCCCGGGATCCAAACCACCTCCCCGCCCGGGAGGGATTCGTCTCGGAGAACCCCGGGTTCGCCCACATGTGCGGCCATGACATCCACACGGCCACGGGGCTCTTGCTCGCCAAGTATTTCGCCGACAACCGAAAGACACTCAAGGGCACTGTCAAGTTTCTCTTTCAGCCCAACGAGGAAAACCTCTCGGGAGCGGCGGCCATGATCGAAAAGGGCCACCTCGACGATCTCGACTATCTCGTCGGGGGCCACATCGGGCTTGCGACGAAAGAAACGGGGCACGTCTGTTTCAACATCCACAGCTTCATGGCCCTGTCGCGGTTCGAAGTCACCTTCACGGGCCGCCCGACGCACGCCGCCGCAAGCCCGGAGCAGGGGAAAAACGCCATGCTGGGCGCCTGCAACGCCGTCACGAACCTCTACGCCATCGCCCGCAACAGCAAGGGCGCAACACGGATCAACGTGGGGATCCTCCAGGCGGGTAGCACATGGAATGTCATCGCGGAGAAAGCCTATTTCCGCATGGAGACCCGCGGCGTAAGCAATGAGCTCAATGACTACATGGTGGAAAAAGCACGCGAGGTCATCGAGGGCGCGGCCAAAATGTATGGGCTCTCAGTCGAGATGAAACCGGCGGCGGAGGCAGTGGTGGCCGATAGCTCGCCGGAGTTGATCGCCATTGCAGAACGCGTGGCCAAGACGCTTCCTTCCGTCAAGCAGGTCGTGCCGAGCGCCCCCTTCAATGCATCCGAAGATGTCACGCTGATGATCGAACGGGTTCGGCAAAAAGGCGGCAAGGCTCTCTTCGCCATGTTCGGCACGCCGACCCATGGGGGGCACCATAACTCCACGTTTGATGCCGACGAGATCGTGATGCGTAACGCAGCGGAATTCTACGCAGCCCTGCAAAAGGAACTGGCTGGATAGGAAACCGCCTTCGCCTTTTACAAGCCGGAGCGAGAATGACTCAGGTCATTCCCTCCGGCTTTTGTATTCCCTGTTCCCCTCCACGTGGCCCCTGGGCTCATCCTGATCTTTTAGGAAAACAGGCACTGTGGGTTCCCAGATCTACATCGCGTGACATCACCCGAGACGACCATCGGGACCACCAATGCGACAGAAATGTCGCATCATTATCCTGCTTTTTAATCGGATACTTACATTATATATTTCATTTTGTTTCGACATCTTGCTCCAGGCTTATGTTTCTTCATGTCACGATCGGGACCTTTAAACGACGCGCGTAATAATCATTTTCTATTTAAAAACAATGGGTTGAGATTTTTCTATACCCTTCTTCATCCTGGCAAGGCTGTTGCTATATAGCTGCTCTGTAAAGGAGGTTATATGGCTACGGTGAAAATGAAGCGATACAAATCGATGTTGCATCACCAGATTGAAGAGATTTTGAAGTTAAACGGAAAACCCCTGTTTCCCTCGGAGAATATGAATGGGCTCCTGCCGGATATGTACGACCTGGCCTCTTTCGAAACGGAGAGACTCTACGAGTATGCTCTTAAGGACAGGGAAAGGCGTTCCATTGTGGAATTGATTGATGCGCTCAAACGTATCGAGGATGGTGTATACGGAACCTGCGTGGAGTGCGGAAGTTTAATCTCGGAAAAGCGGCTTCGGGTAGCCCCGGCGGCAACCCTATGCATTGAATGCAAGGCCGAAGACGAAAAGCGGCAACGGGTGGAGAAAATCAAACACGCTCAATCGCACGGCTGGATTCCACTGGGCGATCCTGCTGGAGGAAAATAAAACGATAAAACTGTCCCGGGACAGTTTCAATATACCCAGACCCTTCTCCTTTCATCTTTTTTTAGGAAGACCCCCGCCGAGGGGGTTTTTCTTTTTCAAAATGCAAGGTCACAGGTGTCAGGTTTCAGGTGCAAGGCAAAGACAAAACCTGTTACCTGTTACCTGTTACCTGTTACCTCTATCTTCTTTCCCGCACTTCTTTCACTTCTGCCACTTCCCTACCTGCCGCTTCGCGGCTAGAGGTACAGCGCCGCGATGATTGCGTAAATGAGCGCTGGAACAAGGTTGCCCACACGGATCTGCTTGATCTCGAGGATATTGATCCCGATTCCCAGGATGAGGAGCCCGCCTGTGGCGGTCACGGCTTCGATAACACCGGGATCCTGCAGAAAAGAAAGCTTGGAAGCCAGCAGAGTGATCGCCCCCTGGACCGCGAATACCGACAGGGCCGAGAAGGCAACACCCGCTCCGAGAGATGAAGCAAAGGCGATTGAGGCGACACCATCGAGCAGTGATTTCACGTACAGGATACTCGGATCCCCCACGGTTCCGTCCCGAATGGAACCGACGATCACCATGGCCCCGGTGCAATAAAGTACGGAGGCCACGACAAATCCCTGAACAAAGGTCGACGACTCGGAGCGGAAACGCCGCTTCAGCCACTCCCCCACGCCGGCAACCCTTTCTTCGATTTGCAGCAACTCGCCCGTAATGGCACCCAGGAGGAGCGAACCGATGATCAACAGGGGCCGTGTTCCCGAGAGGGCCATTTGCAGCCCGATAAGGATCACCGAGAGCCCGAGGGCCTGCATGACGATCGCCTTGATCCGATCGGGAAGCCGTTTCCCGATGAGCACCCCCAGGAGGCTCCCTGCCACCACGGCACCCGTATTCACTAATGTGCCTGTCATGTCACTGCTCCTCTTCCAAACACATGAAGTGCTTCTATACCACTCCGAACAGCCATCAGGCAATGAAAGCCTTTTGTCGCAGTGACAGGGACAAGGGTTCAGGGTCAAGGGTAAAAAGATCTTCTTCCACCCCTATACCCTATACCCTATACCCTATACCCTGTTCCCTGCTCGACCCCACTCCGCCATTGACACCCCAGGGGCCGGACTGGTAACAAGTAGCGACACGTAAAATAATGGGGGTCGCACGCGTGCACACGTTTCTCTTCGAAGAAGGCCTTTGGACGGTGAAAGGCCTATATTGTGACGAAGCCATGAACCCGGCTTCACTGGAAGGCGAGACGAGGATCACTCATCATGCTGACGTATGGCTCAACGAGAGCCGAATGATCCTTGAGAGGAATGGGAAGAAGGTCGAAATCGAGAACCGCTACCGGGTCAACCCTTTTGCTGCGGGATCGGATCTTACGACCTGGGAGTCCTTCAACCCTTCCCTCGGTACACTTCGGGGCCATTTCATCATCATCACAGATACCATCCTGTCTTCCTGTGCGTCGACTGACAGTCGCTACAGGGGCACGGAGTTTCTGCTGCAGGAAGCCGCCGATCGTTATATCAACCGTGGCACCCTTTTCTCCTCAAACACGAAAATCTCCTCCTGGGCTCTCACTCTGAGCAGAAAGGTACGAGCATGACGGATGATGAGTTAATAAAGAAACTAGAGTCGCTGAAGAAAATGCGTCTTTCAGCCATGATGTTGCAGGTTGGTTTCGCAGGTGACAACCTCGGCGAATTCATCCAATGTCAGGTCGAGCTCCATGCTCTTGCCGAACGGCTGCGGTCCGAATACGGGGAACTTGTCACACCGCAACAGTGCGAAGAGGCAAAGGAGTCCCTGGATGCCTTTGTCGCCCTCATCGATCAGGCCCAGGAGAAGCTCACACTCTCGGGCAGCAGTCCCTCTGGACCGGCAAAACGGAAAGTGCCAAGGCTGGATTAACAAGATCTAGGGACAAGGGTGTAGGGTGTAGGGTACAGAACAGGAGCTAAGAGCAGCAAGGTAGATGAAAAAAGGGGGCGGGATAGCAGAATCCTTATTTCTCGTCTTCCTTCGCTTTTTCACTTCCGCCACTTCCTTCACTTCTTCGACTTCTTAACCGCAGTTCCGCGGCCGCCTACCGGTTGTATGCTTTCGTCGTGAATGCCTCCCCGCTCGAGAACGACTTTGCCATCCGGTACAGAACTTTCATGTTTTCATTGAATGTTTCCGGATCGGAAAAGAGATAGAACGTGACGGTGCATGTTTCGCCTTTTATCGGGTAGACGCTGCCCCGCGAGGCATGGAGAAGCCCGGGCAGAGGCCTTTTCCCGGCTACTTCCTGCCAGTCAAGCCCCGAGGCATCGCAGTGATAAAACTGATAGGAGCTCCGGATTTCGGTATCGCCGTTCACGATCAGGTACCAGTCCAAATCAAGGAACGGTTCAACGTATTCCGTGAGCCGCTCCTGAAGCGTCAGAATGATCTCGTACGAAAGTGCCAGGGTCCCGCCCTGAACGGCAAGCAGTCCCTTGGTCTGCGGGTTGTGAAACATCAGGAGGGTCCGCTCAGGGGCCTCGGGAACGAGATAGCCTGCAAACATTTCCGGGACGGCTTTCGTGAGGGTCCAGCCCTTTTCCGGTATCTGAACGATGAAGCCATATCGGTAGTTCTGATATTCGCCCCGCTGAATCGTTGGCGGCAGCGATGCACACCCCAGCATCAGGGCCGTGCATACGAGAATGGCGATCTTCCTCACATTGCCTCCTTGTATCAAGATGCCATACCATTTATGCAAATTCCATGACGAGCGGATCCACCCGAGCGAGAAAACTGGGGCTAGACAGGGTGCATAGGGTACTTCGGTTGCATTTAGACCCTGTACTGTGCTAAACGGCTTATAGTCTATGAATTGGCAGAAGGTTTGCAAGTTAGCCCTTTTATGCCTGTTTACGAATATATAGCCCTGAACTCACAGGGGAAAAAGCTCAAGGGAGTCATCGACGCCCAGAGCACTGCGGCGGCCAGGCAGAAATTGCGCGAAAGCCAAATTTACCTCATCGATCTCCAGGAAGCCGCGGGGAAGAAAAAGGACGGTCCCCTGAAAATCTCGGCCGGAAGTATGTTCCGGAAGGTGGGATCCCGGGAGGTGACCGTCATGACCCGGCAGCTGGCAACCCTGCTCGGGGCCGGACTGCCGCTGGTCCAGTCGCTTACGACCCTGATCTCCCAGACATCCCATCCGCAACTCAAGACCATCCTTGCCCACATCAGGGAGGAGGTCAACGAAGGCAAGAGCCTTTCGTACACCATGACACACTACCCCCAGGTCTTTCCGCCCTTCTACCTCAACATGGTCCGGGCTGGGGAAGCCTCGGGAACACTCCATCTCGTGCTCGAGCGTCTCGCCGAGTTCAGCGAAAAACAACAGGCGCTCAAAGGCCGGGTGCGCGCGGCGATTGCCTACCCCTTCTTCATGTTTCTTGTGGGCAGCGTCGTCCTGTTCTTCCTCGTCACCTTCGTCGTGCCCAACGTGACGAAAATCTTCGACGAGATGCACCAGAGTCTGCCGCTCATCACGATTATCCTGATCGGTGTGAGCCGCTTCCTGGAGACGTTCTGGTGGGTGATCGTCGCGGGACTCGTTGCCTCCTTCATCGCCCTGAAGTATTTCCTGTTCCGGACGGAACGAGGCAGGGCCCTGCGGGACAGGGTCCTCCTGCGGCTCCCGGTTGTCGGCGAAATGAACCGAAGGATCGCCGTGGCCCGTTTCAGCCGCACACTGGGAACCCTCCTGGAAAGCGGCGTGCCGTTGCTCGCCTCTCTCGAGATTGTACGGAACATCGTGGGCAATGCCCTCATCAGCGAGGCCATCCACAAGGCCGGCATCGACGTTCGCGAAGGACAGAGCCTCTCGACGCCGCTTGCACGCAGCGGGCTGTTCCCGGACATCTCCGTCGAGATGATCTCCGTGGGCGAGCAGAGCGGGAACCTGGAGCCCATGCTTTACCGCATTGCCGACGCTTACGAAAAGGAAGTGGAATCGAACATCACGATGCTGACCTCGCTTTTGGAACCGGTCATGATTCTCGTCATGGGACTCATCGTCGGCTTCATCGTGGTGTCGATCCTGCTGCCTATTTTCGAGATGAACCAACTCGTGCGATAAACCCAAACAGACCGGAAAGGTGATCTCATGCAACAGACTGATATGCTGACCTCCCTGAGAAACACGACCAGAAGGGGCAATCGGGGCTTCACCCTGATCGAACTGATGGTCGTCATCGTCATCCTCGGCATTCTCGCGGGCCTGATCATCCCCCGGATCATGGGCCGACCCGACGAGGCCAGAAGGGCAAAGGCCCGTATCATGGTCGAGGGAATCGAGACGGCACTAAAGCTCTACCGTCTCGACAACGGCTTCTACCCGACAACCGAACAGGGCCTCATCGCCCTCACGGAAGCGCCCACCATCCCGCCTGTGCCGCGCAACTGGCGCGAGGGCGGATACCTCGAAAAAGGCAAGATGCCGAAGGACCCCTGGGGAAACGACTTCGTCTATCTTTGTCCGGGCTCTCACGGGGAGTTTGATCTGATGTCCTATGGCGCCGATGGGCAGCCGGGCGGTGATGGAAAGAACAAGGACATTAACAACTGGGATAATGACTAGGCAGCGCCTGAAAACGATCCCGAGTCTCGGACCCTCCGGCCAACGGGGTTACACCCTCATTGAACTCGCCGTGGTCATCGTTCTCATCGGCGTGGTTCTGCTCATGGCCGTTCCTCGGATACAGGACACCATGACCCAGGACCGGATGCGATCCGCCGTACGTCACCTCGCGGGCACGGCCCGGGAACTGAAGGCAGAGGCCGTTCGCGAGCAGGTCGACCATTATCTGCACCTCGACCTGGACAACCGCCTCGTCTGGAACACGCGTGACGATATGACGGCCGAGACCAGGACCCTCCGCAGGAGCCAGGCGCGCTCTCTTCCGTCGGGCGTGAGGATCACTGACGTCGCGCTCGTCGATGCGGGTAAAAAAACCCAGGGAGAGGTCGTCATCCGGTTCTTCAGCCAGGGCTACGTTCAGCCCACGGCCATTCATCTTACCGATGAGGATCGAATCATGACCCTGATTCTCCAGCCCTTCCTGAGCACCGTCGAAGTGCAGGATACGTACGTGGATGCGTGGCAGACATCCAAATAAGGATCGAGGACCGAGGTACGAGGAATGAGGACAATGAAAGCTCAACGCATTGGAAACATGTCTTTATTATTCTCCTCGAGCCTCGCTCCTCGAGCCTCGCTCCAGCAGCGCGGCTTCACGCTGCTCGAAGTCATGATCGCCATGGCGATCCTGGCCACGGTGCTGGTGACGGTGTTTCACTCCCAGTCTCAGAGCATCGCCATGGCCAACGAATCCAGATCAAGAACGACCTTGGCGTTGCTGGCCCAGAGCCGCATGGCTGAGATCGAAGGCCGGCAGAATCTCTCGACCGGTCAGACAAGCGGGACGTTCGGCGACGATTTTCCCCATTATTCCTGGACGGCAACTGTTACGCAACCGCCGGGTCCCGGCTCGAGCTTTCTGAGAAAAATCGAGGTCACTGTCGTACACGACTACTACACCGGCAGACCCTACCGGGTGATTCTGTACAGACCCACCGCGTTGCAGTGACCGGTGAGCGGTGTATAAGCAGGATCGAGGTACGAGGAACGAGGAAAATGAAGCTGGGCAGCAAGCAGCAAGGATCAAGCAGCAAGGATCCACAAGGCATGGGGAACAAAGGTTTTCGCCTTGCGGCTTGTGGCTTGTGGCTTGTGGCTCGCCCACACCCTACACCCTACACCCTGCACCCTTCTTCGAAGCGAGGTTTCACCCTCGTCGAGATCCTGGTGGCCATCGCTATTCTGGCCGTCGTGCTCTCGACGATCTACGCCTCCTACATCTCGACGATGCGCGTGGTGAAAAGTCTCGAATACGGCGATGAGGTCTACTCCATGGCCCGCATTACCCTGGAGAGGATGGTTATGGACCTTCAATCGGCCTGCAAGGAAAAAGACGCCTACGAGTTCGTGACCCTGAAGGACTCGACGGGCAGGCTCCCGATGAAGGGGGTTTCCTTTCTTTCCCGGGCACATGTGGACTTCAGCGGACCGGGTGGCACCCTGGCCGTTGCGCAGATCCGCTACGAGCTCGAAGGCGACATCGACTCGGGCGGGTTCTCCATTGTTCGTCGTGACATTCTGAGACAGGGCGAGGGCGCGTCGGGAGCGGAGGGGTTCATCCTCTGCAGGCGGCTGCAATTTGTGAACCTTCGGTTCTATGACTCAACCGGGCGCGAATATTCCACGTGGGACAGCTCGGGCGGGACCGAGGCCCAACGGAACAAAGTGCCGTCGGCGGTCCTCATCGAGCTCAACTTCATCAACCCCGACGACGCAGCCACCCCGTACAAGTTCATGACCCGGTTACTCCTGACGGGCGAGGTCAAGACGTGATCAGATGAAGATTCCCGCTCGAAACGACAGGGGGATCGCCCTCATTATCGTACTGCTCATGGTGAGTGTCATCGTAGTGCTCACCCTGCAGCTCAACGTCTCGTCGCGGGCTCAGGTCTACGAGGCGGCCAACCTGGGCGACGGGATCCGCGTGCTCTACATCGCCAAGTCGGGGCTGTTCGCCGGGATGGGGATTCTTTACGAAGACAAGGCTGATTCAGACACACTCAACGAAGCCTGGGCACATACGGACAGCCTGATCGAGCAATCCAAAAGCTACTTCGATGGCGGACATCTGGAACTCCTTATCGAAGACGAGACGGGCAAGATCAATATCAACAAGCTCGTTCAGGGCAATGCGTTCAACAACACGGTGCGAGGGATCCTCACCCGTCTTCTGTCCCAGCCCCGTTTCAAGCTCGAGAACAGTGAGGTGGAGAGCCTCGTATTCGCCATCAAAGACTGGATTGACACGGACTCTGAAGTAACGGGAAGTGGTGCAGAAAATGCATATTATCAAGGCCTTGGAAAGCCCTACACCGCGCGAAACGGCCCCATGGAATCCATCGACGAGTTGCTGCTCGTCCGCGGAGTCACTCGGGAGCTTTTCTACGGGACCGAGGACAGGCCCGGACTTGCCCGATTCCTCACGGTCTACGGCGAAGGACAGATCAACCTCAACACGGCACCCAAGGAAGTCCTTCAGGCCCTTGCGCCGGCCATCACGGAAGACATGGCCAGCCGGATGGACGACTACCGGAAAAATCCGGCTAACAGCCTTACGGATCCCTCGTGGTATAAGAAAGTGACCGGGATGGCGAGTACGTCGATCGAGGGGATTCTGACGACGAAGAGCAACTCCTTCCAGATCATCTCGACAGGTCACCTGGGATCGATGAAACGTACCATACGGGGTGTGGTGAAGCGGGACAGCGATCAAAAGCTCTCTGTCGTCGCCTGGAGGCTCGGCTGATGGCAAAACACATTCTCGGGCTCGATATCGGCAAGAGCAGCGTCAAGGCCGTTCTCATCGAAGGGGGCCTCCGCGGCAGCGCGCGCATCGTTGCGTGGGAGAAGGTAGATGTGGCCGCAACCGGCGGGGTCCGAGGTGCTCTCCGGCATCTCCAGGAAATCCCTGTTCTCACCGTGCCGACCTGCCAGACCACTCTTGCGGCTGGCGGCTTTTCCTTCCGCAACGTAAAGCTCCCCTTCAAGGACCGCAAAAAGATCGGCCAGACGCTCCCCTTCGAACTGGAGTCCCAGATCCCCCACGCCTTGGAGGACGTGCTCATTGATTTCACCGCGCAGGCAAAGACCGAAGAGTCCGAGATCTTCGCAGCGGCCATCCCGAAGAAAGACGTGCAGGAGCGCGTCGCTCTGCTGGACGAGTACGGCTTCGGCGCCGAGGCCATTGACATCGAGTCGGTTCCCATCGCGGCAAGGCTCATGACGGATGCGGCGGGGACGGATACCCTGAACCTTCTTCTGGATGTAGGGGCATCCGAGACGACAGGCGTCTTCTTCAAGGAAGGAAAGATCCTCCAGATCCGCTCCTTCCCCTTCGGGGGCGCTGACATCACGACCGCCCTTTCCAGAGCCCTCGGCATCCCTCCGGCCGAGGCCGAAGCGCGGAAAAAGCGCGGGAACACCGGGCAGGCCGAACAGGAAATCGCGGCCGCCTGCCAGAAGTTTTTCGTGTCTCTGAAGAATACAATAAGTTCGATGCAAATGTCCGGCGTTACCGCCGAAGACGTTGCGACGGTTTACCTCACCGGCGGCGGAGCTCTCTATCGCAAGCTCGCCGAAGACCTCTCCCGGACCCTCACGGTTCCCGTGGAGCGGGTCAACGTGACGGCACTGGCCGGCATGAAACCGGTGGGAGGCGACGACGCGGGCTGGGATTCCATGGTCATGAACGGTGCCCTCGCCTTGGCCCTGCGGCCCCTGGCCAAGGGACCGGGTTTCAATTTCCGCCAGGGCGGATTCCGCCCGAAGGTCCGGGCCTTTGCATTCGATCTAGGCGTGAGCGCCAAGTGGGCGGCCGTCGTGGCGGCTTTCATCGTAGTGCTTGCAGGAGGAGATCTCTATGTCTCCTATCTCGGCGATAAGGCCCGGCTCGATCAGCTCAAAGCCGAGACGGCGGCCCTTTTTCAGAACACCTTCCCCGAAGTGACGCGTGTCGTCGACCCGGCCCAGCAGTTCCGCACCAAGATCTCCGAGGCCAAGCGCCTGGCCCTGGCCTCACGCAATGCTGCCTCGGGCGGATCCGCTCTCGGCGTCATGAAGGATCTATCCGAACGGGTTCCTGAGACATTGGGGTTCATCGTGACCTCTCTTGTCCTCGACGGCGACAAGGCCGACATCCACGGCGAGGCCTCGGGCTTCGAAGCAGCGGAAACCATCAAAAAGGAACTGGAGGCGTCGGGGCGTTATGAAAGCATCTCCGTCAGCTCCTCCAGCGTCAAGCAGGGAAACCGCGTGGAGTTCGATCTGAAAACGGTACTGGCGAAGAAACCATGAAGAAGTTCTGGGACAATCTGGGAACAAGGGAGAAGCTCTACATCCGCGCGGGAGCTGGGATCGGCGTCATGATTCTGCTCTTCCAGTTCGCCATCCTGCCCTTCTGGGAAGACAGGACGCGCGTGGCGAAAGCTGTCGAGACCCAGGAAAAGATCCTGGAGGAGATGTACGCCCAACTAGCCGAGTACCGACTGCTCCGGCATGACACGGACAGACTGCAGAGAGCCATTGCGTCGAGGCTGCCCAATTTTACCCTGTATTCCTTTGTAGAGCGAAAGGCGAGGGAGGCCGGTGTACGCGGCAATATCAAGACCATCCAGCCCTCCCGGGGATTAAGCTCAGGGAGTCTCGAGGAAACGATGGCCGACGTCAGCCTCGAGAAGATCACGACACTGCAACTGGTCCGGTTTCTCTATTACGCAGACTCCCCGCGTGATGCCGTCCGTATCCGCAAGCTCAACGTGCGCAAGAGCACGGAAAGTTCCGAGTATCTCACGGTGACGGTCCAGCTCGCCACCTACCAGGCGGCAGCGGGATCCAGGCCCGGCCCCGCTCCTGCGCGGCAGGGAGGATAAAGAGAGCGGTCGATGAAGGAAGGCACTTTGAAATACGGCGGCTATGTTCTTTTTGCCCTGGCGGTGCTTCTTTTTTTCGCCTGGCTGCGGATGCCCTCAGAGACGGTTCGTTCGCTTGTGATGTACGCACTATCGAAAAATCAGGCGGAGGTGCAGATACGGTTTGATTCGGCACAGTTTGCTTTCCCCTTCGGGATCATGCTGACCGGGTTTTCGGCCCAGAGGCAAGAAGGCCGTGGCTGGAGGATCGATGCGGAAACTCTCACGGCGCACCCGTCGTTCTCTTCGCTGGCGACGGGGCACCTGGCCCTGCGAATTCAGGCGGCAACCATGGGCGGAAGGATCGACGGGGAGATCGCCTTCCGGAACCGTTTTGCTGCAAGCGGACCGCTGCAGGCCCAGTTGAGATTCGACAGTATCAACACCGCCGATTGCGCCTGGCTTGCCGGGGTCCTGGGACGCCAGGTTTGGGGACGGGTCGACGGCCAGATCCGCTTCTCCGGTCTTCCGCAGCAGTGGACAGCCGGGTCGGGTCACCTCGAGATCTTGCTCATCAACGGCCGGGTTCCCTTCCAAGCCCCCCTGTTCGGGCTCGATGAGATGACCTTCACGCGGATCGAAGGGAACATGGATTTAGAAAACGGCACTCTCAAGGTGACCCGTTTCCAGTTGGCCGGAGAGAACATCCAGGGGGCTTTTCAAGGCAATGTCCACCTGGAAGGCGATGTTTCACTCAGTCGGCTCGCGCTTAGGGGCGACGTGAATCTGCCTGCCGCCGGGTCGGATCGATTCGCTGTTGAGGTCGCCGGCACTGTTGCAAGCCCCGTGGTCAAGCCGATCTGAGGAGCGGCAGAAAAAATGGGTATGCGCAAACTATTTCAAAACAGGCAGCGCACGATCATGATTCTCCTCGTGATCACCGTCGTCGTGTACCTTGCCGTCGACATCGCATATCAGATCGTTGAACTGAGTACAGAACCGCTCACCTCCGTGGAGCAGCTGGCATCGGGCACGCCGGAGGCGGACTCGGCGACAGAACCCCTGGAATCCTACGACATCATAGTGGAGCGAAACCTCTTTCGAACAACGGATCGACCCATTGTCACGGCGGACTCGATGGACCTCGACTCACTCGAAGCCACCGCCCTGCAGCTTGACCTCTATGGGACCATTGCGGGAGAGAACGGCAGAGGCTATGCGATCATTGAGGAGAGGGACAAGAAACGGCAGCAGCTCTACAAGGTCGGCGACAGAGTGGGCGGTGCCACGATCGTCAAGATCATGCGCAATGCCGTCGTGCTTCGACTCGGAGACAAGGACCAGGTCCTGAAAAAGAAAGAGGGTGCATCGGCAGGAAGCGAGCGTCAAGCAACGGCCGGGATCACTCCCCAGCAGGTTTCGCCTCCCGGTTCGACTGCCCCGCGGCCGCGACCCCGTACCCCGACAGGAGGGGGCCCTGCAGGCGCACCGCCCGACCTGGCAAGCCTTCTGACCCAAGCCCGCGTGACACCCCACGTCACGGTCGGTTCGTCGGGCAAGCCCGATGGCGTGGTCATCACCGAGATACAGCCGGGAAGCCTGTTTGAAAAGGTGGGACTTGCCAACAGCGATCTCATCCAGGAAGTCAATGGCCGGCCCGTCTCAAACGTCAATGATCTTGTCGCCATGTACAGGGATCTCAAGCCCGGAGCGAGTCTGTCCGTAAAAGTGACCCGCGGAGGCCGTGAGGTGATGCTCAACCACACGGTGGAATAAACGTGTATTAGGTACAGACAAGTAAAGAAATAATCCGATACATCTTCCACTAAATCCTTGACCCTTAATACTAGCCCCTGTAAATTCTCTGTGGTAATTTGTGTCCCGATATACTAAGAAAGAGCAGGGATAAACACGGGGCATGTATACCTCTCATTTCAAATTGAAGGAAAATCCCTTCAGCCTCACACCCGATCCGAAGTATCTTTTCCTTAGCGGTCAGCATCGGGAGGCCCTCCATCATCTAATATATGGGATCAAAGAGAAGAAGGGATTCATCGTTGTAACAGGCGGGATCGGAACAGGAAAAACGACCCTCTCCAGGGCACTTCTCGCGCGGATGGACGCATTCGTGGAAACAGCGCTCATTTTCAATTCCTACCTGTCCGACATGGAACTGCTGGAGGTGATCAACCAAGAGTTCAAGATATCGCTGATCGATGTCGATAGGACAAAGAGGAGATACATCGACTCTCTCAGCGCATTCTTGATGAGCAATTATAGGGCGGGAAAGAACGCCGTCGTGCTTATCGACGAAGCCCAGAATCTTTCCCGAAACGTTCTCGAGCAGATCCGGATGCTCTCTAACCTGGAGACGGAGACGGAAAAGCTGCTTCAGATCATTCTGGTGGGGCAGCCCGAGCTGCGGGATCTCTTGGAGCAGCCGTCGTTGAAGCAGTTAGCCGAGCGGATTTCAGTGAGGTACCACCTCGACAGCCTGTCCAGCGATGATGTGCCCTATTATATCGAGCACCGACTTGCTGTAGCCGGGAGCACGGAACAGCTGATTTTTGCAGACAACGCCTTCAGGAAGATCTATGACTTCAGCCGGGGCAACCCGCGGCGGATCAACATCCTCTGCGACAGGGCACTACTGATCGCCTATGCCGGAAATCAGCATGTGATCGACAACAAGGTCATCAAGCTTGCCATCAACGACCTGAAATCGAGTGATGTAAAAAAGGGATCTTTTTTTTCGAAGCGGAAGAAGAGGCTTTTCGCCTGAACAATGTGAACCATTTCGCATGTTCATGATCTTATAAAAAGTCCGTTTCAGCCTCGGAATCTTAATACGGGACACCCTTCGAGAGTCTTTATGAGTTACATCACCCCCGCCCTGAAACGAGCCCAGAAATCCAATGATGACAAGTACTTGCCATATAGGGACATCATCTCGGCAAAACCGCGGCACAAGGTTCGGGGAAGGAAGCGCCTAATTCTCGGTGTTTCCCTAGCAGCACTTGTACTCCTGGCATCGACGGCTTTCTCGGTAATCATCTATGTCGGCCAAGAAGTACCCGTTAAGGAAGAGGTTTCCCTTTACGCTGCACCTGTTACCATCCGGGCCAAGATCGATGCAACGGCGCGGAAGCAGGCTATCCCTCACAGCACGAACCAGACCCAGGCAGCCGAGATTCTCTTTCAGGCCGGGCTCAGGAGGCAGCAGGCGGGGGATTCAGCGGATGCCGAGGCACTGTATCGAAAGGCAATCGAAATCAATCCGAACAATCTCAGCGCACTGAACAACGTGGGTGTTTTGTGCATGCACCAAAAGCGGGACAGCGAGGCCATCGACATCTTCTACAAGCTCATCGACGCGAAAGGCGATTGGTCGGACCCCTACTACAATCTCGCCTGTCTCTTCAGCCGGCAGGGCGACAGCCCGAAGGGGTTGAAGTATCTCAGGATCGCCCTGTGGCTCAATAAAGACCTCAGGGAATGGGCACGAAACGACTCGGACCTGGAGCCCCTGCGCTCCAGAGCTGAATACCATAGAATCGTAGACTGAGGGTGAGTCTCCATGCTAACCCTTTCCCGCAATAAACTCGTGATGCAGACGGCCACGGCCCTGCTGTTGCTGTTTTTCGCTTTCCAGGCAACGGCCCAGGCAGCGCGGCTGGCCGGCAGCATCCAGCCTGTCCCGGCGGCATCGTCGGAAGTCGCCTCCCCCGTGAAAGACGATTCCGGTGTTGAGAACGAGTCTCCGGCTTCGGCCCCGAAGAAACAGGTTCCGGCAAGAAAGAAAACGGCAACCAAGTCCGCGCCTCCAAAAGTAGCAAAGGTGGCCCCTGATGGAGAGGAAAACACCCCCAAGGGCACGGCCCCCGAGAAACCCGGCTCCGCCGGCGGGCAACTGGGAACGTACGTCACCATCGACTTTGACAATGTCGATATTCTCACCTTCATCAAGTTCATCAGCGAGCTGACGGGCAAGAACTTCGTCGTCGACGAATCGGTCAAGGGTAAGGTCAGTGTCTTTTCACCTCGAAAAATCTCCTCCGAAGAGGCCTACAAAGTTTTTGAGTCTGTTCTCGAAATCCACGGCTTGACGACAGTCCCCTCGGGCGACGTGACCAAGATCGTCCCCAGCCAGCTGGCAAGGGAAAAGAGCATCGAGACGCGTCTGCAGGCCGAGGCGATGGGCCCCAATGACCGGGTCGTCACCCAGATCGTCCCCCTGAAAAATGCCAACCCCGATGACATGAAGAAGATCCTGGACCCGCTCGTGTCGAAGTCGAGCGTCATCCTCTCCTATCCTCCCACGGGGATGCTGGTCATCACCGATGTGCAATCGAACATCAAGCGACTGATCACCATTGTCAATGCGCTGGATGCGCCGGGCGCGGGGGAGCAGATCCACGTGATCCCGCTCAAGCACGCCGTGGCCTCCGACACGGCGGCGTCTCTCAGCAACATATTCCAACTCGATCAGGCGGCGCGACGGCCGCAGGCTACATTCACCCTGAG